>Ga0213829_1001040_pt1 | contig 21466 bp, 18 predicted proteins | sample MC6MC0896MG_FD_180665 | JGI IMG/M metagenome (GOLD analysis project Ga0213829, IMG submission 180665) | Enriched soil aggregate microbial communities from Iowa State University, Ames, United States - MC6-MC0896-MG | ecosystem: Environmental > Terrestrial > Soil > Unclassified | place: USA: Iowa...
GTCAACATCGCGGCGGATAGGAATGCGTAAGTGGAACGCTGCATGAAACCTCCTTGTTCCGGTTAAGAGTCCGACCATGATGACGACGTGACCGGGCGCGGGACAAGTTTCGCGATGTGTTTTCCTGTGTCGGCAGACCACGATATGGGCCGCCGCGCCAGGAGGGCGGCCCCTGGAGGCGGCGCGGAAACGTTTTGCGCGGTTTCGTAGTCGCTGCTGGCCGCGATGTTTCCTTAGGTGTGTGGCCCGAGGCCTGATGAACCGCGCGTGTAGCGCCGAAATCAGCCGTGCGCTCATTGCGTACCCGCTTGCAGTCACCGCTTACATCAGCAGCATGCTCAGCATCACCAGCGCCAGCAGCAGGATGTAGACGCGCGCATGCAAGCGGTCAGGAATGCGCGGAATCAGCGGCGCGCCCAGGCGTATGCCGATCAGCGACCCCAGCGCCAGTGCGGCGAATGCCAGCAAATCCACATACCCCACGATCCAGGGCGCGAGCGCCGCGGGCAGGTTGCGCGCGGCCGCCATGTAGGCGACGGTGCCCACCAGCGCGACGGGCAGCGTCAACGGGTTGGCCATGGCGGCGGCCTTGGCCATGGGCAAACCGCGGCGGCGCAACAGGGGCACGGTCATTACGCTGCCGCCCACGCCCAGAAATGTGGCGATGGCGCCGATGATCACGCCGCCGCCTACCACCACGCTCTGGCCCAGCGGCCGGGGGGGTTGCGCGGCGTGTTGCGCCATGAAGCCCTGGCGCAGCACGCAGTCCAGAATCGTCACGCCCAGATAGACGATGAACGCCACGCGCACCAGATCGCCGCTGGCGCGCGTGGCGGCCCATGCACCCAGCAAGGCGCCCACGGCGATAAAGCCCGCTAGCGGCCACACGTAGGCGCGCAGGATATTGCCCGCGCGTTGATGCTTGCGCGTGGCGGCAAGGGAATTGACGATCATCACGCAGGTGGAAGTGGCCACCGCGATATGCATGGCCGATTGGCCGATGGCGTCGTTCGCGCCATGCGTGGCCGTCAACACGCCGTACAGCACAGGCACCACCACAAAGCCGCCGCCAAAGCCAAACAGCACGGTGGTAACGCCGCTTGCGCAGCCAAATATCGCCAAAATCACATACAGCATGCCGATCGTCCGGTTGGGGGAAAGCAACGACGATACGGCGGCACGGCGTGGCCTGCTTTCGAGGATTGGACAATAATGTTTGCGTTTCGGCCAACGCGTCATCGCCTGCCATGCGCAATACGCATATCGATCACTACGATTCCCTGGACCGCGCAGTCGTCGCGATCGGCAACGACTACGCACCGGGCACGCTGCTGCCTGCGCACGCGCATCGGCGCGCGCAACTGCTGTATGGCGCGACCGGCGTCATGCAGGTGACCACGCGCGATGGCAACTGGGTGGTGCCGCCGCAACGCGCCGTGTGGATACCGGCGGGTGTCACGCATCAGGTGCGCATGCTGGACGTCAGCACGCGCAGCGCGTACCTGGAACCGGGGTCGGCGCGCGCGCTGCGCACCGCGTGTGAAGTGATCGAGGTGTCGCCGCTACTGCGGCAGTTGTTGCTGGACGCGGTGGATATGCCAGCCGCCTATGAGCTGGCGGGCCGCGACGGCGCGTTGGCCGCGCTGCTGGTGCACGAGGTGGACCGGGCTTGCGTCTTGCCGTTGCACATCCCGGTGCCGCGCGACAAGCGGCTGGCGTCCTTGTGCCGCGCCTTCATCGCCGCGCCCGACGCCCGTCAGCCCCCGCAAGGGTGGGCCGACCGCCTGCACATGAGCGCGCGCACGTTCAGCCGCTATTTCCATCAGCAAACGGGGATGTCGTTTTCGGAATGGCGTCAGCGCGCCTGCGTGGTGCTGGCGCTGGCGCGGCTGGCGGCGGGCGTAGCCGTAACCGCCATTGCGCTGGACTTCGGCTACCAGAGCCCGGCGGCGTTCTCAACGATGTTCCGCCGGGTGCTGGGCCGCTCGCCGACCGAGTTTCTGCGCCAGGGCTAGGGAAGCGGCGCGCGTTGCGGCGGACGCGACGTCGCGCGCGTTATGCGGCGTACCAGAGCACCGCGAAGAAGTGGCACACCGTGCCGGCCAGCACGAACAGATGCCAGATGAAATGGCTGTAGCGCCAGCGGTTGTCGAACACGAAAAACACCACGCCGCCCGTATACGCCAGGCCGCCCGCAACCAGCCACCACAGTCCACCCGTGGGCACGCGTTCGATCAGCGGGTTGACCGCAATGACGACGATCCACCCCATCGCCAGATACAGCCCGGTGGAAATCGCGGGCCGGTTCAGGCGCTTGCTGGCCTTCAGCCCCACGCCCACCAGCGCCAGCCCCCACACCAGGCCGAACAGCGTCCATCCCCAAGGCCCGCGCAACGCGCCCAAGGCAAACGGCGTATAGGTGCCGGCGATCAGCAGATAGATGGCCGAGTGGTCCAGCACATTGAAAATCTGTTTGGCGCGGCACCGCGGCAGCGCGTGATAGATGGTGGAGGCCAAATACAGCAGGCACATCGACACCGCAAAGACCGCCGCGCCCGCGATGAACGCGGCGTCGCCCTGACGCACGGCGGCAATCATGAGGATGGGGGCAGAGGCGACGGCGGCGGCCGCGCCTATGCCATGGCTGATGGTGTTGGCGATTTCTTCGCCCAGAGTCTGGGGTCTGTCGTTGGGGAACATGAATGCGTCTTGTTGATGCGAAGTGTCCACCTTAGGCGCTTTGCCGTGTGTGCTCAAGGGGGCGGCGCCTGTCGTTGCATGCGATGCGCGGCCCGATTGATGTAGGGCAAGCGAGGCGGCGTTGATCACCGTTTGAGGTGCAGCGCGAAAGTTACTGTGTGATACATTTCACGCACAAAATGATCCGCCCCAAGAGGCGGTGCAGACGTTCTTTTTTCTGGGCTCGCACACGCGGCAGCGCACGAGCCCGTCCGCAAACAGATCTCCAAGGGGAGGCACCATGATTCCGGCAATTGGCTTAATGGTAGGGGCTTACATCATCACACGTATGACAGCGATGTTGACGCGTCCCGACTCCAGTAAAGTGCTCAGGGTATTGTCCATCCTTACCATCGCCGTCGCATTGATGTCCTGTCTGCACTTGCTGACAGGCGGTCCCGGCCCGGCCCCGAGGTTCTAAGAGAAGGTTTACTGGCCGAGGCCTAGCAATGGCACGCAGTTTTACCAGTCTGTTTTTCAAAGCCGCCAAGAAATTAAGCAAGCTCCAGCGCGCCGCGTTACGCATGGCGTCGCCCAAGCCCGCCCGCAAGCGCCCTGCGGCGCGCAAGACGACGGCCAAGTCAGCGGCGGGCAACACGTCATCCGCCAACACCCCGTCACGTACGCCCGCGGTCTCATCGCTGGGCGGCGGGCGCTGGGAAGCGTCGCGGCAGTTTTCCGATGGGGCAGGGCGGCAGTTGACTTTTGCGCGCTACACGCCCGCTGCCGCGGCCAAGACCGGCCTGCCAGTGGTGGTGATGCTGCACGGCTGCCGGCAGACGTCACTGTCGTTTGCGCGCGGCACTCGCATGAACCAATGGGCGGATGCCGGCGGCTTCATGGTGCTGTACCCGCAGCAGTCCATGACGCGCCAGGTGCAGCGTTGTTGGCGATGGTTTCAGCCCGATGACCAGCATGGCGGGGGCGAGGCCGATCTGATCGCGGCGTTGATCCGGTCCGAGGTCGCGCGCCATGGGCTGGACCCCGAACGCGTCTATGTCGCCGGGATGTCGGCAGGGGCGGGCATGGCGGCACTCGTCGCCTTGCGGCACCCGTCGCTGGTTGCCGCGGTGGCCATGCATTCCGGCCCGGTCGTGGGTGATGCGCACACCGCCGCCAACGGCATCAGCACGATGCGGCGCGGCTCGGTGAAACCGTTGTTGCCCATTCTGGAAGGCGTGTCGAACCCCGCTGTTTTTCAATTGGGCATGCCTGCGCTGATCCTGCAAGGTCAGTTGGACCCGGCGGTAGCCCCCCGCAATGCCAAGCAATTGTTCGAACAATTCCGCGCCTTGAATGATCTGCGTCCGGAAGACGTGCCGATGGAACACGTGCTGGGCCTGGGCACCGAAAAGGCGTACCGCCGGCTGGACATGATGCGCGGACGCAAGACCGTATTGCGGCTATGCGAAATCACGCGGCTGGAACATGCGTGGAGCGGCGGCGATGCCTCGGTGAAATACCATGCGGGCGGCGGGCCGGATGCGTCGGCGCTGGTTTGGCGATTCTTTCAAAGCCTGCGCCGCGCGGGGGCCGGGCAGGCCGCGTCGTCGCGGTGATTGTTCGTCTTTTGAGAATGCTGATGTCGACCGCCACGCGCGGGATTCGGCATGGCGCGGCAGTAAGATCTGCGCATCCCTGATCCGCTAGGCGCCCGAGTGGGCGCCGCTCAGGCCGGCCCCGAGCGTGGGGCTATTTTGGAAACTTTCGCCATGACTCTTTCTGTCTATCAGGCCTCTGTGCCTGTCTTCATCCGCGGCATGACCGTGCTGGCCTCATTGCTGGAAAAAGCGGTCGCCCACGCCGACGCCGCGGGGCTCGATCCGTCTGAGCTCGTCAACGCGCGGCTCGCGCCCGATATGTATCCCTTGTCCGGCCAGATCCAGCGCGCCAGCGACGCCGCCAAATTTGCCGTTCAGCGCTTGTCGCAAGGGCAGGCGCCCAAGTTTCCGGATGAGGAAACCACGTTTGCGCAATTGCAGCAGCGCATCGCCGACACCATCGCCTATCTGCAAACCGTGACGCCCGAGCAAGTGGAAGGCGCGGAGTCCCGCAAGATCGTCGTGAACTTCGGCGACTTCAAACCCGAGTTCCAGGGCGATACGTATCTGCTGACGTTCGCGCTGCCTAACTTCTATTTCCACGTGACGACCGCGTATGCGATCTTGCGCAACGCGGGCGTGAAGATCGGCAAGCTCGACTTTCTGGGGCCGTACACGCCTCAGTAAGCTGCAATCGCGGCCGGGACGACGCCGTGCCGGCCGTGGGGCGGCGCTTATTTTTTAGCCGCGTCGCCGCAACCGCTCATCTCGCCCATCTTCGCCATGTTCTGCTGGATTTCTTCGGGCGAATAATCGAACTTGTGCGTGGCGATCGACCAGCGGTGGCCGCACGGGTCGATCACCTGGCCATAGCGGTCGCCCCAGAACATGTCCGCGACAGGCATCGCGACAGTGGCGCCCGCATCCGTCGCCTGCTTCATGGCGGCGTCCACGTCTTTGACGTACAGGTGCAGCGTCACGGGCGAACCCTTCAGCGCCTTCGGACCCAGGCTGCCCCATTCGGGAAAGTCATCCATCAGCATCACCACGGAATCGCCGATGCGGATGGCCGCGTGCATGATCTTGCCATTGGGGCCGGGCAGGCGCGCCAGCTCTTCGGCGTTGAACGCCTTCTTGTAGAACGCGATGGCGTCCGACGCGCCTTCGCACACGATGTGCGCGGTGACGGTGTGCATGCCTTCGGGAATGGGTTGCGTTGCAGGGGTAGCCATGGTGTGTCTCCAATATTGTTGAATGACCAATGGGGGGGAACCTGCCGGCCGCAATGCAACGCGGGGGGGCTGGTCCTCCTGCTAGTACGACGAACGGGCCGTGCCGAAATCGACACGCTGCCCGTTTTATTTTTTTACTTGGCGACCAAGGTGCTGAATCCGCCCCAGTGCATCCGCTTGAAATCGAACACGCCTTCGCAGGCCATGTCGTTCAAGCGGGGGTCGGCCATCACTTTTTCGTTGATGCGGTCGCGTTCAGCCTTGTTCTCGTAAAGAATCCAGGCGAACACCACCGTTTCGCCGTCCTGCGCGCCGGCCGCTTTCGAGAACGACGCAAACCCTTCCTTGTCGATGTCGTCGGCCACGCATTCGCGGTAATCCAGCGCGCCATGTTCCAGCCACACCGCCTTGGCTTTGTTGGCCATTTCGGTATACGTCGACAGGTTCGCTTTCGGCACGGCAAGCAAGTAACCATCTATGTACTTTTCCATCTGCTACTCCTTTGATCCTTGTTGTTCTACAGGCGCCGGCCGCGCCCGCTGGTCATGGCCGCTGCCTGCCCGGCCTGGCAGCCGGTAGATGTCACTTTATCGGGATTGGCGGCCGTTTCAGATAGGGATTTGCGACATTATTGCGGGTGGATTGCGACACCTCTCAGGCGTATGCTTATCGGCATGAAAAACGTCGCCTTTCTTCTGCCGACGGGTGCGAATATCGCCTCGCTGGAAACTGCGCGCCACGGTTTCCTGGTGGCCAACGAATACCTCGCCGCGCATGGCCGCCCGCCCCAATTCACGGTGCGCACGCTGGCGCTCACGCGTGAAGTCAGCCTGGATGACGGCCGCATCCGAGTGCAGGCCGATATGGTGTTGGCCGATGCGCCAGACGTGGATATCTGCATTGCGCCGCCCTTGCTGGGCGCGGTGTCCGACGCCGTGTTGTCCAACCGCGAACTCATCGATTGGCTGGCCCGCCATCACCGCAACGGCGGCGAAGTGGCCAGCCTGTGCATGGGCGCCGCGCTGTTGGCGGCGGGCGGCGTGCTGGATGGCCAACAGGCGGTGGTGCATTGGGTGGCGCAGAACCTGTACGCCAGCCTGTTCCCCAACGTGCAGTGGACGAGCGACCGCGTCGTCATGGCCGAGAACGGCGTCTACACCAGCGGCGGCGCCTTCTCCGCCGCGCACCTGGTCTTGCACCTGATCGAAAAATACACCGACCGCGACACCGCCATCTGGTGCGCCAAGTATTTCCAGCTGGACTGGAGCCGGCAAAGCCAATTGCCGTTCGCCGTGTTCATGGGCCAGAAGGCCCACGCTGACGACGTCGTGCGCGCTGTGCAGACGTATATCGAAGGGCGCTATACCGAAAAAATCACGGTCGAAGATCTGGCGGATCGTCACGCGTTGGGCCGCCGCACATTGGAACGCCGCTTTCGCCAAGCCACCGGCAACAGCATCGTCGAATACGTGCAGCGCGTGCGCGTGGAAGCGGCCAAGAAGCGCTTGGAAAGTTCGCGCATAAGCGTGGCCGAAGTCATGTATGAAGTCGGCTACAACGACACCAAAGCGTTTCGCGACATCTTCAACAAGTATTGCGGCATGTCGCCCGTGGGGTATCGCGAGCGGTATCAGTAGACGGCCTTAATCAGCCGTTCAAAATCGGACTCCTCTTACAGATCTCAAGCGGGCTCTCGGCCTATCCTTGACGCGTCGTGGCCAAGCATGCGGCCCGGGAGGCGAGTCAAGATGAGCATCAGCGTGACGCAAGGCGATCCCCGCTACATCACCCTTAAAAAAGGCTTCAACCTGCGGTGGCCGGCCCAGCCTGGCGAGGCCGCCGCCCGCATCGAACTCTGTGAAACCCCCGACGACGCGGCCGCTGCATTGGCCCGCATCGTCGCCGCGGGCATGCGCCCCACCGTGCGCAGCGGCGGCCATTGCTACGAAGACTTCGTGTCGAACAACCCGGGCGGCGCCATCCTGGACTTGAGCCTGCTTGACCGCGTGCCGCCGTCGGCCGACGGCTTGCTACGCATTGCGGCCGGCTCACAAAACTGGAATGGCGATCAAGACTTGTACAAGCGCTACGGCGTGTCGTTGCCCGGCGGTTCCTGCTATTCGGTGGGGGCGGGCGGCCACATCAGCGGCGGCGGCTACGGCTTGTTGTCACGCCTGCAAGGGTTGGCGTCCGATTGGCTAAGCGCCGTCGACATCCTGACCGTGGACGCCAGCGGGCAAGTCGTGCCGCGTACCGTCAACGCTACGCACGATGCGGACTTGTTTCGCGCCTGCCGCGGCGCGGGCGGGGGCAACTTCGGCGTCATCACCAGCTACGGTTTCGCCACGCTGCCGCAAGCGCCGCGCGAAGTGGCTATCGCCACCGTTGCGTTCGACTGGGCGCGCATGACGCCCGCCCGCTTTGCGCAGCTGCTGGATATCTACGGCAGCTACTGGGACACGCGGGGCCGCGACGCCGATACCTGGGGCATGTTTTCATTGCTGAAGCTTACGCATCAGTCAGCCGGGCAGATTGTGATGGTTGTGCAGTTCTGCAATCGGGATGGCACGTGCCGTAACTTGAGCGTGCTGCAAGACTTCCTCGACCGTTTTCGCCCGTGTGCGCCTGTTGCCGCGCGCGCCACCACGCCGGGCCTGCCGCGTCCGCGCTTGGGCGGCGACTTGATCTGTAGCGAACCCCACACGGTCATCCGCTATGACTGGCTCGCGGCCACGCAAACGCTGAACGGCTCGGGGCCGAACCAGCGCGGCAAATACAAATCGGCCTATATGAAGGGTAACTTCACGGCGCACGAGTCTACGCGCATTTACGCGCACCTGACACGTGACGTGCCCGGCGCCGATCTGCGGCAGTCGCTGTTGCAGGTGGATTCGTATGGCGGCGCCATCAACCGGCCTGAACGCTTAAGGGATACGGCCGTTCATCAGCGCGACTCCGTCATGAAGCTTCAGTACCAAACCTATTGGAACAACGCCGATCACGACGCCATGCACTTGCGCTGGATGGCGGATTTCTACCGCGATGTCTATACCGGCCCGGGGCAGGGCGCGGCCTACGCAGGCACGCCGTATCCGGGCAGTCGCTATCAGGGTTGCTACATCAACTACCCCGACCGCGACATGCTGGCCTATCCGTTCTGGCCGCAGCTGTATTACGGCGACGGCGGGTTGTACCCCTTCCTGCAACAGGTCAAGCGCCGCTACGATCCCAACAATATCTTCCACCACGCAATGTCGGTGCGCCCATGATGGCGCGCGGCTTGCCTTGCCGGAACGTGTCATGAACTCTCTTTCGAGTGCGCCGCGCAGATCCTTCATTCAGTTCGCCGGCGGCTTATCGGCCGCAGGCGCGGTGGGGCCGTGGCTGTCGGCGATGGGCGCCACGGCATCTGCCGCGGAACCTGTCCGCTTTGCCTACGTGGGCACCTACACGCACGACGCGCCGGGCGGCACCGCCGGCGGGCCGCCTTCCGCAGGTATCCACGTCTTTGCATTGCGCGCGGACGAATGGCGTCTGGTTCAGGTCGTGCCAAGCGTCAACCCGTCATTTCTTGCGGTCCATCCGTCACGGCGATTTCTGTACGCCATCAATGAAATCGATCACTGGGAAGGGCTGCCCCGAGGCACCGCGGAAGCCTATGCCATCAACGAGAACGATGGCACGTTGCACCTGCTGAACCGGCAGCCGCTGTCGTTGGCGAGCACCGCGCCCGCACACTTGGCCGTATCGCCCGACGGCCGCCATCTGGTCACCGCGCAGTACTTGGGCGGCACCTACAACGTGTTGCCAATCCATCGCGACGGATCATTGGGTACGGTCTCGGGCATCGTCAAAGAGACCGGCTCCGGCCCGCGCCCGGAACAGGAATCCGCGCATCCGCACATGGTGCTGTTCGACCCCACCGGCCAACGCGTGCTGGCCACCGACCTGGGCAGCGACCGCATCAATCTGTACACCCTGGAAGACGGCCGCTTGGCGCTGGCCGGCCGCACGCCATTGCCGGCCGGCAGCGGCCCCCGGCACCTCGCCCTGCATCCTGGCGGCAGGCTGCTGTATGTCGTCAACGAGTTGAACGCCACGATCGCGTGCTTGGGATACGACGCACGGGCAGGCCGCGTCCTGGAACCGCGCCACACCGTGCCCGCCACCCCGCCAGGTTTTACGGGCGTGGGCAATGCGGCGGCGTTGCTGATCCATCCGTCCGGCCGCTACCTCTATGCGTCCACGCGCCGCGTGCAGAACGACCACCCCCAGGCAGACAGCATCGCCGTCTTCGGCATCGGCGCAGACGGCGCGCTGACGCCGCTGCAAACCTGGACCGAAGGGTTGCGCTTTCCGCGTGCGCTAAGCATGTCGCCAGACGGCGGCAGCGTGTATGCGCTAAACCAAAAGGGCGACTCGATCCTGCGCTTGCGCATAGACGATGCGAGCGGGCGCTTGGGAGCCCCGGACGTGGTGGCCCAGGTGGCGACGCCGGTTTGTTTGGGGTTCGTGTAACGACTGCGTAGGGGCCGGCGGGGAACCCCGCAGACCGCCCCGCGTCGAACCTTTCATGAATGCACATCCCCTATGGCGTTTTTTCCGGCGTGTCGTCGTCCTGGCCTTCGTTGCCGCGCTGGCAGTTTGGGCGTGGCCGCGGTTGCCAGATGCGGCACGCGCGCCTTGGCATATGGCGCGGCTGGCATGGCAGGAAGCGCCTGCCGCTTTGCCGGTTCCGGTGCAGGGCGTCACGCCCGCGCGGCTGGCCGATACCTGGGGCGCGGCGCGCGCGGGCGGGCGGCGGCATGAAGGCATCGACATCTTCGCAGCCCGCGGGACGCCCGTGCTGTCCACGACAGAAGGCGTCGTCATGCAGGTTGGCACGAATAATCTGGGCGGGCAGGTGGTGTGGGTGTTGGGGCCGGGCCGTCAGCGGCATTACTACGCACACCTGGAAGGCTATGCGGACATCCAGCGCGGACAATTGGTCGCCGCAGGCGATGTGCTGGGGTATGTGGGCAATACCGGCAACGCCAAAGGCACGCCGCCGCATTTGCACTATGGCATCTATGACGGCGGCGCAATCAACCCCTACGACTTACTGATGGCGGCCCCTTCAGTTTCTGGCAACGTCACCGAGCGGCGATAATCCCCGGCATTCGTCTTCCGCATTTGCCCATTGCCGCCATGATTTCCATTCCCAAGATCCGAGAGCAATTTTCCCTGTTCGGCGAACTGCGCCCGCAACCTCGTAGGGCGTGGTCGGGCGAGATCCCTTTGCCCGAACCTTTGGCAGAGTTCTACGAGCAGATCGGCCCGTGGGGCGAGACCTATCACGAGAACGTCGGTCCGGTAGGCATCACGCTGTCAGAGACCGCCATCAGTTTTCCGCCGCTGCATCGTTTGTGGAAGCTGCAAGCCGGCTACCGCTGGGATGCGTCGAACGGGCAGCGCGTCGCCGATTGGCGGGATGAATGGCTGGTCATCGCCGATATGAACGCCGACCCGTTCATTCTGGACACTCAAACCGGGCAGATATTATTCGCGCGGCATGGCGAAGGCGCCTGGAATGCGGATGAGTTCGCGCCCGACCTGCTGACGTTCGTGGCGGCGGCAGCGGCGATCGGTGTGGTGTTTCACCACGCCGATGAAGACCTGCGCGACGATGATTGGGAACTGAAACCCGAGTATCGCAAGGCAGCAATACGTGAAGCCGCCATGGTGCTTGGGGATGAATCAGACGCGGAACTGTTTTTTGAGGCGCTGCAGGGGTAGCGCTTTTTCCGATTCTTAGCTTCCTGCGCTAAGCGATAGCGTTCCATCCTTCGCAGGCGACGCACCGGGCATCTGCCACCCCACGGCTGTGGTTTTGATCGCCATGTATCGTAATAATAATAAACGTGTCGTTTTGTAGGCTATTATCCCAGCGCTTGCGAAATTGGATTGACACGGTATCAGGCAGTGCCTGAATGAACAACGATCTGGTTATAAAAAAATCCCGGTATGCAAACAATTAATAAGAACGTTTCGAATAATAGATTGAGCGAGGGTGTTTCCAAAAAATCGAGAGCGCCGGTGCTGACTCCGCGTCCGCTGGCAGCCGCAATCGCGAAAATGCTTGCGCCTTTCTGGATGGTGGGCAGTGCGGCGTTGCTCAGCCCGATGATGGCGCAAGCGACAGTACTCAACGCCGGAGATGTTCGCATTATCCCCAGCCAGGCTCTGGATAATGACGACATTGTTTTGCGAGGGGGAACGCTGGTGGTAGAACCCTTCGCGAGGGTGACGCTTGCGCCCATGCAACACCTGATCTTCGAAGCCGGAACCACCAGCACGGTGGCCGCGCAATCGACCAGCATGCTTGAAGTCGGCACGAACCTGAATGTGCAAGGCACCGCCCAATTTGGTTTGGCGAATCAACAGGGCATTGTGCGGCTGACGGGAACGAGTCCCGTGACGGTCGGCGCTAACGCCAGCGTGATCGTCGCAGGCGGTTGGCTTGAAAGCGTCTCTGGCAGCCAAGCGCTGAGCGACCTGACGCGGCAGGCGTCGGAGACACGGGTCTTGGCAAACGCCGCGCTCAACTTCGCCGCGGGCGGCGGGCACATCAAGAACCTGCAGGGCGACGGTGTCGTGATGACGAACGTGGGCCTTGCCCAGCCGCTTGTGATTGAGCAAGGCAGCTTTGCGGGTGAGATCACGGGGCAAGGCGAGCTGCAAAAAATCTCGGCGGGTACGCTGACGCTGTCTGGCTCGCAGGGCTACGTGGGTCCCATCACCATCTCCGAGGGCACGTTGAAGTTCACCAATCAAGGGACGGTCGGCAACCCCGGCGCTTCCCGTGTCGTGAACAACGGGTCATTGGTATTTGATCAGTTCAGCGGTGGCTTGTTGGGGGATGTCTCGGGCAGTGGAGACATTCATGTGACAGGGCAATCGCGGGTCTCGTTCGGCGGCGCAAACAGTTATAGCGGAACGACAACCATCGATGCTGGCTCGAATGTGGTCGCATTTAACGGAATCGGATTTCAAACGGACAGCCGTCCGCTTGGCACGGGTGCCGTGATCAACAACGGTGAACTTACCCTCCAGCAAACCGGACACGTGGTTGTTGATAATTTGATAAGCGGCTCGGGTCGACTCAATACGACCAACGCCGGAACCGTAGTGCTTACCGCAGACAACACCTACTTGGGCGACACCGTCGTGGGCGGGGGCACACTGGAAATCGGCAATGGCGGAACGTCGGGGCGAGCTGGCGTTGGACGCATCATTACTGGGTCGGGTTCGACCTTGATTTTCAATCGTAGTGATGCGTTCGCGGTAGATAGTGTGATTTCCGTCTACGAGAGCACGCTGATCAAAACCGGCACCGGAAAAATGACCGTGCTGGGCGGGGTGGGAACGCTGAATGGAAGCGTCGACATTCGACAGGGCGGCCTGCATTTTGGTGACGGCGGAACTCGTGGGGCGTTCGGCGTTGAACTGATCAATGTGGCAAAAGACGCGGAACTTGGCCTGAACCATTCCGATGATATTTCGTTCACTGGCACGCTGACCGGCAGCGGCACGTTGAAGCAGCTTGGCGCTGGAAAAGCATGGTTCTACGCAGACGGTTCCGCGTTTACCGGCACGACCGTCATCAATGGCGGCGAGTTGATGATGTGGGGCGGCTCACTTGGCGGCACGGTGACTGTGAACCGTGGCGGCCGCATTCAAGGTAATGGCAATGTCGGCACGACGGAGGTTTTGGCGGGCGGCATGTTGGTCAGTTCCGGCTATACCAAGCTGCGCGTCAACGGCGATCTTTCGCTGAAAGAAGGGTCGACGGTGCGCTACTACCTGGGCGATCCCGGCCTGGATGGCGCCTCTGCCGGCACCACCGGCACGACGTCCGTCACCGGCAATCTCGAGCTGAGCGCCAAGCTGCAGGTCCGGCCGAATAATCAGCCCACCCTGGGTTACTACCGCCTGTTCACTTACGGCGGCGCGTTGAGCGGCTCGGGCTTGGTGCTGGAAGCGGTGCCAGCGGGTCACGCCTGGGATCAGGTGTCTGTTGACACCTCGCGCACCGGCGTTGTCGATCTGCGTGTTGCCGCCGCCAATGCCGCGCCCGACACCTTGTTGACCTGGACCGGCGGCTCTGGCACCTGGGGCGCCGGCAGCATGCAATGGCAGTCCGATAGCCAAGCCAACTGGTCTGGCGCGTGGGGGCAACAGCATGCCGTGTTCAACGGACCCGCTGGCACTGTCAGCATTGACGGCCCGCAATCGTTCAAGGGCCTGCAGTTTGTCTCTGACGGCTGGCAGCTCAACCCGCACGCCAACGGTGGCGCCTTGCAGACGTCCATCGACGGCAGCGAACTGCGCGTGCTGGCGGGCACCTCGGCCACGATCGGCGCGCCGATTCAAGGCGCGGGCGCGGTCGACAAGACGGGTGACGGCACGCTCGTGTTGGAGGGCGTCAATAGCTACACCGGCGGCACACGCTTGTCCGGCGGCGTGCTCAGCGTGGCGCAGGATGCCAATTTGGGCGATAGCGCGGGCGGGCTCACCTTTAACGGCGGCACGCTGCGCGTGACGGGGCAGAGCTTCTCGCAGACGTCGCGCGGCGTGCAATGGGGCGCGCAGGGCGGGGCGTTTGATATCGCTTCGGCAGCCAATCGCTTTACCGTGAACCAAGCACTGTCCGGCACGGGCGACCTCGTCAAGCTGGGCGCAGGCACGCTGGTGCTGACCGGCGTCAACGCATATGGCAACACGCGCGTCGAGGCGGGCACGCTCGTAGGTAATACCGATTCGATTCGCGGCAATGTGCTCAACCAGGCGAATCTAGTGTTCGACCAGGTGCAGAACGGAACGTTTGCCGGCGACATCACGGGCGCGGGCGCGTCAACCAAGACGGGCGCGGGCACGCTGACCTTGACCGGACGCAGCGCGCAAGATTGGCGCGTCGCGGGAGGCACGCTAGCCGCATCGGCTGGCGCGCTGTCGGGCAATGTGAATGTGAGTGCTCCGGGTACCTTGCACTTGGATGCCCCCCAGACGTCTTCCTACTCTGGCGTGCTGTCGGGGGCGGGAGCGTTGTCCAAGACCGGCGCAGGCATGCTGGCCTTGACGGGCGACAGCTCCGCGTTTACCGGCGCCACCACGGTCAACCAAGGCGTGCTGTCTGTCGGCATCAATGGCCAAGGCAAATTGGGCGGCACGATCACCGTGGCGCGTGACGCCACCTTGCAAGGCACCGGCACGGTGGGCTCGACGGTCATCCGTTCGGGCGCCACGATTGCGCCGGGCAACTCCATCGGCACCTTGCAGGTGGCAGGCGACCTGACGCTGGAAGCGGGCTCCGTGTACCGGGTTGAAGCCGACTCGACGTCGAACAACAGCGATCGCATCGTGGTCAGCGGCACCGCCAATTTGGCGGGGTCAGTGCTGCATGTCGGCCCGGATGGCAACCTGGCCGGCGAGCGAACCTACACCATCCTGAGCGCCAATCGCTTGAACGGCACGTTCGAATCGGCGTCTTCGTCGTTCGCGTATCTAGAGGCCAATCTGGGCTATGACACCAAGGACGTCACGTTGCGCCTGGATCGCAAGCAGGTGCCGGTCGACCCGTCGACGCCCCTGACGCCCGAGGCGCCGGAAACGCGCCCGATGCGCTTTGCCGATGCGGCGGCCACGTCGAACCAGCGCGCCACCGCAAACGCGTTGGATAGCCTGTCGGGCGCGAACCCGCTTTACCAGTACGTGCTGACGCTGCCGGAAGGTGCGCCTGCTGGCGTGTTCAACAGCCTGTCTGGCGAAACCCACGCAAGCGTGGCGTCCAGCCTGAATAACCTTAACGGCTTGTCGCGGAACCTGCCCTTCAAGAGCTTGCGCACCAATCTGGACGCAGGTTTGGAAGCGGGTGCGGCCACGGCGCAGGCGGGGGGTGTCACGCCAGCGTCTGCGTTGCCGGGATCGAAGGCGCAGCCGGCGTGGGCCGAGTTGGTCGGCAACTGGCAAACGCTCAATGGCAATGACAACGCATCGCGCGTGGATCAGCGCACCGGCGGCGTGTTCGTCGGCGCCGATCACGCCGTGGGCGGCGGCTGGCGCCTGGGTGGGGCGCTGGGCTATACCGACAGCCGCATCCGCGTGGACGCCAATTCTTCGAAGGCGGATGTCGATAGCTACAGCGCAACGGTCTATGGCGGCAAGGCGTTCTCGGCCGGTCCGGGCAAGATCAATTGGCTGGTGGGCGCGGGTTATACCTGGCACAACGTTTCCACCACGCGCAATGTCGCCGTGGCGGGCCAAGCTGAGAAGCTGACGGCGGACTACGGCGCCAGCACGGGCCAGGTCTTCACCGAACTGGGCTATGCGCTGCCGGTGGCCGAACGCGCGCAACTGGAGCCCTTTGCGGGCGTGGCGTGGTCGGATACGCGTACGCGCGGCTTCCAGGAGTCGGGCGGCTTGGCGGCGTTGAGCGGTCAAAGCAGCCGCAATTCGCTGACCACCACAACGCTGGGCCTGCGCGGCAAGACAGCCTTTACGGCAGGCAAGACGGAAGGCGTGTTGCGCGCCGCGGCCGGTTGGCGCCATGCATTTGGCGACGTCACCGCGCGCTCGACCCTGGCGTTTGATGGCAGCCAGCCGTTCACGGTGGCGGGTGCGCCCTTGGCACGCAACGCCGCGTTTACCGAACTGGGCGTGGACGTAGCCGTATCGCGTTCCGCCACGATCGGCATTACGTACAGCGGCCAGTACGGCGGCGGCAATCGCGAGAACGCCGGAACCGTCGGCGTGACGTGGCGGTATTGATCACGCGCGGCTAGCGTGTGGCCCCCTGCGGAAGGTGCAATGCCTTCCGCGGGGGATGATCATTTGCGAAGAGAGCGGATCGGCCGGCGCGACAGTTTCGTCGTGAAGTCTTGCCGGGCATCGCAGAGGATGTGGACGTACACAGTTGTGCCAATAACCTCGTAAATCACGCGGTTGTTGGCAGCCAGAATTTCAAGGAAATGTGTGGCGGGCAGTTCGGGTGGTGCGTATCCGGACAAAGGGAATGCTTCGAGATTCTCAAGCGCCCTTCGAATTTTGGCGTAGGCGTTTAACCACGTGCGTTGTGAAAAGTGCCGTCGGATGTCGCGTCGGATTTCCAGCAGATCGTCTTCCGCGGAACGAAGAAAGACAATCTTGTATTTCACGCTTCGTCTGCCTTGTCCAAGGCATCGATTCTTGCGAACACTTCCGAAGCCGAGACGACTTGTCCGTCTTCGATATCCCGGCGTCCGTGGGCAAGCAGTTGAAGCAGGGCGATTGTCTGCTCCTGCTCTTCATAGCTTTGGACGTCCATGACGACAAGCTTGGCTTCACCGTTTTGAGTAATCAGCATGGGTTCCCGCGTCTTCGTGAGAGTGGCAACGATCTCGGCAGCGTGGCTTTTGAGATAGGAAATGGGTTTGACCTGGGTTGAGTACTTCATGACCGGATTCTCCTGTCAGACGGGTGGCCCTCACCCCACCGGCAACGCACGCCCCACACTCGCCGCCAGCATCTGCGCCGTTGCTGCTGACAGCGTCCAGCCCAGGTGCCCGTGTCCGGTGTTGTAGAACACGCCCGGCCGTTTACCAGGGCCGACGCGCGGCATCATGTTGGGGGTCATGGGGCGCAGGCCGCACCATGGCACCACGCGGGACGTTTTCACATCGGGGAAATGCTTGCGGGTCCAGTCGATCAGGGGTTGGACGCGTTCGGCGCGGATGTCCATGTTGAAGCCGTTGAATTCCGCCGTGCCGGCCACGCGGAAGCGGTCGCCCAGGCGGCTGGTGACGATTTTCGCGGCTTCGTCCAGCAGGCTGACGCGCGGCGCGGCGGCCTGGCTTTCTGCGTCGTCCAGGTGGACGCTGATGGAATAGCCCTTGACCGGATAGATGTTGAGCGAGTCGCCCAGTTGCTGGGCGAACTTGCGGCTGGCGGCGCCGGCGCAGACGACGATGGCGTGTGCTTCGTGTTGCTCGCGTTGTGTGCCGCCGTTGCGCAGGATGTCGAGGGTGTAGGGGCGGCTGTCTCGGCTGATGTTGTCGATCTCGGCGTCTTGAACAAAGGTGACGCCGCGGCGTTCGCAGGCGGCGGCCAGGCCGCGCGTGAATTTGTGGATGTCGCCGGTGGCGTCGGATGGCGTGTAGAAGCCGCCGTAGCAACCGGTTTGCAGGGTGGGTTCGATGTCGCGCGCTTCGCTGCTGGACACCGCGTAGCGTTCAAGCCCGCCTGCTTCCAGCAGGGCGTTCGAGCGGCGCGCGGTGTCGAAGCTGGCGGCGTCGTGATAGATGTGCAGGATGCCCCGGCGTTCCAGGTCGAAATCGATGCCTTCCGCTTCGGCCATGTCGAACAGGTGTTGGCGCGCTTCGATGGCCAGGCGGGTGGTGGCGATGGTGTTGTCGCGGTAGTTCGGAATTTGCGCCATGAACTGCGCCAGCCACGAATACTTGTGCCAGCTGAACTTGGGGTTGAGCAGCAGCGGGGCGTTCTTGCGCAGCATCCAGCGCAGGCCTTTCAGGATGGTGGCGGTGCTGTTCCAGACTTCGGCGTTGCTGGCCGATAGCTGCCCGCCGTTGGCGTAGGACGTTTCCATGGCGGGGTAGCGCTGGCGGTCGTAGACGGTGACGTCGTAACCCAGTTTGGACAAGGCATAGGCGGACGTGACGCCGGTGATACCGGCGCCAATGATGGCGATGCGGGGCATGATGGCTCCAGACGGTGTGGCGGCGGCCCATTTAGGCCGCAGCACCCCATCTGTCTCTGTACCTGAGAGCTTCACCCGCGGCGCTGACGGCGGCGGGTTCCCCTTCGGTGGGCGCGCACGGCGCCTCTCTCCAGATTGTCTAGACTCGCGCAGTCCTGTTGCCTGAGAGTTTCCGGGGCGGTTGCTCCGTCGGCGCTGGCCACAAGGGCCAGTCTCTTCTACGCGGTTTTAAAACGACGGGGTACAGAATAGCCAAGTTTCTGTCGCATTTGATTCAGGGTTAGTACTATGTTGCCGGCGGCGCACGTGGCTGCCTGATCAAAATAGGACGAAAAGAATGCGCTTTCCTGCGATGCGACGCACGATGTTGTTGGCAATGACAGTTTTGTCATCGATGGCGTTCGCGCCGCCTGCGATGGCGGCGCCGTCCGACACCGACCGCAAAATCGACGCCGCGGCGCAAGCGCTGATGCAGGAGCACGGCGTGCCGGGCCTGGTGATCGCCATCACCCGCGACGGCCGCCACGAGTTCCATCCCTACGGCGTGGCCTCGCGTCAGACAAAAGCGAAGGTCAGCCCCGACACGCTGTTTGAAGTCGGCTCGATCAGCAAGACCTACACGGCGACCTTGGCCACTTACGCAGAAGCGCTGGGCAAGCTGTCGCTTGGCGATAGTCCGGCGCGTTTTGTGCCTGCGTTGCAGGGTTCGGAATTTGCCAAGCTCAGTCTGATTCATCTGGGTACGCACACGGGTGGCGGCTTTCCGTTGCAGGTGCCGGACGCGGTGCGCAATGATGCGCAGCTGATCGCCTATCTGAAAGCCTGGACGCCGCAGTACGCGGCCGGCACGCACCGCACTTACGCGAATCCCAGCATCGGCATGTTGGGCGTGGTGGCGGCCAAGAGCCTGGATCAGCCGTTCACGCAGGCCATGGAAAAGACGCTGTTTCCGTTGCTGGGCTTATCGCACACCTACATCGACGTGCCGGCGGCGAAGATGGGCGATTACGCGCAGGGCTACAACAAGCAGGATGCGCCCGTGCGTGTGAACCCGGGCGTGCTGGCGGCCGAAGCGTATGGCGTGAAGACGAGCGCGCGCGACTTGATTCGCTTTGTCGACGCGAACATGAACGCCGCGGGCAATGATGCCATTCATCGCGCGATTCGCCAGACGCATGTCGGGTACTACCGCGTGGGCGACATGGTGCAGGACCTGGCGTGGGAGCAGCTGGCGTATCCCGCCACGCTGGACGCGCTGCTGGCGGCCAACGCCGGCACGCTGAACAGCCAGAGCCACCCGGTCACCGCGCTCGCGCCGCCCCTGGCGCCGCGCGATGATGTGTGGATCAACAAGACGGGGTCGACCAATGGTTTCGGCGGCTACGTGGCGTTCGTGCCGGCCAGGAAGGTGGGGGTCGTGATCCTGGCCAACAAGAACTATCCGAACGAAGCGCGCGTACGGCTGGCGTATCAGATCCTGGAAGCGCTGATCCGATAGTGCCCGAGCGGGGCGTCAAGCCCCTGCTTCATCGGGGCGGCGGGCATGCGCCGCATCAAAGCGCGGCAGCAGCCCCATCACCTCCAGCCGTTTGCACAATTCGCCCAGGCGTTTCAGCTTGTAGGCGTCCACGTCGACCCCCGCGTAGTCGTAAAAGCCCTGGCCATCGCGCAAGCCGTTACGTCCTTGTTCCATGTTGCGGGCGATGACGTCGGGCGCGGCGAAGCGCGGGCCGATTTCGGCGGACAGGTAACGCGACGCGTAGTAGAGGATGTCACCGCCGCCCCAATCGATGAATTCCAACAAGCCCAGCACCGAGAAGCGCAGGCCGAAACCCAGCCGCACGGCGGTGTCGATGTCTTCGGCGCTGGCCACGCCTTCCTCGACCATGCGGGCGGCTTCGTTCATGGCCAAGGCCTGAATGCGCGGCACGATGTAGCCCGCGGCGGGGGCGCATTGCACCGGCGCCTTGCCGGCTTGCCGCAAGACCTCCAGCAAGCGTTGCAGCGCATCGTCGCGGGTCTTGGGGCCGCGGCTCACTTCGACCAGCGGGATCAGATGCGCCGGGTTCAACCAATGCGCGTTCAGGAATCGTCCCGGGTCCGCCACGAGTTCCGCCAGTTCGGTCACCAGGAACGTGGAGGTGGTGGAAGCGATGACGGTGTCGGGCGCGCAGGCTTGGCCCAGCCACAGGAAGGCATCGCGCTTGACGTCCAGCCGCTCGGGCACGGCTTCGAAGACGATGCGTGCGGCATGCAGATCAGCCGCCGCGCTATCGCGCCCGCACAGGCGCACGCGGCGCATTGCGAGGTCAGCTTGGGCGGCATCCAGCAGGCCTAGCTGCGTCATCGTGGCCAGTTCGCGTTGCAGATTGGCCCGCACGCGCGCGTCGTGCTCCGTTTGCTCGGCCGCGCTGCGGGGCTTGATGTCGATCAGCGTCACGTCCCGCCCCGCGTGCACATACGACAAGGCAATGCCTACGCCCATGCGTCCCGCGCCGACTACGCAGATTCTGTCGTCCATGTTCAGCATCCTTGCGCCAACAGTTCGGCCATACCCCGACGCGACAGGCGATCCAGCCCCAGGCGTTCCAGCGTGCGGCCTTCGGCGTACAGGTCGCGGCCGGTGATGGCGCTGGCGACGCTAAGCAGCCCCTGCGCAACCGGGGTCGGCACGCCTGCCCAACGGCCCATCGACACCAGGAAAGACAGGCCCAGCCGCGTGTCTTCCAGCATGTAGCGATGCGTGTGCAGGTCGATGGCTTCCCGCCAGTCGCCGCTGTCGGTGAGCTTGCCGTGCGCGCCGCGGCCGTACATCCATTCGTCGCCCTCGGTGGCGTAATGGTCGGCCAGCGGGAAGTGCGGCGCGGCGTAGCCCAGCGCGACACGGATGGCGATGCGTTCGGCGTCCAGCGCGTCGGTCACGCGGCGAATGGACGCTTGCGTGCCTTCGTTGTGGATGTCCCATTTATCGAAATGTTCAAGTGGCCCGGCGTTCATCATGATGAGCGGCGGGTGGATGATGGGGCCAGCGTTCATCAACGCGCCCGACAGGCCGTCTTCAATGGGTTCGATGCTGGGGTAAGCCTGCTTCAACCGCGCCAACGCATCGTCCGACAAGCGGCTGGGGAATACGCCCGTGGGCAGCCGCGTGGCGTAGCCGCTGATCACCACCGTGTTCCCGTGCTTGCGCGCCAGATAAGGCAAGGTGCCGGTTTCGGCATAGG
>Ga0213829_1001041_pt1 | contig 21460 bp, 16 predicted proteins | sample MC6MC0896MG_FD_180665 | JGI IMG/M metagenome (GOLD analysis project Ga0213829, IMG submission 180665) | Enriched soil aggregate microbial communities from Iowa State University, Ames, United States - MC6-MC0896-MG | ecosystem: Environmental > Terrestrial > Soil > Unclassified | place: USA: Iowa...
ATGCATTGACACGCCCGGGCATTGCGGCCGCCTTCGAACGCGCCTACCGCGCGGCGTTTGGCCGCAGCTTGAGCGGCATTGCCGTGCGCATTCTGAACCTGCGCTATGCCCGCATCGGCCAGCGTCCAAAATTCGATCTGTCTTTGCTGGCGCCGACCTGCCAGGACATGCCCGCGGCGTTGGGCACGCAGCCTGTTTTCCACGCGGGCCAATGGCGCGACGCCGTGCGCTATGCGCGGCTGGACCTGCCGGTAGACGCCGAGGTGGCGGGCCCCGCCATTCTTGAACAGCCGGACACGACCATCTGGATCGAACCCGGCTTTGCCGGCCGCGTCGATGCGCTGGGCAATCTGCTGATCAGCCGTCAAGACGCCTAGGAGACCTTCATGCATCCCTTGGACCCTCGCACGACGGCATTGCTCATCGTCGATCTGCAAAACGATTTTCTGACGCCCGGCGGCGCGTATGACCGGGGCGGCGCCGTCAGCCGTGAGGCGCGCGCCTTGCCGGCCCGCGTGGCGCCGGTGGCGCGCGCAGTCAAGGCGCATGGCGGCTTTGTGGCGGCCAGCCTGTTCACCTTGTGGCCTGACGCGCACGGCGAACCCATGATCTCGCCGCATCTGAAGCAGTTGCGCCCGTTTCTGGCGAAAGGCGATTTCGCCGCCGGGTCGCGCGGTCAGGCCAACGTGGCCGAGCTGGACGGGCTGGTGGATGTGTCGGTGTGGAAGGTGGCGTATTCGGCGTTTTTCAACACGCAGCTGGACTGGGTGCTGCGCCGCGCGGGCGTATCCAGCCTGGTCATCGCCGGCATCGTCACCAACGGCGGCGTGGCCAGCACGGCGCGCGATGCGCACATGCGTGACTATCACGTGACGGTGCTGGCTGACGGCTGCGCCGCGCCCACGCCTGCCATGCACGATGCCGCGCTGGCTGATTTGCGCACGGTGGCGGACATCACCACCTGCCAGGGCTTTCTGGACCGGCTGGCAGGATGAGCGCACCCGTCGTCAAACAGGGCGCGCCAGATGCCGCGACCCAAGCCGATGCCATGCATGTGCCCGTGCTCATCATCGGCGCAGGCGCTTGCGGGCTGACCGCCGCGTTGCGGCTGGCGGAAGCCGGTATTGAAACCGTATTGATCGAACGCGACGCCACGCCCAGCGGGTCGACGGCGCTGTCTTCGGGCTTCATTCCGGCGGCGGGTTCCGCCGTGCAGCGCGCGGCCGGCATCGACGACGACGCCGAGCGCTTTGCGGCCGATATCCAGGCCAAGGCGCACGGCACGGCCGCGCCGCATTTGGTGGCCGCCTACACGGGCGCCGCCGCTGCGGCCATGGACGCGCTCGCGCGCCACGGCCTGGCATTCGACGTGCTGGACGGTTTCCTCTACCCCGGCCATTCCGCGCGCCGCATGCACACGTTGCCGGAACGCACCGGCCAGGCATTGGTTGCCGCGTTGGAACGCGCCGCAACGGCGGCGGGCGCGATGTTGCTGACGCGAGCGCTCGCCCGCGACATCTGGGTGGATGCAGACGGCCGCGTCACTGCCGTCGGATGCGAACGGCCCGATGGGTCGATGGATGTGATCGGCTGCGATGTGCTGCTGCTGGCCTGCAACGGCTTTGGCGGCAACGCGGCCATGGTGGCGGAACACCTGCCCGCCATGCGCGAGGCCGTCTACGGCGGCCACGTGGGTAACGACGGCAGCGCCATCGCATGGGGCAGGCAGTTGGGCGCAAGGCTGGCGGATTTGGGCGGCTACCAGGGGCATGGCTCCTGGGCGACGCCGCAAGGAGCGCTGATCTCGTGGGCCGTGATGATGGACGGCGGCGTGCAGATCAATGCGCGCGGCCGGCGCTTTCATGACGAGACGCAGGGCTATTCCGAAGCCGCCGTCCACGTGCTGGCGCAGCCGGGCGGCGTGGCCTGGAATGTGTTTGACGACCGCATGCTGGCGCTGGCGCGTGGCTTCCCGGATTTTGTCGCGGCCGAAGCGGGCCATGCGGTGAAGACGTGCGCCGGCCTGGCCGAACTGGCGGCGCTGATCGGCTGCGATGCGGACACCTTGGGCCAGACGCTGCAAGGGGTCAGGCCGCAAGCCTCGGACGCCTACGGCCGCCGCTTCGAACGCGGCCTGCAAGCGCCATATCACGCCATCAAGGTCACCGGCGCCCTGTTTCATACGCAAGGCGGGCTGGATATCGATGCGCAATGCCGCGTGCTGAATCAGGATGGCCAAGCACTGCCGAACCTGCTCGCCGCCGGTGGCGCGGCGCGCGGCGTATCGGGTAACGACGTGTCCGGCTATCTGTCCGGCAACGGACTGCTCAGTGCGGTGGCGGGCGGCCATATTGCCGCCGCCACCGCAGCCGCGCTGCTTGGGCGCACGCTTGTACAGGAATCTTCATGATGCAACCCTTGAACGCGCAATTGGCCACGGGCGCCGTGTTGGCGCCCGGCGTCTACGACCCCTTGTCGGCATTGATCGCCGAGCAGGCGGGCTTTTCCGCGCTGTATTTGTCGGGCGCGTCGATCGCCTACACGCGCCTGGGCCGCTCGGACATCGGGCTGACCACCTATTCGGAAGTCGAAGACACGCTGGCCCGCATCACCGAACGCGTGGCCACGCCGGTCATCGTGGACGCCGACACGGGCTTTGGCAACGCGTTGAACACGCAACGCACGGTGCGCGGCTTTGAACGTGCGGGCGCGGCGATGATCCAGCTGGAAGACCAGACCTTTCCCAAGCGCTGCGGCCATCTGGATGGCAAAACGGTGATCCCCGCCGCCGAGATGTGCGGCAAGCTGCGCGCAGCGGCGGATGCGCGGGTGTCGTCGTCCACCTTGATCCTGGCGCGTACCGATGCGCTGGCGGTCGACGGATTGAACGCCGCGTTGGACCGGGCCGAATCCTATCTGGAAGCGGGCGCCGACGCGCTGTTCATCGAAGCCCTGCGCACCCCCGAACAAATGCAGGCCGCCTGCGCGCGCTTTGCCGCCCGCGTGCCGCTATTGGCCAACATGGTCGAAGGCGGCAAGACGCCAGTCCAGAGCGCTGACGCATTGACCGCGCTGGGCTTTCGCATCGTCATCTTCCCGGGCGGCACGGCACGCGCCGTGGCGCACACCTTGCAGGGCTACTACGGCAGCCTGCGCCAACACGGCACGACCGCGCCGTGGAAAGATCAGATGCTGGATTTCGACGGCTTGAACGCGGTGATCGGCACGCCGGAATTGCTGGCGCAGGGGCGGCGGTACGAAGGGTAGGGCAGCACGGGTACGCGTGCACTCCGGCATCTTGATGAAGCCTGCCCCATTGCCGTCAATACGCGACTGCGAAAGCTTAGCTAGTCACGCCGCTGGTTGGCGAGGGGGCATGCTGCATGGCGTCCTGGTAGCGGTGAACGGCCCCCTCTAGCGTCTGGAACAGCCGGTCCGCGCCTAAGGTCTCGCCCAGAGGTGACCGCCTTACCGTCGCAAGCACGCCGGGGGTCAGATTGGCCAGCCACAGCGAGACGCCGTCCTGTCTCAGCCGGCTCTCCGCCTCGCTCATCCTCTTGAGCGCGGTGTATTCGATGTCGAACACACTGCCCATATCCAGGACGACGACGTCTGGCCGCGTCGCGACGATGAACTGCGTGATCTTCTGGCCGATGTTGTCCGCATTTGCAAAGAATATGCGTCCCTCGGGCCGAAGCAGCAGGATGCCTGCCAGCGCCTCATCGTCGGGGTGATCCGGCGACGCCGGACGGAACAAGTTGGTATGCGGCTTGCGCAGCAGCCTATGTAGGGGCGGATTGGAAACCTGATGGGCCAGGGCGGCAAGTGAAACGATGATGGCCACAAGAATTCCTTGCAGCGTGCCAAGCAGCACGACACCGGCAAGTGCAACCAGCGCCCAAACCAGCTCGGTGCGCCGCACCCTGGCTATCGCTCTGAACTCGGCCGGACTGAACAGGCCAACCGAATACATGATGACGACTGCCGCCAAGGTGGTGTGCGGCATCATGCCAATCAAAGGCGCCAACAGCAGCATGACGCCGAGCGTAACGGCCGCCGTGACGCAACCGGCGGCCTGCGTGCACGCGCCAGCGCGCCGGTTCACCGCGGTTTGGCTGGTGCCGCCGCCCGCGGGCATGGCGCCGAAGAATGCGCCGCCCACGTTCGAAAATCCGGTGGCGAACAACTCCTGATTGGCATTGGGCAAGGCCTCGCCCACTGCCGCAAAGGCGCGTCCGGCGGCGATCGTCTCGGTGAAACTCATCAACGCAATGCCAAGCGCCATGGGCCAGAGTTGACCGATCAACGCAGCGTCCGGCAGGGTCAACGACGGTAAGCCCGTGGGCACAGCACCCACCGTCTGCACGCCAAGATTGCCCAGGCCGAACATGCTGGTTGCCGCGATGGCGATCGCGACCGTGACCAGCGGCGCAGGCACGCGCGGCATGCCGCGTTCAAGCACGAGGAGCAGGCACAACGTGATGCCGCCGACGGCCGCCGTGGCGATTGATAGGTGGGGAAGCCCTTGCAGAATGGACAGAACGTTCGGCAGAAACGAACCCTTCGGGAAGTGGATGCCGAGCAGCTTGGGGATTTGATCGACCACAATCACAATCGCAATGCCCGCCTTGAATCCGGTCAGTACGGGATCGGAAATAAAGTTGGCCAGGTATCCCAGCCGAAACAGGGATGCTGCGATCAGCACGATGCCCACCAGCAGCGCCAGCGTTGCGGTCGCAATCAGGAGTTGACCGGGTTCACCGCCAGGCACGGCGCGATCCAGCGCGGTTGCGGTCAGAATGGCCAGCGTGGTGGTGGTGCTGACGCTAAGCGGCCGGGAGGTGCCTAGGAACGCATACACGATCATGGGCACGAACGCGGTATAGAGCCCCACTTGCACCGGTAAACCCGCCACGGTGGCATAGGCGAGGGACTTGGGAATGACCACGGCAGCCGCCGTCAGCCCGGCGGTGACATCCTTCACCATCCACGGCTTGTCGTAATGGCGTAGCCATTCAGGCAGGGCAACGTGTGGCCGGCGTCCCGATTTTCCCGGCGCTTCGATTTTCATGGCGGGCCTCCGGGAGCCACCACCTGATGCTGCCGAGGCTGGCAGCCAAGTTTGATTGTGATCCCGGGCAACGCGTGGCGTCCATGATGATCCCGGCGAAAAGCCGTAAGAATCGAACGGGCGCGTTCAAGATTGCTGCCGCCTGCGGCTCGGCGTGATGAAGATTCATCGCGTTCTCCGTTTGCGGGGTCTGACGGTATTTTGCCGAAATTAGCATGGACTTTGCGGTCAATCGGCAGCAACAATGCATCACATATCCGCGCGCGCAGCCGGAGGACGCCAGCACCCCGGTGCGCGCCGCTTCCACGATCCAGAACGTCGACTTTCGAGGGCCGAACGCCATGGACTTCTTAAGCAACATGCTGCAGCGCTATCCCGAACTAGCCGTGTTCCTTGCCATCGGGCTGGGCTATTGGGTCGGCGGATTCAAGGTTCGCGGCGTGGGCTTCGGGCCGGTGACCGGGTCCTTGCTCGCGGGGCTGCTGATTGGCTACTTCGTCCGTGTGCCGGTATCCGACACCGCGAAGCAGGTGTTGTTTCTGATGTTCATGTTCGGCATTGGCTATTCGGTGGGGCCAAGCTTCTTTCGAGGCATGAAGGACGGCGGATGGCGGTGGGTGGTGATTGGCATCGTGGTGCCGGTTGCCGGCTTGCTCACGGCATGGGGGCTGGCGCTCTTGCTAAAGCTCGAGGTCGGGTATGCGGTCGGCTTGCTATCAGGCGGGCTGACGGAATCGCCCGCGATTGGCACAGGCAGCGAAGCGATCCGGAATCTTCCCATCAGCGTCGAGGAGAAAGACCGGCTGATCAGCCAAATCGCCGTGGCCGATGCGCTGTGCTACATCTTTGGCACCTTCGGCGTCATCTGGTTCTGCTCGAGTTTGGGGCCGAAGTTATTGGGCTTGGACCTGAAGGCGGAAGGCGCCAAGCTTGAGTTGGCCTACGGAATACAACGGCAGAAAGCCGGCGTGTCTTCCGCGTGGCGCAAGTTCGACTTGCGCGCTTACCGCTTTCAGTCTGATCACCCTGCGGTGGGCCAGACCGTCGCCTGGGTTGAATCGTTGTACGCCCCGGAGCGCGTGTTCGTGGAACGCATCCGGCGCGACGGCGCCCTGCTGTTGGCCGCGCCCGATACCGTCTTGCGCGCGGGGGATATCGTTGCCGTCTCTGGCAAAAGCGACGTGATCATCAAACTGTTGGACGGCAACGCCGTTGAGGAACCCGACCGGGAACTGCGCGATATTCCAAGCGCAATGTTTGATGTGGTGCTGTCCGACGCCCGGCTGTTCGGCAAGACGGTCGCTCAGGTTGCGGAGCAGGCCGAGGAAGTGCGCGGCGTGTTTCTGCGCGGAATCCGGCGCGATGGCGAAAAGATACCAGTGGGTTCCGGCACGGTGCTCCAGCGCGGCGACGTGCTCAGCATCGTCGGGCTTGAGCCTGCCGTGGAACGCGTGGCTGCGCGTATCGGCAGCGTGGTGCGGGAAATGGATTCCACGGATTTTGTTGCGCTGGGATTTGGGATATTCATCGGCGCGGTGGTCGGGACGTCGCTGGTGCTGCCCATAGGCAGTATGCATATCGCCATTGGAAGCAGTGTGGGCACGTTGATCCTGGGGTTGTTGGTGGGCTGGCGGAATTCGGCGAGACCGTTGTTTGGCCGCATCTCGCGTGGCGCGCTTGAGTTCATGAAATCAATCGGCTTGGCGGGGTTTGTGGCCATGATCGGTTTGAAGGCAGGCCCGGTCTTCGTCGATGCCCTGCGCGAAGTCGGGCTGACCATATTCCTGGCGGGCATTGTGGTGACGATGGTTCCGCAATTCGTCGGATTGCTGGTGGGACGATATCTGCTGGGCCTTGAACCGCTTTTACTGCTGGGGGCGCTGGCTGGGGCCCAAACGATGACGGCCGGTCTTGCAGCGGTCCAGGACAAATCGGATAGCCCCGTCGCAGTCATTGGGTACTCGGGCACCGTGGCGCTGGGGCATATTCTGCTGACCACTTGGGGAACGGTGATCGTTTGGTTGCTGTACTGATGATCGTGCTCATCGGCTTGCCCCTTTATGGCTTCCATCATGCCCACGTCCGCCTCTGACAATGTTCCGGCCCGCGGATGGCTGCGCTGGCTGCCGGGGCTTGCCGTCTTGCGGTCCTATGAAGCGGCTTGGCTGCCGAGGGATCTGGCCGCCGGTCTGGCGTTGACGGCGATGCTGGTTCCTGTGGGCATCGCCTATGCCGAGGCATCGGGCGTGCCGGGGGTCTATGGGCTGTACGCCACGATCGTGCCGCTGGTGGCTTATGCGATTTTTGGTCCGAGCCGCATTCTGGTGCTGGGGCCGGACTCCGCGCTCGCGGCGCCGATTCTGGCGGTGGTGCTGAGCGTGTCGGGCGGCGACCCCATGCGCGCAGTGGCCGCGGCTAGCCTGATGGCGATCATCGCCGGGCTGTTCTGCATCGTGTTGGGTCTGCTGCGCCTCGGGTTCATCACCGAGCTGCTGTCCAAGCCCATCCGCTATGGCTACATGAATGGCATTGCGCTGACGGTGCTGGTCAGCCAGTTGCCGAAGTTGTTCGCGATTCCGATTGAGGATGCCGGCCCCTTGCAAGAACTGTGGCGGCTGGCGCAGGCGGTGGCCGATGGACAGGCCAACTGGTATGCCTTTGCGGTGGGTGCGGCCAGCTTGGGCGCGATCTTGCTGCTCAAGCGCTTTGACCGCGTGCCAGGCATCCTGATCGCGGTGATCCTGGCGACATTGGCCGTGAGCTTGCTGCGGCTGGACGTCCAGGGGGTAAAGGTGTTGGGCGAGATTCCGCAGGGGCTGCCGTCGTTTACGTGGCCATGGCTTAGCAATGCGGACTGGGCCACGATTGTGCTGGGCGGCGGCGCTGTGGCGATGATTTCGTTTGCGGATACCAGCGTGTTGTCGCGCACGTACGCCGCGCGCACGCACACGCGCGTCGACCCGAACCAGGAAATGGTGGGGCTGGGCATGGCCAACCTGGCGGCGGGTTTGTTCCAAGGGTTCCCTATCAGCAGCAGCGCATCGCGCACGCCCGTGGCCGAGGCAGCAGGCGCGCGCACACAGCTGACGGGCGTTATCGGTGCGGCGGCCGTGGCGCTCTTGCTGGTGTTTGCCCCCAACCTGCTGCGCTACTTGCCCAGCAGCGCGCTGGCCGCCGTGGTGATTGCCGCCGCCCTCGGCCTGTTCGAGTTCAAGGACTTGCGGCGCATCTATCGCATCCAGCAATGGGAGTTCTGGCTGTCGATGTTGTGTTTTGCCGCCGTGGCGGTGTTGGGCGCGATACCCGGCATAGGCTTGGCCGTGGTCATCGCCGTCATCGAATTCCTGTGGGACGGTTGGCGGCCGCATTTTGCGGTGCTTGGGCGTGTGCCGAACTTGCGCGGCTACCACGACTTGAAGCGGTATCCCCATGCCGACCTGATCGATGGGCTGGTGCTGTTCCGCTGGGACGCGCCGCTGTTCTTTGCCAATGCCGAGCTGTTTCAGCAACGCCTGCTGGAAGCCGTGCAGGCGTCGCCCACGCCCGTGCGGCGCGTCGTGGTCGCGGCCGAACCCGTCACCAGCGTGGACGTGACGTCGGCGGACATGTTGCGCGAGTTGAGCCAACATCTGGCGAAGGAGGGCGCCGCCCTGCATTTTGCCGAGATGAAAGATCCGGTCCGCGACAAGCTCAAGCGTTTCGAGCTGACGGAGATTCTGGGCGACGACCACTTTCATCCCACGGTGGAAAGCGCCGTGGAAAATTATCTAGGCCTATGACCCTAGTCTGATGACGCTCAGCCTGCGACCCTCAACGCGCCGTACGCTGATGCGGCACGAGCGGCGGCGCGGGCTGATTGGCGATCAGGTCCCAGAAGCCGGGCAGGAAGCACTCTGCCACCAGCAGCGGCTGGCCCTGGCGCCAGAAGACCGACCGCCGTGCCCAGACGCGGGCGGCGTCTTGTTCGCGGCGGTCTGCCGGCAGCACGTCGCGCGCCGTGGCGTAAAACGGCACGGGTGAGGCCAGTCGGCGGCAGGCGAACGGTGAGCGGATGACGGTGCTGTCGTGATACAGCATGTCGGCCAGCGGCCGGGTCAGCAGTCGGCGCATGCCTTGCCAGGCGCCGTGCGAGGCGCGCAGCGGCGTCAGGCTGCGGGCGGGCACGCTGTCCACGCCGTTCACCGACATCAGCACTTCGCGTATCCATACGGGGGCGCCAGGGGCGATGCCCATGGCCAGCGCTTCGTCGCGGGGCGCGCCGTCGGCGTACTCGGCCAGCACGCGCAGGCGGACGTGGCCAACCTGGCGCAGGCCGGCGGTGAGCGCGCCCGGGCGGAATAGCCAGTGGCGCAGGGCAGGGAGCAGGACGGGCGGCGCGGCGGCCAGCCAGCCTGCGGCAAGAGGGGGGTGATGGGCTGCGGGTTTCATCATGGCTGCGTATTATGCCAAGCCCTGCGGGCGACCCGCGTCCGCATACAATACCGCCCATGGAAAAAGTACGAATCTCCAAGCTCATGTCCGAGCGCGGACTCTGCTCGCGCCGCGAGGCCGACAGCTATATCGAACGCGGCTGGGTCCGCGTGGACGGCGTGGTGGTGTCTGAGTTGGGCGCCAAGGCGTATCCCGACCAGGTCATCACGCTGGAACGCGCCGCGCAGGCGCGCCAGACCTCGCGCGTCACTATCCTGATCAACAAGCCGGTGGGCTATGTGTCGGGCCAGGCGGAAAAAGGCTATACGCCTGCGGTGGCGCTCATCGATTCGCGCTCGCGCTTTGCCGGATGCCGGCATCCGCAGCGCTTCGAACGCGCGCATCTGGAAGGGCTGGCCGTGGCCGGCCGGCTGGACATTGATTCCCAGGGCCTGCTGGTGCTGACGCAAGATGGCCGCATCGCCAAGCATCTGATCGGTGAAGACTCCAGCGTCGATAAGGAATATCTGGTGCGCGTGCAGGGCGAACTGTCTGACCGCGGGCTGGCGCTGCTGAACCACGGCCTGTCGCTGGACGGCAAAGCGCTGAAACCCGCCCAAGTGCGTTGGCAGAATCACGACCAGCTGCGCTTTGTGCTGCGCGAAGGCAAAAAACGCCAGATCCGCCGCATGTGCGAACTGGTTGGCCTGAAGGTAATAGGCTTGAAACGCGTGCGCATCGGCCGCGTGTCGCTGGGCGATCTTCCCCTGGGGCAGTGGCGCTATCTGCGCGACGACGAGGGATTTTGAATTGATCGGCTCCGCCGACAAGTGATGTCGGCGGTCAGCAAATTTTTCAGTCTGTTTCCGTGACCCCGCTATTTCATGAAAGCGGGGGTATCCTTCGTTTGCCCGTCGCTGCCCAGACGCTCCATCAGGAATTCGATGAAGATCCGGGTCTTGGCGGGTAGAAGCCGGGTTTCGGTGACCGCGTAAACGGGAAACGGCCCCAGCTGCCAATCTGGCAGCACGCGCCGCAACTGCCCGGACTGCTGTTCGGCCGTCTGGCCGCCCACCAGCACCGCAATGCCTGCGCCCAGCATGGCCAGGCGCCGCGCCATGGCCACGCCGTTGACGGAAAACCGGTTGCCCGGCGTGAACTCGATGTGCTGGTCACCGCAGTTCAGCGGCCAGCGCGTGACGCGGCCGGCGCCTTCTGCGCGGAACTCGATGCACTCGTGGCGGGTCAAGTCACTGGGATGTTTGGGTTCCCCGTGCTTCTCCAGGTATTCGTGCGAGGCATACAGATGGGCGGGCAGCATGCCCAGCAGCCTTGCAATCTGCGTTGAGTCGGGCAGGTCGCCGATTTCGATCGAGATATCGCAGGTCTGGAACACGCGCGAGGCGTGGTCCGGATTGGCCAGATCCAGGAAAAACGTGACGTCGGGATAGCGGCGGGAGAACTCCATGAACGATTCAGCCAGGAAGTCCGTGCCGAAATCCGCGGGCATGTTCACCCGCAGCGGCCCGGCTGGCGTATCGACCAGCTTCTGCAATTCTTCATGGGCAATCTGCGCTTCGGCGACGATGCGCTGGCAGCGTTCAAAGTACAAGCGCCCGGCGTCGGTCAGTTCCACCTTGCGCGTGGTGCGGCTCAGCAGGCGCAGGCCCACCGAGCGTTCCAATTCGGCCACCTGGCGAGACAAGGTGGATTTCGGGACGCCCAATGTCGCGGCAGCACGGCTAAAACTATGCGTTTTGGCGACTTCGACGAAGAGTTCCATGCCTTGTAATCGTTTCATGGCGAGATTCTGTCATAGACCGGGTGCGCAGAATTGTCCCATAAATGGAATGATGTTTTCTTATCATGCCCCTTTGTTTCTTGGGCGGGATAACTCAAAATGCGGGTTCCGCAATGCAGCAATGCGATAAAGCCCAGCCTGCGTGTTCAACGCGAATCCACCCAGTTGATGCACATGGTCCCGCACATCCGCGAGAGCGGACGCTGCGTGGGGGCCGTTTATTTTTTTCGGGAATGCAATCTATGAATAAGAAAAGCGCTATGTGGCGCAGCGCGGCAGTTGTCACGCTGACGGCATCGGCTCTCACGCTGGCCGCTTGCGGCAAGAAGCAGGACGCGCCGCAGGCGGGCAAGCCGCAAGTTTCGGTGGTGACGCTGACGACGCAGCCCGTTTCGCTCACCACTGAATTGCCGGGCCGCACGTCCGCATTCCGCGTGGCTGAAGTCCGGCCCCAAGTGAACGGCATCGTCCAGAAGCGCCTGTTCACCGAAGGCGGTGAGGTCAAGGCCGGCGAACAGCTCTATCAGATCGATCCCGCGCTGTACCAAGCCAGCGTCGATAGCCAGAAGGCCGCATTGGCCCGCGCGCAGGCGCAGCAGAAGACGGCCGCCTTGCTGGCCGAACGCTACAAGCCGCTGGTGGCCACCCGCGCCGTCAGCCAACAGACCTATGACAACGCCGTTGCCTCGCGCGACCAGGCCGCCGCCGACGTGCTGTCGGCCAAGGCCGCGCTGGACACGGCGCGCATCAACCTGGTCTACACCAAGGTGCTGTCGCCGATTGACGGCATCATCGGCCGTTCTTCCGTGACCGAAGGCGCGCTGGTTACCGCCAACCAGACGGGCGCGTTGGCTGCAGTGCAGCAAATTGACCCGATCTACGTTGACGTGACCCAGTCCAGCGTGCAGCTCTTGCGTTTGCAGGACGCCCTGGCCAGCGGCCAGTTGAAGCGGGCCGACGGCGAACAAGCCGCGCTGGTCACGCTGACCTTGGAAGACGGCTCGCAATACAAGCAGACCGGCAAGCTCCAGTTCTCGGAAGTCACGGTCGACCAGGGCACGGGTTCCATCACGCTGCGCGCGGTGTTCCCCAACCCGGATCGCCGTCTCTTGCCCGGCATGTTCGTGCGCGCCCGCCTGGCCGATGGCGTGGCCGCCGATGGCCTGCTGGTGCCGCAACGCGGTGTGACGCGCAACCAGCGCGGCCTGCCGACGGCGCTGGTCGTCAATGCCAAGAACCAGGTGGAATTGCGTGAATTGAAGACCGACCGCGCCATTGGCGACAAGTGGCTGGTTACCGACGGCCTGGCCGCGGGTGACAAGGTCATCGTGGAAGGTCTGCAAATGGTGCGTCCGGGCGTGGAAGTCGTTGCGACGGAAGCCGGCGCCAATGCGCAGCAGCCGCAAGCGGCGAATGCCGCGCCGGCCAAGCAGTAATCAGGGAGCCATGCATGGCAAAGTTTTTTATCGATAGGCCGGTTTTCGCCTGGGTGATCGCGATCGTGCTGATGATGGCCGGCGCGCTGTCCATCCTGCAATTGCCGGTCTCCCAGTACCCCAACATCGCGCCGCCGGCCATCGGCATCGCGGTGACCTACCCGGGCGCGTCCGCGCAGACCGTGCAGGACACCGTGGTGCAGGTGATCGAGCAGCAGATGAACGGGCTGGACGGCTTGCAGTACATCTCGTCGGAAAGCAACTCCGACGGCAGCATGTCCATCACGCTGACGTTCAAGCAAGGCACCAACCCGGACACGGCGCAGGTGCAGGTGCAGAACAAGCTGGCGCTGGCGCAGCCGCTCTTGCCGCAGGAAGTGCAGCAGCAGGGCATCCGCGTCACCAAGGCCACGAAGAACTTCCTGATCGTGGCGGGCTTTGTGTCCACCGACGGCACGATGACGAAGGACGACTTGGCCGACTACGTCGCCTCGTACGTCCAGGACCCCATCAGCCGGACGCAGGGCGTGGGCGACTTCCAGCTGTTCGGCTCGCAGTATGCAATGCGCATCTGGCTGGACCCCGCCAAGCTCGTGAACTACGGGCTGACCACGGTAGACGTGGTGGCGGCCATCAAGGAACAGAACGTGCAGGTGTCGTCCGGCCAGCTGGGCGGCCTGCCGTCCGTGCGCGGGCAACAGCTGAACGCCACCATCATCGGGCCGTCGCGCCTGGAGAAGCCGGAAGACTTCGGCCGCATCCTGCTCAAGGTCAACACCGATGGTTCGCAAGTGCGCCTGGGCGATGTCTCGCGTATTGAACTTGGCGGGCAGACCTACGCCATCGACAGCTTCTACAACGGCAAGCCCGCCTCGGGCCTGGCCATCAAGCTGGCGCCGGGCGCCAATGCCCTGGACACGGCGCAGGCGGTGCGCGACACCATCAACAACTTGAAGCCGTACTTCCCGCCGGGCATGGACGTCGTGTATCCGTATGACACGACGCCGTTTGTGAGCCTGTCGATTCACGAAGTGTTCAAGACGCTGGTCGAGGCCATCATCCTGGTGTTCCTGGTGATGTACCTGTTCCTGCAGAACTTCCGCGCCACCATCATCCCCACGCTGGCGGTGCCGGTGGTGCTGCTGGGCACGTTCGGCGTGCTGGCCGCCTTTGGTTATTCCATCAACACCCTGACCATGTTCGGTATGGTGCTGGCCATTGGCCTCTTGGTGGACGACGCCATCGTGGTGGTGGAAAACGTTGAGCGGGTGATGGCCGAAGAAGGGCTGACCCCCAAGCAGGCGACGCGAAAGTCCATGAGCCAGATCACGGGCGCGCTGATCGGTATCGCCATGGTGCTGGCCGCCGTGTTCATCCCGATGGCGTTCTTTGGCGGCTCCACCGGCGTGATCTATCGCCAGTTCTCGATCACGATCGTGTCGTCGATGGTGCTGTCGGTGCTGGTGGCCATCGTCTTCACGCCGGCCTTGTGCGCGACGTTGCTCAAACCCATTCCGAAGGGCCATCACGGTTCGAAGAAGGGTTTCTTTGGCTGGTTCAACCGCACGTTCGAACGCAGCAGCAACGGCTACGCCAACAGCGTGGCGCGCGGGCTGAACCGCACCAAGCGTTTGATGGTGGTGTACCTGGCGCTGGTCATTGCCATGGGCTGGCTCTTCACGCGCATTCCCACGGCGTTCCTGCCGGCGGAAGACCAGGGCATTTTGTTCGCCCAGATCCAGACGCCTGCGGGCGCCACGGCCGAAGCGACCAAGGCCGTTATTGATGACGCCACCAAGTACCTGCTGACCGAAGAGAAGGACGCCGTGACCTCGGTGTTCGCCGTGAACGGTTTCAACTTCGGCGGCCGCGGCCAGAACGCGTCCATCCTGTTCATCAAGCTGCGCGACTGGGAAGAACGCGGCGACGCCAAGCTGAAGGCCGGCGCCGTGGCGGCTCGCGCCAACGCGCACTTCGCCAAGACCGAACGCCGCGCGCAATTGTTCGTGGTGCCGCCGCCGTCCGTGATGGAACTGGGTAACGTCACCGGCTTTGACTTCCAACTGATGGACCGCGCAGGCGTGGGCCATGAAAAGCTGCTTGCCGCGCGCAATCAGCTGTTGGGCGAAGCGGCGAAGAGCCCGGTGCTGGTGGGCGTGCGCCCCAACGGCATTGAAGATGCGCCGCAGTATCAGCTGGATATCGACCGCGAAAAAGCGCGTGCGCTTGGCGTAGCCGTGTCGGACATCAACAGCACGCTGGCCACCGCGTGGGGGTCGTCGTACGTCAACGACTTCATCGACCGTGGCCGCGTGAAGAAGGTGTTTGCGCAGGGCGAGGCCTCGTCGCGCATGCTGCCGGAAGACCTGAACAAATGGTATGTGCGCAACAGCGCGGGCGACATGGTGCCGTTCTCGGCATTCTCGAAAGCCACGTGGAGCTTCGGCCCGCAGAAGCTGAACCGCTATAACGGCGTGCCGTCCTACAACATCCAGGGCCAGGCGGCGCCGGGCTATAGCTCGGGCGCGGCGATGGAAGAAATGGAAAAGCTGGCGGCCAAGCTGCCGGTGGGCGTGGGCTTTGAATGGACGGGCTTGTCGTTCGAAGAACGCCTGTCGGGTTCGCAAGCGCCGGCCCTCTACGCCATTTCGCTGATCGTGGTGTTCCTGTGCCTGGCCGCGTTGTATGAAAGCTGGTCGATTCCGACGGCGGTGATGCTGGTGGTGCCGCTCGGCATTATCGGCGTGCTGCTGGCGACCTTGGCGCGTGGCTTGTCCAACGACGTGTACTTCCAGGTGGGGCTGCTCACCACAGTGGGGCTGGCGGCCAAAAACGCCATCCTGATTGTGGAGTTCGCCAAAGAGCACTTTGAATCCGGCGCGAGCCTGACGGAATCGGCCATTCACGCCGCCCGCCAGCGCCTGCGTCCGATTCTGATGACGTCGCTGGCGTTCATCCTGGGCGTGACGCCGCTGGCGATCTCGTCGGGTGCGGGGTCGGGCAGCCAGAACGCCATCGGTACCGGCGTGATCGGCGGTATGTTGACCGGCACGTTCCTGGCTATTTTCTTTGTCCCCGCGTTCTTTGTGATCATGCTGCGCATGTTCAAGGTCAAGCGCATGAGCGAGAACCTCGACAAGCACGACACCAGCGCCAATGGCTCGCAGGACGTGTCCGCGGAAGGACGACCGTAATGAAATTTCCGATGAGAACCTTGTTGTCTGTTTCTCTGGCGGCGGCCCTGGCGGGCTGCTCGCTGGCCCCGACCTACGAACGGCCCGACGCGCCGGTCGACGCCGCGTATCCCACCGGCCCGGCCTACAAGGCGGACGGCTCGCAGGCCGCGTTGGGGATGTCCACCGCCGATATCGGCTGGCGCGACTTCTTCAGCGATCCGCTCTTGCAGCAGCTGATTGAACTGTCGCTGGCGAACAACCGCGACCTGCGCGTGGCGGCCCTGAACGTGGAAGCGGCGCGAGCGCAGTACCGCATTCAGCGCGCCGACCTGATGCCCAGCGTGGGCATCGCCGGCCAGGAATCGGCCCAACGCACGCCGGCGGACCTGTCCGCCAGCGGCCGCGCCACGACCAGCCACAGCTACCAGGTGGGCGCCGCCATGTCCTCTTGGGAACTGGACCTGTTCGGCCGTATCCGCAGCCTGAGCGACAAGGCGCTGGAATCCTATCTGGCGCTGGACGAAACGCGTACGGCCACGCAGCTGACGCTGATTGCCGAAGTGGCCAACGCCTATTTGACGCTGCGCGCCGACCAGGAACTGCTGAGCCTGACGCGCGACACGTTGAAGAGCCAGGAAGATTCCTTCCAGCTGACCAAGCAAAGCTACGACCAGGGCCTGGCCACCGCGCTGGACCTGAGCCAGGCCGAAGTGTCGCTGCGCACGGCCCAGCGCAACCTGTCGCAATACACGCGCCAGGCTGCGCAGGACCGCAATGCGTTGACGCTGCTGGTGGGCCAGCCCATGTCGCCCGAGATTACCGCCGCGCTGGATCAGGCCGAGAAGCTGGACGACGGCATGCTGCCGACGACCTTGCCCGCCGGCCTGCCGTCTGACCTGCTGGCGCGCCGTCCGGATATCCGTGCGGCCGAGCATCAGTTGAAGGGCGCCAACGCCAACATCGGCGCGGCGCGCGCGGCGTTCTTCCCGACCATCAGCCTGACCGGCCAGGCGGGCACCGCCAGCGCCAGTCTGGGCGGCCTGTTCGAAGGCGGCTCCGGCGCCTGGAGCTTCGTGCCCCAGATCACCGTGCCGATCTTCGCGGGCGGTTCGCTGCTGGCCGGTCTGGACCTGGCCAAGGTGCAGAAGAACATTCAGGTGGCGCAGTACGAGAAGTCCATCCAGACGGGGTTCCGCGAAGTGGCGGACGCGCTGGCCGGACGCGGCACGCTGGACGATCAGATTCAGGCGCAGCGCCTGCTGGTCAATGCCAACCAGCGCGCCTATGACGTGTCGGACCAGCGCTTCCGCCAGGGGATCGATGACTACCTGAGCGTGCTGGATTCCCAGCGTTCGCTGTACAGCGCGCAGCAGGCGCTGGTGGATACGCGCCTGGCCCGCTTGTCGAATCTGGTGACCTTGTACAAGGTGCTGGGCGGCGGCTGGACCGAGCGTACGGTGATGGCGCAGCAGTCTGCGGGGCAATCCGCAGCGCAACCCGTCGTTCAACCCGCCGCTCAGCCCGCAGGCCAGACTGCGCCAGCGGGTTCCGGGTCTTAAGCGATATCCGCCGCACGCCGCGCGCCGGCATGCAAAACGGGCCGATCGAAAGATCGGCCCGTTTTTTTATTGCTTACCCAGCAGGAATCGTCAGGTGCGTTTCTTGGCGATCAGGCCCACCACGAACAGGACGATGATGGCGCCCACCACCGACGCGATCCAGCCGGCCGGTTCGCCCTGGGCGTACCAGCCCAGCGACTGCCCCAGGAAGCCAGCGACCACCGCGCCGACGATACCCAGAATGGTGGTCATGATGATCCCCATGTTCTGGTCTCCGGGCATGATGGCGCGGGCGATCAGGCCCACGATGAATCCGACGATGATCATGATGACAATGCTCATGCGCTTACTCCTTACCAGGGAAAAAGGGACGATGTGCAGTGATGATACTCATGCTCGGAATCGTTCGGCTGTAACAACTGGTGTGCGGCGGTTCGTTCTGAATGGCCCGGGTCAGGAGGTGATATCGATCAATTGACGTACGTCTTTGGTCAGCGCTTCGATGCTGTCGGTGTCGGACGCCAAGAGGCGTGCGCGGCCGTCTTTGTCGAAAATGTACACGCCGCGGCTGTGCGTCACTTCGTACATGTCGGCGTCATCCCCCGGGCGGGGTTTTTCAATTTGATAGGCCACGCGGTAGCGGCGCGCCAGGTCAGCGATCTGCTTTTCGTCGCCCGTGACACCGATGGCGTTGTTGTTGAACGCATTGACGTAGGCCTGCAGGATGTCGGGCGTGTCGCGGTGCGGGTCCACGCTGACGAACAGGATGCGCACGTTCTTGGCCTTGTCGCCCAGGTTTTGCAGCACGGCCGTCAATTGCGCCATGGTGGTCGGGCAGATGTCCGGGCAGCTGGCGTAGCCGAAAAACAGCAGCACCGTCTTGCCCTTCAGGTCGTCACTGCTGACGGTCTTGCCGCCCGCGCCGGGCAGCGAGAATTTCAGGTCGGGCAGGTGGCCCTTGACGTTGTAAAGCGTCCAGTCGACGTTTCGATCGCCGCAAGCCGCAAGCAGCACGCACAAGGCCAACAGCAGGCCGCGCCAGGCGCGGCCGGTAAGAAGGTGTCGCATGAGTCCAGGAGAGGCCGAAAGAGTGGTAGGAGCGATACGTCCAGGAACAAGCCCGGTCAAACCCGTTGATTCTACCTGCATGGGCTCCCACGGCTGGCGTCGAGCAACGGCCAGGGGGCGTGGCGCGAGCCGGGTTCTTGTCCTGGCGCAAACATTCGTTGCGGCCGCGCCAGGAGGACGCATTTGTGAAGCTTTGTGCGGATAGTGTTAGAGAAGCCCGCAAAGTCATTCCATCGGGGGACGGGTGCAGTCTATATTCAGAGGCTTGTCAGTCACGCAGCGATAGGAAGGTCTTGAACGTGGATAGGGCATCCAGCACGGCAATTCGTTATCCGTTGTTCCCGTATTACCCGGTGGTCGTCGATGTTCTGCGCAGCCGCAACGCCGAGCGGGTGCTGGATGCGCCCTGCGGCACCGGCTGGCTGGGCGATATGCTGTCCGCCACCGGCACGCGCAAAACCGCCGTGGACGGCGTGGGCCTGTGGGAATTTCCGCCCGCTTCGGCGGGCTATCAGTCGGTCACCGAACACGATCTGGACACCCCCTTAACGGTCAGCACCGCCTATGACGCCGCCGTGTGCTGCGAAGCCATTCACCTGATGACGAATCCGGGCGTGCTGGTGCAAAGCCTGTACCACGCGTTGCGGCCGGGCGGCACCTTGATCATCACCACGCCCAACACGTGGTATCTGCGGTCTCGGTGGCAGTTCCTGATGCGCGGCTTTCACTCCGGCTTTCGCCCCATGGTCGGCCGGCAGCGCGGCGAAGACTACATCACCTATTTCCCCTTCAGCTTTCCGCAACTGCACCTGCTGCTATCGCACTACGGCTTCACGGACATCACCCTGCACGAGGTCGATGAGCCCAAGCCCAAGCGGATGATCGAACGCCTGCTGGCCGTGCCGTCGCGTCTGTATAACCGGCGCCGGGTCAAGCGCGCCGAGAACGACGACGTGCGCCATTTCTGGAAGCAGGCCGGGTCGGATCAGTCGGTGCATGGCCGCTGGCTGGTGGTGTCGGCGCGCCGGCCAGACGAACCGGTTTCAGCGCAGGCATAAAAAAGGCCCACAGCAAACTGCTGTGGGCCATTCGCGATGGGGCGGCGTGATCAGTTGCCGCTCATGCCGCTGTGGCGCAGCAGGGCGTCGATGCGCGGGGCGCGGCCACGGAAGGCGGCAAACGATTCTGCCGCCGGGCGCGAGCCGCCCACCGCCAGCACTTCGCGGCGAAAGCGCGCGCCGGTTTCCGGATCAAGCGTGCCCAAGGGGTTGCCGGGCTGCTTGGCGGCGGCTTCCTCGAAGGCTTCGTATGCATCGGCGGACAGCACTTCGGCCCACTTGTAGCTGTAGTAGCCCGCGCCGTAGCCGCCTGCGAACAGGTGCGAGAACGCGTGCGGCAAGCGATGCCAGGCGGGCGGGAACAGCACGGCCACTTCCTGGCGCACTTCTTGCAGCAAGGCCAGCACTTCGGTGATGGTGGCGCCCTTGGCGCGGTCATGCATCAGCATGTCGAACAAGGCGAATTCGATCTGACGCACGGCCTGCATGCCGCTTTGGTAGTTGCGCGCGGCGACCAGGCGGTCGTAGAGCGCACGCGGCAGCGGTTCGCCGGTGTCGACATGGGCCGACAACTTTTGCACCACCGCCCATTCCCAGCAGAAGTTCTCCATGAACTGCGAGGGCAGTTCAATGGCGTCCCATTCGACGCTGGCGAACGCGGCCGCGCCGGGTTCGTCAACTTCCGACAGCAGGGCGTGCAGCGCGTGGCCGGTTTCGTGGAACAGCGTGATGACGTCGTCGTGCGTGAGCACGGCGGCGCGGTCGCCGTTGGGGCGCGAGAAATTGCAGGTCAGGTAAACAACAGGCGTCTGCACCTGGCCGGCGATGACGCGGCGGGCGCGTTCGCTATCGACCCACGCGCCGCTTTGCTTGCCGGAGCGGGCGTACAAGTCCAGGTACAGATAGCCGATCAGGCCGCCATCGGCGCGCTCCACGCGCACACCGCGCGCGTCGCTGTGCCAGGTAGAGACGGGCGTTTCCGTCAAGCGGACGTCGAACAGCTTTTCAATGACTTCGAACAGGCCCGCCAGCACGCGCGGCTCGGTGAAGTACTGCTTCACTTCGTCTTCGGAATAGGCGTAGCGCGATTCGCGCAGGCGTTCCGAGGCAAAGGCCACATCCCACGGCTGAAGCTCGTCCAGGCCGAGCTCGCCGGTGGCGTAGGCCTTCAGTTCCGCCAAGTCGCGCTGGGCGTAAGGCTTGGCGCGGGCGGCCAGATCACGCAGGAATACGGTGACTTCGCTGGCGTCGCGGGCCATGCGGGTTTGCAGGCGCAGCGAGGCGTAGGTGCCCAGGCCCAGCAGGCCGGATTCTTCGGCGCGCAGCGACAGCAGTTCTTCGATAAGGGGGGAATTGTCGAACTTGGCGTCGCCTTGTTCGGACGCCACCGTGCCGTAGCCGCGGTACAGCGCTTCGCGCAGCGACCGGTCTTGCGCGTATTGCATGACGGGCAGGTAGCAAGGCATTTTCAGCGTCAGCTTCCAGCCGGGCTTGCCGTCTTCTTCGGCGGCGGCGCGGGCGGCGGACAGCACATCCGCCGGAATGCCGGCCAGACGGGCTTCGTCTTCCACCAGCAGCGACCAGGCGTCGATGGCGTCCAGCACGTTTTCCGAGAACTTTTGCGAGGCCTGGGCTTCGCGGTCGGAGATGGCGGCGTAGCGTTCGCGGTCGGCGCCTTGCAGCTCAACGCCGCTTAAGCGGAAATCGCGCAGCGCCATTTCCACGATGCGGCGGCGCACGGGCGACCAGGTGGAGAAATCGGGGGCGGCAGCCAGACGCTGGTACTGCTTGTACAGCCCTTCGTGCAGGCCGACCCAGGTGGAAAATTCGGTGATCAGCGGCAGCGCGGCGTTATAGGCCTCGCGCAGTTCCGGCGTGTTG
>Ga0213829_1001042_pt1 | contig 21417 bp, 18 predicted proteins | sample MC6MC0896MG_FD_180665 | JGI IMG/M metagenome (GOLD analysis project Ga0213829, IMG submission 180665) | Enriched soil aggregate microbial communities from Iowa State University, Ames, United States - MC6-MC0896-MG | ecosystem: Environmental > Terrestrial > Soil > Unclassified | place: USA: Iowa...
ATGCAGACGATCGCCCATTCAATGCGTGGAAACCGACAGTGATAGTCAGGTCCGGTGCCAACCGCCGAACCCTTTGATACAGGAGTGCATCCATGCTGGTCTTACGCCCAGTCGAGTTAACCGATCTGCCCCAGTTGCAGCGACTTGCCCGCGAAAGCATGGTGGGGGTCACCTCCTTGCCGGACGACACCGAGCGCTTGCGCCGCAAGATTCTCGATTCCGGCGCCGCATTTGCCAAAGACGTTCAGCGCAATGGCCCGGAGAATTACATCTTCGTGCTGGAAGACCCGTCGACCCGACGTCTGGCAGGCTGTTCGGAAATCCTCGCCACTGCGGGCTTCAGCGAACCGTTCTACAGCCTGCGCAACCGACACTTCACCAGCGCCTCGCGGGAACTGAACATCGAGCATGGCGTACCCGCGCTGTCGTTATGCCACGACCTCAGTGGTCATACCTTGCTGCGGGGCTTTCATATCGATACAGCGCTGGTGCGCACACCAGCATCCGAGTTGCTGTCACGGGCGCGGCTATTGTTCATTGCCGCCCATTCGCAGCGCTTTGCCGACGTGGTGATTACCGAGATCGTCGGCTACAGCGACGATGAAGGCGAGTCGCCATTCTGGGATGCGGTGGGCAAGCATTTTTTCGACTTGCCCTACGCCGAGGCCGAGCGACTCTGCGGCCTGAAAAGCCGGACTTTCCTTGCCGAACTGATGCCGCAATACCCGATCTATGTGCCGATGCTGCCCCAGGTCGCGCAGGATTGCATCGGCCGCGTCCACCCCGATGCCCGGGACGCCTTCGATATCCTCGAGCGCGAAGGATTCGAGACCAACAGCTACGTCGACCTGTTCGACGGCGGCCCGACACTGTCCGCACGGACCTCGAACATTCGCTCGATTGCGCAGAGCCAGGTCGGTGTCGCGCAATCGGGCCTGGCCATCGACGCCCGTGGCAGCTATCTGGTGAGTAACGATTCACTCCAGGACTATCGTGCAATCGTCGCCGACCTGGACTATAGACCGGGACAACCGGTGACCTTGAACGCCCAAATGTGCGCGGCGCTGAAGGTGACGCAAGGCAGTCCGATCCGGCTGATCGCCCTGTGAGCCGCCCCCGGCCCCGAGCCCTGCGACAGCGTCCGAACACGCGTGAACAAGGAACTGCATCATGATCGTCCGCCCGGTCAACGTCACCGACCTGCCCGCCTTGCTGGCCCTGGCGCGGCAGGCCGGCCCCGGTTTCACGTCCCTGCCTGCCAGCGAGGAACGCCTGGCCCACCGGGTGCGCTGGGCCCAGCGGACCTTTGCCGAGCAGGTCGAACGCGCCGATGCCGACTACCTGTTCGTGCTCGAAGATGACGATCGACAAGTGGTGGGGATCAGTGCCCTGACCGGCGCCGTCGGCCTGCGTGAGCCCTGGTACAACTACCGGGTCGGGCTCACCGTCAGTTCATCGCCAGACCTGGGTATCCAGCGGCAGATCCCGACCTTGTTCCTGAACAATGAAATGACCGGGCAATCGGAGATCTGCTCGCTGTTCCTGCATCCCGATCATCGCCAGGGCAACAATGGTCGATTGTTGTCACTGGGGCGCCTGTTATTCGTCGCCGAATTTGCGCACCTGTTCGGCGACAAACTGATCGCCGAGCTCCGTGGCAGCGCCGACGAAAAAGGCAGTTCGCCGTTCTGGGACAGCCTGGGCCGGCACTTCTTCAAGATGGAATTCAGCCATGCCGATCACTTGTCCGGGCTGGGCAACAAATCATTCATTGCCGAGCTGATGCCACGCCAGCCGCTCTACACCTGCCTGCTGACCGAACAAGCCCGGGCGGTGATCGGCAAAGCCCATCCGAACACCGAGCAGGCGATGAAGATCCTCACCGCAGAAGGCTTTGCCCATAAGGGCTATATCGACATTTTCGACGCCGGCCCGGTCATCGAGGCACCGATTTCCAACATTCGCACCGTGCGCGACAGCCAGCCATTGGTGCTGGCCATCGGCACGCCCGACGACGAAGCACCGGTATGGCTGATCCACAACCGCCGCCTGGAAAACTGTCGCATCACCAGCGCGCGCGCGCGGCAGGCAGGCGACAGCCTGATCGTCGACCGCCTGACCGCCAAACGCCTGCAACTGCAACCCGGCGACTCGGTGCGCGCCGTGCCGCTGCTCAACCGACAACCGCAGGCGGTGGCGGCGTGATCGGGCTCTGGCACTGTCACAAGTTTGGCGTCATTGCGTGACGGCTTTCGAATTCGTCATCATTTCTCCCCCTCGCGCGTGATAGCCTTCCGTTTTTTCGGCGTTGACACTTTTGCTCAAGCCCTTCCATTCCATTGGTGGAACTCATATGTCCAGGCTATCTCATCAAGATTTGCGGCGTAACTTTCGCCAGCTGTTCGCATCCAATGCCTGTTATCACACTGCGTCGGTCTTCGACCCGATGTCGGCGCGCATCGCCGCCGACCTGGGTTTTGAAGTGGGGATCCTCGGCGGTTCGGTGGCGTCGTTGCAGGTGCTGGGCGCCCCCGACTTTGCCTTGATCACCCTCAGCGAGTTCGCCGAGCAGGCCACCCGCATCGGTCGCGTGGCCCAATTGCCGGTCATTGCCGACGCCGATCACGGCTACGGTAACGCGCTCAACGTGATGCGCACCATTGTCGAACTCGAGCGCGCCGGCGTGGCCGCGCTGACCATCGAAGACACCCTGCTGCCGGCGCAATTCGGCCGCAAATCCACCGACCTGATCACGGTCGCCGAAGGTGTCGGCAAGATTCGCGCGGCGCTGGAAGCCCGGGTCGATGCAGAGATGGCGATCATCGCCCGCACCAACGCAGGTATCCTGCCGGTCCAGGAAATCATCAGCCGCACCCGGCAGTACCAGCAGGCCGGCGCGGACGGCATCTGCATGGTGGGGGTCAAGGATTTCGACCACCTGGAACAGATCGCCGAGCACCTGAGCGTGCCGCTGATGTTGGTCACTTATGGCAACCCGCTGCTACGCGACGACAAACGCCTGGCTGAATTGGGGGTGCGGGTCACCATCGATGGCCATGGTGCGTATTTTGCTGCGATCAAGGCGACTTACGACAGCTTGCGGGAACAGCGGCAGATCTTTACCCAGGCCTCGGACCTGAGCGCGACCGAGCTGACGCATACTTATACGCAGCCTGAGGAATATATTCGTTGGGCGGAGGAGTTCATGAGCGTCAAGGAGTGACAGTGCAGCAGGTAAAGCTGTATTGACTGACAGGACGCCTTCGTCGGAACGCCGCCCGGGGCAAGCCCGCTCCCACAGTGACCGAGTTGTTTAATCAGACGCTTTCTAATGTGGGAGCGGGCCTGCCCGCGAAGGCGTTCCGACGAAGGCGCCAGTCGCTACACCGCAAGATCCGCGGGGCTCGACCTACGCCTCGCTTACTTCTTCGCCAACTCCATAATCATCCGCGACAACAGATAAATCCGCGGCGCCACGCTGTCCACTTCCGCGTATTCCTCCGGCGTATGAATATTGCCGCCGACAATCCCGAAGCCGTCCAGGGTCGGCGTCCCCACTCCGGCCGATAGACTGGCATCCGCTGCCCCGCCACTGCCCTCCTCCGACAACTTGCGACCGATTTCACCGTAGATCCCCTGAGCCATGGCCATCAAACGATCCGATTCCGCCGTCTGCGGCATCGGCGGCAAACCACGTTGAAGCGTCGTGGTAACTTCAGTCTCGGCAATCAGTTTGTCCTTGGACACCCGCGCCAGGTCCTTCTCGATCCGGTCGAACTCTTCCGGCACCGCAGCCCGCACGTCGGCCTTGGCCGTGGCCTGATCGGGGATAACGTTGGTACGGTCGCCGGCCTTGATCACCGTGAAATTGATGGTGGTTTTCTTTTCCGCATCCCCCAGTTTGCCCAGTTGCAGGATCTGGTGCGCCGCTTCCATCGCGGCGTTGCGTCCCAACTCCGGGGCGACACCGGCGTGGGCCGCCTTGCCTTTGACCTCGACCACCGCCGTGGCGCTGCCTTTGCGCCACACCACCAGGCCATCCGCCGGGCGGCCCGGCTCGAGGTTGAGGGTCACGTCGTGGGCCTTGGCGGTTTTCTTGATCAGGTCGGTGGCGATGTCCGAGCCGGTTTCTTCGCTGGCATCGAGCAGGAAGGTGATCTGGGCATAGTCCTTGAAGTCGAGGTTTTTCAGGACCTTCAGCGCATAGATGCCGGCGACGATGCCGCCTTTATCGTCCATCACCCCCGGCCCGTAGGCGCGGCCCTCCTTGATGTGGAAGGGCCGCTGGGCCGCGGAGCCTTCCTTGAATACCGTGTCCATGTGCGCCATCAACAGGATCTTCGCCTTGCCGGTGCCTTTGAGGGTCGCGAGCACATGGTTGCTCTTGTCCGGGGTGTTCGGCACGAGTTCGATGGTGGCACCGAGCTTTTTCAGCTCATCGATGGCGATGTCGCTGACTTGGGTCAAGCCCGGTTCATAACCGGAACCGGAGTCGATGTTCACCAGTCGCTCCAGCAGTTTCAGGGCTTCTCCCTTGTACTGTTCGGAGTCGGCGAGGACTTGCTTGTGGGGTTCGGCGAACGCAACAGGAGCGAAGGCGAGGGTCAAGCCGAGGCAGGTGGCGAGCAGGGAGCGAGGAAGATTGGGCATCATGAATCGATCCTTGTTTCGTGTCGGGGGATTGAAACCCTACCTCACTGAGAGGCACGGCTCCATACCGAATGCGACACATTCGGACCTGAACAACCACAGATCCCCTGTAGGAGCTGGCTTGCCAGCGAAAGCGGTGTGTCAGCCGACAAATTTATCGCCTGAACGGATGCTTTCGCTGGCAAGCCAGCTCCTACATGGACTGACGCATAACCTGTAGGAGCCGGCTTGCCGGCGATGGTCGTTAACGATAACGCGTGAGATCTGGTTACACGCGGCGCCCTTGAGTCCATCGCTGGCAAGCCAGCTCCTACAGGGGCCCATGCAGGCTTTCAGACCGGGTCGAGCAACTCGCGCCGAGGCCTGCCGTCGCCGCAGCAAATGACCCGGTTGCGCCCCGTCGTCTTGGCTTCATACAACGCCCGGTCGGCATCGTTGAGCCAGAAGGTCGCGTCGGTGTGGGCCGGATTGAAGGCCGCCAGGCCGATACTCAGGCTGACGCTCAGTGCCGGGTTCTGCTCATAGCCCAGCGTGGCGAAGCGATCTCGTAGCGCGTCCATGGCCGCGGCAGCACTGGCCAGGGGCAGGTCCGGGAGGATCACACAGAATTCATCGCCACCGTAACGCCCGGCGAGGTCGGCTGCCCGCAGGTTCTGTTTGAGCATCTTGCTCAGCTGGCGCAACACCCTATCCCCGGCGACATGGCCATAGGTGTCGTTGATGGTCTTGAAATGGTCAATGTCGATCAGTGCAACCGCCCCGCCCTGATGCTGGCGTTGGCAGCGCTGGAATTCGACCTCCAGTTGATCCTTCCAGGCGCCGTGATTGAGCAGGCCGGTGAGGCTGTCGGTGCGGCTCAAGGCAAGCAATTCACGCTTGTGTCGGCCCAGGGTCGTCGCCTGGCGGAAACAGATCCAGCCCAGCGCCAACGGATAGAGACTCAGCAAGGGCAGACAGGCATACAACTGCAACGGGGTGGTCTGCGGGATGAACAGCGGCCTGAAGATCAGCCAGCCGATAGCGGCCCCCAGCACCTGCGCGACGGTTCCCACCAGCAGGAAACGCAGGCCGCCGATCGCCACATTGTTCATCGCCATCATCGACAGCGTCGCCGCGCTGGGCAGCGGGTTGAACTGCATGGCGACGACCCAGAAACCGCCGAGAAAAGCATCCATCAGGATGTTGCGGTGCTCGGCGTGGAAAGGCACCTTCGCCCGACGTGCCCATTGGTAGGCCACATGCGGCCAGAGAATGCCGTTGACCAGCATCAACACCCAGACCCAGGGTGCGGGCTCGAGTGGATACATCGCCGCGCCCACACACAACAACCCAAGGGCCAGGCCCAGGGTTCGCGATGTATAAAGCCTCCTGGCCAATGAAAGTCCTTTTCCTCCCGTTTTTTCCATGGGGCCTCTATGCCGCTGACGGTACCTGACCACTCCGGGGTTGCAGGTGTGCTGGAAGTCTATCAGGGCAACGTTAAATAGCCATCACCGGCTGGCGGTCTGGATAGCATCCTGTATGAAGCGAGCTTGCTCCTGCAGAAAACCGGGCCTGCACGCATCGAAGTTCGCCCCCAAGCGGAACGGACCTACACTGAAAGTGTTGACGCCTGCCGATCACATCCTGTCCTGATCAGATAGAAGGAAGACGCTAATGCTTTTGTTGGTTGTCGCAATCGCGGTTTTCGTGGCCTGGAGCTGGTTGAGCTACCCGGCCATCGGACACTGGCTGTATGACCTGAACATGGCGGCAGAGGCCAAGCTGTATCGCCTGCACAAGCTCGTTGTGCCGATCACGGAAATGACCGTCTCCACCTGGCAAGGCGGACCGTACGAGGCATCCAGCAATGTACTGATGCTCCACGGTTTGGGCGCTGACAAGAACATCTGGCTGCGCTTTGCCCGGCACTTTGTCGGCAACTATCGGGTCATCATCCCCGACATTGCCGGTCATGGAGAAACCGGCTTCAAAGCGGGCGGCGGGTACGACATTGCGTTGCAGGCCAAGCGGATGATCCAGTTGCTCGACGTCTGCGGGGTCGAAAAGGTCCATGTGATCGGCAGCGCCATGGGTGGCTACATGGCGGCGTGGCTGGCGGCGACTTATCCGGATCGCATCGTCTCTGTAGCCCTGATCGACCCGGCCGGTGTCACCGCCCCCGAGGTCAGTGACCTGGAGAGGCATCTGACCAAGGGGCACAACCCGTTTCTGATCCATTCCAAGGAAGAGTTCCAGCGTTTCTACGCCATGACCATGGCCCAACCGCCATGGGTTCCCGGTGTGGTGCTGGACGCCATGGCCCAGCGTTATGTACAGGCCTGCGATGAACTGGAAGAAATCTTCCGGGATTATCGCGCCAGTGCGCCGATGGAACCGCGCCTGCCCGACATCAAGTGCCCTGCGCTATTGGTGTGGGGGCGCAAGGACCGCTTGATCGACGTCAGCAGCGTGGCCATCTGGAGCAAGGGCATCGACGATCTGCGGGTGGAGATCCTCGAGGGCATCGGCCACCTGCCAATGGTTGAAGAGCCGTCGAACACGGCGCGGTTGTATCGGGAGTTTTTGGCATCCCAGCGCTCGGAAACGCCACAGGACCAGCGGCTGCACTGAACAAGCAGTCCTTTGCAGAATGAAGTTCGGAAGATTCTTCGTTTGTCGGCGCCGCTGAAGGCTGCGATCTTTTGCCTCATCCTTCACGTCACCGCGCCAGGAATGTTTTTCATGAGCCACCCGAACTTCGTCAGTCCTGACCTGATCCGTCAACGCTTCTCCAAAGCGATGTCCGACATGTACCGCGAAGAAGTGCCGTTATACGGCACACTGATGGAATTGGTGGAACAGACCAACCGCCATGTACTGGACAGCGCCCCACAGATTGCCCGCCAGTTGGATGGCACTGGCGAGATTGAACGGCTGGACCTGGAGCGCCATGGCGCGATCCGGGTCGGCACCGCCGCTGAACTCGCCACCCTTGCCCGGCTGTTCGCGGTCATGGGCATGCAGCCGGTGGGCTATTACGACCTGACCCCGGCCGGCGTGCCGGTACATTCCACTGCATTCCGTGCCGTGCATGAAACGGCGTTGCAAGTCAGCCCGTTTCGCGTGTTCACCTCGTTGCTGCGCCTGGAATTGATCGAAGACCTCGAACTGCGCGCCTTCGCCCAGTCGGTACTGGATAAGCGCTCGATATTCACCCCCGCAGCACTGATGCTTATCGAACGCGCCGAGAACCAGGGCGGCCTGACCGAGGAGCAAGCCCGGGATTTCGTCGAACAGGCCCTGGAAACGTTCCGCTGGCACCACAGCGCCACCGTCACCGCCGAGCAGTACCGCAAACTCAGCGCCCAGCACCGCCTGATCGCTGACGTGGTAGCGTTCAAAGGCCCGCACATCAATCACCTGACACCGCGCACCCTGGACATCGACATCGTCCAGGCGCAAATGCCCGCCCACGGCATCACGCCCAAAGCCGTGATCGAAGGTCCACCGCGCCGCCAGTGCCCAATCCTGCTGCGCCAGACCAGTTTCAAGGCCCTGGACGAACCGGTGGCCTTCACCGATCAATCCGACACTGGCGGCAGCCACAGTGCCCGCTTCGGTGAAATCGAACAGCGTGGTGCCGCGCTCACCCCGAAGGGTCGCGCGCTTTACGACCGCCTGCTCAATGCCGCCCGGGACGAACTCAACGACTTCCCCAACGAGGCCAATGCGGTCCGCTACAACGAATTGACGGCACAGCACTTCAGCGAGTTCCCTGATACCTATGAAGGCATGCGCCTACAGGAACTGGCGTACTTTCGCTACTTCGTCACGGCAAAAGCCCGGGGTGCGCACGAGCTGAAATCCTTGACCCTGGAAGATCTGCTAAGCGGGGGTTATTTGCAGGTTGAACCGCTGGTGTACGAGGATTTCCTGCCCGTCAGCGCGGCGGGGATTTTTCAGTCGAACCTGGGCGATGCGGCACAAACCCACTATGGGGAGCATTCGAACCGACAGGCGTTCGAGAAGGCGCTGGGACGACCGACCATCGATGAGTCGGGGTTGTATGCCGAGACACAACGGCGTTCGATCGAGGCGTGTTTCGCCGCGTTGTAGGCGTCAGCCCTGTAGGAGCGTCGACCGGCTGCTCCTGCAGGGCTGCGATCTTTCAACCTTATTTCAGCGCCGCCAAAAGAGCCTCGGCCGTACCCTCGGAAGACGCCGGATTCTGCCCCGTCAGCAACAGGCCATCCGTGACCACGTAGCTTGCCCAATCAGCGCCCTTGGAATAGATACCACCCTGCTGCTTGAGCACATCTTCCACCAGAAATGGCACGACCTTCGTCAGTTGCACAGCCTCCTCCTCGGAGTTGCTGAAGCCCGTCACGCGCTTGCCTTTGGCCAGCGGCTGGCCGTCCACATCCTTGACGTGACGCAACACACCTGGCGCATGGCAGACTGCCGCGACCGGTTTCCCGGCCTGGTGCAGCGCCTCGATCAACGCGATCGAATTCGGGTCTTCAGCCAGATCCCAAAGCGGGCCGTGGCCTCCCGGATAGAACACCGCGTCGTAATCTTCGGCTCTGACACTGCTTAACAACGCCGTAGAGGCCAAGGCGGACTGGGCGGCGGAGTCTTTACGAAAACGTTCGGTGGCCGCGGTTTGCGCATCCGGTTCATCGCTTTTCGGGTCCAGGGGTGGCTGGCCGCCCTTGGGCGAGACCAGCGTCAACTGAGCGCCGGCGTCCTTGAACACGTAATACGGCGCAGCGAACTCCTCCAGCCAGAAGCCGGTTTTCTTGCCGGTGTCGCCCAGTTGATCGTGGGATGTCAGAACCATCAGGATTTTCATGTCGTTCGCTCCGTTCCAGGGGTTTCGCACGCTGAACCGCGCACAGGGACCTGTGTGATGGACCTCTCCCTGTGTCAGTTTGTTTCACTTGTCGCTTGCGAGATTTGAGTGATGTCATATGGCCTTGAACCGCGCAAGACCTTGCAGTGGCCTGGCAGCAAAAGAGCGTATTTTGCCGCTACGCACCAAGTTCCCCGCTGAATGCAAAAAACTGCACAACGCCTTGTAACTTCTACCGCACTTGCGCAGAACTCTTCAGTAAAACTCTTTGAATGCAGTTGTTCGGCCAGAATATTTTGCAGTGCGTTATCCAAACAAAGGGCATATTCATTAGTGCCGCCAGACGATGTACTGATCTGTAAAATCGGAAGAAATGATCATCCAATAAAAATGGACGACTATGACGGCCGTCCATTTTTTCATGCTGTAACTTTTAATATTTTGCACCTGTTAAGGTGTTCGCCCAGTGTAGAGCCTCGGCATTCCATGCACTGGTAAAGAGCCAAACACTGGGCGAACGGGAGGTATTTTAATGCAACTTCAAGAATATGTCCGGATATATCAACATTAAATTTATCGAAGCATGTTTATTAAATGTCGCCCTACATATAATTACATGCACCTTAAACTCACCAGTTCGATCATTGACCGACCCCATTCAAAAAAATTATCCGGAACCACTTAGAGTCAATACTCAGTTTTTTTATCGACACCTCATTTCTGCATGTCGCTGATAAGCCATGCTTCAGCTTCATCTGACCTACAACTCTTCCCGTTCTGTGCGGGCAAGCATTGACCTTGATCATCACGGCGTATTCGCTGTTTCCTGAGCGGTAGATTCTCCGCTGTCAGTGCCTTTACCGCTGTCCTTGCGTCGAGTCGGATCGGTGGGGCGCAGGGCGTCGTTGTCCCGTTCGACTTCACCGGGCGGCCGCGGCTCGTCCGGGTGTTCCGTGGTCTCTGGCGCTTTGTGCTTCATGATGATTTTCCTCAGGCTTCGGGATCATCGACTTCATGGGCGACGTTTACCGCAGGGGAATCCTTATGGGATTGATCGGCCCTGGCCTTCAACGCCTGCCACTGTTCGAGGTCGATGGCACCCTGCCCCAGCAGATCATCGGCCACTCGAAACAACTCAGCGTAATGGGCATCGGGGGATTGCTGCCAGTAGGCTTTGTCTTCCAACAGGCGCTGCCACGACGCAAGGTCAGGCGGCTTCAGGTCGTCGCTCATGACGGGCTCCAGCTTGGGCATTCGTACGGTAGAGGGTTGGGCAGCGTTCGGAGTTCCGGCGGGATGGGGTCAAGATCAGGACCACGAGATCGCAGCCTTCGGCAGCACCTGCATGTCGCCTGTTTCAATAACCGGTCATTTCCAGATAGCCCTGCCCGCCATGGCTGCCACTCAACTGCACCGGTCCCTCCCAATAGGGGATGCGCAAATCCATCCAGGCCTCGGGGTTGAGGGCATCGAGGATGATGTCGAGTTGTTTGCCGGGAATCTTGATCGACCAGCGCACGGGCATGGAACGGCCGGCGACTTTCGCCGTGTCCTGCGGTGTGAGGAGGATGTCGCTGGCGTGCAGTGACTGTGTCTGGCCCCGGGCGTCGATCCAGGTGCCGGTGAGGTACGGCTCGCCGTCCTTATGCCGCATGCGGTACAGCATGACCTGTTCGCCGCTGTCCAGGTGCAGGGAAAACCAGTCCCAGCCCGTTTGATTCGCGGTCAGCGGCTGGCTGCTCCATTCGCGATCAAGCCAGGCCGGGCCGCTGACCTGATAAACCTTGCCATCGATTTCAAGTGTGCCACTGGCCTGGAAAAACGGTTGGCTGTAATAGTAGGACGCCTGGCCCTGTTCGGATTTCTGGCTGAAACCCTGGTCGCCCTGCAACACCAACGCACGCGTAGAGGTCAGCCGCAGTTGGTAGTTGAACGCCTTATCTCGAGCGCTGAGTTGCAGATCGGCCAGGGGGTTGTCAGCGCTGGCCTGACTGCTGAAATGCCAATCATCGATCCACGCACTGAACGGCGTCAGGTTCACCCCGGCCTGACCGACGCCACCCCGGGCGTAACGTTCGGCGGCGTGGTGCACCGTTGCCGACGTCACCGCGGCATGCCCCAGCCAGATGATCGGATTACCCCAGCCAGCTTGCTCCGGCGCCGCATTCAAGGCACTGCGGAATAACGTCCATTGCGCACCGAACTGGTTACCCTGTTGGTCCTTCAGGTTGGCGGTGACGTACCACCATTCGATGCGAAAACCGTCATGAGGGCCGTGATCTGCCGGGAAACTGAAGGCTCTGCCCGGCACCACCGGCTTGAACGCGGCAGCCTGATTGCCCAGCCCCGCGAAGCCTTTCTCGTCAGGCGCCGGGCTATCGCACCCGCCGAGCAACGCCAGCAACAACACTGCGACCTTAATCCTCATGGGCAAAGGTCCTCAGCAGGTCCGCCGGTTGCGTGCGATACAGCGAGTACAGCGGCCACGCCGACGCCAGCAAGGTCGCGAGCAATGCCAGACCCATCAACTGCAATAACTGCAGCGGAAACACCCGCAATGGCAGGCGCCAGCCGAAAGCCTGGACGTTGATCACCGCATCCAGGCACCAGGCCAAACCAATGCCCAACGGCAACGCCAGCACCAACGTCAGCACCGCCAGCAACCAGGTTTGCCCGAGATTGAGCAGCATCAATTGCCGGCGCGTCACCCCCAATGCCCATAGCGGTGCAAGCTGCCCCAAGCGACTCTGGCTCTGGGTCAGCAGGCTGATGAATAACGCTATGCCCGCCACGCAGAGGGTCAGGCTGTTGAGCGCCGCGGTCGCGGCGAAGGTGCGTTCGAAGACTTGCGTAGACCAGCCCTTGAGTCGTGCCTGATCGACAATGCGGCTGTCCTCCAGATTGAAGCGCGCTTGCAGCGCCGTCAGGAATGCGGGGATCGACGGCGGGTCGATGCGCAAGTTGAAGCGGTTGGGGGTCAGCTGCGGCCAGCCACGTAGCAGGTGGTCGGCGTTGAGCAGAATATGACCCTTGGGATTGCCGTAGTCGGCGTAGATCCCGACGATCTGTGGCGACCATAGGCCGCCCGGTGTCGGTATCGTCAGGTGATCGCCAAGGCGCACCTTCAAGCGCCGGGCCAGTTGCTCGCTGAGCATCAGCGTATCGTCGCTGGCCAGGCGATCCCATGGCCGATCGCCGAGCGCCTCCAGCAGCGGCCAGTGCTGGCGATAGGTTGGGTGATCGATCACGCCAAAGACCTCCGCCGGCCAACCCTGCAACTGGACGGACACCTGCCAGTTGGGCAGCACCGCGGTGAGCTGCGGCTGTTGTTTGAGCCAAGTGTGCAGTTCCCTGGCCTGCGCCGGGTTTTGCGGATTGAGGTAGAGCTCGGCGGTCAACCGTTGTTCGAGCCAGTTGCTGAACGTCTGGCGGAAACCGGCGGTCATGCTACCGGCACCGATGTTGGCGGCCAGGGCCAACAGCAGCGCCATCAGCGCCAGGCTCAGGGCCGGCAATTGCTGTCGGCAATCGGCGACAAACCATTGGCCAAGTACCGAGCGGCTGCGCCGCAACACCAGGCTCAGCACGCTATCGAGCACCACCGGCAACGCCAGCGCGGCACCGAGCAACAGCGCGGCCATCAACACAAAACCGCTGGTCAGGCTGTCGCCCCGCAGCAACGCCAGCAGCGCAACCACGGCGGCAGTCCCGGCCACCCAACCCTGACGTCGCAACCAGCGCGCGTGTGCCTGATGCCAGGCCTGCGGGTCGGCCAGGGCCAGCAACGGCAGACGCGCGGCCCGCCACAGACTGTTGGCACCTGCCAGCAAGGCACCGAGCAGGCTCAGGCCGACACCGCTGAGCCACCACCACGGACTGAGACTCAACTGCCCCGCCACTTCGGCACCATACAGCCCGCGCAGACTGGCGGCGACATCCGGCAACAGCACGCTGGCCAGCAGGTAGCCACTAACCACGCCGGCGAGACCGCCGATCAGTGCCAGGCCACCCAATTCCACGGTCAGGCATGCAATCAACATCCGGGCACTGACGCCGCAGGCGCGCAGGGTACGCAACAGTCCCCGGCGCTGCTCCAGCGCCAGGCCGATGGCGGCGTGTACGATGAACAGGCCGACCACGAACGACAGGAACCCCAAGGCATCGAGGTTCAGGTGAAAGCTCTCGGTCAGGCGCGCGAGATTGTTCTCTTCGCCGCTGCTCTTGAGCTGCAGCTGACCTTTGAAACGATCGGGCAGCGTCGCGCTGAAGTCCCTGGGCAGCAGCAGGCGCGACAGCTGATCCGGCAAGCCGAGGATCTGCTGGGCGAAGCCGATATCCACCAGCAATATACCCGGCGCCATATCGGTTTGAGCCTGCAATGGCGGCAACACGGCGCCACTCAGGCTCACGGGCTGTTCACCCTCGCGCAAGCCCAAAACCTGCAGGGTCTGCGGCGAAATCCAGGTCTTGCCCGGCGGGCTGAAAAATTCGACGATCTGCTCGATTGCCAGTGCCTGCCCGGCCACCGCGGAGCCGGCTGGCAGCGACACCGGCTCGATGCCCATCAACTGCAGGCGCTGGTCTTCATGGCCCTTGAGCGTCAGCCGACCCTGCAGCACCGGCGACACCGGCCAGCCTGCACGACGCAAATCGACAAACACCTGTTGAGAGAAGGTTGAGCCGTTGGGGCTACCGAGGCTGGCCTGGGGTTCACCGCCGATCAATTGACTGGCCCGGGCATAACTGTCCCGCGCCTGGCTGTTCAGCGCCTGCACACCGGCCAGCAGACTGGTGGCGAGCCACAGCCCGGTCAACACGCTGAAAAATTGCACCGGGTGCTGCCGCCAATGGCTGAGCAGCGCCCGCAGGGTTTCGCCGAAAACCCGCACCTCAGCGCTCGTCCGCGCCAGCCAGACGGCCACCTTGGAGCACCACTTTCTCTGCCAGTCGCGCCGCGACACGTGGGCTGTGGGTGACCATCAACAAGGTCGTGGGACTGTCGTCGAGCAATTCCAGCAACAGCTTCAACACCTCGTCGCTGGTGGCTTCATCGAGGCTGCCGGTGGGTTCATCGGCCAGCAGCAGTTTCGGTTGCGACGCCAGCGCCCGGCCCAGCGCCACCCGCTGCTGTTGCCCGCCGGACAACTGCTCCGGGTAACGTCGCAACAGATCGGCCAACCCCAGACGCTGCACCAGGTGCGCCTGCCAGCGCGGATCATGCCGCCCCGCGAGCCGTGCCTGGAACGCCAGATTGTCCTCCACCCGCAAGCTGCCAATCAGGTTGAACTGCTGGAACACCAGGCCGATTTCAGTCCGCCGCCAGTTCGCCAGTTGCCCTTCGCTCATCTGCTCCAGGCGATGCCCGCCGCTGACGATGCTGCCGCGATCGACCTTGTCCAGCCCGGCGATCAAGTGCAGCAAGGTGCTTTTGCCACTGCCCGACTCGCCCATCAGCGCCAGGCTGCTGCCAGGTTTCAAGCTCAGGTCGACGCCTTGCAACACGGGTAATGGACCCTGGGGAGTGGCGTAGCTTTTGAAAACGCCTTGGACCGACAGCATGGGGGCAGGCTCGTTGAGGTCAGTGAGGCTAGGATAGCGGACGGCACTGATACGGCGTTATCGTTCTTCGCGGCGGTGCGGCGATCCGACAAGCCACACTTCCACATTTGATTTGTGTTTGAGCAAGTTTTGTGGCCGACACAACCCCCCTGTGGGAGCGGGCTTGCCCGCGAAGGCGGCGGTTCATTCAACATCAATTCCAGCTGATCCACCGCTATCGCGAGCAAGCTCGCTCCCACATTTGATCTTCGTCGAACAAGAAGTCTGTGTACGCTGCAGATCCAATGTGGGAGCGAGCTTGCTCGCGAAGGCGTCAGTGGCAGCTACACATAGTCCAGCTCAGAAACTAACCCTTCACCCCCACCAACGTAAAACACAACGGCAATTGCGCCTTCTGCTGTTGATACCGGTCATAGAGTGCCTCGCGGTTGGAATGCGCAGACTCCTTGAAGTGCTGTCGCGTTCTTGTAATCCAGGCCGCGCAAACGCGTACCCCATATGCCAGCTATAGTTAATGACCTTGGGGAAATGCGGGAATACCGATTTCGCAGGTGCAACCATGAACAAAACCGATCTGATGCTAGCGTTCGCTGTCTGCCTGACCACCGCCGCCCAGGCGGACGACCTGACCCCCACCACCGATTACAGCAGCGGGTTCAACTATTACGGCGAGAACCAACCCTTCGCCCATCCCGTTCCACCGTCCCTGAGCACAGTGCCGCCGCGGTCATATATTCCGACGGCCCCGGGGGAATTCATCCCGGTTGCAAGCCAGCATGTGTTCCATGACTCAAGATTGCCAACCGTTGCGGATGCCACCGTGCGGGTGTTCATCCGCTCCTACGACGCCGAACGCGGCGTCTACGTCAACGAAGAAGTGCTCGACCCCACCTGTATGCTCGCGTGCCTCGGCGGCCAGGAACAGCCTGCCCAGGTCTACCACTGACGTTTATCCGGGCGTGCGAGGCCGAGTTTTTCGATCCGGTAACGCAGCATGTCGCGGCTCAGGCCCAGCAGCCGTGCGGACTTGGTGACGTTCCAGTCGGTTTTGTCGAGCATCTTGCGCACCATGTCGCGTTCCACTTCGGGCAGGTTCATCGACTCGGTGCCGTTATAGGCCGGGCGCGGTTCGCTGTGTTGGGGTTCCTGCTGGTACGCCAGCGGCTCGTCCACCAGGCTGAGGCACACGTTCAACTGGTGGGTGGCGATGGTGTCGCTCTGGGCCAGCAGCACGGTCTGCTCGAGCATGTTGCGCAACTCTCGCACATTGCCCGGCCAACTGTAGTTGAGCAGCAACTCTTCGGCCTGGTCGCTGAAATGCAGGTTCGGCTTGCCATAGCGCTTGCCATGGATCGCCAGGAAATGCCGGGCCAGCACCAGGATGTCTTCGCCACGGGCGTACAAGCGCGGCATCTTGATCGAGATGATGCGCAAGCGGAAGAACAGGTCGCGGCGGAACTTGCCCTGCTGCACCATCTGTTCGAGGTTGCAGTTGGTGGCGCTGATCACCCGCAAGTCGACTTTGCGCTCCTTCACCGAACCGACCCGGCGTATGGTCCGGTCTTCCAGCAGCTTCAGCAGCTTGGCTTGCAGCTGCAGGTCCATTTCCCCGACTTCATCGAGAAACAGCGTACCGCCATCGGCCGCTTCCACCAGCCCGACGCGACGATCCTTGGCGTCGGTGAAGGCGCCTTTTTCGTGACCGAACAGCTCCGACTCCACCAGGTTGGAAGGAATCGACGCGCAGTTGAATTCTATGAACGGGCCTTTGCTGCGCGGGCCGTCGAAGTGCAGCGCCCGGGCCACCAGTTCCTTGCCGGTGCCGGTCTCGCCTTCGATGAGTACGGGCGGCAGATCGGTGTTGGCCATGCGCCGCTCGGCGTCGAGCAACTGGCCGATGGTGTTTTTCAGATACTGCATGGGCGCCGAGTCGCCGATCAAGGCCTGCACTCCGGACTTCTGCGCTTCGCGCTCCTGATAAAACGACAGCGTGCGCTCCATCCGCTCTGTGGCCAGGGCCTTGTCCAGCAGCAGCTTGAGTTCCGGCAGCGCCACCGGCTTGGTGACGTAATGGAACGCGCCCTCTTTCATTGCCGTCACGGCATCTTCGACGTTGCCGTAGCCGGTCATCATGATCACTTTCAGGTCCGGCGCGCTGATGCGCAGCTTCTGGATCAGGTCGTGACCGCTCATACCCGGCAGCGAATTATCGGTGAGCACCACATCAGGCACGAACGTGCTCAATTGCTCCAGTGCATCCTCGGCCGAGTGGCAGACTGTCACCTCGAAGTCTTTGCGCTCCAGGTAAGTCTGAATATTCTCGGCAAGGAGTTCATCATCCTCGACCAGCAGTATGCTGCGCTCCATGTTCCCCTCCCGTTGCCACTTTAAAGTTGAGAATGACGCGGGTTCCTTCCTGCTCCTGGCTGGTCAGTACGACCGAGCCGTCGAAACGCTCCATTATTCGTTTGACCAGGGCCAGGCCTACGCCCAACCCGCCTTGTTTGGTGGTGAAAAACGGCTTGAACACCATTTGCTGTTGCTGCTGGCTCATGCCCTTGCCGGTGTCGCTCAGGGTCATGCACATCCGCCCTGGCTGCGGCGATTCGATGTCGATACTAAGCACGCCGCCCTTGGGCATGGCTTCCAGGGCATTGGCGAACAGGCTATTGAGAATCTGCGTGAGCAAGACCCGTTGGCTGACAACCGGCGGACAAGCCCGTGGGGTGAAACGCACCTCGACACCATAGCGCTGGACCAGCGCGTCGAACGCCCCCAGGGTGTCGTCGATGGCCAGCACCAGGTTCACTGTTTCATCGTCGTCATTGACCGGCCGCAACGACATCAGCAACTCCCGGACCCAGCGCGACATGCGGTCGACCTGGTTGATGATGTCGCCGATGTTCTTTTGCGCGCTCTGGCTGGCGATGTCCTGGGCCAGTTCGGCGCTGGAGCGAATGTTCGCCAGCGGGTTGCGCAGGCTGTGAGCCACCGCCGAAGACATTTCCCCCAGGGCGACAAAGGTCTCGTTGCTGATCAGCTGTTTCTGCTGGCTCTCGAGCAACTTGGCCGCACGCCGCACTATCCAGAACAACGCCAGGTAGATCCCCGCGCCGCCCAGCACGGTCACCAGCCAGATGGCCTTGAAACCGCGCTGGATGCGCGCCACCAGATCCACCGGTTCCTTGTAGATTTCCACCATGGCGACCACTTGGCTTCTGTCGGCATTGAACATCGGAATGTAATTCTCGATGAACAGGTATTCAGGCTCGCGCAGCAATCGTTGCTCGGGGCGTTCCTCGACGATCTCGTGGTAGCTGGTGGACACTGACTCCTTCATGGCAAAGGACTCATCCAGCTCGTCATCACCTTCAATGCGCTCACCGATCAACTCGGGATTGGTCGACCAGACGACGGTACGGTCCAGGGCATACACCGTGGCCAGCAGCAAGTCGGGCAAATGCTCCACGTGATCGAGAAACTCGACGCGGGCGGCGGCTCGGGTCGCCGGTTCGACATCGGGATAAGCATGGTCCTGGCGCGGATCGAGCATTTCGCCCATGGTTCGGTTCGGGCTGATCACAGCATGGCGGATTTCAGCCTCACCCATGGCCTGGATGAACTGGGCGGTCAGCATGGAATCACGTTCGATACTCTCGATCACCACGAATCGCGTGGAAACGTAGCCCAGCCCCAGCGCCACGGCAGCGATGATGAAAAAACTGCCGAATGAGAACCAGCGCAGCAAGTTGAATGGCCCGCGCCTGCCCTGGCGTTCTTCTGTAGCTGGCGTCTGCGACGACGCCGCTGTTTTTTGTTGTTCCAATGTCTGCATGGGTCGGTCCTGGGTGCTTGCAACAAGCCTTTTCAGCCGTGTTTCGAATCAGTGTAGGTGTCATTGTTCGAGACAGATGGCGCCATTGATACTATTTAGCCGCTAGTGCGATTGCACCGCCTGTAACGGCTGCTGCCGTTCGGTTTCCTCCTGCAAAAAATCAAGGATGGACTGCGCCGCGTTCTCATCCAGACGCAGGTTGGGCATCGCGATCCGGTCGAAGCGCGCGAACAACTCCATCGCGATCGGGTCCTTTTCGGCCAGCATGCGGTCCGGTTCGCGGATCCAGCGTGCCAGCCAGGCCGGCGTTCGCTGGCGAGTGACGCCGATCAGGTCGGGACCGATGTTGCGCATGCCGGTGCCTTGCCCGTCCTGCGGACCGAGGCTGTGGCATGAGGCGCAGCGGGTGCGAAACAATTCTTCGCCGCTGCTGGGCGGCCGTAGTTGCGGTGCGCTGGCGTAGCTTTGCTCGACACTGGGCTGCTTCCAGTTCTGCAAGGTATTGGCCAGTTGATCGGCCAGAATCCACGGGTTCTCGAAGGGCGACGCTTTCATCCAGCGACCCGTGCCCTGGTTGCCGACGATCAGGCTCAGGTTGTGATCTTTATTGCGTCCGTTGTCGACGCCTTCGATGAACAGTCCGAGTTTGTGCCGCAGCTCGGTGACAGCGTCGAAGTCGCCGGTGAGAAATTGCCAGCCCGGCCCGACCTTGAACCGTTGCGCATAGGCCTTGAGCACCTCGGGCGTATCGCTGAGCGGGTCGATGCTGATGGAATAGAAGAAAATGTCCTTGCCGACCCGGTCCCCGAGCAACTGTTGCACCTGGCGCAGGCGCGCGGTTTCCAGCGGGCAGGAATCGCTGCAGGTAGTAAAGATGAAATTGATCACCACCACCTTGTCCCGGATCAGGTCGTCGAAGAAATGCACCTGCCGACCGTCCTGGTCGGTCAGCAGGGTATTGGGGAAATAACCGGCGCCCCAGGGTGTCGCCGCTGCGGCCGGCGCCTCGGCGACCTCGTGGGCCACCAGCAAGCGGGTAGCGAGCAGACAGCTGACCAGCATCAGTACCAGGTGCAGGCCCAAGGCTTTGGAGCGCGGCGTTTGCCCGTTCATGTCGGCTCGCTCCCGATTCATTTCTTGACCGGCACTTGCGGGCCGAAGCCATCGCCGGTGCGGAAGGTCGGCAGGGCGGCGGAGTTGACGTAACGCACGCCATCCCAGCTCGGCAGCGGCGTCGGCATCAACTGCAATTGCCCCGGTTTCTCGATGTCCCAGCGCAGCAGCATGGAGTTGTCTTCATGCTGGGTGTTGTGACAGTGCTCCATGTACGTCCCGGCGAATTCACGGAAGTTGATCGCGAACTCGACACTGTCCAGGCCATCGTCTTCCGAGCCGATGCGATAGACGTCCTTGCGCGCCCATTTTTCCCATTCCGGTGGAGCCTTGCCGCCGCGGCTCAATATGATCCCCTCCTCGAAGTGCACGTGCACCGGGTGGCTCCAGCCCTTGCCGCCGGCCTTGATGTTCCACACTTCCAGGGTGCCGAACCCGGTGACGCCGGCATCGGTGGGGCCACTGGCCAACTGGGTCGAGGTGTTGAGGCGACGCGGGTTCATATGGAAGCCGAAACCGCCGTCGGTCTTGACCGTCCAGGGCGCTGCGTCGGTGCCGTCCGAGCGCCCGTAGGTGAAGGTGCGGTGACGGGCCTTGGCCAACAGCGCCTTGTCGGCGACGGTATCGCGATGGATCTTCAGCGGGATCATCGCCATGCCTTCGGCCTTGCCCGGTTTGGCCGGCTCATAGGCTGCCGGGTCCATCGCCAGGTCCTGACCGGTATAGGCCTTGACGTTGAGCTGCAAGATCTTGCCCACGGCCGGGTCACCCTTGTCCCACTGCGGGCCCTTGCTGCTTTGCTTGAGTACCGCCAGGTATTTTTCCGAGAGCACATCGCCCAGGGCAATCGGCTCTTTCGGGCCCTTGCCGTCGTCATGGGCCAGCAGGTTGACGAAGAACAGTTTGTCCCCGGGCTTGATCCCGTTTTTTGCGAAGTTGACGATGATGTCGAAGCGTTCGGCGATGCCTTGGGTTGGCAGGATTGCGTTGTGATTCTGTTTATTGCCGTCGGCGTCCAGGTCCATGCTGCCGTCGAACGGCACGCTGTGTTCCATGATGTTGCCGTCGTTGGCAATCATGTGGAACGGCACCCGACTGTAGGAAACTCCAGAGTTTTTCGGCCCGGGGAACTCACCGCCGCTGCCCTTGACCTCGCGCACCAGGGCCAGCTTGAAGTAACGCGACACCGAGCCATTGAGGATCCGCAACCGATAGCTGCGGGCGCGCACGTCCAGGGCCGGCTTCCACTGCCAGTTCACCAGTATCTGATCACCGAGAAAACCATCGGTGTTGAACGGGTTGAACCAGAGTTGACCGCCCTGATCCCAGGCCTTGTCGGCGATCAACAGGTTGACGTCATAGTCGCGGTTGCCCCACGGCAAGGCGCTGCCGCTGGGCAAGCGCAGGTTGACGCCGTCGTTGACCG
>Ga0213829_1001048_pt1 | contig 21366 bp, 14 predicted proteins | sample MC6MC0896MG_FD_180665 | JGI IMG/M metagenome (GOLD analysis project Ga0213829, IMG submission 180665) | Enriched soil aggregate microbial communities from Iowa State University, Ames, United States - MC6-MC0896-MG | ecosystem: Environmental > Terrestrial > Soil > Unclassified | place: USA: Iowa...
GAAAGTATCTCCAGCTTTATCTTGATGAATTTATTTACAAGCTGAACAGAAGATATTTTGGTGATAAACTTTTTGATAGAATCATCATTGCAAATATAACAGGTGTCTAAACGGAGAACCATTAAATTTATTTCAAAAATTAGCAGAAGAGATCGTTAAGTCCAAGAATTTCTAAACACATCCGGCCGTTATGATAAGGGCATTTCCAGAAACCTGCCTTATCATCGCCACGATTTATTTGTCCATCTGGCAATACACTCCAGTACCATTCTCCAAATTGAACATCGATAAGATTTGTCTGAATAAACTTCCAGGCATTTTCTGCTAGATCTAAAAACTTGGAGTCAGGTACAATTTTAGACAGATAGCTATAACCAACTACTGCCTCGGCTTGTACCCACCAATGTCTTTCGCCATCTAAATGACCATTTTTAAATTCGTAAGCCATACTTCCGTCAGGAAGGATCCCCTCCACGGAGGCGAGACCAATATTGGTCACAATATCTTTGATGGATTGGGAGAGTGCGGGAATATTCAATATGGTAGCAGCTTCCCACAAAAGCCATGCTGCTTCAATATCATGACCATATGATATGGTATCAGTTGTTGGTGTCCACTCTTTATCAAAAAAAAGATTGAGATGACCCGTTCGCGAATCATAGATTTTGCTGGTAAAAAGATCGACCAGTACTTTCTGTGCTGAAATTAATTTATCATTTGGCCAGACCTGTAGCAGATTGGTATAGGGCTCAAGAATATGCAAGTGCGTATTCATAGTCTTGACCTGATTCTCGTCTTTTTCACTCAGCCGCATATCGGCTATTGGGGACCAGTCCTGCGCAAATGCTTCTAGATATCCGCCATATTCAGCGTCAAAAGTAAGCTCAATCAACTTAAAAAGATTTATTGATAACTCCAATGCTTCGGATATCCCTGTAGCTCTGTAAAACTCAGAGAAGCCATATAGCGCAAACCCCTGTGCATAGGTCTGTTTTTTTTTATTGAGGGGCTTGCCTTGATAGTCAAGCTCCCAAAAAACTCCACCATATTCTTTATCAATAAAATTATCGCGTAGATATAGGTATGCCCTTTCAGCAATTTGCAGATTTGATTTGTCGTTAAATTTGCGATAGGCAGCGGAAAACGTCCAGAGGATACGGGCGTGCATAACAGCTCCTTTACTCGCATAGGGGACCAAATTATTATATCCATCCATCTTTCCATAAAATCCACCAAATTCCAGGTCGATCATTTTTTCACTCCAAAATGGAAGTATGTTGTTCTCAAGTGTTTCTCTAAAACGATTCATTTAATTTGTGCTAAATATTTGCTTCATCTTCATTTCTTTCGAGATCGGCCTCTCTTTTATTCTTTAGGTCATTAAGGATTAGATCCATCCGTTTTTCGCTCAACGGGTAAAAACTTATAAACAGCACCGAAAGCACTGTGCCTATTGCCGGGAAAAAGCTCAGGAACATCCGAATACCATGAAGTGCTTCTTGACTTTGTTGCTGATTGGCCTGAAAACCATAATAGGCCAATAGCCAACCTGTCAACGCTGTTCCGAATGCCCAGCCAAGCTTTTGGCTCATCGATGAAGAACTAAAGATCAACCCTGTAGCCCTATTGCCCGTACGAAGCTCGGAATAATCTGCACAGTCTGCATACATCGACCAAAGCAAAGGAAATACGCTCCCCGCACAAATACTGATGAGTACTTGAAGAGAAAATATAAGAAATAGATGTTCTTTGCCCAACCAGTAAAAGGCAATACTTCCCACTGTCGCAATAAGCATGGCCATCATATAGGTGTTCTTTTTCCCAATCCGATTACTGACCGGAGCAGCTAATACAACTCCCAATATATTAGCTGCCTGCCCAAGAGCCAAGTAAAGCCCACTTAATACAAAAGGGATCTCAAAGATCATGATGCGGTCGATATTCTGCTCCTCAACATAATACTTGAAGTAGTACAATGTTGCCCCATCCCGAATGGAATTAAAAACAAGCGCCGCCACTCCGGCCCCCAACAGTATCCACCAAGGACCATTTTTTAGTAAGTCTCCTATATCTTGCTTTAATGTCGAATGATGTGCTGTTGTCTCCACAACTCTTTCCTTTGTCCAATAGAAACATAGCAAAAAAAGGATGGTTGAAAATGCAGCAATAACTAATGTGGCCATAAACCAACCATGCTGAAGTGCCGTAAGATCGGCTCCCGCCTTACTGAAAAAATCTATCAATGGATTGAACAAGAGCAGGGTGACGAAACTCCCGATATAGGCAAAAGTCATGCGAAAAGTAGCCAGTATATTACGAACCTTAGGTAATGGACTCATTACACCCAATAATGACGCATATGGCACATTGATTGCCGAATACACCATCATCATCAATGAATAGGTCAGATAGGCATAGATAATCTTTCCGGTATGTGAAAAATCAGGAGTATAAAATGTTGCTGCACCGATCAATCCAAAGGGTACGGCGATGTAAAGAATGAATGGCCTGAACTTGCCCCAGCGGCTCCGCGTACGGTCTGCAAGTACACCTATAATGGGATCGAACAACGAGTCCCACACTCTGGTGATCAGGAACATGGTACCAACAGCTTTCGCTTCCATACCAAAAATATCGGTATAGAAAAACATGAGATACATGCCAAAAAGCTTCCAAAACATAGACGATGCGGCATCTCCCAGACCATATCCGATCTTCTCTCTCAACGAGATTTTTTCAGTTTCATTTCTCATAAGTAGATATTCTGACTGCAAATCTAACCATTCAAATTTTTTGAAGCGATAGTAGATACGACCTTGACTGATGCTGCGGAACGCAGTCCATCCTCGGCTGTATGGAAGCAATAATCAAGTAATCTGTCAATAGACGACACAGCCACATGCATCCGTGTATCGCTCGAAGCGTAATAGATATAAACGGTACCATCAGGGTCTGCAATCCAGCCATTTGAAAAGAGCACATTGGAGACATCTCCTACCCTTTCCATACCTTTGGGTGCCATAAAATGTCCCGCCGGCTCGGCAATAATTTGGCCGGGATGCGCCAGATCAGTTACAAAAAGATAGAGTACATAACGCAGGCCTGCGGCACACATCCGTACACCATGTGCCAGGTGCAGCCAGCCACGATCAGTTTTAATGGGTGATGGCCCTTGACCGTTCTTAAGCTCTTTAATGGTATGGTAATGCCGATGATTTATTATTTTTTCTTCGGAAACAACCGCGTTTTCCATGTTGTCTACCAGTCCCCAACCTATTCCGCCACCTTTACCGGCGTCAATAAAGCTATCCTGCGGACGTGTGTAAAGTGCATACTTGCCATTGACAAACTCGGGGTGAAGGACCACATTACGCTGTTGGCTGCTCGATTTTAAATCTGGTAAACGCTCCCATGTGATCAAGTCGCGGGTACGTACAATGCCGGCAGCAGCGACCGCCGAAGACAGATCACCAACAGGAGCTGCAGGATCTTTGCGTTCGGTACAGAAAATACCATAGATCCATCCGTCTTCGTGTAGCGTGAGACGCATATCATAGATATTGGTGTCTGGATTTTCGGTCTCGGGAATATCTATCGGATAATCCCAGAAATGGAAACCATCTATGCCATTGTCACTTTCGGCAATAGCAAAAAATGACTTACGATCATTGCCTTCTACACGTACAACCATAATGTATTTGCCCTGCCATTTTATTGCTCCGGCATTAAATGTACCATTGATACCGAAACGCTCCATTAGAAAGGGATTTTTCTGGTCATCAAAATCATAACGCCAGTGAAGTGGCGTATGATCAGCTGTCAGAACGGGATAGATATACCGCTCATATATGCCATTTCCTGGCAATATCGGTGTATTTTTTCGAGTAATTAATTCCTGTTGCGCTTGTTCAATAACTTGTCTGCGATTTTCAAATATTAAATTCATCTTCAATAAGTATAGTATTGTTTCTCTTATATATTTTTTATTTCTTGTGATCTTTGAAGATCTGTTGGGCAAATTTTTCCAATTGACCTCTCCAAAATGACCATTCGTGGCCAGCATCTGCTTGATCATAGACATAATCAAATCCATAACTTTTCAGTTTTTGCAGAAAAGCTAAATGCCCGTTGTACCGAGGATCTTTTGTACCGCAGCTGGACCAGATATAGACACCTTGGCCATCGTGGGATGATTTTAAAGCTGACATCTCGGGAATATAGCGCTGAAAATCAAACGCTGGATCGCTCAAAAGTCCTGAGCTAAATTGACCTATGTATTTGAAGGTATCTTTATTTCGCATACCGATGACAAAGGCCTGACCTCCTCCCATAGATAACCCGGCTATGGCCCGAAAAGATTTATCTTTGCCCACGTTGAATCTTTGCTCAATGAGCGGTTTCACGTCGTTCAGAAGTTCATCTCCAAGGAGGTCCATACCCTCAACTGAGCTGCCACCGGCCCAGGATCCATCCGTGAGACCATTGGTCATGACAACCAACATGGGCTTCACTTTATTTTCGGCAATCAAATTGTCCATGATATGGGCAACACGCCCATCACGGAACCAACTTCCCTCATCATCTCCCCCGCCGTGCCTGAGATATAAGACTGGCAGAGGGCTGTTTGACTGGTAAACTTGAGGCGGTACATAGACATAAAGGTTGCGCTGCTTCCTTAACTTGCTGGCAGTATATGTCAAGATGCGGAGTTCACCGTGACTGACGGCTCTTAACTGATCAACGGCAGGCTGAGGACCAATAATTTCCAATACACTGCCATACACTTCGGTGCCATATTTTACTTTCGGATTGGCCAAATCTATAGAACGCTTTCCATCCACAACAAACACATACTGATAGATACCAGACAAGAGGGAAGAAGTAGATGCAGTCCAAACACCACTGGTATCTTTTGCCATCGTCAGTCTCGTAATGTCCCAGTCGCCAATCTCGACCTGTACTTTGTTGGCTTGAGGTGCCTTCACACGGAATGTGACCTGCCCACAGGAATCGATTGCGGGAGAAAATTTGCTAGTGGATGCTTGCCACCAGCCGGCTGTGCTAAACGAGGGTCCGTGCTGCTGTGCTGTACCAGGCAAATAGAGGGTAAACAACGTTGTACCTAATAAAACTAGTTTTTTCATAATTTTTTTTATTCTGATTTCCAACAATAGCTACCTACTGCTCCGGCAGCTAATTTGATGTTGCTGAATCTTCCCTTATACTGTATTTTCACCTCCCGATCATAGAATGAACTATTTGCGACAATCAGAACAATCTCTTTTTCGGGAGTAAGAAACGCGACATTGGGCAATACTCCACTGTTTTGTACAGTGGTAACGCGTGTGATGTCTGCGTTTTCCTCGTCCGTAGTGATGTCGATACCTTTATCATATGGTCCATTGGAGGAAATACGTACGGACCCCGGCGGAACAAATTTTGAAGCATGTGCAACAACATAATAGGCCACATTTCGTGATACCTGGTTACCATCTATGGTGAGTGCCCCTTGACATATGGCACATCCACCATTGTCTGTATGGGGATCATTATTGGGATCTGCCGCCAAATTCCACAAAATCATATTACGGCTCCAGTTGCGCATGGTTCCAATAACAAGACGTTCTGTCTGGTAGGCAAGGTTGCTGATCATACTCTGGCTGGATTGAATGACCATCTGTTCGGTAAAATAGATATTTTTGTCTGGCCTTGCTTGATGCACCAATGACATGGTTCCAATGTCACCTCCATAGTGGTGGAAACCGGATCCATCTACATATGGACTTATAGCTGGATCATTCAACAGGGTCAATGGATAATCGGGCCTATCGCAATTATGATCAAAAAGAATAATTTTTGTGGTCGGCTTATATTTGCTAAAAATGGGCAGTAAGTGATCTTTTAGAAAATTGCGCATTTGCGGTACAGAAAATGGCATACTGGGTGTATTCCTCGAATTGAGCGGTTCATTTTGAACGGTGATCATATGAATGGGGATACCATTTTTTTCCATTTCCTCTACGTAACGTAAAAGATAGCGGGCATATACAGGATAGCAGTCCGGCCTTAATGCCCCTCCTTGAAACTGCTGCCCCGCTTTCATCCACACTGGTGCGGTCCAGGGTGAAGCCATAATCTGCACCTTGGGGTTGATGTGCAAAATTTCTTTGAGTACAGGAATGACATGTTCGTAATCATGTCCCAGGCTAAAATTCAAAAGCTTTGGATCTGACTGACCTCCACTGAGATCATTATAGGTATAGACGAAGCGATTGAGATCGGAAGCACCAATACTTAAACGGATAGCGCTAATGGCAATACCATCCTCGGCATTGAAGAGTTCGTTTAGAAGCTTAGACCTTTTATCGGGCTCCATCTGATGTATCAGTTCGGCACTACCTCCTGTCAGTGCGAATCCAAATCCATCAATCGTCTGAAATGCCTGTCTTTCATCAATCACTATCGGTAGTTGGCGCCCCTGCGATGTCGACTGAAATACTGTGGGCTGCGCTTCACATAGCTCCGAAAGAAGTTGATCTTGAGTCACCCACTGTCTTAATTTGTGTTCTTGCGCCTGCGATTGAAAAACAGATAGGATAGTGAATAACAACGGGCATAATGATTTTGGATTTGGTCGTCGAATAATCATAATTTTTGAGCGTAGTCTGAATATTACAATTGGTTATTTTTAAAATTTCTAAAGCAAATTTACTTGCTAAAGCCTCCTTTGACTAATACTATTTTAGCAGTAAGTAATTCATTTCGCACTAAAAAACACTAAAAAAATACAGAAACGCTACTTATAACGTATACTATTTTATCTCCATTTGTTTAACTAATAAAAAAGGAGCAGAAAAACTGCTCCTTTAACACCAATAATTACCAATCACTAAAATTTATTGATGTTAGGGGTAAACTAGATTCGGATAATTGACATAAAAATCATTTGTAGCCACCTTGATGGCATTGAAATTACCGTAATTATCGTTTTCCCATGGATTTTTCCATGCACATACGCCTGCGTACCCGTTCCAATAGCTTTGTTTGTAATAGTTGGCTAGGGTAATATTCCAGTTGCCCGAATTATTATAAGATGAGCTATTGACATCATAGCCCGGTGTTTCTCCGATCAAGACAGGTTTATCGCCATTATCCAGCCAATAGCCGATGGTAGTAGTAAATGGTGCCCCCGAGGATTGCCACTGGTACCAATGGGGTGAATAAAAATCTAAATAGGCGTTGGAGTTATTGTACTGTGCCTGCAATTTTGCGTTACTATAATTATTACCCCCGTAAGTATCCCATGATGTGTACCTATCGCTGTTAAAAATGATCCACATTGAACCTACCGTCACTGGCTTGGCAGAAAATTGGTTTGTCTTGGCAGCACACCAGGCAATAAAACGCACGACATTATTTTTATTTAAATTGCCACAGTTTGCATCACGCCACATATGCTCTGGCTCATTGCAGATATCATAGCCCATAATGGTCGGTTCATTTTCATAACGCTGCAGAAAGGGGACAAGGAAGTATTCGGTATACCACTGGGTTTTGTTCACGTCATTGATGATCTGCCTAAATTGATTGTACTTGCTACTGGTATTTTTTACCATATCAAATGACCAAAATGTCACCAATAGATACACTCCTTTTGATTTAGCGATCTGAACGAGCTGGTCCATATCTGTCCAGAACTGACTACTGGCACCTGTGACAAGACCGTCACCGTTTAAGGACGGACTATGGCTCCCAGACCCATGGACCCAGATTCTTGCAAGGTTAATTTTATTATCCTTGTAACGCTGAAACTCATTACTCCACCAGGTGGAATCAAAATTTCTGCCCAAAAAGTCTAGTGTATAATCACTTTGCTTTTGCCAGGCTGTATTGATACCATTGAAAAAAATCTGCTTTGAAGCAACATAAAATTTATTGCCGGAAATTGTCACTGAATTAGTGATAGAGGCTGGAGCAACACCACTGTTCAAAGCCATCTTTTTTTGTATAGGCAAAGACTCAGCAACCTGCTCAAAAGCTTTTTTTTGGCAACTGTATGACAATATGATCATGCAAATGCACCATAATTTAAATAAAGATCTCATAATTGTTTATTTTGGTTATTCTAAGATAGTGAGCTAATGATATCGCTCACTAATACTTTCTTAACAGATAGTTGTACAAGAGTGTAATTATTCTACTCGCCTAGCATAATTACCTGATCGGATCCATAGAGTGCTTTGATCTTAGCCTCGCTATTCTCTTCAAAGACCAATTCTGACCAGCCCATAAAAAACACCCAATTGGGTTGATCCTTGAGTACCTCAAGTGACGGTAATATCTGGCACTCTCCGATCGCCATTGGCCTTCCTCCGGCTACACGAACGATCGCATCATACTTTTGCTTGCTAAAGCCTGTGTGATCATCGTACACATCGAGCGAAACAATATCCCAATAGGACCTTCCGGGATTATAAGCATCGACATCGGTATCTAGGGTTTGAAAATCTTGAACGTTCCATACCCATATTAAATTATCCAGATCCTTTTTCTCAACCATAAAATCATGTACGTATCGATAGAGCCTGGCAGTCCCCTTTTCTCCTGGGCGACCTCCCCACCAAAATTTCCCCTGATTCATCTCGTGGAAGGGCCTAAAGAGAGCGATGACCTTGTTGTCTTTCAATTGCTGGAGATGAACTGCAATTTCTTCCATCATCGACATCAGTTTAGCATGCTCTAAGGTCCCTTCTATAAAAAGATTTTCCCACTGCCTATCTGTCAAATGACTCAAAACACCACGTCCATCATCCCAGCCACAGGGCTGTCCATTGGCAGGGTTGCAGGCATGCCACATGATGTTAACAATCGCGCCCTGGTGGAATTGCCTGATAGCCCCATCGATCATAGTACTCCTGTGATCAATATTTTCCTGCTGAAATAAAAAATCGCCGCTCCAGAGCTTCGGATATCTACCTACTAGTTTATTTATAGCATTGGTCCAGCGGGCCGGCTCACTATTGGGTTCACGATTGTGTATACCGCCAATAATACGCTTTCCCTTGATCTGGGATAGATAATCCAATATCTTTTTCTTTTCTACTTTAGCCGACCACGATACAGAATCACTTGCTTGGGTATTTGCCGCAAGCGATTGGCTACCCAGAGTTTTACAGCCGCCCCCGGTGATCACGATAAGTGAACTACATAGCAGCGCTACTGACTTGAATATATTTTTCTCCATAATATGTGATTTGTTACTGTCATTACTTAATAATATAAAGCTTCTCTTTTTTTGATCCCACAAAAAGATCTTTCAATACTATTTTTCCATTCAGATTATCTTTCAGCTCTTCTACCTGATATTTTAATGTAACAGGGTCAAATGATTGGATCTGCTTTTTGTCTCCGATGATATCCAAAATCTCTACGGTACTGCTGAAAACCTTATTTTCGGGATTGTAAAGATAGATATAGAGTTCCTCACCGCATTTTACTCCATAGGCTTCAAGTCTACCGGCCTTTATTGTAAATGGCTTGAATTCTCCTTTTCCATTCTGCAACATACGGTCACTCAACAGTCGTACCCCACGATAATAAGGCAGCATATCCCTATTCTGAAAGTATTCCCACCACCAGCTCATCGGTAAGATTGGTGTTGATGAGAAAAGCCCATACCAGAGACCCCGTTTGAAATCTAATTCCATCTCATATGCAAAATCATCAAAATTTTGCTGCCAATCCCATTCAAAGCCAAACTCGCCGATGACATAAGGCTTTTTGTGTTTTGTGGAGTATGCATTGATTTCCGCGGGTATTAGATCAGTATGTTTGTAAATGTGTTTTTGATTGATATCTATTGCCTCGATATCATTGAGCCCTGGGATATCTCTATGTGATATGCTGGTAGTAACGATATGTTTATATGGATCTATCTTTTTTAAATAAGTGGCCATTTCTGTATGCCATTCCACAATAGCTTTAGAGGAAATCGGATCTTCCCGTCCATTAAACTGAATATTATCAACTTCATTCAAAAACTCCCACATAGCAATATGCGGTGAATATCCCCAACGCGAAACAATATAACGCAGACGATTTTTATACAGCAATTTTGCCTCTTTGGCTGCGAAAAATTCGTCCGTAGTCTTTACCCCCCCGATATTATCGGATCTGAAATTACCCATCCCCAACGTTAGCATCATGTATAAATCTAGTGAATCGGCTAACTCGACGAGATGATCGAGCCGTCGGAGGGCGCTGGGATTAAAATGAGCCGAATCTGGTTGGTAACGATCATTGTTGTATCCATCCTGAAAATCTATGGGCAAATTCCAGGAACAGATCCAGGTCCTAAAAAAATTGCCACCATTTTCAGCAAATTCCGGCAGCATACGGTCATAATTATAAATGGCTGCGTTTTGGTGTAGTTCTGAATAGTATTTTGAATCGTCATTTTGTCTGGATTCCCAACAGATGTTTTCGGCTATCCCACGAAAGGGTGTACCGTTATCAAATTGTAAGGACCAGTTATTTTTAAGACTTAGAAAGCCTTTTTCTGCCGTTGCCCGCACCTGTGCATCGAATTTCCTAGATGTAGCGACTATATTTCCATTTTTGCTCAATACGAACTTAAAATGATAATTGCCATGCTGCCTGGGTGAGAACCGGGCATTCCATTCTGAAATATCCCCGGATTGCCCCTTTACATAATAGCATGGCTGAAGCAGTACCTGACCCGATGCTGTATATATCTCCATGTCAAGCTTAATGTCTTCCTGCAAATAAGGGTTCTCCCAAGTCGATTTAAGTTTTATAACGAAATCCATCCGTCTTCCTTGAAGTGCTGCTGACTCCTTAAAATCGACAGAAATGATCTGGGAAAATGTGGTTAGTGGAAATATGAAAAAAAAGATTATTCCAATTAAAAAACGCATACCTGATCAATTAACAGTTACACCATCTGCCAATATATACATATTGGGGAGGTCTTTTGAAAATAAACTTATACTGCTTCTAAATAGCGTTTTAAAATCATCGGCTGAGGGGTGCCCTTTCCATGGTCCATAGAAATGTATCCCTTGCTTTAAAGGATCATATTCATTTCGCCACATAACGACCATACTGATTTTTTTACCAACGAGTGGAGTGAGGATCTGCTCGGTCCAATAACTGACATAGGGTACATTACCATTTCTGATCCCTTCAATCCCTGTCTCGGTAACACCAGCTGGCTTTTTCTTTTCTAAAGAAAGCTCCTGCAACGCGTTTAAATTAGAAAGAAACGCTTGGATATTTGTACCATGATAACAGTCCATACCTATAAAATCGACGAATTCATCCCCCGGCCAGCGGAATAGCAGATCTTCTTTCCGTCCATTATTGTCCCGTTGTGGCGATATCGCAAAGATAAAATTATGTACTCCTTTCGCTACTGTCAAATAAGATAACGTAAACTTCCAAAGCGCTATAAACTCTTCACTAGTCGTACAAGAACTTCCCCACCAGGACCAGCTTTGGGTATGTTCATGAAAAGGTCTAAAGATAATAGGAATCAATTTGCCATTGCCATCCTGCAATGAAAGCGCAAATGTGGCGAGATTGTCCAACCAACTTTTAAATTTTAAATTTGTTGCACTACCTTCGGTCAAAATTTCTTTAACAACTGTTTTTGAGGAGTTGTCCCACGAATCCCCGCCCGTCAAGGGATTGTTTAGGTGGCACATAGCGGTAATGACTTCACCACGGGAACGTGCTTCGAGGATGGCCTTTTTACGAGCCGCATTTAGGGTTGCCTTGCTGCGGCGATCATCCATCAATTCGGCAAAATCTACGCTAAAGACAGCTGGATAGTCGCCTACAATTTCGTAAACATCAGACCTACCTTCAACTTCCTTCCATTCTCTGCCGTAGATCAGATCATCGTGATGACCGAACATAAAGCCTTTGTCTTTTATCGTCCATAATTGGGAGTATAGCGCTTTTGTTTCCGTCGTTGCCTGCTTGTCAAATAATCGAAGTTCGACTTGCGAGGGTTTCTCTCCTGGCTTTTGGTCTGTAGCCGGATCAGACTTGGTACATGCCGCCCCACCTAGTAAGATGGACACGGCATAGATAAATAACTTTTTCATGATCTAGATCAATTACGCTTCTTCACTTCTACCCAATATCTTCGTGGTTTTTTTACGAACTTATCATAGTCTGTATAGATTGCAGACCAGTCGTCGGTGCCGTTCAGTGAGAAAGCAAAAGCATTGTTAACAATTGTTTTAGACTGTTTATTGCCAAGATCCTCGGTGCCCGGCCCAAGAAAGCTACAATTTACGCTGCTTCCATCTGCGGCAATTAGGGTCAAGATATCGGTTGTGTAGTCCCGCTCCCATTTCCCTTCGCCCTTTGGTATTTTACGATAAAAATTATTGACGTCTGTTTTTGGGTCTGGCGTATAAATGAAATTGGCATATTTTCCATCAGCGCCGGCATCATTTACAAATGTGCCCGTAGTCTTACCCGTCGGTGTTACTCCTGTCAGTTTAAAGGTTATGCTATTATCCAATTCCACTTGAGGACCATCAGATGCAGGCCATATCCATGGTTTACTCGTTAAGGATAAAACCGCGCCACCACCATATTCAGGCCCTGTACCTCCATAAAGTACAAGTCCGGTAATATCGTAGGTACCGAGAATCGTTTCGGTAAAAGGCTCAATGATGACCTCCCATTCTCTAGATTCACCTGTCTCTGCTGTAACGGTATAATTGTACTTATAGTTGCCGGCAAGGAAATTGACTTCAGAACCAGAAGCAGGGGAAACAGTAGCACGATATGATTGTTGGATCACAGGTTTCACTTTAGAAAAGTCGGTATTGTCCTCAACCAATACTTTTATTTTCACTGTCCCAGCCGCTCTGTCTACAACTGCTGCTCCTATCTGCGTAAAGCCTGTCCCCATGGTAAAGTTTTCAATGGATTTCTCATTGCTCTCGACTCCCTTATAGGGATCCTTTTTACAACCAAAGATTGTAAAAACCAATATCAAATACGCTGCAAAACCAGCTTTATATGTTTTCAGATTCATGATAAAATAGTTATGGTTTCAATAATGGGTTTGTATCAATTTCACGCTGTGGAATTGGGAAAAAGTAGGCTCCTGAAGTGATGGATTTACCATATTTTTCCACCAAAACTTTTTCCATTAGATGATTGCGTCGTAAATCAAACAGTCTATTTCCTTCAAATGCAAGCTCCAGCGCGCGCTCTTCAACGACTGCTTCACGAAATGCGGCGACCGAAAGATTAGGCGTAAGCGGGCCTAAGCCAGCCCGGCTACGGATTTTATTCACCGCAGCATATCCCTCAGCTGTAGGTCCTGCAGACTCTCCATAAACCAAGAGAATATCTGAATAACGTATCACCGGCGAATTGGTACTCATTTTATCTGCGTCCCGGAGTGGATCAATATACTTCCGGGTAAAAGGTCTCGAGAAATCGGCGATACCTAGTTTAATGGTTTTGCCATCGGGATTGACAACTTCTGAAACAATAAGATCTGTTTTTCTCTTATCACTAGAGTTATAGCTGTTGTAGTGAGCAGCCTCCATCTGAAAATGGTTCCAGCCTTTACCAATATTGATCATTGTAGTCTTAGGATCACTTGGATTATATGGAATACGCATAGCAAAACCAGGATCAGGCAAAAACATGTTCGGTAATTTGGAATAATTACCCTCGCGCTCACCTGAACGGTCTACGGCAGCGTCAAAGATATGTTCTGAAACGGCCGCTTTTTTATAAATCTCGGTATTCCAGGTATCAGGTAAAACGCTTGCAAAATTAAAACTTTGCTGATCGTTGATCACTTTCGCTGCATATGTATTCGCTTCAAGGTAAAGCTTTGTGGCATCTGCCACGAATTCGTACCCTGGCGAGGCTGAAGCTTTTGAAGACGCCATATGGAGGTAAACCTTTGCAAGTAATGACTGGGCAGCACACCGATTTGCCCTTCCCTCAAAATTTTTAGAAATTGACATCAATTGTTCGCCCTGCTTTAGATCAGCGATGATAACATCGTATACCTGCTGGATACTTGACTTGGCTACGGGAATCTGCTCAGCCTCAACAAGAGGTTCTAAGCGCAGTGGAACTTCACCGAATAGGCGAACCAGATTGAAATTGTGAAGCGCACGCAAAAAATAGGCCTCACCGATAATTTGATTGCGATCAGTTTCAGCCATATTCGGTACATTAGGAACATTGGCTATAACAGCATTGGCCCGTGAAATACCACGATAAAGATATGTCCATAAATTATCAAGATCTGAATTTGTAGAGGTAGTCCGCAACTGATCTAGTTCAAAATTTGACTGACCTGCATCTGCCTTTGCAGTCAGATTTTCGGTAGGCAATTCAGTTATAATGTAATACCCCCTAGAATAATATCCGACTTCAGGCAAAATGGCGTAGGCATAGACCAAGCCTGAAAGTGCGTCTTGCCCGGTTTTGTAAAAAGATTTCGAGTTGACTATTCCATATGGTTCTTCTGTTAATTTAGAACAGGAGATAAAAGTACTGCTGATTAGTCCCGAAAGACAAATTGGTATAAAAAGTTTATAAATTTTCATGTCTGTATAATTTAAAATCCAACGGATAATCCAAGGGAATAAGTTCGAGGTCTTGGGTAATTACCCCAGTTGATTGCGTCCAATCCCATCTCGGGATCAAAGCCCTTGTTAAATTTGGTAAAAGTCAGTAAGTTATTGCCAGAGGCGAACAACCTGAATGTGCTGATGCCAGCAATTAGCCCCGGCTTAAAATTATAGCCAATAGTAACATTCTGCAGTCTAAGAAAGGAACCGTCTTCAACGAAAAAATCGGATGCTTTATAGCCACGCGTATTATTGGCTCTAGGATATAACTGACTTGGGTGATCAGGCGTCCAGCGCTGCACTTGCCTGCTCGGGGTCATCTTTTGAAGATCGAAAACATCATTACCATATACGCCGTAAAACTGGACACTCAGGTCCAAACGCTTGTACGATGCACTGGTATTAAAACTATAAATGAATTTAGGTGTAGGGTCGCCAATTACTGTACGGTCATATGTAGGATCTATGGTCCCATCAGACTCGCCCTTAGGGCCGCTGATATCTACGTATTTAATCTCACCTGGTAATGCCTCCCGCCCGGTAAGTCCGGCACCTATCCCTTCTTCTAATGTTTGAATTATTCCATTTGCACGATAGCCATAGAACGTATACATTGGTTGGCCAACGATAAAATGGTTGACATTCTGACGTACCATTTCAATCAATGATCCTGTGACAACACGGTCACTCTCGCCCATTCGAACCACTTTGTTACGGTTGAGAGCAAAATTGCCACCGACAGCCCACTGTAAACCGTCGGTTTGAATTACTTTAGCATTGAGTCCCAATTCGAAACCACGGTTACTTATTTCACCATCGTTTACCCATTGTTGATCAAAGCCTGAGGATGGTGAAATTGTACGCGTACGAAGTAAATCTTTTGTCTGCTTGTCGTAATAATCTGCCGTCAGGGTAAAGCGCTGGTTCATAAACCCGATATCCAAACCAATATCGAAAGATGTCGTCGTCTCCCACTTTAGGCTTTTGTTCCCTAAGCCACCAACGATAGTAAGCCCCTGCTCATTATTGGCTCCGGCTAAGCCCGGACCAAAGCCCGTCATAAAACCATTTTGTGATCCTACAAAATAGCGCTCAGAGCCATAGCGGTCCATGGTCTGATAAGGAGATATCCCCTGATTACCTGTCAATCCATAACTTGCTCTAAATTTCAGCTCGGAAAATGCGCCCAGGTGTTTAATGAATTCTTCTTCACTTAATTTCCAGGCGAATGCTGCTGATGGGAAAAAGGCCCACTTATTATTGTCCCCAAATTTAGTAGAGCCATCCGCGCGACCAGTCAGGGTAAAAAGATACTTATCTGCTAAAGCATAATTTACCCGTCCAAACCAAGAATTCAATGTAGATGAAGAGAGTCCATTACTGAGCGTCTTTGTCTTTGCACTGTTGAGATTTTCATTTTGAAGGTTATCGTTGACAAAATTCATCCCTATCAAATTACTGGTTCTCGTTGTTGATGTCTGTAAAGAGAAACCTCCTACAATATTGAAGCGATGTATATCGTTAAATGTCTTGTTGATGGTGAGATAGTTTTCATTGACTAGCTCATTATTGTTATAGTTGCTAATAGAGCCATAACCTGTATTTTCATAACCTCGAAATGTCACCGTGGCTGGCTCGTAGATATCACCAACAGAATTACCAAACTTAGTACTTAACTGTGTCCTAAACTGAAGCCAATCAGTAAATTTTATATTAGCAAATACTGTAGCCAAGACGTCTATAGTCTTTGACTTGTTGAGCACTTCATTAGCGATCGCTATAGGATTACCAAAATCCGTAGCTGATGTACGAAAATAGTTTCCATTTTTGTCATAAACAGGGAATATACGCGTACGGCCGGCACTCAAATTTTGCCCTTGATTGTTCGTATGTGTCAATATCACATTTGTACCAGCGGAGATAGCCTCAGTTAATTTCTGGTCTAAATTCAATCTGCCGGTATATTTGTCATACGCATTTTTTATCGCGAGCCCCTCTTCCTTATAATAATTACCGGACATGGAGTATTTTGTATTATCTGAACCTCCATCTACACCAAGGGTATAGTTTTGGGAAAAAGGGTTTCGATAGACTAGATCTGCCCAGTCGGTATTAGTGGTCCACTGTGGTTTATTGGGGTCCAACCCGCGCAATTCAGCTATAGACGGAAAGTAAACCCCACTCCTAACTTCGCCTAGATAAGGTAACTGACTTAAGGGAGTCCCCCCATTTAATGCCGCCTCATTTGCATAAACAGCTTCTTCGATGCCATCACGCCAAAGATCAGGTTTGACAGCTAGTGTCGAAATAGAATTTAAAGTGTTTAAAGATATTCTTGGTTTACCCGCCCTTGCCTTTTTGGTGGTAACCATGATAACTCCATTGGCTCCACGCGAACCATATATTGCTGCTGATGAGGCGTCCTTAAGAACTTCGATGGACTCAATATCTTCGGGATTTATCTGTTTTAGATCTCCTGCATCACCCCAAGGAAATCCATCAACAACAACAAGTGGCGCATTGGATCCATTGAGAGAGCTATTACCACGGATACGTACTGTAGCACCAGCTCCAGGCTTACCGCTTGAAATTGCAACTTGGACTCCGGGGATCTTTCCCTGCAATAATTGATCCACTGATGAAGCCGGAGTCTTGTTTAGGTCCCCACCTTTGAGTGTGGCCACAGCACCTGTAAGATCACTCTTTTTAACTCCGCCGTAACCGATGACAACCACATCCTCGAGATCGACTGTGGCGGTTGCCAAAACTGCATTTACAACTGTTTGATTATTTAATTGGACATTTTCGGTCTTGAGTCCGAGCGAAGTGAAGGTCAAAACTCCTGTTCCGCCTGGCACAGAAATCTGATAATTCCCTTTTTCATTTGTGGTGACTGCCTGATTTCCATATTTTACTGTTACTCCAGCTAAAGGCTGCCCCTGATTGTCCCGAACGGTTCCGGAAACTAATCGACTCTGAGCAACACTTAATTGAACGGCAAATAACGCACTGCAAAAAAGAGTGTAAGTCGTCAATAAACTTCTTCTCATAATATATAACATTTAGATTTATAAATTGCTTACTATGGGTAACTTCTATTAAGCATACGTACTGTATATCCCTTTCTTAATTGGTTAGCCTCAAGTATTAGACAAAGATATTCCAATACCTTACTTAAAGATCAATACTATTTTAACCAAATGTTATACTCAAATTAGAACATACTCCATCTGACAATCAAAACCACAAAATACTATATATATTATTTTAACTCTTAAATGAAAACACGACTGCCACTGAAGTTGAGTCTATAGGCAGATGGCGTACAGTTTTTTTTACGTTTGAATGCTCGGTTAAAGTTGGAAATATTATTAAAACCACATAGGTAACAAATCTCAGCGACTGTATTGCTCGTCTCTATTAACATCCTGGTAGCGTGGCCAAGTCTTATTTCATTGAGATTGTCAATAAATGTCTTTCCTGTACGTTTTTTAATAAACCGAGAGAAAGAAACTTCGGACATATTGACCAGTTCGGCGACGTCATTAAGGGAAATCAATTTGCTGAAGTTTTTATTCATATAATCAAATGCGACATCTAAACGACGGCTTCGAAAATTCAATGACTTGTCCAAAAGCATATCCCCCTCAACCAATAGTTCATTGTCTTTGCTTACCGACAAATCCCGCAAAATTAGCATTAATTTTATCACTGAATCAAACCCCACAGTTTTATGCAAATTCAATATCTCAGGTGCGATTGATTGGATGGTGCTTTTTGTGAATTTTATACCAAAGCGGCTTATTTGCAGCATTCTTTTAATAAAATTCAATTGATTTTTATTGAGAAATTGATCGCTGAATAAATCTTTATTCCATTGCACTGTCACTTCAACAATATTCTTGGATTTACAATTATGATTGAACCAGCCATGTGGCAAATTTGGGCCTGTCAAAACGAGTTCATAATCACCGATTTCATCAATTCTGTCCCCTACAACTCGCTGAGCGCCCGAAGCGTTCAAAATCATATTTAATTCGTATTCCTCGTGGTAATGATAAGGGAAATCAAATTTATCTTTGATGCGATGAAACACAGTGAAGCACTCTGTTTCTCTTAATGGAGTGACTTCTTTGATTGGATTATGACTCATAATTGTTAAAATACTACCATCGAAAATAACACTATATTTATTAATAAGCAATAATAGAGAAATAAAATGGTGTAAATACAACCATGATAGGTTAAAATAGTATCATATTTTCGTTCAGATATAGCCTTTAGTTTTCTTATTTTAGTGTTTGTAAGACAATTAAATAACCTTGAAAAACAAACTTTTATATGCCTACTGTTAAATTTCTGAACCAAGAAATCGCTTTTATGCTTTTTGATCGCTATAAAAATAATTTGCATACACTAACTGAGACATTAAAACCGTCACCAACTGAAAATTTAAAAATCAGTGATACCATAGGTTCGTTCAATAAAAAAACAATTAAAAAGCTTCACCTACAAATACTTGCCATTCTTTACCTAACCACGAGAGATAGCATATACTACTCTAAAATATACGATGGTGTAGAAAATGTGATTTACTACATCGAAAGTGATGATCTAAAACTTGCTTTTAAAAAGGCATGCCTACAGATAGTAGATGATGAGGTAAAAATAAATCATTTTGTTAGGGAAACACTTAATCGAGATTTAAGTACTTATCGTTTTTTAAATCTCCAACCTTTTTATAAGACTTTTTTTACTTCACTGGATTTATTCCCAGGTCAATGGTATTATTTTGATAAGGAATATATTTTCTTTATGGAATCTGTCGAGATCGAACTGATCGCAGAACTTGAAGTATCAGACCCTACTATAAATATTGATCAAATTAGATTGACGATAGATAAACATTTAGAGAATGCCTATTATAAATACTTAAATCTATTGGAAACTTTAGGTCGGTACAAGCAGAAAATTAGTTTGTTAGAAAAAAAACAAAAACTTTTTAAGCGCATTGAAAAGAAAAAATCGGGCCCAATGATATCGGCCTACTTTCAAGTCTTTGATAAATTTCCTGTTGGATTTAATAACGCTTCAAAGACCATCTAAATGTAAACCTGTGATTGGACGACACAACGAACACATTAGTTTTAATATCTTGAATTTGTAATTCTCTACAAGTAAACCATACTCCAAAAGCTGCGGCAAATCCAACCCACGGAGTTTTCATACTTAATGCCACAAATAAACCGGTGATGGCAATTATATTGATAACAAAATTACACTTCTCATACCATTAAAATTTAGATAAACAAAAAACCGGCAAATAAAACTACATTGGGTAATCCCAAATAATTCTATTTGCCGGTTTTTATCTTCTTAATAAACTGTAATAAAGGCACTAAAGGTTCTATTGAACTCTCGTGACCCCACTTCCTATTTAACAATAAAAAAGACGATCAATTGATCGTCTTTTTTATTGAAAGTGTCTGTTCTCAAAGGCCATCAAGAACTTTCATGACTGTTGGTGATTCAATGGAATCATGAAAGGTTTTATTTAACAATTATAATTCCAAGCTCTTCAAGGATCTCCAGCTAAAATTCTATTGCAGCATGCTTGTCTAGCCCGACGTTTAGGACAAATTCTTTTGCAGCAATTTATGCTGAGATGCCGTAAATATATTCCGAAACAAAATATTGATTTCATTGTCAGTGGCTGCGCCCGAAATCCCCGTATGGGGATAGAGTTTAATGACATTGGACAGAATAGTTTCCACAAAGTCTCTACTTTCTATCGCTATACACTCATATAACGTGGTATTATCAGCTTCATCCTTGAGATTATCCCAAGATCGAACAGCAAGCTCCATGATACTATTTTCCCTAGCTGTATAGTCCTGCTGCATTTCATCCAATTTCCGGAAAGCAGCTTTACTTTCCATTTGCTCCCATTTCCCCTGATTGGACTTCAATACAAATAACTTCTCGATCAGATCCAAAAACCGATGGTACATCCCCATAAAATTCACCAATAAGGTCAACTCCGCAAATGGCATAAAAGGGTATTGATAGAGCAGTTCAGGTCGTGTACTTTTTGAAGCATCAATAAGAAAAGACTGGTTGTCGTCTACCTGTATATTATCTAGTGAAAAAGAATGCGATGCCGTCGCCTCAAGGCCGAAAGTATCCCAATCGTAATGAATCAATGCAAATTCACGCGCGACAAAGAAAGATTTTACAAGTGGATTTCCATCCTGATCCAACAGTTGTTGTCCATTCTCCTGGATATAGGCGTTCAAGGTAAAATGTGTCAGGTGAGGTGCTCCAGTAGCATATTTCCAAAGCCCTTTCAAGCGATAAGACTTGCCCTCACGCTCAGCGACGCCTGCAATCTGCCCACTTCCTCCAAAACATACCTGTTTTGAAGTGAAAATATCCTGCCCAACTTCAGGATCAATAAAACCAACAAAAAGATTCGCTCCCGCACATAAAATTACCGTCCACGCCAATCCCCCGTCCCAGTAGGCTAGCTCCTTCAACAGGGAAAGCCCACTAACCAGATCCAGCCCCAAACCATTCAGAGATTGTGGTACCCAGATTTTAAACCACTTGTTCAGGTATATCAGTTCAAGCTGCTCATCAGACAAACTCTTTTGCTGAATTGCTTTACGTTGCTGATCTTTTAGAACAGCGATAGCTGCATCAGTCAGTTGCATATTTTTTT
>Ga0213829_1001051_pt1 | contig 21331 bp, 18 predicted proteins | sample MC6MC0896MG_FD_180665 | JGI IMG/M metagenome (GOLD analysis project Ga0213829, IMG submission 180665) | Enriched soil aggregate microbial communities from Iowa State University, Ames, United States - MC6-MC0896-MG | ecosystem: Environmental > Terrestrial > Soil > Unclassified | place: USA: Iowa...
CGCCCACTTTTGAAACGGCTTGGCATAGGCATCCCGAATGTGAGCTGATTGTGATCACAGAAGGTAATGGAACGGCGCTTATTGGTGATTATATCGGCGATTATAAGCAGGGAGATGTGTTCTTCCTGGGGTCGGATCTGCCGCATTGGTTCCGTAAATCCAGGCAGGATGCTGTCGGTAGTGCTATTGTTGTTCACTTCCTCAAGGACTTTTGGGGTGCGGGGTTTCTGGCGCTGCCCGAGATGCATGTGATCGCTGGATTATTGAAAAATGACAGTACGGGAATCCAACTTATGGGGAATCTTGCAACGGAAATTGATCTCATGATCCACAAAATAGAAAATACAGAGGGGCTTGAACGTATTCAGTTATTATTGAACTGTATGGAACAGATTGGGTCGTCCGAAGAGCATAAAGTGATTACAATGGCTTTTGATACGATTGCCGGTAGAGAGGAAAACATCGTTATAGAAGCGATAATAGACTATTCTTTTAAGAATTTTTTAAATCCGATTTCACTCGAAGAGGTTGCTTCCAGTACCAATATGTCTGTTTCGGCATTTTGCCGTTTTTTCAAAAAGAACATAAAAAAGAGTTATTTTGATTTTATCAAAGAACTCCGGATCGGTCATGCCTGCAAACTATTACGCGATACAGATCGGCCTATTTTGGATATCTGCTATAATAGCGGCTATAACAGCTGGGCACATTTTAGTAAACAATTTAAGGTCGTGACAAAGGCATCCCCGCTAAAATATAGGAAACAGTTTCGTACAGGGTAATGGCTGCCTCGTCCTGTTATGGTTTTACAGATGGTCTAATACGGTTCGTTCTTTACCCATTGTATAGTCTCGGAATGGGTTTATCTTTTTGAGATTTATTCTTTAATTACTAGAGCGAAATCATAATCGTCCTCAGGAAGACATTGCGTTTTATCACAAGACATAAATGATACCTTTCCGGATATTCTGGTTGGCGTGGAAGAATTAAGTTTTATTTTTTGTTGAAATATAACTTCCTTATCGTGGAAAGGAACATTCACTTTAAATACGTCCTCATATTTACTTTTCGGTTTAGGTTCCAAGACCTTCCCAATGAGGTTAAAATCTTTTGATTTTGTAAATACAAATTTGGTAGCTTCAGGCCCTCCCTGTGGAACGTTCAATCCATAAATATGCCAGCCGGCGTCCATAGTAGCTTTTACGAATATTACAGCTTCGTTGCTATTAATTTTCTTAGATGCAAATGTCCATTTTACTGGTTTGAAAATCTGGCATTTCACCGAGGAAATTGTGAATCCGATAAGTGCCAACATAAGAACTACTTTTTTCATTTATTTTTTAGTTAGAGGGATGAAATTTACGTCTTAATTGTATTCGTCACTACAATATAGTTAATTTTTTCATTTTGAAGGACCTTAATATTCTTCGAGACTGAATTTGTTGCTTTTATTAAGAGGCAGAAATCGAACTTAAAAAAGAGGATAGAAGAGACGCTATAGCGCTACTTTTTTGTATTGTTAGTAACCGAAGTCTAACTGATTTTATTGAATTTGTCGAAATATTTTTTGCATGGATATGGTTTTGAACAAGCTTTTCTAAGTTTATACAATGTTTATTTCCAAGCTAGCAAGTAACTAGAACTCTATTGGAAATTTGAAAGCTTTGAGCATATGATTTTAGAAGTCATTGATCAGATTAAATTTGACCATAATAAAGATTGTTCTAGTACTTTTAAATATAATAGTGAAAATATGAAGGAATGCCGTTTTTAATTAGTTTAGGTAGAGTGTATTGCAATATTTTGGGGTAATATGAAGTAGCATATAGTATTACATGAACGTTTTTATTACAAGAAAGTTTGTAATAATTTTTCTAACTTGACTGTAATTTTGTTGCTAATTGTTGAAATGTATAAACCTTTTGTAAATGAGGAGTGAGAATATTTGGGGAAAATGGTATACATCTCCAATAAGGATTATTTGTCACGTCGTGTTCTGGGGATTAGTATCTTGTCTTTATTACTATACATTCCGGAGATATGGTGGAAATTATGTTTGGGCGTTTGTAATTAAAGAGCTTGTTGTTACTACAAGCCTTTTTTATTCGGCAAGTTGGTTAATTTCCAAATGGGTGGCAAAGGGAAGGGCGATTCCAATTTTACTTTTTTTTATTTTCTCATATTTTTGGTGGTTGGCGCTCACATTTATGACATGTGAGCTATTGGAGGACATTGTCCCTGTCCAAGATGAACGGATTTATAAGTATGTACATTACTTTCTTGAAGATGGTTTTTTAGGAATATATAGTATTAAAAAAGTTCCTACCTTGATTCTGGACTTTCTATTTTTAATCTCTCTGCCTTTGGCTCCCAAGCTAGCTAAATTAATTATCGAAGATGCAAACATCATGCTGGTAATGGAAAAGAATAAGGCCGAATTAGAGCTTGTTAAAGCAAATTTGGAACGAGACAACTTGAAAATGGAGCTAGAAATATTAAAATCACAAATTTCGCCACATTTCCTCTTTAATACGTTGAATAGTATTTATAGGCTGGCTGAAAGAGGTGATCCCAATACTGCTGAAACAATAGAGCAGCTTTCAAGTATGCTCCGGTATATGCTTTATCAAACAGGTGATGATAAGATAATTTTAAAGAAAGAAATCCAATTCCTTCGAGATTACCTTAATCTCATCCATATTCGATTTGGAGAAGGTGTAAAACTAGAAGTTTTTATTGATGAAATAAATGAACCCTACAGAATAGCACCACTAATGCTTTTACCTTTTATTGAAAATGCTATTAAACATGGTCCTGAAAGAAGCAGGAAAGACGCTTGGATTCATGTATCATTAAGTCTAAATGAAGGCATATTAAAATTTGTAGTGGCCAATGGGGTTAATAGAGATAGTAAAGAACCAGTAACGGGAGGTATAGGTTTACAAAACGTGAAGAGGAGATTAGAATTGAAATATAGCAATAGGTATGTCTTGGATATAAAGGATGAACCTGCTAGTTACGCTATTATTTTAGAAATTGATATGAATAATTTTGAGAGATGATTAAATGTATTGTAATTGATGATGAGATATTGGCACAAGAGATACTTGTGTCACATTTAAGGAAGATACCTAAAGTTGATGTAGTGGGAGTTTTTGACAATGCAATTGACGCAATGGCAACAATAAAATTGACCGCAGTCGATCTCGTTTTTTGCGATATTCAGATGCCAGATTTAGATGGAGTAACCTTTCTTAAGAGCCTAAAGAATCCTCCTTTATTTGTATTTGTAACCGGTGACCCGAATTATGCCATTGAAGGGTATCAATTAAATGTATTGGATTATGTCTTAAAACCATTTGGTGTTGAAAGACTCATTCAAACCATTGAGAAGGCTGGGGCATTTCTAGATTCAGAAAAAAATAATCAACCAGGATTGAATTTTCTGATAATTAAGGATAGATCCAGTATTATTATTACCCCTTATAACGAAGTGTTTTTTATCAAAAGTGATAAAGATTATGTCCATATAGAAACTTTTGAAAAAAAATATAGCCTTTGGAAGAAGCTTAGTTATATGGAAGAAGCCTTGATAAATGCGAAACAGTTCATCCGTGTTCACAAATCCTATATAGTTAACTTGGATTTTGCAAAAAAAGTTGAGGGAAATGTAATAAAAATGAAAGGAGATCTAGAAGACATTCCAATTGGTAGACAGTATCGAGCTGAACTTTACAAAAGATTGGGACTGTCAAATGATTAAAATCACATGAGTTAAGGAGTGTGTTTTTTCTTTTGTTGGCTGCAAAGGTACTTTGTTAGGAAATGGTATACTACCATTTCCTGTTCTCTTTGATGTGTGTAAAATATCCGGTTTATTAGCATATGGATTAAAGAAGAAATGATCGCTTCTGGTTTAATTTGAAAGTCGATGTTGTCTTGGCAGAGTTTTGCAAAAAAGTACATTTCAACTTCATATTTTTTTAATAAAATTTGGGCACTGGAATTAATAGAATCCATATTCTCCATGAAATTATTTATTTCTTTAATTTTAGATCTGAATTTCTGATCCATAATGTATTTTACATTAGGGTGATGTTTAAATTCTTGAAGAAAATTGTTGCGAAGTTTTTCAAGTAGATTGATTTTTTGTTCATTTTCAAAACCAAAAGTTTTTAAGAAGATATTTATAATAAGTAAAGCGAACTTCCATCGTAGTATTTCACCTTCTTGTTTTATTAATACAAGTAATTCAAGGATGGCGTCGCTTTCTAAACAGAAAATTGATTCACAATTTTCGATATTATGGAAGCCATACCGTTCAAGTTCCCTTTCGTAAGTATCGAAAATTATCCGAGTTACTATTCTCTGGTTTATTAAGGAGGTAAAAGCATCTTGGATAAATATAGTTACCTGATAAAAGGATGTGTTTAAATTACCGTTAAGTTTTAACCTTATTCGTAAATGGTAATCAGGGTCAAAAAATCTAATAAAAAACCATTTTTCAATAAGATCACTGGATTTAAGGCGTTTTATTAGCCCATTTATTTGATTTCTTAAAATATTATCGCTTGGTTTTTCTCCGCAATAAACTTTTAAATAAAGCCACTCACTGCCCGGAATAAAAGATCGAGTAATATCTTCATTATATTTATAAGAAAGTTCTTTTGGGTATATTTTAGGAGTTCCCAAAAAAGGGATCAAAACTTCATTATTTACCTTTTCACCATTTTTATTAATGAAGATACTATCAAAGTTGTCATATAAATTCTCAGATAGTATAATATCTTTTTTATTTAATTCTTTTAGGAGGATATCTTTACTGATATCGTGATGAAGATCCAGGTACATTTCATTATCGCCTTGAATAAGAATTACTTTCCTCGGAAGTTGGAATTTTGATATTAGATAATGTATTTTCTCATCATTATTCTTGAAAGTATGAGTCCGGAATGTGCTTGAACTTATATTCCATTGGGCTCTGGATAATACGAGATGCTTGTAGACAACCCTTGGTAGAAATGGTTTCTTGATTGACTCTCCCCAATCCCAAGATATATTTATTGGATTGTCCTGCAATTGCAGATCGCATAGAAATCTATAAACTGACATCCCATAATGAAAATTATGAGCACTACTAAGCCTTGGTAACACTCTTTTGTTAAGTTTTTTTGACCTAAGAAAGACAGTATCTCTATGTACTTTTACGACAAGATCGCTTAGTAAAATAGTATGCTCGTTATCTTTAGAAGATTGGCCGATAATTGGGATTTCATAACTAAATAGACTGGGTCGCCTTAGTATATTTCCAGACTTGCAATTTGGCGAAAATATTATTTCTGCTAGTATAGCACCATTTGCATTGTTTTGTTCAGCAATGGCCAGCTCCTTAAGCTTGGATTTTAATTCATTATTTAAATATGAAAATCTGGTTAAAATGGGTAGGGCCGATACTCCTCCGCAAGTAGTAAGATGAAACCTAAGGCTTTGTTTCCCAGTATCTGTTTCTTTAGTTTTTAGTAGATTTCCAAATACATAAAATCCTAATGGAATAGTCTCTTCAAATTTGACTTTTGGGTTATTTATCCTTAAGTCTTCACTTTTTAGTTCAATGACTTTTTGTTCTGATATATTGTCAATTAAATATTTATCAATTAAATCTTCTTGGAGAGTTTTACTAAGTTGGGCATTTTCTTTTCCTTCATAATTTCCCAGATCCAATAATAGGGGATAATCTTTGCAAATAAATTTTGTTGGTATTCCGTACCCAATTCCATTTTCAGGGTCAAGTGCTTCCATTAATGGTATTTCTTGATCTCCGTATCTTGAAGAGAACTTCTTACAGAAATCTTGAAGATCCTTCGGTAGCTGTGCCCTATTTAATGCTCTTAATTCAAATATTTCTTTAGCTAAAAGATCTATATCTTTTTTATTGAGAAACTGATTTTCTAAGCTTCTTGTTGTATCTACTTGGAATATATTCTTTGAATTGTCAAATAGCGCTTTGGGAAAGATAGTACTGTTTAAACCATCGTATGTAGAACTTGATTCTTCGTTGACAATTTTCAATTTATTACTGATTTCTATTAGTTTATATTCTAAACCTGAATTTTTAGAAAGCTTAACAGCTTGATTCAGTAAATAATCATCGTCTTTGGTTGTGATAGGATGGGTCTCTGAAATTAGTATTTTTGAATTTATCAATTCATAAATAAATTTGCGACACTTCTCTTCTGATATTCCCGTTTCAAGCAAATACGCTAAAATATCTTTAAAATTTTTGCCATTTTCAGCATATAGTAGAATGAATTTAATCAAAGAATTAGAATTGATCTTCGACCAATTGTAAGTTGTTTTGACTTCGTCATCATTATTTTCTATGTATGTGAATGAATCACCATGATTGATTATTGTGGTGTTCGGATAAAATTTAATATTTTCTAATATCTCTAAATTTTCTAGAAGCTCTTGGTTTATTTTTTCCTGAGTAACCAAATCTAAACGATATTTAGATACAAAATTATCCCCTAGTATAAGATCCGTCTGATTATTAGAAATCTCTCCAATTGAAATCGAAGAGAATTTGCCGAATGGAGTGGGCCTATTAGCCATTCTACTAATATATTTATAAAGAGCCGGTAGAAGTTTTCTTGTTTTATCGCCGAATGGCTCATTTAACAAATCATTTAACTGACTTGCAAGATCATCACTTGCAATTGTAATTGCATCAAATACCTGTGGATCTGCGAGCAATTCAGTTGCAAACTGCCAGAATGATTCAGCTGTATGACAATTGTTGATTAAATCCCATGTAACATTTGAAAACCTTGGATTTCTGACAATGAAAAAGTCTGCAGGTTTGACTTCTTTGAACATTAACTGGATTTTATTCTTTGTACAACCTTGTCAACACACATATTGAAATTTTTGAAGGATATAGGTTTCAAAAGTTCATATATTTTGCCGGGTGGAAGTTCACCATTGAAATGGCTTATTGGTATTGCGGAGGTTACAATAAATGAAGAACTCTTAGGGAATTTTGAGAAATTAAAATCATTTTGATCTCCGTAGGGGATTATTAAATCTAGAAAAATGATAGATGGAGAAGAGGTCGTCAAAAGATATTCTATTTCTGATAATTGTATTGCAGTTCCCAATAATTTAAGATCATCTCTACGACTTATATAATCTTCCATCATTTCGATACCCAATGCTTCATCTTCTATAAGGATACATGTTAGACAATTCTCCATCTTTTAACTCAATTAGCACTAACTTAAATTACAGGAACATGGTTGTAAATACTGTTACTGTTGGCGAACTATCATCTGAATCCAATCCTTTATTTGAGGACAGAGAATAATCTGCACTTCCAATTATTTCTTTGTCAATTATTAGAAATTGTTCTATTTCTTTTGGGCTTAATTTTTCCATTTTTTTTGTTTTTCGTGTAATAATATTTTCACCTAAAATCGCTTTACTTTTTCCTTTTGAAAAATATTCTCGGCAAACTCGGATTTGACCAATATGAACTATCATTTTCACCCTGTTTATTGTTTTATGTGGTTGTAAACACGGTTTTTATGCTTTTTTTTGTTTATCGAGGGATTTTGCTATTTGGGATGGGTGAAAGCTGAGTTGGACGAGAAAAATTGGTGAGTTAAATATTATGTGCTATAATAATCGACCATAGAATAGGATCTAATTATTCTATCAAAATAAAGCCTTACATCAATCTTCCTGTGGATTGTAAAAACCAAAAAGATAGATTGTTTGAAATGGTATGGCAGTGATTAAAAATCCCCGAAAAATACTTTCGGATTCTGGACTCAAAAAGGGTCAATATATTCAGCCTAAATCCAATATAATTTGGCAAGAGAATTTAGGTTCAAATAATGAGCAAACTAAAATTGGAAGGTCACCATGCTCTTTCAAGGTAACGCTGTAATTTGGCCTTAAATCTTTAACAGAATTTGCATCTAATTGGGCATTATTGAAAAAATACCAAAATAATGAAGTGATTAAGATCAGAGAGCCGAAATTTCGATTTTAAAAAAGATAAGCTAAACTACCGATTCTTACGAACGTAAGAATTATTAAGGTTAAGGATATTGGAAATTTGTTTACATCGCACAAGACCCAAAGAGATAAAATTCCAAAAATTACTAATATTGAAACAAATAAAACATTTAAAGTCCCTTTATTTTTTTCTTCATAAATAGAATTGGATATGCCACATAAAGTAGTATTGTTGAAAATGCTAAAAAGGATTAAAATTAGCCTCATTAATTTTTGATAAAGAACAGCAATTGAATCAGGTATGTTGAAACTGTCAAAGTATGAAATACCAAATGAATCAAAATAAATCCATAAGTAAAAAACGCCTAGAATTGGAAATAAGAGTGTAATTTTTGCTAACGAAATAAATGATTCTGCACTGCTCGAATTATAGTCACCATTGAGTTTTTTTTCAAAATTGTTCATCTTTTTACTAATGTTTTGCCAATTAATTTTTCATGTCAAATAGTTTAAGTTTTTTGTTAGTAATCTAATGATTGGTTTATATTTCTGATAATTTTTTCGACGAAAAGACTTTTGACCTATATAAATGCTAATTCGAAGATTTGTAGATCATGACTTTAGGATTCAGTAGATGACTAGATAAACAAATGAGCATTTAAATAGATAATAGTTTGGTTATTATCCTTAGATAATCTTTATAGAGGAAATAGTATGGTTTATATGGGTTAAAATGGAGTTGATCGAGAATTATTTTTTTTTAGATCATGCTTTTTTATAATTGTGGAAGGTTAATATGTTTTAATTGCTGATACTTTAATAATAGATGCTAGAATCCAATATTCAATTAGAAATCATACACAAAAGACTAACAGAGTTTTCCGAAATTCTTCTTTCTGAAAAAACTCATCTTGATACAAAACTGCCATTAGGTTTATTTAATGGGAAGTTCGGAAATCTTTTGTTCCTTACTAACTTAGTGGATTACGATGATTCAGTTATAGATAGTGTACAAGATTATCTGTGTGAATCAATTTCAGATTTTAATGAAGGAAATCTTAACCACACCTTTAGTAATGGTCTCTGTGGTATTTTATTCCTAACCGAATATCTGAAAGCAAACAATATCGTTGAAATAGAATTTCCTAATCTCCCAGAGTTTAAGTTTTTTTTATCGAATAAACTTACAAAAGATTTAAATGAAGGAAATTTTGACTACTTCCATGGCGCATTAGGAATAGGAAAATATTTCTATAAATGCAATGAAAAAGAGCAAGTATTAAGAATAATTGAATTTCTAAAAAATACAGCGCTTGAAAATACAACTGCAAATGGAGGTGTATTTTGGGAAAATTTTGATGTCACATATAAGAAAAAGACAATCAACATTTCTCTTGCGCATGGGATTCCTAGCGTATTAAGATTCCTTTGTCTAATCCACACCGACCCTAATTATAGTGTTGATCTGAGCATTCTAATTTCAGATGTAGTAAAATTTATTTTCACATACGAATGGAATAGTTCTGAGATGGGATCATTTTTCCCTACAAATTCAAAATCTGATTCTAGAAATAGCAGACTGGCTTGGTGTTATGGAGACCTGGGAATTGCTTATTCTACATGGAAAGCTGGGCTGGCGCTAGGGAATACTAACATGATTAATAAATCGTTGGATATTTTATTGTTCAGTATAAAAAGAAAATCATACGAAGATACATTTATCAATGAGGCCGGCTTATGTCATGGGAGCGCTGGTGTAGCGGCGATTTATAGACGGATTTATTTAGAATCCCAAATAGAGGATTTCAAATCTGCATATGAATATTGGTTAGATATAACTCTGAAATTAACCGATTATAATTTTTGTTCCGATTTAGAGAAAAGCGCAATTGACAAAAGTTATTTAAATGGAATTTCTGGAATCGGGATGCTTTTGTTATCTCATATAAACAAGGATAATCAATCGTGGGATGAGTTTTTGATGCTTACCTAACGATTATTATTATATTTTTTTACTTACTTAATTTATATTTATTATGAAAAAATTAAAAAAAGTTTCATCGAAAAAAGTTGTGGTTTCAAAATTGGAAGATTTTGAAAAATCTAAAATTAACGTTCCATTTTTTGGATCAGTTGAGATCATTAGATGTAACATGACTATGTAAAAAGTCTAGACATGGTTTGTATTAAAAGACAAGCCATGTCTTTTTTTTGATTTTCAACAAGTAAAATGATATATAAGGAATTTTCTGAATTTGTATTAAGAACACCGACATTTCCATTAAATTTTTTGGAGGAGGGATTGGTAGACCTAGATTCATTAGATAAAAGGATTTCGAACGCAGCATTTAAAAACACATTATATTTTGCATCTCCGCTTTTATGTAATGAGCTGTCAAAATCAATTTTTCATAGAAAGTCGGATTCAAAGAAGAGTAAGAAATCAATAAATAGCGTTATAAAGTACCTCGCAAGAATTTCTACCCGTTGTACTCCTTATGGATTATTTTCAGGGTGTTCAGTGGGGCAAATTGGTTCAGAAACATGTCTAGAATTGGATAAGTTATCCAAGTTAAATGTCCGTCTTGATATGGAAATACTTTGCCAGATACATGATCAAATAATTTCAGATCCTGAACTCATTAAACGGTTGAGACTTTTTGTCAACCCCAGTCTGTATAGATTCGGGAAAAATATGAGATATATCGAGAATTCGAATATTCAAAAAGGAATATATACAATCAGTCAGATTGATACTTCTAGACTACTAAGTAAAGTTTTAAAAGTATGCAAAAAAGGAATTTATTATGATGACCTTGTATCACTAATAATTCAAGAAGGCTATACATACAATGATTGCCTTGAATATGTAAATGATCTAATAGCTAATCAAGTATTAATTGATGAATTGTTTTATCCTACCAGTGGGGAAGATTATTTGCAGAGAATTTTACGATGTTTTTCACAAAATCAATCTCCAACTTTAATAACCCTTCTAAATAGAGTCGATCATTATATTAAATCAATAAAAGAATCTGACAAAGATTTTATTAAAAATTTAATGGGTATTGATAGCTTAATCAAGCCATTTCAAATAGAGCAACCTATTTTACAGGTAGATTTATATAGAGATATTAGAAATTGCAAATTAGGTCATGAGGTGATAAAAGAGCTAAAGCAACTTTTAGTATTCTTGAACAAATTTATCCCTCATAAAAAAGATCGACGTATTGATGATTTTGCTCAAAAATTCTTTAAACGATTTGACCAACAGGAAATCCCTTTGGTAATGGCCTTGGATCCTGACTCAGGAATTAATTATCCTGTTGATTTTGTTCAAGGTTATAAATCTGTATTACTTGAAGGAATTGTAAAAAAAGAGGACAAACGTAAGGATTATGATTTTAATGATTTTCTAATCAACAGGACGCTAAACTGTGATCTAAAATCTAATCGTTGTGTTGAGTTAACGGATGATTTAGTAAACCAAAAAGATGAGAACTGGGATGACTTTTCTGATACAATGTTGGCAATGTTCTCATTAGTGAAAGATGAGAATGGAACAGATTTCCTTTATTTTAAAGGATTTTTAGGTGATTCTGCAGCTAATTTGTTAGGTCGATTTACAAGCGGTAGTAACCAAATATTTGAATTAGTAAAGAAAATTACGGCTTTCGAACAAGAACGGGAACCAAATTCGATCCTGGCCGAAATTGTTCATATTCCTGAGGCGAGGACCGGTAACATAATGTATCGTGCGCACATCCGGGACTATGAAATTTTATCCAATGGATTTACCGATATTGATCCTGAGAAAAGGATAGATATCAACGATATTCTAGTCCATTTTAAAAATGGCCAGCTTATTTTACGCTCAAAAATAAATAATAGAAATATTATCCCAAGACTGACTACTGCTCATAACTATCATTCGTCAAGATCTCCAATATATAAATTTTTAGCAGATTATAGTAAGTTAGCAGCACATTCAATTTCGTCTCTAACTAACCTAATTCAAGTCAATGAACTAAATTCTTTCATGCCGAGAGTTACTTATAAAAATTCTATTTTGAGTCCGGCGAAATGGTATGTTTCAACTTTAGAAGTAAGGGCAATTTTGAATAAAGAACAAAATGATATTCTTTTAGAGATATCTGATTGGCGTATACAATATGCAATTCCTAATAAAGTCTATATTCAATACAATGGTTCGGAAATGTTTGTTGATTTTGAAAGAGAATTGAGCATTCACTCTGTATCTTCTATTTTCAATAGTACTGATTTTTTAGTATTTCATGAGTTTTTCCATCCAAGCGATCTATGCCGATCTGAACAGGGATCACATTTAAATGAAATTCTCCTCCCATTTTATAAATCTCATGAATCCAATTAAAAGAAATTATATTCCTGGTAGTGAGTGGTTATATGTTAAGATTTATTCAGGTTTTTCATTTTGTGAAAAGCTTCTAAATAGCGATATCTACCATTTAACTAGGCAATTGTTGAAAGAGAACTTAATAGAAAAATGGTTTTTTGTTAGGTTCAATGATTCAGATTTTCATTTAAGAATCCGCTTTCAATTAAAAAATATTGAAGAATTCGGAAGGGTCATTTCAATTATCAATAAAAAATTTGAAAAGTATATAGGGAATATTGTAGATAAAATCCAATTGGATACCTATAAAAGAGAGCTAGAAAGATATAGACCTTACCTTATTGAAACTATCGAATCAATATTCTTTATTGAAAGTACTTCAATGTTAAAAGTTCTTAGAAGGCTTGATAATAACCGTGATAAGGAGAACTATAGGTGGCTGTTGGGCCTTAAGATTATAAATGACTATTTAGGTATCTTTATGTTCGATGATTATGCAAAACTTGAGTTTTTAAAAGAGATTAGTTCAGACTATAAAATGGAGTTTGGCAATGACAAAAATAACCTTTTGGAGATGAGGAACAAATATCGTCAAAATAAGGTGTTGATTGAAGATATGCTTTCAGGAGCTTACTTTGATAGGGAATTTAAACGAATTGTAATCTGTGCAGAATTCTCTGTAGAAACAACTGGTAATCTTCATAAAATCAAAGATAAACTAAGCGTACAGAAGGAAAATTTATATTTAAAATCTATCATTAGGAGTATAATTCATATGATGATGAATAGGTTATTTGTATTTAAAAACCGAATGTACGAACTGGTGCTTTATGATTTTCTATATATGTACTATATTGCCAAAATAGGGAAGTTAAAAAAGCGAGTGTACTGAAAATAAGTTGAAAATGAATAGCATGTTTTTGATTGATGAACAAACTAAGAAAGATATACAATTGACTAGCAGTCTAGGAAATAGTGTATTTGACTTCTTCAATAATACGAGAACGGAAGGTGGTGATAGGCTGTTAAAAGATCTTTTTTTTTCGCCCACTAAAGATATAAATGAGATAAAATCTAGGCAAATTAAGGTTAAAAGATTATTGCCATTTATTGACTTTCCATTTTTTTATGATAAGCTTATATTAAAAGACTTAGAGAGGTTTTTTGTCTCTCGTCCAAATGATTCTTCAATAATATCCTCCATAAATTTATTTAGAATAACGTCGCCAGAATATTTCTATACAAAGAGATCCATTATTGAAACAGTGGACATTTTATTATATTTCAACGATTTCTTATCTAAAATTTTAGAGAAAGAAAAGTTCGATGACATTGTGAGATTTTATGAATTATCATGTTTCTGTTTAAATAGAATCTTTAACAGCAATAATTACAGGAAAGATCGACTGAAAATAACTCTATTGAATATTGATAGATACGACAATATAATTCGCGGGAAACTATCAGACAAACTTAAAGAAATACTAGATTTCGTATATGAAATTGATGCCTATTTGGCAATTGCTAGAGCCACCCAGAATAAGACTTTTTGCTTTCCGAAAATTACAGAGAAAGGAAAGACAGCGGCGATCACAATATGTGGACTGTACAATCTTTTTCATAGATCGCCGATTTCCAATGACGTTTCATTAAAACAGGCTGAGAAAATCTGGTTCCTTACTGGTGCTAATATGGCGGGAAAATCATCCATTATTAAATCAATATCCATCGCTGTCTATTTAACTCATGTTGGTTTTCCTATTCCTGCAGCTACAATGGAAACAGATGTAATGGACGGTTTGTTTACTTCAATTAATCTGGATGACAATATTGATTTAGGATATAGCCATTTTTTTAATGAAGCTATTCGCTTAAAAGAGATTATAGATAAACTTCATGAGAAATCTAATGCCTTAATAATCCTTGATGAGTTGTTTAAAGGAACAAACAATGCTGATGCCTCGCAGGCAATTTTTGAGGTTATAAAGTATTTCATAGACATCGACGGGCCATTTACGATAATTTCCTCACATATAACCGAGCTCTCTGAAAGATTGAAAGATCTTCGTAAAATAAAGTTTATGAAACTGAATATAGAAAAGGACAAAGATGGAATGCCACTTTTTACTTATAAAATAAATGAAGGTGTTTCCCATGAGAGGTTAGGAATGTGGCTATTAGACAAAAGTGGAGTATTTAATTCTTTTAAGGAATTACTAAAATAACTTCAGCATCATAATTCATAAATAATGAACAAGATCAAGCTATCTGTATTGGATCTCGTATTGAAATGCGATAAGGATAATAATATTCGGACCTTTAAACGAGCAGTAAAAGCTGCAAAATATGCGGAGAAGTTGGGTTATGAACGCTTTTGGATGGGCGAGCACCATAATGCTGAATATACACTATGTTCAGCCACACCTATATTAATCAATTATGTTGCAAGTAAAACTAAGAAAATTAGAGTTGGATCTGGGGGTATAATGCTTCCTAATCATAATACTCTTTTGGTTGCTGAACAATTTGGTACTTTAGAGACAATACATCCGAATAGAATAGATTTAGGAGTAGGAAGAGGAGCTGGGGGGAATCAGGAAGTAGCTAAACTACTTTCAAAGAATGGAGCAAGCTTCTCTTTGCAGAATGAAGTAGAAAATCTAATTCAATATTTTACGAACCAAGATTCTTCTAATACAATGAGGGCTTTTCCGGGAGAGGGCCAAGAAGCTTCTATTTGGATATTGGGGGCTTCGATGGAAAGCGCAGAAATTGCAGCGGAACTAGCACTACCATTTGTATTTGGAGGGCATTTTTCTCTAAACCATTTGCCGGAAGTTGCAAAAGCGTATCATAGTCGATTTAAACCAACTTCCAAATTAGAAAAACCATATTTTGTATTGAGTTTGAATGTTATTGCAGGTAAAAATAAAAAAGAAGCAAGATATTTATCAACAAGTTTTTTAAATATGATTGCTGGAGATAAAGCTGGAAGAAAAGTTCCATTTGCAATGCCTACAAACGAATTAATTTATAAGGGAAATAGAAAAATAGAGGAATTAATGGAGCCGATAGAATCTTCATGTATAATTGGAGATACAGACTTCATTTCAAAAAAACTTAATGATTTGATTACGCAAACCGTCGCTTCGGAAATTATGGTTTTAAACTATATTTATGATGAAAAACATCGAAAAAATGGCTTTAAATACATTAAAAAGGCATTATCAAAACGGATCTAATAAGATAGTTTAAACATAGTTTAATCGAGAACATCAAATTAAATGACGATTGACTCTATTGAACGGACAGAAAGAGGTAGGTAGGAAGTAAAATAGGGAAGATTTCTTCCCTATTTTTTATACATAGGCTTCCTTTTGGTATCTGATTTATAAGTATGGGTTTCTAGAGATTTCAATTAATTTGTATCCATCCTTCTTTAATAATTTCTGTAACTCGATTTCGGGAAGGGTTTTAAATATTATAATACTTAAAGACTGACTTGGTACTATACCGAAATTGGATAAAAAATCCCTAAGACCTTTTTTGAATAGAATTTTTCTAAACTTCTTCTCAGACTTTACGGCGGGAATTTTTTCACTTCCAGGGAACCAGAAGTTTGGATTGAAATTTTTGATCGCTATCATAGGTAAATTAATACCGGCTGCAAACTTTTCCATTTCCCTTTCGGAAACCTTATATACGAAATTTCCCACAGCTTCATAAGAAAAGCGATTCTTCCATATCTTATTTACTAAACCATATTTTATCTTCTCTAAAACATTGTTCATAAATAACAAGAACGGCATTTTCATGATCGGATCTTGCGGTTCGATAATAACAATTCCCTTTTTTGCAACTCGCATCATTTCATAAAGAGCAGCATAGGGCCGTGGAAAATGATGATAGGTTTCTTTACATAAAATATAATCTATACTATTATTTTCGAACGAGAGATTTTCTGCATTTTCAGCGGAGTATTGCTCAACAATGCCAACCTCTTTAGATACGGCAAGAAATTCATCACTTATATCGGAGGCAATTACATTTTGGACGCCATTCTCGATTAAATAGTTAGCATCATGCCCGTAAGCGTCACCTACGGTCAACCAGGAAGCATTTTTATATTTTGTAATGGGTTTAACACATTCAAAAAACTGATTCTGCAACCAATGGTTTATGGTTCCTTTATATGTCTTTATTCCATTTAACAAAGCTATCTTCTGTTCTTTTTCGGGGAAGAGATTTGTATACCAATTGGAATGTCTGTTATAACTGTCTTCTTGAAATGATTTCACCTTCATACTAGTATTTTTCACTTTATAGACTTTTTAATGAGCTACATTAACAGAATAAAATACAATTACAATTTAGACGGAGCAAAAATTCTCGACCAACTCTATTTTGACCTATACCAACACGTATATAACTTGGATATATTAAATAAAAAAGCTGGATGATTACTTGGTTTAATAAAGCTATGGCGATATTAGCTAAAAATGGAATTCATGTAGCTTGGATGCCGAATCCTTAAGGAGAAATCGAACTCTGGAAAAACGATAGGAGAGTGGCTATAAACCTCATTTTTTGCGTCATCGATAACCAAGGATTACAAAATTTTGTTAAAATTTTCGAACTCTAGATGAAAGGGTGGTAACTATCTAGTTTACATGTTATTATGTGCATAAAAAAAGGAGACACTTTCTGTTAAGTGTCTCCTTAAGTGGAGCTGGAGAGATTCGAACTCTCGTCCAGTCATGGTACTGTATACGCTTTCTACATGTTTAGCTTCTCTTTGATTGTCGAGCGAGGGAAGGTGAGTCGCTTACCTATACCGTACGCCGTAGTTGCTGTTTCTCACAAGTGCTTAGCAACATCACACTTGCCAGTTCTATCGTTCGATGCCCCGAATGTTAAACCAAAGAACAGGATCTAACGGGACAAATAGCTATGTTAAGTCTAACTTAAGCAGCTAAGGCGTAGTTTTCTTCGCCAGTTGTAATTCTGAAAGTTCAGATTAAAGTGCTCTACTAACAACGCACTACATGCTTACATAACCGTCTCCATCCTGTCAATTCCGGTCAACCCCAATTATGTCTTACAAAGATACAGCTTTTTTGATGATAAATCAATAAAAACCGACGACTATTGTAATGGTGCTGTTCCAATAGATATCATACTAGCATATCCTTATCCATGACAGATCTAGTAAAACATGATTGGAGCGCCTTGCAGAACTTATAGTCTACAGCATTTATTTACTGGCTGTCTAAATAAATGTTGATTTTATTTTCACCTTGTACTGGATCGTCTTCTTGAGTCTTTTCTGTGCTTAACCTTATTTTCTGTCCGTCGACATCAAAGACAAAAAGATCATCGTCTTCGTCTAATATTTTTCCTTTTCCTTTATAGAATGCTTTGACCTTTTCAAAAGAGTCGGGTGTGAAAAAATCTAAATTGCCCGCCATATTGTTGGCTTTGTCGGTTGAAAAGTTATAATAGACGAGCTTGCTTCCTGGATACAAAGGGGTCAATTTCGAAAACACTTCGGGGGCTTTTTCGGTAACGGAATTCCTAAAATAATAGTCCATACCGCCTTTGTCGTTCGGAGTTCCTTTGGCAGCTGAACTATCTTCTATGTAATTGATTAATAATGCTCCTATCATTAACAACGGGAAGCCAATTAGAATGCATTTGAAGAAGAATTTTCGTCGATCTTTATTCGCCAAAAGGAAGGTTATTTCGTTCATGATATTTTTTTTGTTTTAATATTTGTATCTTATTGATTAATTATTGTAAAGCGAATATACTAAATTTTCATTTGTTTGTTACGCGACAGCTAAACCTAATCATACCCTATAAGAAAGCCCCAGAAGTATCTCACTTTGGGGCTTTGTAAAAGGTGCTTTTTCTTTTATTTTATCAGTCCTGCTCGTTTGAGTAGGGGCTCAACAGAAGGTTCCTGTCCTCTAAATCGCTTATAGAGCACCATTGGATGTTCTGTTCCCCCTTTGGATAAGATATTGTTCTGAAATTTATGGGCAATATCAGCGTTGAAAATGCCATTTTGTTTGAAATAATCAAACGCATCTGCGTCCAGTACTTCGGCCCATTTGTAGCTGTAGTAGCCTGATGAGTAGCCGCCATTAAAAATATGGGAAAAGGCTGTGCTCATCGCATTCTCTTTCACATCAGGGTATAACTTGGTGGCTTCGAATTGTTCATCTTCGAATGCTTTCAGATCAGCAATGGCACTAGGGTCTTGTCCATGCCAGCCCATATCCAACAGGCCAAAGCTTAACTGGCGCATCGTGGCCATTCCTTCCAGAAAAGATGCACTCTCACGGATTTTTTCCACCAGTTCCATTGGAATCACTTCACCGGTTTCATAATGTTTGGCAAACAGTTCCAAGGCTTCTTTTTCGTAACACCAGTTTTCCATTACCTGACTTGGTAACTCAACAAAATCCCAATAGACAGATGTACCAGATAAAGTAGGATAGATTGTGTCCGCTAACATGCCATGTAGGGCATGACCGAATTCGTGAAATAGGGTTGTTACTTCCTGAAAGGTTAATAGGGAAGGCTTAGTCGCTGTTGGACGTGTGAAATTGCATACGATAGATACATGCGGACGTTCTTGTTTGCCATCTTGTACATACTGTGGCTTGAAGGATGTCATCCAGGCACCATTGCGTTTCCCTTTACGTGGAAAGAAATCGGCGTAGAAGATCGCGACCAATTCACCATTATCTTTGGTGACTTCAAAAGTCTGAACTTCTTCGTGATAGGTTTCAATGTCGTTGACTTCTTTGAAATTGATACCAAATAGTCTGTGGGCAACCTCAAATGCACCATGCAGCACATTTTCGAGCTTAAAATAGGGTTTCAGCTTTTCGTCATCCAGATTAAAACGTTCCTGTTTTAGTTTCTCCGCATAGTAAGCGCCATCCCATTTTTCAAGCTGTTCGATACCGTCCAGTTTCTTAGCGAAGGCACCTAATTCAGCAAACTCATGTTGCGCTGCCGGTTTTGCCTTTCCAAGCAGATCGTTCAGAAACTCGGTTACTTTTGTTGGGTTTTGTGCCATGCGCTCAGCTAACACAAAATCTGCATGGGTTGCATAACCTAATAATTTAGCGCGTTCAAAACGTAGTTTTACGATTTTCAATACATTTTGAACGTTGTTGTACTCATTGTCCTGAAAGGCCTTTCGCCCCGCTGCCAGGGTGATCTCCCGACGTAATTCGCGGTTATCGGCATAAGTGACGAAGGGCAGATAACTTGGGAAATCCAATGTAAATAACCAGCCTTCTTTTTCATTGGCTTTAGCTAATGTCTGGGCTGCCTCAATGGCTCCCTCTGGAAGTCCTGCCAGATCTTTTTCTTCGCTAACCAGCAGCTGATAGGCGTTGGTCTCAGCAAGGACATTCTCACCGAATTTTAATTTTAAAAGCGATAGTTCGGCATCAATCGCACGTAGCTGTTCTTTCTGCTCATCGTTCAACAGGGCTCCATTGCGAACAAAATCTTTGTAGGATTTTTCCAATAATGTTGTTTGTTCTGTGGTAAGCGACAGTTGATCTTTCTGGTCGTAAACCGCTTTTACGCGTTTGAACAAGTCAAAGTTTAGCGTAATGTCATTGCCTAAAGCGGATAATTTAGGGGCAACATCCTGTGCTATCTTTTCGAGTTCATCATTGGTCTCCGCAGAATGGAGATTGAAAAAGATACTGGACAACCTGTCTAAGGTCTGTCCGGAATAGGACATCGCTGCAATGGTATTGTCAAATGTAGCTGCTTCAGGATTGTTGACAATGGCGTCAACTTCATCTTTTGTCTTTTGAATTGCTGCATCAAATGCAGGGATATAATCTTCGTTTTTTATCTGTGAAAACGGAGCCGTATCGTGCTTCGTTTTGAATTTTTCTGTTAAAATACTCATAAAGGTAAATGTAATAAATATTTGGCTGAAGCGCCAAAATCATTGTGAATTATGTGCTATGGATGATATTTCCCAAAAATGGGTATCTTCGAAGCATGAAATTGAAATCTATTTATCTGCGGATGTTAGCAATCGGACTAGTCCTGATCATGACAATGGAGCTACATGCACAACAGAACTGTGATTCCCTGAAAAGGGAGGTGCCAGCGTTCTGTAAACTTCTGGATGACGATGCACGGGTGGAGTTTCCAAAAGATTATGCTAAAATCGCTGCCTGTATGGAGATTGATTCCGTCACGGAGATGCTGTTGGGCTATGATATGGTCAAGATGAAAGCCTTACAATTGCAAAAGGTAAAAAATAGGCTTTTCACTTATGGTGACTGGATGGATATGGTGGTTGAACTGAAAACAAGTAAGGAATACCGCAATGCCGTACAGATGATGGCCTTGATTCAGCACAAGATCAATCGTGCGGACTGGGATCAAATGTTGAAGTTAATGAAAGAGAGTCTGTTACCTAGTCATCTCGAGGCTCTTGAGCTGGATAAGGTAGAAAAAATGCTTTTTGATCCGAAGAATAAGGGTAAGAAATTCATTGAGGTGATGGAGCATATCAAATAAAAGAACGTATTTGAATATACCGTTGTGGAAAATGCAGCGGGATTGATACAACTGGGATTGATAAAAAAATGGGCTATCCAATTTTCTTGGATAGCCCATTCAGTATAGGGTGTATTGATTATGCTAATTTGCCTAATGCTTCTTTGATTCGCTTTAATGCTTCGATCAGACTTTCGTCAGAAGCAGCATAAGATAAACGAATGTAGTTGTCATTACCAAAAGAGTCACCGCCTACGGTTGCAACGTGACCAACATTCAATAAATATAAAGCTAGATCAGATGAATTTTTGATGATATTGCCATCTTGGTCTTTTTTGCCAAAGAAGGATGAAATTTCAGGGAAGAAATAGAAAGCACCTTCTGGAAGAT
>Ga0213829_1001058_pt1 | contig 21233 bp, 13 predicted proteins | sample MC6MC0896MG_FD_180665 | JGI IMG/M metagenome (GOLD analysis project Ga0213829, IMG submission 180665) | Enriched soil aggregate microbial communities from Iowa State University, Ames, United States - MC6-MC0896-MG | ecosystem: Environmental > Terrestrial > Soil > Unclassified | place: USA: Iowa...
CGCCAATACCGTGAAGACCCAGCAGGAGGCCAGCGATGGCATCCGCGTGCGGTCGGGCAAGGACGACCCGGTGGGTGCGGCGCGGTTGCTGCAGCTGGAGCAGCAGCAGAACATGCTGAAGCAGTACAGCGGCAACATCGTCAATGTGCGTAACGCATTGGGGACTGCCGAGAGCACCTTGAATGCCATCGGTGCCGTTCTGCAGCGCGTCAACGAACTGGCGGTCAGCTCGGGCAACGCCTCCTTCACCGACTCCGATCGCAAGGCCAATGCCGACGAGCTGGCCTCGCTGGAAGATCAGCTGTTCTCGCTGATGAACAGCAAGGATGAAAACGGCAAGTACATCTTCTCCGGCTCCAAGGGTGATACCCCGCCTTACCAGCGTAACGCCGATGGCACCTACAGCTACCAGGGCGATCAGGGCAAGTTGAACCTGCAGGTGGGTGACATGCTCAGCCTGGCGGCCAACGAGACTGGCTACGATGCATTCGAGCAGGCGCTCAATACCAGCCGCAGCGAGACCAGAATGACCGCGCCGGCCACTGATGATGGCCGTGTCAGCCTGTCCAATGGCCAGGTGGCGGGCAGCTCGGTGTACAACGACCGCTTCCGCGGCGGCGAACCCTACACGATCGAATTCGTCAGCAGCACGGAGTTCAAAGTCACCGACGCCGGTGGCAATGATGTCACCCTGGAAGCCAGCCAGGGCGGCAAGTTCGACCCTAACGGTAGCAACACCACCATCAACTTCCGCGGTGTCGACCTGCGCCTGGACATTACCTACAAAGATGGCGACAAGGGCAATGAAGATGCCGTGATCGCCGGCCACACCTTCACCTTGAGCTCCAAGGCCGATGAAGTGCTCGGTACCCGCAGCCCGGGCAACGCCTCGTCGGAGCAGGTGACCGGTGCCACCATTACCGACCAGGATGCCTACAAGGCGGCGTTCCCGTCCGGTGGTGCCGTGCTCAAGTTCACTGGCACCAATACCTTCGAACTGTATGCCTCGCCGGTCAGTGCCGACAGCCGTCCAGTGGCCTCGGGCACACTGGGTGGGCCGAACGGTACCACCGCCACGGCGGCGGGCGTCAGCTTCGAGCTGTCTGGCGCACCGGCTGCGGGTGACTCGTTCTCGGTCAAGGTCGATACCCACCAGACCCAGAACGTCCTCGACACCATCAGCAAGTTGCGCACCGCGCTGAGCACGCCGCAAGACAGCGACCCGGTGGCCAAGCAGAACTTCAAGGCTGCCCTGGACTCGGCCATCGGCAACGTCGGCAGCGCGATCAACCAGGTGTCCTCTTCGGTCAGTGCCATCGGTGGTCGCGGCCAGGCGCTGGATGTTCAGGCCGAGACCAACGAATCCTTGAGCACCGAAAACACCAAGACCCAAAGTTCGATCCGCGAAAGCGATCCGGCAGAGGTCATGGTGCGCCTGCAGATGCAGAGCAACATGCTGCAAGCGTCGTTGCAGGCCTATGCCAAGGTCGCCGGGCTGTCGCTGGTCAACTACATCTGATCTGCCTGGGCCTGCGCCAGGTCATTTAGCACAAGGGTGCCCCGACAAAGCCCTGCGGGGTAGCCCCTGTGCCGTTACAGGATTGAAGCCGGCCTGATTACCCAGCGAACCGCGCCCCCTCCATCAAGGTCGTCATCGTGACTGAGCAGCCTCTTGTCAGCATCGCCATTCCAGCGTTCAACGCCGAGTTCTTCCGCGGCACCCTGGCCAGTGCGTTCGCCCAGGATTATCCCAACCTGGAAATCATCGTCTGCGACGACAGTGCCGACGGCCAGATCGAGGCAATCTGCGAAGCGTTGGGCAAGGATGCCGCGGGGCGCTTGCGCTATGTTCGCAACCCGGTCCGCTTGGGCTTTGCGCGAAACCTGCAGGCGTGCCTGGAGCAGGCGAGCGGCGAGCTGATCAAGTTCCTGTGCGATGACGACATGCTGCTGGAAAGCTGCATCCGCCGCCAGGCCAGGGTGCTGGCCCAGTGGCAGCAGGTCAGCATGGTCATCGCCCAGCGCATGCTCTGTTCCGCGGATGACATCCTGCTGCCGACCCGGGCATTGAACAGCGTGATTGCGCCGCAGAGTGCGGTGCTCATCGGTACAGACCTGCTGGCCAGCATCGCCGACAATGCCCCCAACCTGTTTGGTGGGCTGAGCCATGCGTTGTTTCGCCGCGCACAGGTCACGGATTTTCTGGCTCAGCTGGTGCTCGATGGGCACGGGTTCGCGGCGCGGCTGGACCTGGCGTTGTACGCCTGCCTGTTGCGCCGGGGCCACCTGGCCAGCCTGGAGCAGGTGCTGAGTATCGAGCGCATGCACGCCGGGCGCTTGAGCCATCACGTCAGCATGACCGAAGCCTACAAGGTGGAGACCGAGTGGCTCCAGCAGATGCTTGCGGCCCGCACCGGCGAGTCGGCGCCGGCCAACGGCTGGGTGCGCTATCTACCGCTGGATGCCTACACCGGCGAAGCCGACCAAGTCTGGGAAGAGTTCGACATTCGACGCTTTTATGCCGGGCAGGTCGCCAACTTCATTCAACAGGTGGGCAGCCAGGCACTGAGCTTTACCGAACTGTACAGCGACTGGCTGGCATGTCGAAAACTGTCATCCGGTCAGCTGCGCCTGCTGTCGAAGCGAATCGAGCAGTGGCCTGTCCAGCCTCGTATCGTCCCGGTGGTATTGTGCCAGTCAGGTGATGAGAGAGCCCTGGGTGCCACTCTGGACAGCCTGGCTGTGCAGTCCTATGCCGCAGCGGGCGTGCTGGTGCTTGTGCCCGAAGGGTTCGATACAGTGGCAGCCCCAGGGGTGCAGTACCTGACCTTGCGCGGCAGTGGCTACGAGCAACTCAATGAGTGGCTGGCGGGCCCCGCGGCGGCAGACTGGGTCTTGCTGATGCGTGCCGGTGACCGCCTGCAGCCACATGCGCTGGTGATCATGGCCGAACGTATGGCGCTGCGCGCCGAGAGCCTGTGCCTGTACACCGACGAGGACGCATTCGACAACCTCGCGCCAGGCAACCCGATCTTCAAACCCGATTTCAACCTTGACCTCATGCGCAGCGTGCCTTATGTGGGCCGGGTGCTGGCGTTCGACCGCTCGGCGCTGCACGCGCTAGGTGGCTTCGACACTCAGTTCCAGAGCCTGGCGCCGCACGATCTGCTCTGGCGCATAGTGGAAGCCCACGGCCTGCATGTGGTGGAGCACGTCGCCGAGATGCTGGTGCATTGTCAATCCAGCTATGCAGACTGGCTCTGTGAGCCGGTTGCACAACTTGAGGCGCCGCAGGTGGTCGAGGCGCACCTGCGACGCCTTGGTGTGGCGGCTACGGTGGAGGCCGAGCGCGACAGCCTGATCTCCCGCGTGACCTACCTGCATGACGCGCGGGCGAGTGTGTCGATCCTCGTCCTGGCAGGTACTTCGCTGCATGCGCTCAGGCGTTGCGTCGAATCGCTGTTCCAGCACACCGATTACAACAATTTCGAAGTGCTGGTGATTGTGGACGGGCAGGAACCTGCCGACCTGGCTGGCTGGTTGGCGGCCATGCGGGGCCTTGAGGGTGATCAGTTACGCATCGTCGACGTGCAGGCACAGGGCAGGGTTGCGGCGCTGAACCAGGCCAGCGGTTACGCGCGCGGCGACTACTTGCTGCTGCTCGACCCCGGCTGCGCGTTGTTCGAGCGGCAGTGGCTGAGCACGCTGATGAGCCAGGCGCAGCGGCCTGAAGTCGGTATCACTGGGCCGTTGCTTTGCGCGGGCGATGGCAAGGTTGTCGGGGCAGGCCTGGTGCTTGGCCTTAACAACGGCACTACAGGTACGCCGTTCGTGGGCAGCAAGCTGGGCGCCGAGGGCTACATGGGGCGCCTGCGCCTGGTGCAGAACTGGAGTGCATTGAGCATCGACTGCCTGGTGGTACGCCGTGAGCTCTTCGATGGCCTGGGCGGCCTCGGTGGCGATGGGTTGCAGGCCTCGTTGCTGGACGCCGACCTCTGCCTGCGCGCCCGCGAGAAAGGCTACCTGGTGGTGTGGACGCCGTTCGCTCGCGTTGCCAAGCTATCCAGCGAAGTCTCTACTGCCTTGACGGACAAGGTGGCTCACGCCGACAGAGACATCTTTTACGACCGTTGGCTGGGGCGGCTGGCACGTGACCCTGCGTACAACGACAACCTGAGCCTGAAACTGGCCAATTTCAACCTTGAGCCAGGCCTGCGCACGGGTTGGGACCCGTTCATCGCACGTGCGATGCCATCGGTGCTGGCGTTGCCGAGCAACACGACGGCAATCGGGCATTACCGGGTCATCCAGCCATTCAATGAGCTTGAGCGCGCAGGCTGGATCCAGGGGCGGATCAATCATACGACGCCAGGCCTGATCGACCTCGAGCGGGAAAAGCCGGATGTGATGATCCTGCAATGCCGCTACGCGCCGGCGAACCTCACCGAGATGGCCCGTTTCAAGCGCTATTCCAATGCTCGGCGGATCTACGAGCTGGACGATTACATCATCGAGCCACCGAAGAAGAACGACCATGCGCGCAACCTCCCCAGCAACATCGGTGAGCTGGTTGCCCAGGGCATTGCCTTGTGCGATCGGGTGGTCTGTTCCACCGAACCGCTTGCGGATGCCCTGTCGAGCATGCATCACGATATCCGTGTAGTGCCCAACATGCTGTCGGCGGCCTTGTGGAAAGGGGTTGTCAGCCAGCGTCAGACGAGTATCCGCCCGCGCGTGGGGTGGGCGGGAGGCACCAGTCATCGGGGTGACCTGGAGCTTCTGCTGGAAGTGGTCAAGACGCTGGCGAGTGAAGTCGACTGGGTCTTTTTCGGTATGTGCCCGGAGGCGTTGCGCCCTTATGTGAAGGAATTCCATGGGGCGATCCCGATGGCTGACTACCCGCGCAAGCTGGCTAGCCTCAACCTGGACCTGGCGCTGGCGCCGCTTGAACAGAACCTGTTCAACGACTGCAAGAGCAACCTGCGGCTGCTGGAGTACGGGGCGTGCGGCTTCCCGGTTATCTGTACCGATTCCAAGGCCTATGCCGGCTATCTGCCTTGCACACGGGTCAAGGACAACACCACTGAACAATGGCTGGATGCAATCCGTATGCACCTGGCCGACCCGCAGGCAAGCTACCGCCAGGGCGATGCCCTGCGTGAAGCGGTACTGCACGATTACATGCTGATGCCGCACCACTTGCAGCATTGGGCCAACGCCTGGCTGGCGGACTGAACGTTGGCGCAGGCTTGGGCCCGTGCCGCAATGACAACTGAACAGGTGCTTTATGATCGAAACCGCAATCGGCTCGCGCAATGATGTGACCGTAGTGCTGCTGGGGCAGGGGCAAGCGGACAGTCGAGCTCGCGCGTTGCACTTCTATGCTCAGGCTGCAGTGCCTTGCGTTGCACTCGAACCGTTGGCCGATTCGGTGTGCGGTGGGCGGGTCGAGCCCTTGCTGCACGTGCTCGACACCCTGGCGACACCGTTCGTGAGCCTGGCGCTGGATGCCGACTTCGTGTTGGCTTCGGCGCTGGACACTGCAGCGCTCTGCCTGGCCGCGCAGCCATCGGCCGTGGCGGCGCAGGGCTATGCCCTGGGCCATGCGGCGGGCAATGGCCTGGTGCGCTATTACCGCATGGGTTCGGCATTCGCACCTGAAGCCGCCTGTGACGGCTGCGAGCGCCTGGCTCGGTACGCCGAAGCCGGGCAGCAGGCCTGGCGCGCGGTGATGCGCGTGTCGACTTTGCAGACCGCGCTGGCCGCGTTGCCAGGCGAGCTCGATGGTGCCGCCTGGCGCGTCGCCCTGTCGTATGCAGTGCTGGCCCAGGGTGCGGTGGTACACCTGGCGCAGACCGATGTGATCGTCGAGCAGGCGCCTGCCGTGCTCAGCCCGGTTGCCCGTGAGGAACGCCTGACACACCTGGTGCGCACCCTGCGTCAGTGGGATGCCGACCAGCATCGGCTGTGTGCCGACGAAGACGGCTTTGCAGTGCTCAACCAATTCGTGCGCAACAGCTACGAGCAGGGTGCGGCGCCGTTGATCTTCACCTCTCGCTGGAGCAGCGTGATCGACGCGCCGGAGCGTGAGTTCGAGCCGCGCCAGGATGTCGAGTTGCCTTACTACAACGGTGCATTGTTCGCGCAGTTGACTGCCCTCGAATTCCTTTGCCACGCCTGGCCGGCCGGTGAGCAGCAACGGCACGCGCTGGAAGGTATCTGGGTGCGTCAGCGCGACTTGCTTGAGGAACATCCCAACGATACCGCCGAAAGCCAGCAGCACCGCTATTGGCAAGCACTTGCCCTGAGCCTGTTCAATGCCCAGGCGTGCCGTCGGCTGCTGTCGATGCTGACGGGCGGCGGTGATGCCGCGCGTGCCCGCGAACTGTCGGACTGGCTCGCGCGTCTCGAACAGCTTCCGAATAGCGACCTGCAGCAACGCCTGCAGGGCACCGTATCCGGCCAGGTCATCGATGCCATCGCCGCCGCCACCCCCGATCAAGTTGGGCGCCAGCGCGTGCTTGCTCACCTGGCCAAGCACCCGGGCGCCCAGATCGCCTTCGTGGTGCTCGACCTGGAGAACGACGACGTTGCCCTGCAAGCCACATTCGACAGCTTGCTGAAGAGTGGCCTGCGCAACTTCAAGCTGTTGGTACTCAAGGCCGGCAGGCCGCCGGCAATTACCACGCCGCGCGACACCCTGCACTTCATTCAGGTCAACGAAAAGAACTGGGTGACTCACCTCAACCAGGCCGTGCGTCAACTGCCGAGCGAGTGGATGCTGCTGCTTCAGGCCGGCGACGAGATGCTCACCGGCGGCCTGCTGCGCCTGTCGGTGGAGCTGAGCGAAGCGCCAGGTTGCCAGGCCATCGCGGCCAACGAAGTGCAGCGTGACGATGAAGGGCGCCTGCTCCGTGTAGTGCGTCCGGGGGCTGACCTTGACCTGCTGCGCAGCCAGCCAGGGCTGATGTCGCGGCACTGGCTGGTGCGCCGCGAGGCTGTGCTTGACCTGGGTGGTTACAGCGAGACGAGCGGCCAGGCATTCGAGCTCGACCTGTTGTTGCGCCTGGTAGAAAGCCAAGGCCTTGGTAGCTTGGCGCACATGGATGAATTCCTGCTGATCGGTCAGCAGGCCTCGCCGGCACTTGCCAAGGATGCGATAACGGCGCTTGGCCGTCACTTGACGCAACTGGGCTATCGCAGCCAGGTGAGTGACCAAGGCGGCGCGGGCCTGATGGTCGATTTCCGTCATGACACCACGCCACTGGTCAGCATCATTCTGGCGTTCGAGGGCGACGCGGCGCAATTGCAGGCGTGCCTGTCGGCCGTGCTGCAGCGCACCCGCTACCCGCGCTACGAAGTGCTGGTGGCGTGTGCCCAGGGTCAGTCCAGCGTTGACGCTGCTGCTGGCAAGGGGCTGGGAGGGCGGGTCCAGATGTTGGCCGGTGAGCCAGGCGCATCGCGTGAGGCGCTGTTGAACCAGGCGGCAAGCCACGCGCGCGGTGAGTACCTGGTGCTGCTGTCGACGCATTGCAATGTGCTCACCCCGGCCTGGGTCGAGGGCCTGCTCAATGAAGCGTTGCGCCCTGAGGTCGGCATTGTCGGTGCACGCCTGCAGACGGTGGACGGTACGCTGGCGCATGCCGGCTATGAGTTGCTTGCCGGCCCGCAGGTATTCTCGCCGTGGCAGGGGCTGTCCGCCGAGCAGGCGGGCAAGGAAAACTGGGTGTCTGCCGTGCGCAGCTGTGCGGCCGTGTCCGGCGATTGCCTGATGGTGCGCAAGTCCGTGTTCGAGCAATGTGGCGGGCTGCAGGCGCTGAAAGGCGCCGATATCGACTTGTGCCTGGCTGCCAGGGAGGCCGGCATGATGGTGGTGTGGACGCCTCGTTCGCGGCTGCTGGTCGGCGCTGAAGGTGCGGGCGAAGCTGGCACCTGTGACGCACTGGCTGCACGTTGGCCTGCTGTGTTCACTGGGCAGTTGCAGTTCGGCAGCACCGCAGCGCCAGGCGCCCGTTTGCAATGGTTGTCTCAGCTGGCATAGCTGACCTGGCTGGCTCGGGTTTTGCAGAAGCTGGGCCAATGGCCCAGCTTTTTTATGCCGGGCGGCGACTTATTGACAGGCCAGGGCGGCCATTTCCAGCCTTGGATCGGGGTTAGCGATGCCTAAGAAAGTAGCTGTGCTGCAGTCGAACTACATTCCCTGGAAGGGCTACTTCGACCTGATCCGCAGCGTCGACGCTTTCGTGTTCTACGACGATGTGCAGTACACCCGCCGCGACTGGCGCAACCGCAACAAGATCAAGACTGCTCAAGGTGAGCACTGGCTGACCGTGCCGGTCAAGAACAAGGGCCGGTTCGAGCAGTTGATCAACGAGGTGCAGGTCAGCGACCCGGACTGGGCCGAGCAGCACTGGAAGACCATTGCCATGAGCTACCGGCGTGCGCCCTGTTTCGCCGAAATGGAAGGCAAGGTTCGCGCCCTCTACGAAGCGGCGGGCGGCATGACTCACCTGTCGGCCATCAACCAGCGGTTCATCGCCGGCCTGTGCCCGCTGCTGGGCATCCATACCCCCTTGTATCGCGCGGAGGAGTTGGGGCAGGCCAACGGCAAGAACGAGCGTCTTATCCACCTTTGCCAGGCCGTGGACGGCACCGAGTATCTGTCCGGCCCGGCCGCCAGCTGTTATCTGGACGAGGCGGCTTTTGCAACTGCCGGGCTGGGCCTGTCGTACATGAGTTACGACGGCTATGCGGAGTATCCGCAGTTGTTCGGTGAGTTCCAGCACGGCGTCAGTGTCATTGATCTGCTGTTCAATACAGGCGCCGATGCGTCTTCATTCCTGGAGCGACGCCCATGAGCCAAGACATTCTGCAGGGGGTCGAGCACTACTACTCCTCACGCATCCGTGAACACGGCGCCAGCCCTGAGGGTGTCGACTGGAATGGCAGCGCCTCCCAGCACCTGCGCTTCGAGCAATTGCTCAAGCTGGTCTCGCCGCAAGAGTGGCAACAGGGCTTCAGCCTCATCGATGTGGGGTGCGGCTATGGGGCTCTGCTCGACTGGTTGCGTGAGCGCAGTGCTTGCGTCGACTACTACGGGTATGACCTTTCGGCAGAGATGATCGCCTCGGCCCTTGCCAATCACGGTGTTGACGAAATGACACGCTTCGAGGTGGCGCAGGCACCCTCGCAGCAGGCCGACTATGCGGTGGCCAGCGGCATCTTCAATGTCTGTCAGCAAACGCCGAAAGCACAATGGGAAGCCTATATCGGCGAGGTCTTGCAGAGCATGGACGCCTGTTCGCGCAAGGGGTTTGCATTCAACTGCCTGACCAGTTACTCCGACCCGCCTTTCATGCGTGACTACCTGTATTACGGTGACCCCTGCTTCTACTTTGATCTGTGCAAAAGAAGCTACTCCAGGCAGGTGGCACTCTTGCACGACTACGGCTTGTACGAATTCACTTTGCTGGTGCGCAAGGCGCCCTGAAACGCCGCCCGACTACCCTGTTTCCTGGAGATTTCCATGCTCAAGAAAGGCTCAACCTCTGTCACCCAGTCCAGCGACAGCCAGCTCGAGGCGCGTGAACAGCTGTGGCAATCCTTTGCCAACGCCCCGCTTGATGATGCCGAGAAAGAACGCAACCTCGGCCTGTTCATCCGTTCGGCCTCGCTGGCGCGCATGCTGGCAATTTCCGATTTGTACCGTGAAATCGTTCAATTGCCGGGCTCGGTGCTCGACTTCGGCACCTGGCGCGGTCAGAACGCGGTGTTGTGCGAAAACCTGCGGGCGATCTTCGAGCCGTTCAACAAGCAGCGCCGAATCGCGGCATTCGACACATTCGCCGGCTACAAGTCCCACGCCAACGACAGCAAGGTGAGCAACGAGCATTTCCAGGACGGTTGCTATGACACCGGCAATGGCTATGCCGATTTCCTGCGTCATTTGCTGGCGTTGCACGAGAGCATCAACGCCTTGCCGCAGGTGTCCAGCGGCCATCAGGTGGTCGAAGGCGATATCAAGGACACGCTGCCGCGCTTCATCGAAGAAAACCGCAACCTGCTGGTGGCGCTGGCCTTCTTCGACATGAATCTGGAAGGCCCGACCCGCTTCGCGCTCGAACAGATCCTGCCGCGTTGCCTGCCAGGCTCACAGCTGGTGTTCTTCCAGTTGCAGCGGGATTTCCTGCCGGGTGAGGGCTATGCCTATGTTGCCGAACTGCTGGGCAAGGTGCGTCATGAGATCAAACGCTCGCAGACTTACCCATCCCTGTGCATCGTGAAACTGCTGTAAGGAGCGCACACCATGTTCCTGATCATTGGCAATGGCATGGTTGGCCTGGCGATCGCCGCGGGCCTCTCGCGTTCGGTCCCTGGCGAGCGCATCACCGTGGTGGGCCCCGCTTCGCGGCCCAATAGCGCCTCGATGGCGGCCGCGGCAATGCTCAACTCATTCGCCGAACTGGAACCGGGGGCACTGGACCAGCCACGTGATCGCCTCAAGTTCGAATTGAGCCAGGCGTCTGCGCGTTTATGGGGGGCATTCGTTGACGAGTTCGAGATCCCTGCCGAGCACTACCGGTTGGGCACGGTGCTGGTCAACAACAATGCTTCCAATGCTTTCGAAGACCAGGCATTCGATGCCATCGCACGCTACCTCGAGGAGTTCGCCGAGCCTTACGAGCGTGTCGAGCCGAGCCTTGAGCCTGCGTACGCGCCGGACCCCGGCTACCGTAGCCGCAATGCCCTGTTCCTGCCACGTGAAGGCGTGGTCAACCCCGACGGTGTGATCCGCGCCTTGCAGGCAACCCTGGAAAAGCGCGGCGTGCGCTTCGTCGATGGTGTGGTGCAATCGCTGGACAAGGTCAACGGGCGTACGCGGGGTGTCCGGCTCGCTGAGGGTCAGGTCTTGGCAGCCGAGCGCGTGGTGCTGGCCAATGGCAGCATGGCCACTCGGCTTTGGGGTGAGGATGACTGCATTCGGGTGATCAACGGCGTAGGCGCGACGGTCGTGCTGAAGAACCCCGGTATCCAGGGGCGCTACGTACTGCGCACGCCTAACCGTGGCGGCGCCTGCGGCATCTACCATGCCCCGTATCAGGACGACCTGTTCGTGGTTGGGGCGACCAACCTCATTACGACCGTCGACGAGCAAGTGCCGCGCGCAGAGTCGGTGGCTGCCTTGATCAATGGTGCGATCAACCAGGTCAACCAGATGCACCGCGCCAGTGGTTTCGTACGCTACAACTTCGGCTATCGCCCAGTGAGCCTTGATGGTTATCCGGTCATCGGCCAGCTCAATGACAATACCTACATGGTTACGGGAACCCGTCGTGACGGCTACCACTTCGCGCCCTGGCTGGCGGACAACCTGGCGGCACTGCTGCTGGACCACTCCATTTCGCCGCAGGCACGCGCCTATTTCGACCATGCCCGGCCTCAGCGCCGCGCCGTGCTCGACCAGTCTGTCGAGGACTGCTGTCGCAAATACGCAGCGGTGAAATGCTCGGCATTGTCACAGCACGGCTATGACGGCGGTCACACCGATGCCGATCAAGCCCTTGAGCAGTATTACTACCAGCGGGCCCGCAGCTTCTTCGATAGAAACGGGCTTGAGCAGGCGGTGCAGGTCGACTTTCTCGATGCGTTGATCGGCGGCTACCTTGCGCTGAGCGATTTTACCTGAGGCCCCTCGTGGGGAGACAAACGTGAGCAAGCAGGTCATTCCATTCAACAAACCCTTCGTTGTAGGCAAGGAGCTGTTCTATATCGCGCAGGCGGTCATGAATGGCGGTATTGCCGGCGACGGGCAGTTCACCCAGTTGTGCCAACAATGGCTGGAGGAAAACCTCGGCTGCCCCAAGGCGTTGCTGGCGCATTCCTGCACGGCAGCCCTGGAAATGGCCGCGATCCTGGCTGACGTCGGGCCGGGTGATGAGGTCATCATGCCCTCATTCACCTTCGTTTCCACTGCCAATGCCTTCGTCCTGCGCGGTGCGGTTCCGGTGTTCGTGGACATACGCGCGGACAGCCTGAACCTTGATGAGCGCCTGGTCGAGGCGGCAATCACCGAGAAGACCAAGGCGATCGTGGCTGTGCACTATGCTGGCCAGCCGTGCGACATGGAGGCGTTGCGGCGCATCTGTGACCGCCACGGGCTGATGCTGATCGAGGACGCTGCGCAGGCGATTCTTGCCCGCGATCGTACGCGTGCCCTGGGCACTATCGGCCATCTGGGCTGCCTGAGCTTCCATGAGACCAAGAACGTCATCAGTGGCGAGGGCGGGGCCTTGCTGATCAATGACCCGAAGCTGATCGAGCGGGCGGAAATCATCTGGCAGAAAGGCACCAACCGCAAAGCCTTCGCTCGCGGTGAAGTGAGCAAATACACCTGGGTCGATGTGGGCTCATCGTTCCTCCCCAGCGAACTGACGGCGGCCTTCCTCTATGCCCAGCTGGAACAGGGAGAAAGTATCAATGCCCATCGCCGCTCCCTCTACGAGGCGTACTACAACCAGTTGCAAGCGCTGGAGGCCGACGGCTGTTTCCTCTTGCCGCGCACGCCAGGCGGCAAGCCGGCCAATGCTCACATTTTCTACCTGCTGATGCGCAGCAATCAGGAGCGAGGCGCCTTGATTCAGTTTCTGCGCGAGCGGGAGATCTATGCGGTGTTCCACTACGTGCCGTTGCATGACTCGCCAGCCGGCCTGCGCTATTCGCGAAGCGTCGGTGAGTTGCCGGTCACCTGCGACGTTTCGCAGCGCCTGGTGCGATTGCCGCTCTATTCGGACATGACGGCTCGCCAGGTTGCCCAGGTGTGTGCGGCCGTCGCTCAATTCTTTGTCGAGCTGCGCGGCGCCTGAGCCCGGCCGGCGACTCACTTCCTTGATTCTGGAGTTTCCAAGCAATGTCCATTTCTGCCGGGAGTGACGCCCTGTCGCTTGAGCAGGCGCTGGTGCGGCTGCGGGGGATGTACGCCAAGCCCGAGCATCCCTACTACCTTCTGGCGCCGGACTATCGGGAAACGTCGTCGGGCATTGTCTCGATGCACTACCTGTGTCACGTCCTCAACCTGAACGGGCGGGAGGCTTACATCTGCGGCGCCAAGGTGGTCAACCCGGCGCTCAAGACGCCGCTGCTGGACCCGGCAATTGCAGAGCGTCACAAGGGGGAGGGCAAGGTTCCGATTGCGGTTTACCCGGAAGTGATCGAGGGTAACCCGCTTGGCTGCGACGTGGTGGCGCGTTTCCTGTTGAACTTCGAAGGGTTCCTGACCGGCAAGAGCATGCAGGCTGCCGCCAGTGATCTGCTGTTCTACTCGGGGGCCTTGATCGCGGCGCGTCATGGCTACCCCGATGGCGACCTGCTGTGCCTGCCGACCATCGATGTCGAATTGTTCAGTGCCCCAGCGCCAGGTACCGTGCGCGAAGGGAAATACCTGTACCAGAACCGCCACCCGCTGGGGCAGATAGATTACTCGCTGCTGCCTGCGGACATACGTCTGCTCAGCATGGCCAATGCGCTGACCCTTCCGGAGTTGGCCGTGGTGTTGCGCAAGGCCGAGGTGATGTATACCCATGAATGGTCGATGACCTGTGTGATCGCGGTGCTCTGCGGCTGCCCGGTTATCTTCATTCCCGGGCACGGCATCGACCAGCAGTTCCTTGACGACAGTTTCGTCGGCAGTTCTGGCTTTGCCATGCTCGACCAGATGGATGCACTGGAGCACGCGATTTCTGGCCTCGACGGTGCGCTGGAGCGCTATGTGGCACGCACTGCGCCGTTCTGGCAGCACCTGGACGTATTCATCGCCAAGACTCAACTGGCTGCCCGGCGCGAGTCGGCAGGCAACCGCTCTGGCGTGCTCGACTGGTTGCGTCAGCGCAATCCGCTGCCCCAGCAACTGCCGTTGATGCAAGCGCGACTTTCTGCTCCCGCTGCGCCGTCCATCGCGGTGCTGGTACTGGATCGAGGCCATGCAGACGACCTGGCGCGTACGCTGGATAGCCTGCGCGGTGCGCCGCATCAGCACATTCAGGTGAGTGTCATTGGCAAGGTCGAACCGCGCCGCGCGAACGTGCAGTGGCTCGATTGCGCATCGATGGAATGGGTGGAGGCCATCAACAGGTTGCTTGCAAGCAGCCCATGCGATTGGTGCATGCTGGTCGACGCGGGGGTCGAATTCACCGCAAGTGGTTTGCTTATGGCCGCCCTTGGCCTGCTCGAGGCGCCACCCAACTGCCTGGCGGTTTTCGCCGATGAAGCTCAGCGAACGGCCAGCGGGGTCGTCGAGCTTTGCCTGCGGCCTGACCTTAACCTTGAGTTGCTGCTGGCGCACCCGGCGGGGCTCTCGCGGCACTGGCTGTATCACCGCGATGGGCTGCTGCGCCATGGCGGGTTTGATCGTGCTGCCGGTCAAGCCTTCGAGCTGGCTTATCAGTTGAACTTGATCCTCGAGCAGGGCCTGGGTTGTGTGGGGCACATCAGTGAACCCTTGTTGATCGCTGATCACCAGGGCGAGAGGGCGTGCAGTGATGAGCCGGCGGTTATCCAGGCGCATTTGCTGGCGCGCGGATACCCTGCAGCGCGGGTTGTGCCGACGGGGCCTGAGCCCGGCCGCTACCGGGTTGACTATGGTCACCCGCGACAGGCATCGGTGAGTGTCCTGATTTACCTGGATGCGCCGTTGATGCAGCTACAGCGCTGCCTTGAAAGTGTGTTGGGGCAGACTACCCATGCACAGTACGAAGTCCTGCTGATCGAGCCGGGCGGTGATGACCCGGCGTTGTTGGACTGGCTGCAGATGGTTGATCAAATGGGGCAAGTCCAGGTATTGCGCTTCATGCCCGGGCAGGCCCGGGCAGCCATGGACAACGCAGCGGCGCAGGAGGCTCGGGGCGAATACCTGGTCTGGATGGATGCAGGTGCAGGCGTGTTGGAGGGCGATTGGCTGCAGGCATTGCTCAACCAGGCGCAGCGTCCTGAAGTCGCTGCCGTTGGCGGCAAGCTGGTGAGTGCCGATGGGCGCATCCAGCAAGTCGGCCTGGTGCTGGGGCTGGGGGGGACGACAGGTTCGGCATTCGCTGGCTATCCTGGCTCGCCTGGCGGGCCCATGGAGCGGCTCTGGGGCGAGCGGAACTGTACGGCGCTCGGCAGCCAGTGCTTGATGCTGCGACGTGAAACGTTCATGGAGGCAGGTGGGTTCACGGTAGATCCGTTGATGGCGCCCTGGGCCGATGTGGACCTCTGCCTGCGCCTGCAGCAGGCGGGTTACCTGAATGTATGGACACCGAATGCGCGGCTGTCGCTCGACCGTGCACCTGCTGTGGGGGCCAGCAGCGAGCAGGAAGAGGCGCTTTATGAGCGCTGGCTACCGCAGCTGGTAAATGACCCTGCCTACAACGCCAATTTCTCGCTGCACGCGGGCAAGGCATTCGTGGCGCAGGATAACGGCCTTTGCTGGCGCCCGGTCCACGGTATCGTGCCAAGCGTGCTGGCATTTGCTGCGGATCAGCAGGCGTCTGGCCAGGCCAGGGTAATTCAGCCTCTGAAGGCACTGCGTAACACCGGGGTGATCGATGGTTCGGTCACTTTGGGGGGGTTGTCGCTTGTGGATATCGAGCGTTATTCACCCTCCAGTATCGTTTTGCAGCGCCCACTGGCAGACGCGGGGTTATTGACCTTGCGCCGGCTGCGGGCGTTCTCGCAGGCCTTGAAGGTCTATGACCTCGATGGCTATGTGCCGGATATCGAGCTTGCCACTGGGCTTGGGGCGGACGAGTTGCTGCAGCGCTTGAGTTTCGGCCTGATGCAGGCGGACAGGGTCGTGGTTGCCAGCCCGGCATTGGCTGAGCTGCTGCATGGGCAGCATGACGATGTTCGTTTGCTGGAAAGTGCCCTTCCCACGAGCTGGGGCCGGCTGCAAGGCTTGCGTCGAGCCGCGGACAAACCCCGTTTGGGGTGGATTGGCAATTCCGACGCAGGATTGCTCGCTGACGTCGTGCCCGCCATGGCGGGCGAGGTCGATTGGGTGGTGTTGGGCGATTGCCCGCCAGCGCTGCGGCCTTTCGTGCGTGAACATCATGCGCCGGTAAGCCAGGCGCGTCTCGGCGAAACCCTTGCGGCCTTGAACCTCGACCTGGCGTTGGTGCCGATGGCTGAGACGCTGGGCAATGCCTGTGCTGGCGATCTGCGAGTGCTGCAACATGCTGCCTGCGGGCATCCGGTGATCTGTAGCCGGGTCGCCGGGTTGGTGGGGGGTGAAACGCTACCTTTGACACGCGTGAGCAATCACACCGCCGATTGGCTCAGGGCGATTCGCCTACACCTTGGGGACCGTGACGCTTCAGCTGCTCTGGGGGATGCCCTGCAAGTGGCCGTGCGCACAGGCTGGCTGCTGGAGGGTGGGCGCCTGGATGCCTGGCGCAGGGCCTGGATGGCCTGAGCGGCGAAGGTTGTGGCCGGCACCCGTGCAACGCGGGTGCCTGGTCGGCGTTGGCACTTGAGCAGACCCTTTACGTAGCTCGACCTGCAATGAGGCATTGATCTCGCGCTGGGTTTCGTCGATCGTATACACAACCGTGACTTGGCAGTCGAAACGTGCATCTCTAAGCTATTGAGTCAGCGGGCAGTCACGTCTCCTCGGAATCAGGGGCTGCTTAACCCGGCGCGAATGCCCGCGAAATTCCGCCATATCTATCGGGAAGCCACAATGATTGGCATCAAAAGCATCGCCAGTTACGTACCTGTCGAGGGCGTCGACAACTATGCCCAGGGTGCGAAGTTCGGCAAGGATCAGGATTTTATCTTCGGCAAGATCGGTTCGACCTTCTTGCCGCGCAAGGAAGCGGCCCAGGAAACCTCCGACCTGTGCGTCGAGGCCGCCAGGAATCTGTTCGCTGCCAATCCGTCGCTGGACCCGGCCTCCATCGACGCCGTGATCGTGGTCACCCAGAACGGTGACGCCGAAGGCTTGCCGCACACTGCCGCGATCGTTCAGCACAAGCTCGGCCTGCCGACCGCCATCGCTGCCTTCGACATTTCCCTGGGTTGCTCGGGCTATGTCTACGGCCTGTACGCGATGAAGGGCTTCATGGAAGCCGCCGGCCTGAAGAACGGCCTGCTGATCACCGCCGACCCGTATTCGAAGATCGTCGACCCCGAAGACCGCAACACCACCATGTTGTTCGGCGATGCCGCCACCGCCACCTGGATGGGCGAGGGTGCCACCTGGCAGCTGGGCAAGTCGCTGTTCGGCAGCGACGGTGCCGGCGCCGAGCACCTGCGCACGACTGATGGCAAGTTCTTCATGAACGGCCGGCAGGTCTATAATTTCGCCCTGGTCAAAGTGCCTGCGCACCTGCAGCAGTTGCTCGAGGCCAGCGAACTGAAGTCCGACGATATCGACCTGTATTGCCTGCATCAGGGCAGTGCAGCGATCGTCGATGCCGTGTCGGCGCGGTTCGATGAAGGCGAGCACAAGCAGAAGTTCGTCAAGGACATGGTCGAGACCGGTAATACCGTATCTTCGAGCATTCCCCTGCTGCTGGAAAAGCACGTGCTCGGCTCGCAGCACAAGCGTGTAGCCCTGAGCGGCTTCGGCGTCGGCCTGTCGTGGGGTTCGGCGATTATTGAGCGCCGTGACTGACCGTTCATCGCCGTGATAGACGCCGCCGCCTTCAGGCGGCGTTTTCTTTTCTAATCTACAGGGGCGAGGTGCCTGTAATCTGGCGTCAACTCCTTGATTTCATTGGGCTGGCAGGATGCCAGTAAAAATTTTCTGAAAACCCCCTAAAGCAACCCGCCCTGACGACGATAACTATTACGAAGGTTCTCTGTGCCACACCCGGCGAATTGCCAAGGCCGGAAGCCGCAGTACCCAATCCAACGAGGAATTCGTCATGGCTTTGACCGTTAACACCAACACCACCTCTCTGGGCGTTCAGAAAAACCTGAACCGTGCTTCCGATGCACTGAGCACCTCGATGACCCGTCTGTCCTCCGGCCTGAAAATCAACAGCGCCAAAGACGACGCCGCCGGCCTGCAGATCGCTACCCGCATGACCTCGCAGATCCGCGGTCAGACCATGGCTATCAAAAACGCCAACGACGCCATCTCCATCGCCCAGACCGCTGAAGGCGCGATGCAAGAGCAGACCAACATCCTGCAGCGTATGCGTGAACTGGCTGTTCAGTCGCGAAACGACAACAACAGCGAAGACGACCGCGCCGCTCTGGACAAAGAATTCCAGTCGATGCTGAAGGAAATCGACCGTATCGCCGGTTCGACTCAGCTGAACGGCAAGAACCTGCTGGACGGTACCGCTGGCGACATGACCTTCCAGGTCGGTTCCAACACCGGTAGCGACAACCAGATCACCATCAGCCTGAGCGACGCGCTGAACACCGCTGGCGCCCTGAGCGGTCTGTCCGGCCAGAACATCACCGGTTCCGACAGCTCCTCGGCCGAAGCCACCTTCACCGCCGCCATGAGCGCAATCGATGACGCCCTGAACGCCATCAACAGCACTCGTGCCGACCTGGGTGCCGTACAGAACCGTCTGACCAGCACCATCAACAACCTGCAGAACATCAACGAAAACGCCGAGGCCGCTCGTGGCCGCGTTCAGGACACCGACTTCGCTGCTGAAACTGCCCAGCTGACCAAGCAGCAGACCCTGCAGCAAGCTTCCACTTCGGTTCTGGCCCAGGCCAACCAGCTGCCATCCGCTGTACTGAAGCTGCTTCAGTAATCGTTGATGGTAATCGGCGGGGGAGTGCGTGATAAGGCGCTTCCCCGCCTTTTCGTTACGAGGTGGTAGATATGGACATGAGCGTCAAGCTGAATCTGTCCTACCCGGCCGTTCGTTCGGCCGAGCAGGTGGGTGACAAGCCAGTTGCCCGGTCGGCAGATACGCCTCGCGGCGACGGTGATACGCTGGAACCCAAGGCAGTGACTGCTGCCGAAAAAAGCAGCGATGCCGAAAAGGTGAAAAACGCCGTTTCGGAAATTGAAAAGTTCCTCAGCTCCTCCCGGCGCAACCTGCAGTTCTCGACGGATGAGGAGTCCGGCAAGATCGTGGTCAAGGTCATCGCCAGCGAGACGGGTGAGTTGATTCGCCAGCTGCCTTCGGAAGAGGCGTTGCGGATCGCCAATAGCCTGAGTGATGTAAACAGTCTTTTGTTCGACGCCAAGGTGTGACGGGCGGCGAAGTTTTCAAGCGGGAATGATGTCTGCCTTGCAGGAGCAGGGCCTGACATTCCAGAAAGAGGGAAAACTGTATGGCGAGCACACTGGTATCTAGTATCGGCCAAGGTACAGGTCTGAACATCACCGACATGGTCAGCGCATTGGTCAATGCCGACACTGCGGCCAAAAAGGCGCAGATCACCCGGCAGACCAGCAACAACAGCGCGATGATTTCGGGTGTGGGCTCGCTGCGCAGTGCCCTCACGGCGTTCCAGGACGCCATGAAGAAGCTCAACGATACGACTGCCCCTGCGTTCAACGCCTATGCGGCGAAGTCGGCCAATGAGGCGGTGGTCAAGGTGACTGCCAGCAACACCGCTGTAGCGGGCAGCTACGATATCGTGGTCAATCAGCTGGCCACGGGCTCAAAGGTTGCCAGTGCCCCGTTGGGCGGGGGCGCTGCGTCTGCAATTACTGCAGGCAAGATGACCATCGAGCAGAACGGCAACACGTATGAGATCGACGTGGCCGATGGCTCGACGTTGCAGACCGTGCGCGACCAGATCAACAAGGAACTTGGCGTCCAGGGCATCTCCGCCAACATCGTCAACGGCGAGGGTGGTGCGCGCCTGGTACTCAGCTCGACCACCACTGGCGCAGGCACCGACCTGAAGGTCAGTGGCATTGCCGAGCTGGAAATCGACGGCACGCAGCAAATGAGCGATAGCGGCGCAGGTTACATCACCGCCCTGGCGCAGGACAGCGAGCTGACCATCGATGGTTTGACGGTGAAAAGCAGCAAGAACACCATCAGCGATGCGATCAGTGGCATCACCCTTGAGCTGACCGGTGTCAGCCCCAAGTCCGGCGCCACCGGCACGCCGACCAGCGTGACCGTTGCCCAGGACAACGATGGCCTGAAGAAAAACGTCCAGGCATTCGTCGATGCCTATAACACGCTGCAGAAAACCATCACCGCGCTGACCACCAGTACCCGTGACGAGGATGACAACCTCTCGCTCGGCCCGCTGAGCAACGACCCGACTACCCGCTCGCTGGTAAACGATATCCGCAAGGTGCTTTCCGAAGTGGGTTCGGGTGATCAGCTGACAACCCTGAGCCAGTTGGGTATCAACACCACCAAGGACGGTACCCTGGAATTCAACGCCACCAAGTTCAGTTCGGCGATGGATGACAAGAAGCTGGGTTCGCAGGTGCAGGAGCTGTTTACCGGCAGCAATGGCATCATCGAGCGCATGAACAAGGCCATCGACCCGTATAACGCCACCGACGGCAGCCTGGCCACACGCAAGGCCAACCTCGACAAGGTGGCGAAGAACCTGTCGGACCAGCAGCTGGCCCTGGATCGTCGTACCGAGGCACTGACCGAGTCGCTGACCAAGAAGTACGTGGCGATGGATACCATGGTCGCCAAGCTCAATGCCCAGGCCGACCAGATAAAATCGGTGTTCGACGCCCTCAATGCCCAGGCCAAGAATTCCTGATCGGCGCTGAGTGACAAAAGCCCGGCTGCGTCCATGCGACGCGCCGGGCTTTTTGTTTTGGCCCTAAAGTTTTTTGACGTAACGGCGATACACAGGGTACAAGCAACCTTTTTCGCTGCAACGAGGTAGATTCATGAACCCGATGTTGGCTCTTCGGCAATACCAGAAAGTCAACGGCGCTGCGCAGACCTCCGAGGCCAGCCCGCACCGCCTGGTACAGATGCTCATGCAGGGCGGTCTTGACCGCATGGCTCAGGCCAAGGGTGCCATTGCGCGCAATGACATCGCCCAGCGGGGCATCTTGATCGGCAAGGCCATCGACATCATCGGCGGCCTGCGCGAAGGCCTGGACCTGGAAAACCACGCCGACAGCCTGGCCGAACTGGACAGCCTTTACACCTACATGAGCCGACGTCTGATCGAAGCCAACGTGAAAAGCGACCCGGCGATCATCGACGAAGTCGCGCGCCTGCTGATTACCGTCAAGGAAGGTTGGGATGCGATCGGCGACCAGTCGCCGGCCCCCTGAACAAGGAGGA
>Ga0213829_1001059_pt1 | contig 21231 bp, 19 predicted proteins | sample MC6MC0896MG_FD_180665 | JGI IMG/M metagenome (GOLD analysis project Ga0213829, IMG submission 180665) | Enriched soil aggregate microbial communities from Iowa State University, Ames, United States - MC6-MC0896-MG | ecosystem: Environmental > Terrestrial > Soil > Unclassified | place: USA: Iowa...
TGGTCCCGAACACCAGGGAGCTCTTGCCCGAGCCCGACACCCCGGTGAACACCGTGATCCGCCGCTTCGGAAGGTCCAGCGAGACGTCCTGAAGGTTGTTCTCGCGTGCTCCGCGGACCTTGATCAGGCCGTGCGAATCGGCGGCGTGGCGGGCAAGGTCATTCTGCATGAGGCACCTCAGGATCGTCGGCGGAGCGCTCCCCCGCGCACTGAGGACAGAATACCCGCCGCCTCCGACATCCTGGGGCGGCAGCCGGCGGAGCACGACGGCGCCATCCGCCGCCGTCGTCGTCCCACCGCCCTTGCGTGCTCAGTTGTCGCGGGTTCCGGCGTGGAACACCCGCGACAACTGAGCACGCACGGGCGGTGAACGCAGAAGACCCCCGCTCCCAGAAGGGTGCGGGGGTCTTCCATTCGCTCAGTGGAGCAATCAAACGGCCGGTTTTACTTGGCGCGCTCGATGACCTCCACCAGACGCCAGCGCTTGGTGGCGGAGAGCGGGCGGGTCTCGGCGAGGAGAACCAGGTCGCCGATGCCGGCGGTGTTCTCTTCGTCGTGAGCCTTGATCTTGGACGTACGACGGATGACCTTACCGTACAGAGCGTGCTTCACACGGTCCTCGACCTCGACGACGATGGTCTTCTCCATCTTGTCGGAGACCACGTAGCCGCGACGCGTCTTGCGGTAACCGCGCTGCTGCGCAGCAGTTTCCGTCACGTTCTGATCCTTTTCACTCACTTGGCGTCCTCCTCGGTAGCAGCGGCCTCAACGGCCTCGGCCTTCTTGGAAGACTTCTTGGCCTTCTTCTCTTCCTTGGCCTCAACCACCGGAGCGGGCTCCGGGCGAATGCCCAGCTCGCGCTCACGCAGGACCGTGTAGATGCGAGCGATGTCGCGCTTCACGGACTTGAGTCGGCCATGGCTCTCCAGCTGACCAGTGGCGGACTGGAAACGCAGGTTGAACAGCTCTTCCTTGGCCTTACGGAGTTCAGCAACCAGACGCTCGTTGTCGAAACCGTCAAGCTGTGCCGGGGCCAGATCCTTGGATCCAACTGCCATTTCTATTCACCACCTTCGCGACGCACGATGCGTGCCTTCAACGGGAGCTTGTGGATTGCCAGGCGCAGTGCCTCGCGGGCCACTTCTTCATTCACACCGGAGAGTTCGAAGAGAACCCGTCCCGGCTTGACGTTGGCCACCCACCACTCGGGGGAACCCTTACCGGAACCCATGCGGGTTTCGGCAGGCTTCTTGGTCAGGGGGCGGTCCGGGTAGATGTTGATCCAGACCTTACCGCCACGCTTGATGTGACGGGTCATGGCGATACGCGCAGATTCGATCTGGCGGTTCGTCACGTAGGCCGGGGTCAGCGCCTGGATACCGTACTCACCGAAGGTGACCTCGGTGCCACCGGTGGCAGCGCCGGAACGACCCGGGTGGTGCTGCTTACGGTGCTTGACTCGACGTGGGATCAGCATTTAAGCCTGTCCTCCTTCTGCTGCTTCAGCAGCCGGTGCCTCGGCAGCCGGAGCTGCGTCGGCGGCCGGACGCTCGGTGCGACGGCGACGGTCGCCACCGGGGCGACCGGGACGCTCGTTGCGGCCACGGGACGGTGCTGCGGCCTGCTGTGCAGCAAGCTCCTTCGCGGTGACATCGCCCTTGTAGATCCAGACCTTCACGCCGATGCGGCCGAAGGTGGTCTTGGCCTCGTAGAAGCCGTAGTCGATGTTGGCGCGCAGGGTGTGCAGCGGCACGCGACCCTCGCGGTAGAACTCCGAGCGGGACATTTCAGCGCCACCCAGACGACCGGAGCAAGCGACACGGATGCCCTTGGCGCCGGCGCGCTGCGCGGACTGCATGGCCTTCTTCATCGCACGGCGGAAAGCCACGCGGGAAGAGAGCTGCTCGGCGATGCCCTGGGCCACCAGCTGAGCTTCGATCTCCGGGTTCTTGACCTCGAGGATGTTCAGCTGAACCTGCTTGCCCGTGAGCTTCTCCAGCTCGCCGCGGATGCGGTCTGCTTCAGCACCACGACGGCCGATCACGATACCCGGACGGGCGGTGTGGATGTCCACACGCACACGGTCACGAGTACGCTCGATCTCGACCTTGGCGATGCCGGCGCGCTCCATGCCGGTGGTCATGAGCTCGCGGATCTTGACGTCCTCACGGACGAAGTCCTTGTAGCGCTGACCGGGCTTGTTGCTGTCCGCGAACCAGTGCGAGATGTGATTGGTGGTGATGCCGAGTCGGAACCCGTTCGGGTTTACTTTCTGTCCCACTTAGCGGGCCTCCTCGTTCTCCGGGGTAGCGACAACCACGGTGATGTGGCTGGTGCGCTTCTTGATCTGGAAGGCACGACCCTGGGCACGCGGCTGGAACCGCTTCATGGTCGGACCCTCATCAACGAATGCCTCGCTGATGTACAGATCACCTTCGTCAAACGCGACGCCGTCACGGTCCGCGAGGACACGGGCGTTCGCGATGGCGGACTGAACTACCTTGTAGACCGGCTCCGAAGCTGCCTGCTCAGCAAACTTCAGGATCGCCAGAGCCTCATTCGCCTGCTTGCCACGAACAAGGTTGACGACGCGCCGGGCCTTCATAGGCGTTACGCGGATGTGACGCGCAATAGCCTTGGCTTCCATTGCTTTCCTTCTCTCGTCTTAAGACCGAGGTCAGGCGCCTAGCGGCGCTTGCCCTTGCGGTCGTCCTTCACGTGGCCGCGGAAAGTCCGCGTCGGGGCGAATTCGCCGAGCTTGTGCCCGACCATCGACTCCGTGATGAAAACCGGCACGTGCTTGCGTCCATCGTGCACGGCGATCGTGTGACCCAGCATGTCCGGGATGATCATCGAGCGACGGGACCACGTCTTGATGACGTTCTTGGTGCCCTTTTCGTTCTCCTTGGCGACCTTCACGAAGAGGTGCTGGTCAACGAAAGGACCTTTCTTCAGGCTGCGTGGCATGTTTCCAGGCTCCTATCGCTTGTTCTTGCCGGTACGACGACGACGCACAATGAGCTTGTCGCTTTCCTTGTTGGGGCGGCGGGTGCGACCCTCAGGCTTGCCGTTCGGGTTGACCGGGTGACGGCCACCAGAAGTCTTGCCTTCACCACCACCATGCGGGTGGTCAACCGGGTTCATGGCCACACCACGCACGGTCGGGCGGACGCCCTTCCAGCGCATACGGCCGGCCTTGCCCCAGTTGATGTTCGACTGCTCGGCGTTGCCGACCTCGCCGACGGTTGCGCGGCAGCGCACGTCGACGTTACGGACTTCACCGGACGGCAGACGCAGCTGGGCGAAACGGCCTTCACGGGCGACGAGCTGCACGGAGGCGCCGGCGGAGCGGGCCATCTTGGCGCCGCCACCGGGGCGGAGCTCAACTGCGTGGATCACGGTACCGACCGGGATGTTGCGCAGCGGCAGGTTGTTGCCGGGCTTGATGTCAGCGTTCGGACCCGACTCCACGATGTCGCCCTGGGAGAGCTTGTTGGGAGCGATGATGTAACGCTTGGTGCCATCAACGTAGTGCAGGAGCGCGATGCGAGCCGTACGGTTGGGGTCGTACTCGATGTGCGCGACCTTGGCGTTGACGCCGTCCTTGTCATGGCGACGGAAGTCGATGACGCGGTACTGGCGCTTGTGGCCACCACCCTTGTGACGGGTCGTGATGCGACCGGTGTTGTTGCGGCCACCGCTCTTGGTGAGCGGACGCAGCAGCGACTTTTCCGGAGTCGAGCGAGTTACTTCGCTGAAGTCGGCCACGCTCGAGCCACGACGGCCCGGGGTGGTCGGCTTGTAATTGCGGATTGCCATAATTTATTCCTCGTTAAAGTGGTCTCCGCTACGCGAGCGGACCGCCGAAGATGTCGATGGTGCCTTCCTTCAGGGTGACAATCGCGCGCTTGGTGCTCTTGCGCTGCCCCCATCCGAACTTGGTGCGCTTGCGCTTACCGGCACGGTTGATGGTGTTGATCGTGTCGACCTTGACGGAGAAGATCTTCTCCACGGCCAGCTTGATCTCGGTCTTGTTCGAGCGGGGGTCCACCAGGAAGGTGTACTGACCCTCGTCGATCAGGCCGTAGCTCTTTTCGGAGACCACGGGCGCGAGAATGACGTCACGCGGGTCCTTGTTGAAGACGGCGCTCACTTGGCTTCCTCCACGGTCTTGTTGTCCTTACCGGCAACGAAGGCGTCGAAGGCGTCCTTGGTGAAGATCACGTCGTCGGAGATCAGCACATCGTAAGTGTTGAGCTGGTCGACGTACAGAACGTGAACCTCGACGAGGTTGCGCACGGACAGTGCGGCAACATCGTTGGCGCGGTCGATCACCACGAGCAGGTTCTTGCGGTCGGAGATCGCCTTCAGCGCAGCGCGAGCATCCTTGGTGGACGGCGTGGTGCCGGCAACCAGGGACTCGACCACGTGGATGCGACCGTTACGAGCGCGGTCGGAGAGGGCGCCACGGAGAGCAGCAGCCTTCATCTTCTTGGGGGTGCGCTGCGAGTAGTCACGCGGGGTCGGGCCGTGGACGATGCCACCACCGGTCATGTGAGGAGCACGGACGGAACCCTGACGGGCGCGGCCGGTACCCTTCTGCTTGAACGGCTTACGACCGGCACCGGCGACTTCACCGCGGGACTTGGTCTTGTGAGTGCCCTGACGAGCAGCGGCGAGCTGCGCGACGACGACCTGGTGCAGCAGCGGCACGTTGGTCTGGACGTCGAAGATCTCGGCGGGCAGGTCAACCTTGATGGTGTTGGCCATGGTACTAGGCTCCCTTCACGGCGGTGCGTACGAGGACGACCGAGCCGCGGGCACCGGGAACGGCGCCCTTGATCAGGAGCAGCGACTTCTCGGCGTCGACACCGTGAACCGTGAGGTTCAGCGTGGTGTGACGGACATTGCCCATGCGGCCGGCCATTTTCAGGCCCTTGAAGACGCGGCTCGGGGTGGATGCGCCACCGATGGAACCGGGCTTGCGGTGGTTCTTGTGAGCACCGTGGGAAGCACCGACACCGTGGAAGCCGTGACGCTTCATGACACCGGCGAAGCCCTTGCCCTTGGTAGTGCCGACGACGTCGATCTTCTGACCGGCTTCGAAGAGCTCCACGGACAGCTGCTGGCCGAGCTCGTAGCTCTCGGCGTCAGCGGTGCGCAGTTCGACGACGTGACGGCGCGGGGTGACCCCGGCCTTGTCGAAGTGGCCGGCGAGCGGCTTGGTGACCTTACGCGGGTCGATCTGGCCGAAGCCGATCTGGATCGCGGTGTAGCCGTCCTGGTCTGCGTTACGCAGCTGGGTGACGACGTTGGAGTCGGCCTGGACGACGGTCACGGGGATGAGCTTGTTGTTCTCGTCCCAAACCTGGGTCATGCCGAGCTTCGTGCCCAGCAGGCCCTTAACGTTGCGGGTTGCGGTCATAGTCTCTCAGCACCTCCCTAGAGCTTGATTTCGATGTTCACGTCGGCCGGCAGGTCGAGACGCATGAGCGAGTCAACAGCCTTGGGCGTGGGGTCGATGATGTCGATCAGACGCTTGTGAGTACGCATTTCGAAGTGCTCACGGCTGTCCTTGTACTTGTGGGGAGAACGGATAACGCAGTACACGTTCTTCTCCGTGGGCAGCGGCACCGGGCCGACTACCGTTGCGCCTGCGCGCGTGACCGTCTCAACGATCTTCCGTGCCGAAACATCAATGACCTCGTGGTCATATGACTTCAGCCGGATGCGGATCTTCTGTCCCGCCATGTCGCCTGACTCTCTTTCATTAGGTTCAGTCCTGGGTGACCAGGACCGCTATTCGCATCTCTTTGCTGTTATGTGCGGCTGCCGAGGCATTTGAAGTCGTGACTACCGCTCTCCGCATGAGCTGAATCCGAGTTGGACCCGGGTTCCTCAACCCACCGGAGCAACCGACCCACGCGGTCGGGCGTGTCGGCCAGATTCTGGACGTGCCACACCGTTCTCAGTGGATGGATTGGTCATGTTTGGTCCCCAGCCTGGTCCCTGACACCCGGCATTATCCGGGTCGGGGCACGAAGGGGCGCTTGAACAACCCTTCTAGTATGGCGCATCTCGCAAGGAATTGCGAATCCGCTCCGAAGCCCGGCTTCTCCGCCGGGCGAACGGCGGACTCCCGTCGTGCCCGGGCGGATGGACACGGCTTCGCCGGCGGGCCACCCCGGGCGCCGGGGCAGAGCGCACCGCTCAGGCGCCGAACGCCCCTGCAGGCGCTTACCGCGTCATTCCGGGCTCCACAGGGCCGTCCCCTGTCGCCCAGAGCCGCACCAGGTGGCCCTGGACCTCCGGCGCCGAGCCGCCGCTGAACGCGGAGCCCACGAACGCGAAAGGCCCCGCTGCCGAAGCAGCGGGGCCCTCACACCGGCATCAGCCGGAAATCATCAGTCAGTGACTACTTGATGATCTTGGTCACACGACCCGAACCAACGGTGCGGCCACCTTCACGGATGGCGAAGCCGAGGCCCTCTTCCATGGCGATGGGCTGGATCAGCTCAACGCTCATTTCGGTGTTGTCGCCAGGCATGACCATTTCGGTGCCCTCGGGGAGGGTGATCACGCCGGTGACGTCCGTGGTGCGGAAGTAGAACTGCGGGCGGTAGTTCGAGTAGAACGGGTTGTGGCGGCCGCCTTCATCCTTGGAGAGGATGTAGACGTTGGCCTCGAAGTTGGTGTGCGGGGTGATGGAACCCGGCTTCACCACAACCTGGCCACGCTCGACATCGTCGCGCTTGAGGCCACGGAGCAGCAGACCACAGTTCTCGCCGGCCCATGCCTCGTCGAGCTGCTTGTGGAACATCTCGATACCAGTGACCGTGGTCTTCTGGACCGGGCGGATGCCGACGATCTCGACCTCGGAGTTGATGGCGAGGGTGCCACGCTCGGCGCGGCCGGTCACCACGGTGCCACGACCGGTGATGGTGAAGACGTCCTCGATCGGCATCAGGAACGGCTTGTCACGGTCACGAACCGGGTCCGGAACGGACTCGTCGACGGCGGCCATGAGCTCCTGGACGGAAGCAACCCACTTGGGGTCGCCTTCCAGAGCCTTCAGACCGGAGACGCGGATGACGGGAGCGTTGTCGCCGTCGAAGTCCTGCGAGGACAGCAGTTCGCGAACTTCCATCTCCACGAGGTCGAGGAGTTCCTCGTCCTCAACCATGTCGGACTTGTTCAGCGCGACCAGCAGGTAGGGAACACCAACCTGGCGGGCGAGCAGAACGTGCTCACGGGTCTGAGCCATCGGGCCGTCAGTGGCGGCAACCACGAGGATTGCACCGTCCATCTGAGCAGCACCGGTGATCATGTTCTTGATGTAGTCAGCGTGACCGGGGGCGTCAACGTGTGCGTAGTGACGCTTCTCGGTCTGGTACTCCACGTGGGAGATGTTGATGGTGATACCGCGCTGGCGCTCTTCCGGAGCAGAGTCAATGGAAGCGAAGTCGCGCTGCTCGTTGAGATCCGGGTACTGGTCGTACAGCACCTTGGAAATGGCGGCCGTCAGCGTCGTCTTACCGTGGTCAACGTGACCGATGGTGCCGATGTTGACGTGCGGCTTAGTCCGCTCGAACTTTGCCTTTGCCACAGGTTCCTCCTAGAACATTTTTCAAGTGACGTGCTGTTTCTGCCACGGGTGTCGCGGCAGAACTTCTACAAGTCTACTTGGGGGCAGGGGTTTTGATGAAATTGCGGTTCAGGGGCCGGTTGGTCCCTGGGGCCTGAGTGTCGCGGCTCCCCCGGCGAGCTGCCGAAAGCCACGCGACGCCGGTGGGGAAAGCCGGATGGCCTCCCCCACCGGGGTGCGACAACTTACTCGCCGCGGTTCTTCTGGATGATCTCGTCAGCCACAGCCTTGGGAACCTCGGCGTAGCTGTCGAAGGTCATCGAGTACACCGCGCGGCCCTGCGTCTTGGAACGCAGGTCACCGATGTAGCCGAACATCTCGGACAGCGGAACGTTGGCACGGATGACCTTGACGCCCGCAGCATCCTCCATGGACTGGATCATGCCACGACGGGAGTTGAGGTCACCGATGACGTCGCCCATGTACTCCTCGGGAGTACGGACCTCGACGGCCATGAGCGGTTCGAGCAGAACCGGGTTGGCACGGCGTGCGCCTTCCTTGAACACCTGGGAACCGGCGATCTTGAACGCCATTTCCGAGGAGTCGACGTCGTGGTACGCGCCGTCGATCAGGATGGCCTTGACACCCACCATGGGGTAGCCGGCCAGGATGCCGAACTGCATGGCGTCCTGGATACCAGCGTCGATGGAGGGGATGTACTCGCGCGGAACGCGGCCACCGGTGACCTTGTTCTCGAACTCGTAGAACGTGCCGTCCGTGGTCTCGAGCGGCTCGAAGGAAACCTGCACCTTAGCGAACTGACCGGAACCACCGGTCTGCTTCTTGTGGGTGAAGTCGACCTTCTCAACGGCCTTCTTGATGGTCTCGCGGTACGCGACCTGGGGCTTGCCCACGTTGGCCTCGACCTTGAACTCGCGGCGCATGCGGTCCACCAGGATGTCCAGGTGGAGCTCGCCCATGCCGGCGATGACCGTCTGGCCGGTGTCCTCGTTGAGGGAGACCTGGAAGGTCGGGTCCTCGGCGGAGAGCTTCTGGATGGCCGTGGAGAGCTTCTCCTGGTCACCCTTCGAGTTCGGCTCGATGGCCACGGAGATCACGGGCTCCGGGAAGCTCATGGACTCCAGCACGATCTGGTTGTTCGGATCGCACAGGGTGTCACCCGTGGTGGTGTCCTTCAGACCGATGGCGGCGTAGATGTGGCCTGCGGTGGCGCCCTCGACGGGCATCTCCTTGTTGGCGTGCATCTGGAAGAGCTTGCCGATGCGCTCCTTCTTGCCCTTGGTGGAGTTGACCACCTGGGCGCCGGCCTCGACGTGACCGGAGTACACGCGGACGAAGGTCAGCTGACCGAAGAACGGGTGAGCCGCGATCTTGAAGGCGAGAGCGGAGAAGGGCTCGTCAGCGCTGGGCTTACGGACCAGTTCCTCTTCCTCGTTGCGCGGGTTGTGACCGATCATGTCCGGCACGTCCAGCGGGGACGGCAGGAAGTCGATGACGGCGTCGAGCATCGGCTGCACACCGCGGTTCTTGAAGGCGGAGCCACAGAACACGGGGTAGAGCTCGGAGTTGACGGTCATCTTGCGGATGCCGGCCTTGAGCTCCTCGAGGGTGATCTCCTCGCCCTCGAGGTACTTCTCCATGAGCTCTTCGGAGGACTCGGCGACGGTCTCCACGAGCTGCGCGCGGTATTCCTCGGCACGCTCCTGCAGATCGGCGGGGATCTCCTGGACCTCGTAGGAGGCGCCCATGGTCACGTCACCCTTGGCATCGCCGGGCCACACCAGGGCACGCATCTCAAGCAGGTCGACGACACCGATGAAGTCGTTCTCGGAACCGATCGGCAGCTGCATGACGAGCGGCTTGGCGCCCAGGCGGCTGATGATGGTGTCCACGGTGAAGTAGAAGTCAGCGCCCAGCTTGTCCATCTTGTTGACGAAGCAGATGCGGGGGACGTTGTACTTGTCAGCCTGACGCCACACGGTCTCGGACTGCGGCTCAACGCCTTCCTTGCCGTCGAAGACGGCGACGGCACCGTCGAGGACGCGCAGGGAGCGCTCAACCTCAACCGTGAAGTCCACGTGACCGGGGGTGTCGATGATGTTGATCTGGTTCTTGTTCCAGAAGCAGGTCACGGCGGCAGACGTGATGGTGATGCCGCGTTCCTTTTCCTGTTCCATCCAGTCGGTGGTGGACGCACCATCGTGCGTTTCACCGATCTTGTGGTTCACACCCGTGTAGAAAAGGATGCGCTCCGTAGTAGTGGTCTTGCCGGCATCGATGTGGGCCATGATGCCGATGTTGCGGACCTTGTTAAGGTCGGTAAGCACGTCCTGTGCCACGGTGTCTCCCTTTGAGATGGACAACACGTCCGCCGCCGACCGAGGAGGCCGGCGGCGGTTCGTGTGTTTTTACCAGCGGTAGTGGGCGAAGGCCTTGTTGGACTCGGCCATCTTGTGGGTGTCTTCGCGACGCTTCACGGCGGCGCCGAGACCGTTGGAGGCATCCAGGATCTCGTTGCGGAGGCGCTCGGTCATGGTCTTCTCACGACGGGCCTTGGAGTAACCGACGAGCCAGCGCAGGGCCAGCGCGGTGGCGCGACCCGGCTTGACCTCGACCGGAACCTGGTAGGTGGCGCCACCGACACGGCGGGACTTGACCTCAAGGCTCGGCTTGATGTTGTCCATGGCCTTCTTCAGGGTGGCGACGGGATCGTTGCCGTTCTTCTCGCGGGCACCTTCGAGGGCACCGTAGACGATGCGCTCGGCGGTGGACTTCTTACCGTCCACGAGAACCTTGTTGATCAGCTGGGTGACCAGCGGGGAACCGTAAACCGGATCCGAAACGAGCGGCCGCTTGGGGGCCGGACCCTTGCGAGGCATATTACTTCTTCTCCATCTTTGCGCCGTAGCGGCTGCGAGCCTGCTTGCGGTTCTTCACACCCTGGGTGTCGAGGGCACCACGGACGATCTTGTAGCGAACGCCGGGGAGGTCCTTCACACGACCACCGCGCACCAGCACGATGGAGTGTTCCTGCAGGTTGTGGCCCACACCCGGGATGTAAGCGGTAACCTCGACGCCGCCGTTGAGGCGGACGCGGGCGACCTTACGGAGAGCCGAGTTCGGCTTCTTCGGGGTGGTGGTGTAAACGCGGGTGCAGACACCGCGGCGCATCGGGCTGCCCTTAAGGGCAGGAGCCTTGGTCTTGGAGACCTTCGGCGTGCGGCCCTTACGGACCAGCTGCTGAATCGTAGGCACTGTTCGTGTTCTCCATCATCTGGAGCGGACGTTCCCGGCCGCTCCCCATTTGCTTTGCCCCGGCCTGTCAGTCTGCGGACCGAACCACAGGAACGCCAGGGCGAAGCACTTCAAAGAGATGCACACCGGGCCCCGATCCGAATAATCCGCAAGGGCCCCAGGCATGCAAAATCGTGGCATTCGTTGTGCAAGTTCCCCACAACATGGACGGTGTCCGCTGCCACGTAAATCAATCAGATCAACTGTACCACGGCGGAACCCACCGCCGTGAATCGGGGGCGGCCGGGTGCTTGACCCGCCACCACTCCCCCGCACGACGACGGCGCCCGCCGGCCGCCGTCGTCGTCCTCGCCTCACGTGCCGGCGCCGCAGCCCGCGGAAACGCGGGAGGGCCCCACCGGAAACCGGTGGGGCCCTCCCTGCCACGCATCAGATGCGGGGCTGATCCTTAGCGGTAGTCGCCGCCGAGATCGTAGTCATCCAGCGGGATGGCGTGGAACTCACTGCCGCCGTCGACACCCATGGGGTCGTAGGAGAAGTCGCTGAACGAGGCCTGAGCGGAGAAGATGCTCGCCTTGGCCTCCTCCGTCGGCTCGACGGTGACATCGGTGTAGCGCGGCAGGCCGGTGCCGGCCGGGATGAGCTTACCGATGATGACGTTCTCCTTGAGGCCCAGCAGCGGGTCGCTCTTGCCTTCCATGGCCGCCTGGGTGAGCACCCGGGTGGTCTCCTGGAAGGAAGCGGCCGACAGCCAGGACTCCGTGGCCAGCGAGGCCTTGGTGATGCCCATGAGCTCGGGACGGCCGGAGGCCGGCTTCTTGCCCTCGGACACCACGCGACGGTTCTCGCCTTCGAAGCGGCTGCGCTCGGCGAGCTCGCCGGGCAGCAGATCCGAATCGCCGGACTCGATCACGGTGACACGACGCAGCATCTGGCGGACGATGACCTCCACGTGCTTGTCGTGGATGCCGATGCCCTGGCTGCGGTACACGCCCTGAACCTCGTCCACCAGGAACTTCTGCGCGGCACGGGGGCCCATGATGCGCAGCACCTGCTTGGGGTCCACCGGACCCTGGACGAGCTTCTGGCCCACCGAGACGTGCTCGCCGTCGGCGACCAGCAGACGCGAGCGGCGCAGGATCGGGTATGCCAGCTCCTCCGTGCCGTCGTCAGGAGTGACGACGATGCGGACCGAGTTCTCACCCTCCTCGATGCTCACGCGGCCGGCGGCCTCGGAGATCGGGGCCACACCCTTCGGGGTGCGGGCCTCGAAGAGCTCCTGGATACGGGGCAGACCCTGGGTGATGTCGTCGCCACCGCCGGCGGACACGGCACCACCCGTGTGGAACGTACGCATGGTCAGCTGCGTGCCGGGCTCACCGATCGACTGGGCGGCGATGATGCCGACGGCCTCACCGATGTCCACGGTCTTGCCGGTGGCCAGCGAGCGGCCGTAGCAGAGAGCACAGGTGCCCACCGTGGATTCACAGGTCAGCACGGAGCGGACCTTGACCTCGGTGATGCCCGCGGCGAACAGCTCGGCGATGACCACGTCACCGCAGTCGCTGCCACCGGCGGCCAGCACATTGCCCTCGGCGTCGACGACGTCGACGGCCAGGGTGCGGGCGTAGGCGCTGTTCTCGACGTTCTCGTCCAGACGCAGCTCACCGTTCTCGTCGACCAGGGCGATCGGGGTCACCAGACCACGCTCGGTGCCACAGTCGGCCTCGCGGACGATGACGTCCTGCGAGACGTCCACCAGACGACGGGTCAGGTAACCCGAGTTGGCGGTACGCAGAGCGGTGTCAGCCAGACCCTTACGGGCGCCGTGCGTCGCGATGAAGTACTCGAGAACGGACAGGCCCTCACGGTAGGAGGACTTGATCGGACGCGGGATGATCTCACCACGGGGGTTGGCCACGAGGCCACGGATACCCGCGATCTGACGAACCTGCATCCAGTTACCACGAGCACCGGAGGACACCATGCGGTTGATGGTGTTCATCGGAGACAGCGACTTGCGCATGACCGAGGCGACCTCGTCGGTGGCCTTGCCCCAGAGCTCGATGAGCTCCTGACGGCGCTCGTCCTCGTCGATCAGACCCTTGTCGTACTGGCTCTGGATCTTCGCGGCCTTCTCCTCGTACCCGGCGAGGATCTCCGGCTTGGCGGCCGGGACCTCGATGTCGGACACGGCGACGGTCACACCGGAGCGCGTGGCCCAGTAGAAACCGGCGTCCTTGAGGTTGTCCAGCGTCGCAGCGGTGACGACCTTGGGGTAACGCTCGGCCAGATCGTTGACGATCCGGGAGAGCTCGCCCTTGTCGGCGACGGCCTCGACCCAGGGGTAGTCCGCGGGCAGGGTGTCATTGAAGATGACCTGACCCAGCGAGGTCTCCACCAGGACAGGCTGACCCTGCTCCCAGCCTTCGGGGGCTTCCCAGCCCTCGTACGGCACGAAGTTGTCCAGGCGGATCTTCACCTTGGAGTTCAGGTGGAGTTCCCGCGCGTCGAACGCCATGATCGCCTCGGAGACGGAGGAGAAGATCCGGCCTTCACCAGCAGAGCCCACACGCTTGGTGGTCAGGTGGTAGAGACCGATGATCATGTCCTGCGACGGGAGGGTCACGGGGCGGCCGTCGGACGGCTTCAAGATGTTGTTCGAGGACAGCATCAGGATGCGCGCCTCAGCCTGGGCCTCGGGGCTCAGGGGCAGGTGCACAGCCATCTGGTCGCCGTCGAAGTCCGCGTTGAAGGCGGCGCACACGAGCGGGTGCAGCTGGATGGCCTTGCCTTCCACGAGCTGCGGCTCGAAGGCCTGGATGCCCAGACGGTGCAGGGTGGGTGCACGGTTGAGCAGCACCGGGTGTTCGGTGATGATCTCTTCCAGCACGTCCCAGACCTGCGGACGGTAACGCTCGACCATGCGCTTGGCGCTCTTGATGTTCTGCGCGTGGTTGAGATCGACCAGGCGCTTCATCACGAACGGCTTGAAGAGCTCCAGGGCCATCTGCTTGGGCAGACCACACTGGTGCAGCTTCAGCTGCGGGCCGACGACGATGACCGAACGGCCGGAGTAGTCGACGCGCTTGCCGAGGAGGTTCTGACGGAAACGGCCCTGCTTGCCCTTGAGCATCTCGCTCAGGGACTTCAGCGGACGGTTGCCCGGACCGGTGACGGGGCGGCCACGGCGGCCGTTGTCGAAGAGGTTGTCAACAGCTTCCTGCAGCATGCGCTTTTCGTTGTTGACGATGATCTCCGGGGCACCCAGCTCGAGCAGACGCTTGAGTCGGTTGTTGCGGTTGATCACGCGGCGGTACAGGTCGTTGAGGTCGGAGGTCGCGAAGCGGCCACCGTCCAGCTGCACCATGGGGCGCAGTTCCGGCGGGATCACCGGGACGGCGTCCAGGACCATGCCCAGCGGGCTGTTGTCCGTGGTGAGGAACGCGTTGACGACCTTGAGGCGCTTGAGCGCACGGGTCTTCCGCTGGCCCTTGCCGTTCTGGATGATGTCCTTGAGCAGCTCGGATTCGGCCTCGAGGTCGAAGGTCTCGAGGCGCTTCTTGATCGCCTCGGCACCCATGGAGCCCTCGAAGTACATGCCGTAGCGGTCACGCAGCTCGCGGTAGAGACCCTCATCGCCCTCGAGGTCGGCGACCTTGAGGTTCTTGAAGCGGTCCCAGACCTGCTCGAGGCGCTCGATGTCGGCGTCCGCGCGCTTGCGGACGTTCGCCATCTGACGGTCGGCGGAGTCGCGGGCCTTCTTCTTGTCCGCGGCCTTGGCGCCCTCACCCTCGAGGCGAGCGAGCTCGTCCTCCAGGTCGCGGGCGATCGCGGCGATGTCGGCGTCGCGGGTGTCCACCAGCTGCTTCTTCTCCACATCGTGCTCGATCTGGAGGTTCGGCAGTTCGGCGTGACGGTTCTCCTCGTCAACGCTGGTGATCATGTAGGCGGCGAAGTAGATGACCTTCTCCAGGTCCTTCGGCGCCAGGTCGAGCAGGTACCCCAGACGGGACGGAACGCCCTTGAAGTACCAGATGTGGGTGACGGGAGCGGCGAGCTCGATGTGGCCCATGCGCTCACGGCGCACCTTGGCGCGGGTGACCTCGACGCCACAGCGCTCACAGATGATGCCCTTGAAGCGCACGCGCTTGTACTTGCCGCAGTAGCACTCCCAGTCGCGGGAAGGGCCGAAGATCTTTTCGCAGAAAAGACCGTCCTTCTCCGGCTTCAGGGTGCGGTAGTTGATGGTTTCCGGCTTCTTGACTTCGCCATAGGACCAGTCGCGGATGTCATCCGCAGTGGCCAGGCCGATCTGCATGAGGCCGAAGGAAGATTCGCTGGACATGGAATCCTGTTCTCTCTTGTCTCTAAGTCTTGACTGTCAGGAAGAGGTGGGGTGCAGCGGCGGCCGGAGCCGCCGCTGCACGGCACTACACCTCTTCGACGGAGCTGGGCTCTGCGCGGGACAGATCGATGCCCAGTTCTTCGGCAGCCGTGAAGACTGCATCGTCAGAGTCACGCATCTCGATCGTGGTGCCGTCGGTGGAGAGGACCTCCACGTTCAGGCAGAGCGACTGCATTTCCTTGATCAGAACCTTGAAGGATTCGGGAACGCCCGGCTCCGGGATGTTCTCGCCCTTGACGATCGCCTCGTACACCTTCACGCGGCCGTGGATATCGTCAGACTTGATGGTGAGGAGCTCCTGGAGCGTGTACGCCGCGCCATAGGCCTCCAGCGCCCACACTTCCATTTCACCGAAGCGCTGACCACCGAACTGGGCCTTACCGCCCAGCGGCTGCTGCGTGATCATGGAGTACGGGCCGGTGGACCGGGCGTGGATCTTGTCGTCCACCAGGTGGTGGAGCTTCAGGATGTACATGTAGCCCACGGAGATCGGGTCCGGGAACGGCTCACCGGAACGGCCGTCGAACAGACGGGTCTTTCCGGAGGCGTCGATGAGACGGTCGCCGTCACGGGTCACGTTGGTGGAGTTCAGCAGACCTGCGATCTCCTCCTCACGCGCACCGTCGAACACCGGGGTGGCCAGGGTCTGGTTCGGGCCGGTCTCACGGGGCAGGTTCGGGAGGTTCTTGACCCACTCCGGCTCGCCCTCGATCTTCCAGCCGGTCTTCGCGACCCAGCCCAGGTGCGTTTCCAGCACCTGTCCGACGTTCATTCGGCCCGGGACACCCAGCGGGTTCAGGACCACGTCGACCGGGGTGCCGTCCGCCAGGAACGGCATGTCCTCGATCGGCAGGATCTTGGAGATGACGCCCTTGTTGCCGTGACGGCCGGCGAGCTTGTCACCGTCCGTGATCTTGCGCTTGGCGGCCACGTAGACGCGGACCAGCTGGTTCACGCCCGGGGGCAGCTCGTCGTCGTTGTCGCGGTCGAAGACGCGGACACCGATCACGGTGCCGGACTCGCCGTGGGGCACCTTCAGGGAGGTGTCACGCACTTCGCGGGACTTCTCGCCGAAGATGGCGCGCAGCAGGCGCTCCTCCGGGGTCAGCTCGGTCTCACCCTTCGGGGTGACCTTGCCGACCAGGATGTCCCCGGCCTCGACCTCGGCGCCGATGTGGATGATGCCACGCTCGTCCAGGCCCGCCAGGACCTCTTCGGAGACGTTCGGGATGTCACGGGTGATCTCCTCGGCACCGAGCTTGGTGTCGCGGGCATCGATCTCGTGCTCCTCGATGTGGATGGAGGACAGGACGTCCTCGGCCACCAGGCGCTGGGACAGGATGATGGCATCCTCGAAGTTGTGGCCTTCCCAGGACATGAACGCGACCAGGAGGTTGCGTCCCAGGGAGAGCTCACCCTGGTCCGTGGAGGGACCGTCGGCGATGATGCCGCCGACTTCGAGGCGCTGGCCTTCGTCCACCAGAACGCGGTGGTTGTAGCAGTTGCCCTGGTTGGACCGGGAGAACTTGCCGATGCGGTAGCTCGTCTCGGTGCCGTCATCGTTCAGCATGACCACGAGGTCGGCGGAGACCTCGGAGACCACACCGGCCTTCTTGGCCACGACGACGTCGCCGGCGTCCACAGCAGCGGCGCGCTCCATGCCGGTGCCCACGAAGGGGGCCTCGGCGCGGACCAGCGGCACGGCCTGACGCTGCATGTTGGCACCCATGAGGGCGCGGTTGGCGTCGTCGTGCTCCAGGAACGGGATCAGGGCGGTCGCCACGGACACCATCTGGCGCGGGGAGACGTCCATGTACTGCACGTCCTCGGCCGGGATGAGCACGGGCTCGCCTCCACCGCCACGCTCACGGACGAGGACGGTCTCCTCGGTGAAGCGGTTGTCGGCATCCAGCGGCGCGTTGGCCTGGGCGATGACCACCTCGGCCTCGTCATCCGCGGTCAGGTACTCGACGTCGTCGCTGACGACGCCGTTGGACACCTTGCGGTACGGGGTCTCGATGAAACCGAACGCGTTGATGCGGCCGTAGGACGCCAGCGAGCCGATCAGACCGATGTTCGGGCCTTCAGGGGTTTCGATGGGGCACATGCGGCCGTAGTGCGACGGGTGCACGTCACGGACTTCCATGCCGGCGCGGTCACGGGACAGACCACCCGGGCCAAGAGCCGAGAGACGGCGCTTGTGGGTCAGACCCGAGAGCGGGTTGTTCTGGTCCATGAACTGGGACAGCTGGGAGGTTCCGAAGAACTCCTTGATCGCTGCCACCACCGGGCGGATGTTGATCAGCGACTGCGGCGTGATGGCCTCGACGTCCTGCGTGGTCATGCGTTCGCGGACCACGCGCTCCATACGGGACAGACCCGTGCGGACCTGGTTCTCGATGAGCTCGCCCACGGCGCGGATGCGGCGGTTGCCGAAGTGGTCGATGTCATCGACCTCGACGCGCAGATCCACTTCCTGGCCGTCGCGGACACCCTTGATGGTGGTCTCTCCGGCGTGCAGTGCCACGAGGAACTTGATCATGGCCACGATGTCCTCGACGTGGAGGATGGAGGCCTCCCGGTCGGACAGCGGGCGGTCGATGCCGAGCTTGCGGTTGATCTTGTAACGGCCGACCTTGGCCAGATCGTAGCGCTTGGCGTTGAAGTAGAGGTTGTCCAGAAGGTTCTGGGCTGCCTCGACGGTGGGCGGCTCGCCCGGACGCAGCTTGCGGTAGATGTCCAGGAGGGCTTCCTCCTGGGTCTGCGTGGCATCCTTCTCGAGGGTGGCGCGCATGGAGTCGTACTGGCCGAACTCCTCCAGGATCTGGCCTTCGGTCCAGCCGAGAGCCTTCAGCAGCACCGTGACGGACTGCTTGCGCTTACGGTCCAGACGGACGCCGACCTGATCGCGCTTGTCGATCTCGAGCTCGAACCAGGCACCCCGGGACGGGATGATGCGGGCCGAGTAGATGTCCTTGTCACTGGTCTTGTCCGGCGACTTCTCGAAGTAGGCGCCGGGAGAACGGACCAGCTGCGAGACGACGACACGCTCGGTGCCGTTCACCACGAAGGTGCCCTTCTCCGTCATCAGCGGGAAGTCACCCATGAACACGGTCTGCTGCTTGATCTCGCCCGTGTTGTTGTTGATGAACTCAGCCTTGACGTACAGCGGGGCGGAGTAGGTCGCATCGCGATCCTTGCACTCGGCCATGGTGTACTTGGGCTCGTAGAACTCCGGATCGGAGAAGCTCAGGGACATGGTGCCCTGAAAATCCTCGATCGGGGAGATCTCTTCGAAGATGTCGGCCAGGCCGGACGTCGTGGCGACGGACTCGTCGCCGGCTTCGACAGCGGCGGCGACCTTGGCCTGCCAGCGCTCGTTCCCTACCAGCCAGTCAAAGCTGTCCGTCTGGAGTGCGAGCAGATTCGGGACGTCAAGCGGCTCGTGAATCTTCGCGAATGAGATGCGACGAGTCGCACCATCAGTGGTAGCGGTTTCATTGTTTGGGGTGCTCGAGGCGACCAAGAGGGTTCCTTCCACAGACCTTCGGGCTGAACAGCCCTCCCCCATGGACTGTGCTAAGCGCGCGACACGCTTGGCACCACCTGACCGGGACCGCTATATGACCCGGGATCGTAGAGCGGCATAAGCACTCTTTGCTTAAATGCCACAGACACGACCAGCCCACCGCTATATGAAGGCCGAAGGTACAGAGGGAAGACGCAAATATCCACGATACAGGACAGAAACGAATATGTCTACCGCAGTCACGGTGCCCGAGTCAAGCCGGGCCATCGCCCGGCGAGCCGCCGTCAGTCCTCCGGGACCGTGATGTCCGCGACCGTCGCCCCATAGGCGCGGATCAATTCGTCGGCCTCCACGAAGAGGCTGTAACCGTGCGCTCCGGCGCCCAGGGCGACCCTCCGGCCCACGATCGACTCGTCCGCGACGACCGGCCAGTCCGTGGTGCTCCCGACCGGTGTGATGGTGCCCCGGACGTACCCGGTGGCCTCGAATGCCAGCTCCGCGTCCGGCAGACGGAGCTTGTTCACGCCCACCACCGCGCGGAGCTTGGGCCAGGAGATGGCCCGGCCGCCCGGGACCAGGGCGAACAGGTAGGTTCCGTCCGAGCGCTTCACCACGAGCGTCTTGACGATGCCCGACGGCGGGATGCCCAGCAGCGCCGCGGCCTCCGGCAGCGACCCTGCCGCGGGCCGTTCCCGGATCTCGATCTCCAGCCCACGCGCCGCCGCCGCGTCCCGGACCCGGGCCTGCTGGTCGGCCACGGCGCCCGCACCTGCCGCCTCGCGTGAATCGGACACAGGGCCCTCCTTCAACGTCTTTCATCCCCTGCTGTCTTGCTCATCCTCTCAGGCCCATCCTCTCAGCCAGGACGGACGGGTGCCACCACGCGATAGCCTTGGTGGAGAACCACATCACGAAAGCGAAGGCCCATGTCCAGCACTGAAAACAACAATGACGTTGTCATCCTCGCCGCTGCCCGCACACCACAGGGCCGGCTGAACGGACAGCTCGCGAGCAAGACCGCCGTCCAGCTCGGCAGCCACGCCATCAAGGCCGCCGTGGAGCGCGCGGGGATCGACCCGGAGGACGTTCAGGCCGTCATCATGGGGCAGGTGCTCCAGGCCGGGGCCGGACAGAATCCCGCCCGTCAGAGCTCGGTGGGAGCCGGCCTCGGCTGGAACGTGCCCACGGTGACCCTCAACAAGGTCTGCCTGTCCGGACTCACCGCCGTGATCGATGCGGCACGCCTCATCCGCTCGGGCGAGGCCGACGTCGTCGTGGCCGGCGGGCAGGAGTCCATGACGCGCGCTCCGCACCTGCTGCCCGGCTCCCGCCAGGGCTGGAACTACGGCACCGTGCAGGCGCTCGACCACGCGGCGCACGACGGCCTCACGGATGCCTTCGACGGCCAGTCCATGGGCCTGTCCACCGAAAGCCTGAACCTCACCCTCGGCATCGACCGCCGTTCCCAGGACGAAGTGGCCGCCGCATCCCACCACCGGGCGGCCGACGCCATCGCGGCCGGGGTCCTGGCCGAGGAGATCGCACCGCTGAGCATCGCCCAGCGCAAGGGCGATCCGCTGATCGTGGACACCGACGAAGGCGTCCGGGCCGGAACCACCCTGGAGACCCTGGCCGGCCTCAAGGCGGCCTTCGCCACGGACGGGACCATCACGGCCGGCAACTCCTCGCCGCTCTCCGACGGCGCCTCGGCGCTGGTCCTGTCCTCCCGCAAGTACGCCGAGGAGCACGGCCTGGACTACCTGGCCGTCGTGGGCAGCCCCGGCCAGGTGGCGGGGCCTGACAATTCGCTCCACTCGCAGCCCTCGCACGCGATCCAGGCGGCCCTGAACCGGGCCGGCTGGCAGACCGAGGACCTGGACTTCATCGAGATCAACGAGGCGTTCGGGTCCGTGGCGGTCCAGTCGCTCAAGGACCTGGACTACCCGCTGGAGCGCTGCAACATCCACGGTGGGGCGATCGCCCTCGGCCACCCCATCGGCGCCTCCGGTGCGCGCCTGGCCCTGCACGCGGCCTTCGAGCTGAAGCGCCGTGGCCGGGGCAAGGCCGCCGTGGCGCTCTGCGGCGGTGGCGGCCAGGGTGAGGCTCTTCTCCTCTACCGCGACTGAACGACCGCTGCTGAATCACCGCGACCGCGCCACCGGTGCTGTGACGCGAGAGGCCGGTTGAGCATGGATCCAGTGATCTGGACCGCGCTCAACCGGCCTCTCGCGTTGCGGCGGACGTCCCGTCAGGCGGTGACGGTCAGCGGCTGGCCGTTGGCCACCAGCTTCCAGTCGTTCCGGGCGAACACCGCCGGATCCAGGACGCCGTGCTCCACCACGTAGTCGATCATGAGCTGGCGGATCTCCTGCTGGCTGTTGGTCAGCACGGGGGCCTGGGTGACACCCGGGAAGCTGCCGCCGCCGCTCTGCC
>Ga0213829_1001061_pt1 | contig 21201 bp, 17 predicted proteins | sample MC6MC0896MG_FD_180665 | JGI IMG/M metagenome (GOLD analysis project Ga0213829, IMG submission 180665) | Enriched soil aggregate microbial communities from Iowa State University, Ames, United States - MC6-MC0896-MG | ecosystem: Environmental > Terrestrial > Soil > Unclassified | place: USA: Iowa...
TCGAAATACCCGCGATAGTTCTTGTCGCCCACGTGCTCGAACATGCCTACCGACAGGATCGCGTCGAAGGATTCCTCCACCTCGTGGTAATCCTGCAGCCGTATCTCGATCGGCAACCCCGCGCACAACTGCCGTGCATATTCCGCCTGCTCGTGCGAGATCGTCACGCCCACCCCGGACACGCCGTAGCGCTCGGCCGCGAATTTGAGCGCCTCGCCCCAACCACAGCCGATATCCAGGATGCGTTGACCAGGACGCAGCCCCAGTTTGCGGCAGATCAGATCGAGCTTGGCCTCCTGCGCCGCATCCAGGTCCGTCGCCTCGCGCCAGTAACCGCAGCTGTAGACCAGCCGCTGGCCAAGCATCGCCTCGTACAGATCGTTGCCCAGATCGTAATGGCGGCGGCCGACCTCGAAGCTGCCGGCGCCTGCCTGCAGGTTGAACACCCGCGCCTTGAGCGCATCGGCCAGATCGCGCCAGCCGTGCACACGCTCGTCCAGATGCGCCTGCATCAAGTGGAAGAGGAAGTCGTCCAGCGAGTCGGCGTCCCACTGCCCGTCCATGTAACTCTCGCCCAGGCCCAGCGAGCCTTGGGCCATGACCCGCGCATGGAAGCGCGGGTCGTGCACCGTGATGTCCTGCGGCTGGTCACCATCGACGGTGACCCCCGCTTCATGCAGCAACCCTGTGACCCGTCGTTGCAGCCCAGCGTCCACGTCGCCTCCGTCGGTCAGCCCCGGGCGAACAGCCCCGCCACATCCTGACCCGCGTGCGGCACCAGCACGGCGGCCGGGACGTCCACGGTCTGCGTGCCGTCCGAGTACGGCCCTACCTGGTAGGGCGGGAACACGAAGCGTATCGCAGAGATGCGTCCGTCGGAACCGGTCAGCGGCTGGAACTGGCTGAAGTTGTCCGCGCTGGGCCCGGTGCCATCGGCGATCATCCGGCTGGCGTTGCGCAGGGACTCCTGCATCTGCGCCGGCTCCAGCTCATCGCCGCTCAGGCGTGTGGCCACGCGTTCGCGCAGCTGGTCGGCCACGTAATCGCTGATCGCCTTCCAGCCCTTGTCGTCGGCCACCAGCTTGTCGGCGGTCAGCATCTGCTGCTGCTCCGGCAGCCACACGAAGCGCGCCACCAGCGGCTCACCGTGGGCACCGCCGGTGTACCGGCTGCCATCGGCCGTGACCACCACCAGCTGAGGCGTCTCGAGCACCTTCTCGAAGGTCAGCGAGAGCTCGTAGGGCATGGTCGGCTTGTCATTGCCCAGCCCGTCCAGCGCCTGCTGCAGCTCTGCCCGCGCACTGTCGGCGTAGCCGCCCAGCGCCTTGGCCAGGCCCGGATACCGCGCGATGTCCGGCGGGTAGGTGATCCCGACCACGGCCTGCGGCGAGGTCTCGATCACGTCGCGCAGTTCGACCGGCGCGTCGGGAGCGACCGCGGGTGCGGCCGGTTCGGCAGCCGTGTCGACCGGTGCCGCCGGGGCGTGTGTGTCGCCGTCGCGCTTGCAGCCTGCCAGCACCACCACGCCCATGGCCACGGCCAACGCGCTGGCGCGCAGCGCGCGACGGTTTCCTGCGATGTTCATCCTGAAATCCCCTTGTTGTAACCCACCATCATGATCGGCCATCCCTGAAGCATGACCCGCTGTCGTCATCGGACCAGCAGGTCGTCGTACTCCTCGTGCCGCTGCAGGAACGCCTCAGCGTAAGCGCAGGCCGGCACCACCTTGAATTTCTGTTCGCGTGCATAGCGCAGCGCCACCTTGGTCAACTCACCCGCGATGCCGCGGCCGGCGATCGGCTCGGGCACCTCGGTGTGGGTGATGATCATCCGCTTGCGCTTGATCTGGTAATCCAGCAGCGCCAGATGCCCTTTGACCCGGGCCTGGAACCGGTGATGGGCCAGATCGTGCTCCACCTCGTAAGCCAGTCCGGGCGGCGTGACCGAAGCCATGAGCGGTGTCTCCTGCGGCGACTGCAGCGATAGTGCGCAGCCGGCCGCCATGATCGCGTGAAGCCTGAACAGGGGCAAGCAGCGACGTGATGCGTCACATCCAGCCCTAAAGCCGGGCGCCTTCCGGCCGATATCAGCGTCGGACAGGGCGTGAAAGCTGGCATGGCTTTTGCGAAGACCTGCCTGCACGCACCCGCTTTCCGGAGGTCCGCATGGACAACACCGCACCCGCCCCCACCGCCCACGGCGATGCCGACAGCTCGCTGCTCGAAGGCCTGTTCCAGCTGGCCGTGAACGGCCAGACGCAGGGCTAGGAATTCGACCAGATCGACAACGAGGTCTACGCCCGCCTGCTCAGCACCTATGGCGTGGACGGCAAGAAGGCCGCGTGATCCGCGGCCGTCCAGGGTGCCTGGATACGTACCGGCCTTGGGCCGGTACGTGCCGGCTCAACCGCCGAGGCGGAAGGTCGGGTTGCTCAGCTCACGCAGGAAGTGGCTGAAGATGCTCGGCTGCATGGCCAGCATGAACAGCACGCCGAAGGCCGCACCGGCCAGATGTGCACTGTGGTTGATCCGGTCGCCGCCACGGCGGTCCATCCAGATGCTGTAGCCCACGTAGAACACCGCATAGATGATCGCCGGGGCCGGAATGAACAGCACCAGGATGATCGACCACGGCTTGATCAGGATGAAGGCGAACAGCACCGCCGAGACCGCACCGGACGCCCCCAGGCTGAGGTAGTTCGGGTTCTTCTGGTTCTTCAGGTAGCTGGGCAGGATCGAGACCAGCAACGCGCCCAGGTAGAACGCCGGATAGGTCAGGTAGCTGCCGCTCAACTGCAGCATCACCTGTTCGATGAAGCCGCCGAAGAAGAACAGCGTGATCATGTTGAACGCCAGGTGCGACAGGTCGGCGTGGATGAACCCGTAGGTGATCAGGCGATCGTACTGACGGTTGCGATCCACTGCCGGCGGCCACAGGATCAGGCGGTCGGCCAGCGCGCGGTTCTTGAACGCCATCCACGACACGATGACGGTGATGGCGATCAGCAGCAGGTTGACTGGGGTCATGTCAGGCTCAGGCGGTGCGGTAGTTGTCGACCATACGATAGCGCTTGGCATACCAACCGAAGGCCAACGCCGCCAGGAACGCAAAGCCGGCGAAGAAGAACATCAGGAACGCCGCCTCGCTCAACCCGGTACTGGCGATCTGGTGGGTCACCGTATCGTTGCGCACCGCCGCGTTGGACAGCAGCACCCACAGGTTGCCGATGGTGGTGGTCAGGTTCCAGAAGCTCATCACCACGCCCTTCATCGCCTGCGGCGCCTGGCTGTAGGCGAACTCGAGGCCGGTGGCCGAGACCAGCACCTCACCGAAGGTCAGCAGCGCGTAGGGCAGCATCTGCCAGAAGATGGACATGACGTTGCCGCCATCCATCATCACCTGGATACCGCCGACCACGATCCAGGCCAGGCCGCTGAAGGCGATACCGGCGGTCATCCGGCGCAGCGCGGTCGGCTCGAAGCCGAAACGGCGCAGCATCGGGTACAGCACCAGGTTGTTGAACGGGATCAGGATCATCACCAGAAGCGGGTTCAGCGCCTGCATCTGCGAGGCGGTGAACCAGCTCGGCATCGCCATCTGCTGGCCCTGCAGGACCCAGGTCGAGGCCTTCTGGTCGAACAGCGAGAAGAACGGCGTGGTCAGGGCGAAGATCACCAGCACGCGCAGCACCGAGCGCACGCCCTCCACCGCCTCGGCCGGGTGCACGGCGCGGGCGCGGTCCAGCTGGATCCAGGTGCCGCCACCGATGCCGGCCAACAGCAGGACCAGCGCGATGCACAGGCAGATCACGATGCCCAGGCTGCCGACCAGCCCCATCGAGGCCACCGCCAGCACCGCACCGAGGATGGCAAGGGTACGACCCGGACGGCCCTTGCCCGGCACCTGCGCCGACAGCGCGGTACGCACCACGTTGCCGAACGAATGCGGGTCCTTGGGCGGCAGCGGGACCAGCACGTAGCGCTTGCGGCCCATCCAGAACACGAAGGTGGCCACGAACATCAGGATGCCCGGGATGCCGAAGGCCCACGACGGACCCAGGTTCTTCAGCGCCAGCGGAATCAGCAGCGAGGCGAACAGCGAGCCGAAGTTGATGATCCAGTAGAAGGCGTCGAACACGACCTTGGCCAGATGCTTGTTGCTCTGGTCGAACTGGTCGCCCATGAACGAGGCCACCAGCGGCTTGATGCCGCCGGCACCCAGCGCGATCAGGCCCAGGCCGACGAAGAAGCCCTGGCGGCTGTCCTCGAAGATGGCCAGGCAGGCGTGGCCGGCGCAATAGATCAGGCTGAACCACAGGATGGTGTGGTACTTGCCGAAGAATTTGTCGGCCAGCCAGCCACCGAGCAGCGGGAAGAAATACACGCCGATCATGAAGCTGTGCATGATGTCCTTGGCCTCGCCGGCCCGGCCATCGGCGGTGATCTCCTGCAGCAGCAGCGAGGTGATCAGGAACTGCACCAGGATGTTGCGCATCCCATAGAAGCTGAAGCGTTCGCAGGCCTCATTGCCGATGATGTAGGGAATCTGGCGCGGCATCTTTCCTTTGCCGGCGCTGGCGGCTGCGATATTGCTCATCCTGTGGGGCTGTCCTGCGAACACGAAAGGACCAAGATTACCGGAAGCCCCCACCCCAGCGCACGCTGCACAGCTGCATGACAGGGGCCGCCGGACATGGCAGGCGGGCCGGAATCCCATCCGCGCGATGGCACCCGTGTCACGGATCGTCGACGGCGAAAGCGTAAACTTATCGTTATGCGCACGCACATCACCGGTGGGACCCGAGGTTGGACAGGCTGGATCCTGCTGCTGTTGCTGGCCGCGCCCGCCGCCGGCGCGCACGCGCGCCAGGCCGAGGACGCCCTGCCCTCGCTGAAGATCGCCACGCTGGAACTGCCGACCCAGGACGATGCCCAATGGCAACAGCGGCGTGACCAGGTGCTGCAGCTGCTGGAGTCGATGCAGCCGGACGTGATTGCGGTGCAGCGGGTGCTGCAGACCCAGGGCCGCAACCCCGCCTGCTGGCTGGCCAGCCGGCTGCGCTACAGCTGCGATTTCGTCACCGCCGATCCGCCCAGCCAGCCGCTGCGCCACGGCAGCGCCATGCTGACCCGGCTGCCGGTGACGGATGACGCCGTCACCCTGCTGCACCCGCCGGGGCAGTTCAGCGCGGCCGGGATGCTGCGGGTCAAGCTGCGCGAGGAACTGATCAACATCTACGTGGCCCGGCTTCGCCCGGAACCGGACGACGCGCAGATCCGCCGGCACCAGACCACCGATCTGATGACCTGGATCGGCGCGACCGCCGACGGCCTGCCTTCGCTGATCGCCGGCGACTTCTCGGCCGAGATCACCGAGCTGGTGGGAAGTACCCCGGGCTTCCAGCCGGCCCGCAAGAACCCCGGCGAACGCGTGGATCCGCCGTCGCTGGCCGGCGCGGCACGGGGGCACGGCCTGGACGTGCTGTTCCAGGTGAAGCACTTCGGCGGCATCCGCCAGGACAGCATCAAGCTGCCGGCCAGCGAGGGCGACGCTGCGGCGATGCGGCTGGGCACCATGGCCACCCTGCGCCTGCAGACGCCGGAAAGCACCAGCGCGCCCTGACCCGCACCGTTTGCGGAGGCCCAACGAAAAACGGCCAGGCATTACTGCCTGGCCGTTGGTGTTTCAGGCAACCGTGCCGATCAGGCGATGGCTTCCTGGTAACGACGCTCGACTTCGTTCCAGTCGACGACGTTGAAGAACGCGCCGATGTATTCCGGGCGACGGTTCTGGTACTTCAGGTAGTACGCGTGTTCCCACACGTCCAGGGCCAGGATCGGCGTGTTGCCGTCCATCAGCGGGCTGTCCTGGTTGGCGCTGCTTTCCACCACGACCTTCTTGTCCGGGGTGACGCTCAGCCAGGCCCAGCCGCTGCCGAAGCGGGTCAGCGCGGCCTTGGTGAAGGCCTCTTTGAACTTCTCGACACCGCCCAGCTGCGAATCGATCGCCTTGGCGACGTCACCGACCGGAGCGCCGCCGCCATTGGGCGACATCACGGTCCAGAACAGGGTGTGGTTGGCATGGCCGCCGCCGTTGTTGCGCACGACGCCCTGCAGGTTTTCCGGCAGCGACTTGGTCTTCTTGACCAGCTCTTCCACCGGCAGGTCGGCATATTCGGTGCCTTCCAGCGCAGCGTTGACGTTGTTGATGTACGTCTGGTGATGCTTGGTGTGGTGGATTTCCATCGTCGCTGCGTCGATATGCGGCTCGAGCGCGTCGTAGGCGTAGGACAGCTTGGGGAGGGTATAGGCCATGTGGTTCTCCTGGTAGCTCACTCACCCGGCAAAGACCGGGCGTTGCGGAGTCGATGATGGGGATGGCCGACAAGCTTACCAAGGGCGATGTAAAGGAAACTTCGTCCTGCGTGGTCGATGGCGTGTCGGGCGCGTTACGCGACAGTGACGGTGTACACCGGTGCGGCGCAGGCCCCGCGGTGCAGCATGCCTGTTCGGCTGGGCCTCACCGTGCCGGGCGATGATCGCAGTAGAGTAGTGGCCTCGCCCCTCTTCGCTGGCCCCTCATGCGCAAGCCGCTGTTGTTGTTGATCGCCATCGTGCTGCTGGTGGGAGGCCTGGCCGCCATCAAGCTGGCCCAGCGCCCGCCCGCGCCGCAGTTCGCGCCATCGCTGACCCAGCCCGACAGCGCGCCGGCCGCCCCTGCACCGACGGCATCGAGCCCGACCACGCGCGATCCCCTGCCCCCGTTCCTGCCGGCCGAAGCGCGCGACACCATCGCGCTGATCCAGCGTGGCGGCCCGTTCCCGCACCGCCAGGACGGCAGCATCTTCAGCAACCGCGAACAGCGGCTGCCGCAGCGGCCGCGCGGCTATTACCACGAATACACGGTGGACACGCCCGGCGCAGGCAATCGCGGCGCACGGCGCATTGTCACCGGCGGCACACCCCCTACTGGCTGGTTCTATACCGATGATCACTATGAAACGTTCCGCAGTTTCGACGTTCCACCTGCCGGGAGCTGGCAATGACGCATGACGGATTCGAGTTGGGCCTGCACGACATCAACAACGCCGGCATCTATGCGATCGGCAACGATGATGTCGCCCCGTTGTCGGCGGCGATGCGCGATGCCGGCCTGCGTGTGATCCAGATCGACCTGGCCGGCTGCCAGGACAAGCGCACTTTGCTGATGCGGCTGGCCGCCCGCCTGGACTTCCCGACCGGCTTCGGCGGCAACTGGGATGCACTGACCGACAACCTGCGTGACCTGGCGTGGCTGCCGGCCAATGGCTATGCCCTGTTCTTCAACGACGCCGATACGCTGCGCAGCGAGGCGGGCGCGGAGTTCGACACGCTGCTGGATGTCCTGGACGAAGCCAGCCGCTACTGGGGCGAGAGCAACGTGCCGTTCTGGGCGTTCGTCGCGCTGCAGGACGCGGACGTGGAACCGGACGCGGACCCCGCACCGTAACGCCCAGCATCCGGTAGAGCCACGCCATGCTTGGCTGCGAGGCGCCGCGACACCCGGCCGAACCCAGCCACGCATGGCGTGGCTCTACCCGCCGCCGAGGCCGCGCCTCATCGGCTGCCGTTGTCTTCCTGCAGTTCCTTCTTGAACGGGATGTCCGGCGGCGGACGCGCGATGGCTGGCTGGTCCTGCATGTTCGGATCGCTCAAGCCACAGCCCCCGCCGAACTGCAGCACGGAGATCACGCAGGAAATCGACGAGCTCGTGCCAGGGATCGGAATTTCCACCGCCTTGATGCCCTTGCGGACCCATTCGGCCAGCAACGATTCGTTGGGCGCCCAGTACTTGTCCAACGAGGTCGGGGTGTAGTCGTACGGCGGGCGCTTGAGCCAGGTGCCGGACTGCGCGATGCGCTCTTTGCTCCAGCCATCTTTCTCGCCGCCCGGTGCGCCCCGCTCGCTGTTGCCGTGACCCTCCTGGCTGGGCACGCGCACACTGCCATCGGCCTTGAACAGACTGCTGCCATTGCCCTGGGTCGCACTGACGGCACGGCCGTTGAGATCGGCGTCCTGCGGATGATTGGCCGCGCCCCAGTCATCGGACCGGTTGGGCGTGGCCCAGCTGCCGGGCGGTGCCGTGGATGGGCTCGCCGGGGCGCGGGTCGCGGTCGGCGACGTGGACGTGCTGGCCGCCGTGCTGGCATTGGCGGCCGCCGGCGCCGTCGCCGTACTGCTCGCCGCGGCCGGTGATGGCGGTGCCGGACGCGGTGCGGCGTTGGGCACCGCGCGTTCGCGCACGGCGACCTCAGGCGATCGGCCCGGTACGGCCACCTCGCGCGTGGGCAGCGTGGCCACGTTGACCGACGGCGCGGTCACCGGCCGGATCTCGCGTTCGCGCACCTGCACCTCACGTTGCGGCACGGTGGCCTCCACCCGGGGCCCGGCAATGGCCACGGTGGGGGTCGGGGCTTCGACCACCGTGACCTGCCGCTCCTGCACGGTCAGCTCGGGCGTGCGCAATTGCGGTTCGGCCGTGCGCGGGGCCGGCACGGTGGTACGCGGCGTCGGCGCTTCCACCGTGACCACGGTGCGCTCACGCACCGCGATGTCCTGCGGCTCGCGCGTCATCACCCGCACTTCGGTGCGCGGCACGCTGGTCGGCGGCACCACGAAATCGGTCGTGGCCTGGGCCACCTCGGTCGCCTGGACGGGCTGCTCCACCGCCGGCGTCGCGGGCGCCGGTGGCGCCGGTTGTGGCTCGCTTGGCGGTGCCGGCGCCGCGGTCGGCTGCGGGGCCGATGCTGTGCGCGCATCCGCCTCGGCCTGCGCCATCGCCTGCGCATTGGCCATCGCCGCAGCGATCGCCGCGTCCGCCGTGGCCGGCTCGGCTGCGGCCGGTGACGCCCCTTGCTCCTGCTGCGGGGTGCCGCGGCCGACGAACTCCACCTGCACGCGCCCGCTCTCGCCGCCCTGTTCGGGCTCGCTTGGCGGGCGGATCAAGGCCACCCACAGCAACAACAGCGCGAACATCAGATGCAGCAGCGCGCTGATCAGCGCCGAGGTCCAGCGCATCCAGCGCTGATCGCGCGGGGCCGGGTCCCAGCCCTGCCAGAGCAGCCGGCGCATCGCCTGGACGAAACTCAGTTCGGGCAGGCGCCCACCAGTGGGCATCGGCTCACGCTGGGCCAGTTCGGCAAGTACTTCGCTGGCCCGTAATGGCCGCGGCAATGGCGACAACGCGCGCAGCCACAGGCCCCACCCATAGGGGAGGCCCGTGGTTTTTTCGAGAATGCGCTTGTCCGGCTGGCGAGCCAGCAGCCAATCGAGGATGTCGTCAGCCCGGCGCAGTGGCACGCAGCGCGATCAGGCAGCCGTGCCGCGGGGAATGTACGGCGCGTCGCCACTCTCGTGGTCGGTCGCGTCGCGCACCGCAGTGATGCCGGGCACACGTCCCATCAAGGTCTTTTCGATGCCCTGCTTGAGCGTGACGTCGGCCATGCCGCAGCCCTGGCAGCCGCCGCCGAAGCGCAGCAGCACCACGCCCTCGGCCGAGACTTCCTGCACTGCGACCTTGCCGCCATGCGAGGCCAGCTGCGGATTGACTTCGTTCTCCACCACCCAGCGCACGCGCTCGACCAGGGAAGAACCTTCCGTCGGCGCCTCGCCCTTGATCTTCGGCGCCTTGATGGTCAGCTGCTGGCTGCCGGTGGCGTTGGTGACGAAATCGATCTCGGCGCCATCAAGCCAGGCCACGCTGGTAGCGGCCACGTAGAGGGTGAAGCCATCGCAGTCCACCGCCCACTCATCACCGAGCAGCTCGCCGGGATCGGCGAACTCCAGGCGGGCATCGGCGCGCGGGGTACCCGCATCGACGGCGGTAAGGCGCACACCCATGCCGGGCACGGCCTCACGCTCGATCAGCTTGCGGAAATAGGATTGGGCAGTGTCGGATATCTGGATCATCGGGCTATTCTAGCCAATCCCTTGTTATGCGCTCATTCGGTTTATACACCGGACCGCGCATTGTTCAGTCATCCAGATGTGGAGGAACCCATGGCCGACCTGATTCCGCTGGCGCAGGCCCATTGCGTGCCGCGCAAAGGCAGCGACCACAAGCTCGGCACCGCCCGGGTCACCGAGCTGCTGGCCCAGATTCCCGGATGGGAGCTGGCCGAGGCCGGCCAGGCGCTGACCCGCACCTTCCGCTTCGACAACTACCACGGCACCATGGCCTTCGTGAACGCCCTGGCCTGGGTTGCCCATCGCGAAGACCACCACCCGGACCTGGGCGTGCATTACGACCGCGCCGTGGTGCGATTCTCCACCCATGATGTGGGTGGCCTGAGCGAAAACGACTTCATCTGCGCGGCGAAAGCCTCGGCCCTGACGGAGTAAGCCCATGAAACTGCAGTACATCGTGCTGTCCAGCCTTGCCGTGGCGGCCCTGGCCGGCTGCAACAAGACGCCCGAACAACCGGCCGCCCCGGTCGCTGCGCCCACCGAGGTCGCCGCGGTCAAGACGCCGCCGCCGGAGTACCCCATCGAACTGGCGTGCCAGGGGATCGGCGGCACCAGTACCTTCAAGGTCACCATCGCCGCCGACGGCCAGCCCAGCCAGGTCCAGCTCGCCAGTGGCAGCGGCAACGCCCAGCTCGACGAGCAGGCGCAGAAGGCGGTCCAGGCCTGGCAGTTCAAGGCCGGCACCCGTGCCGGGCAGACGGTCTCGACCACGATCCAGGTACCGGTCAGCTTCAATCCCCCGCAGCCCAAGCCGGACGAGTGCTTCGCGATCGAAGAACGGCTGCGTCGCGGCGGGTGATCGCCGCAGGGTGTTGAGGTCAGCCGCCGCAAGCCGCGCATCATGGATCGTCAAGGCGCCCGTCGGATCGACGCGTCGCCACGCGCCCGGTGAACACTGCCCCCACGGAGCCCCGCATTTCAGCGGCTCGGTGGGGAGGTGGGGACCGCACGGCGCACTTTTCTCGTACAAGGACGCGTTGGCGGATGCCTGATATTTCCACTGAAAACGTATGGATCGCCCTGGCGGTCACCCTGGCCGCCGGCCTGGCCACCGCGCTGGGCAGCCTGATGGTGCTGTTCTCGCGCCGCCCCAACCCGCGCCTGCTGGCGTTCGGGCTGGCGTTTGCCGGTGGCGCGATGGTTTTCGTCTCGCTGACGGAGATCCTCAACAAGGCCATCGATTCATTCACCCAGGCCTATGACGCCCGACTGGGCTTCGCCTACGGCACTGCGGCCTTCCTGGTCGGCGTGCTGCTGATCGTGGTGATCGACCACCTGATCCCGAACCCGCACGAGAGCCTGGACAAGCAGGACCCGCTGTTCCGCGACAACAACAAGGCCTACATCAAGCGGGTCGGCCTGCTGACCGCCGTGGCGATCACCGCGCACAACTTCCCCGAGGGGCTGGCGACGTTCTTCGCCACCCTGGAGAGCCCCTCGGTCGGCATGCCGCTGGCCTTCGCCATCGCCATCCACAACATCCCCGAGGGCATCGCGATCGCGGTGCCGGTGTATTTCGCCACCCAGAACAAGTTCTATGCATTCGGCGCCAGCCTGCTGTCCGGGCTGGCCGAGCCGATCGGTGCGGCGATCGGCTATGTCGCCCTGTCCGGGGTGCTCAACCATGCCACCTTCGGCTGGGTGTTCGGGATCATCTCGGGCGTGATGGTGTTCCTGGCCCTGGACGAACTGCTCCCGGCGGCCAAGCGCTACGCCAAGGGCCACGAAACCGTGTACGGCCTGGTGGCCGGCATGGGCAGCCTGGCGATCAGCCTGGTGCTGTTCAAGTGGTGATGCCGAGGCTCTATCCCGGCAACTCCGGGCCCTTTCAACCGGGTAACGTCGGCGCAGGGTCCCACCGCCCGGTAGTGCCGGCCGCTGGCCGGCACCCTTGTCGATCGAGACCGTGCAGCGCCGGCCAGCGGCCGGCACTACCTTTATCGGTCGGGATTGTGCAGAGCCGGCCAGCGGCCGGCACTACCCTTGTCGGTCGGCCTTATTTAAGCCGGTTCAGCACCTCGACCAGCTCCTCGGCCAGCGGCGCATTGATCAGATAAGGGGTTTTGCCCGCATCCAGCGCGAACTCCAGCGAGGCCGCGTGCAGGAACAGCCGTTTCAGGCCGATCTGCTCACGAAGCCGCTTGTTGACGTCCGGATCGCCGTATTTGTCGTCACCGGCCACCGGATGACCCAGATGCTGGGCATGCACGCGGATCTGGTGGGTCCGGCCGGTTTCGATCCGCACTTCGCAGTACGAATGGCCGCCCTTGCGCTCGAGCACCTTGAAGTGGCTGATCGACTCCTTGCCGATCGGATTGACCTGCACGTGGCGCTCGCCACCCTGGCGCAGGCCCACGTGCAGCGGGGCGTCCACGGTCATGGTGCCATCGGGCATGCGGCCGGCCAGCAGCGTCAGGTAGCGCTTGCGGATGCCGGCGCCGTGGTCTTCACGCAGCAGCGCCTGCAGCTCGCTCAGGGCCGAGCGCTTCTTGGCCACGATCAGCAGGCCGGAGGTATCCCGGTCCAGGCGATGGACCAGCTCCAGGGTCTTGCCCGGCCGCAGTGCGCGCAGGGTTTCGATGGCGCCGAAACTGATGCCGCTGCCGCCGTGACTGGCCACGCCCGACGGCTTGTTCAGCGCCAGCAGCCGATCGTCTTCGAACACGATGGCATCTTCCAGCCGCTTCATGAACGCGGCCGGCGGGCCAGCCTTCTCGCCCTCTTCGTTGAGACGGACGGGCGGCACCCGGACTTCGTCGCCGCCCTCCAGCTTGCGCTCGGCCTTGGCGCGGCCGCCATTGACGCGGACCTGGCCACTTCGCACGAGCTTGTAGATCAGGCTGCGCGGTGCACCCTTGAGCTGGCCGAGCAGGAAGTTGTCCAGGCGTTGCCCGGCACGGTCGGCCGGAACAGTGATGATACGTACGCTGGTCATGGCTTCAGCGGCTTTGGGGGTGGGCTCGGTAACGGTCATTGGCCTTTTATTCTGTTACACTCGGCGGGCGAGATAAGGGATTGATTTCGTTGGAAGTTGCTCTGGGCCAGAAGCCCGACTTCCCGCGATTCCGGCACAGTGCGCAGCCACCGCCCCCGGGGCGGCCATGTTAGCGGCTCACCGGCGGTCCCGGCCATCGCCGGATGTCTGACACACATTCGCGCTGAACATGTCCCTGTGGCGCTCCAGCCTGGCTGAAAGCTGCCTCCGGCCCAGTTACACCCAAACCAAAACAAATGAAGCGCTCCCGCGGCCTGCCGTGGTGTCGTAGCGCTGGAAACCCAAACCGCCCTCCCCGCGCATGCGCGATGGGCGGTGAAGCGTGACCAGAAGCGAAACCCCATGGCGTTCCGCGCGGTAGCAGCGCGCGAGGAACGCAAGAATGAAGCGAATGCTGATCAATGCCACGCAGGCTGAAGAGCTGCGGGTAGCCATCGTGGATGGCCAGACGCTGTACGACATCGACATCGAACAGCCGTCCAAGGAACAGAAGAAGTCGAACATCTACAAAGGCCGCATCACGCGCCTTGAGCCTTCACTGGAAGCGGCCTTCGTCGAGTACGGCGGTGAGCGCCATGGCTTCCTGCCGCTGAAGGAAATCTCCCGCGATTACTTCCAGGCTGGCGTCGACCACAACAAGGCCGGCATCCGCGAGCTGCTGCGTGAAGGCCAGGAAGTCGTGGTCCAGGTGGACAAGGAAGAGCGCGGCAACAAGGGCGCTGCCCTGACCACGTTCATCTCGCTGGCTGGCCGCTACATGGTCCTGATGCCGAACTCGCCGAGCGCCGGTGGCGTCTCGCGTCGCATCGAGGGCGAAGACCGTGCCGCGCTGAAAGACGCGCTGGACAAGCTGAACATCCCCGACGACATGGGCGTGATCATCCGCACCGCCGGCGTCGGCCGCGATGCCGAAGAGCTGCAGTGGGATCTGGATTACCTGCTGCAGGTGTGGAAGTCGATCGCCGAAGCGGCGCTGACCAAGCCGGCCTCGTTCCTGATCTACCAGGAATCGCGCCTGATCGTGCGCGCCCTGCGTGACTACCTGCGCGCCGATGTCGGCGAGATCCTGGTGGATACCGAGGAGCTGTACGAGACCGCCCAGGAGTTCATGCAGCAGGTGATGCCGCAGACCCTGCGCAAGCTCAAGCATTACAAGGACGACATCCCGCTGTTCAACCGCTTCCAGATCGAATCGCAGATCGAAGGCGCGTATGAACGCAACGTCCGCCTGCCGTCCGGCGGCTCGATCGTGGTCGACCAGACCGAAGCGCTGACCGCCATCGACGTGAACTCCTCGCGCGCCACCAAGGGCAGCGACATCGAGGACACCGCCTTCCAGACCAACCTGGAAGCGGCTGAAGAAGTGGCCCGCCAGCTGCGCCTGCGCGACCTGGGCGGCCTGGTGGTCATCGATTTCATCGACATGGCCTCCAACAAGCACCAGCGCGAAGTCGAGAACCGCCTGCAGAACGCGCTCAAGTACGACCGTGCGCGCGTGCAGCTGGGCCGCATTTCGCGCTTCGGCCTGATGGAAATGAGCCGCCAGCGCCTGCGCCCGAGCCTGGGCGAATCCAGCCAGATCGTCTGCCCGCGTTGCGATGGCCATGGCCGCATGCGCAGCGTCGAGTCGCTGTCGCTGTCCATCATCCGCGTGGCTGAAGAGCATGCGATGAAGGAGAACACCGGGCAGGTGCTGGTCCAGGCCCCGGTCGAGATCGCCAACTACCTGCTCAACGAAAAGCGCAGCGCGCTGCGTGAGATCGAACAGCGCCATGACGCGCCGATCGTGATCGTGGCCGATGAGCAGCTGCACACCCCGCATTACGAAGTGACCCGCCTGCGCGAGAACGAGCTGGGCGAAGAGAGCGGCAAGCCGAGCTACCAGCGCGGCACCCCGCGCAAGCTGCCGGTGCATGCACTGACCAAGGCCCAGCTGAACATCCCGGTCGCCCCGGTGGTGACCCAGGTCAAGCACAGCCAGCCGGCCCCGGTGCGTGAAGCCCCGGAACCGGTGGCCGCACCGGCACCGGTCGCCGCCCCCGTGGCCGCCCCGGCCGCCACCGGTGTGGTGGGTTGGCTCAAGCGCATCTTCGGTGGCGAACCGGCCCCGGCCGCCGCACCGCAGCCGAGCAGCCGCCCGGGCCAGGACGGCAACCGCAACGGTCGCAACAAGGACCGCAACGGCAAGGACCGCAACGGCCGCCGCGATGAGCGTGGCGAGCGCGGCGGTAACGGCAATGCGCAGGCGCAGGGCCGTGGCAAGGACCGTGGTGAGCGTGGCGAGCGCGGCCCGAAGGGCGAGCGTCGTGACGAGCGCCGCCAGGACACCGCCGCACCGGCCAATGGCAACGCAGCACAGGTGCAGGCGCCCAGCCAGGGCAAGCCGCGCAACGAGCAGCAGCCGGCCAAGCCGCGCAATGAAGCGCGCAATGACCAGCAGCAGCCGAAGCTGAAGCAGAAGCAGGGCCAGAACGGCCAGGCCAAGCCCCAGCAGAATGACGGCGACAAGCCGGCCGTGAGCGAAAAGCCCGCGCGCCAGCCGCAAGCCGATGCACCCAAGCCGACCACCGCTGCCCCGGTCGCCGCCGATGCCGCGGTGATCGCCGCCGCTGCCGTGGTCGCCACCGATGCTGCTGCATCGGCTGCCCACGCGCAGGACGCGACCAAGGCCGTTGTGGCCGAGGATGCGCAGGCTGCAGTGAGCGAGGCCACCGAACAGGGTGACGCCCCGGCCAACGCCGAAGACGGTACCGGCGAAGGCGCTTCGCGTCGTCGTCGTGGTCGTCGCGGTGGCCGTCGTCGTCGTCGTGGCAACGGTGAGCAGGCCGCCGGAAGCGATGGCCTCAATGGTGACGAGAACGGTCTGGATGACGAGGGCGACGATCAGGATGGCGATCAGGACGGCGACACCGCCGCCCCGGCCGAGCGCCAGGTCGCCAACCATGGTCAGCCGCAGCCGGAGTTCGAGTTCGACGACGAATCCGGCAACGCGCCGGCCGCCGCCCCTGCCCCGGTCCAGGCCCCGCGCCCGGCTCCGGGAGCCGCTGTCGCCGCTGCCGCTCCGGTGGCGGTGGTCAGCAGCCCGGTCGTGACGGCGGGCCACACCGAGCCGACTCCGGCGCCGGTGGCAGCACCGGTCGCCGAAAAGGCACCGACCCCGGTCGTTGAAAAGGCCGCTGCCCCGGCAGCCGAACCGGTCGCCGAGAAGGCCCCGGCCTCCTACAACGACCCGGTGCCGTTCGTGGAAAGCCCGAAGCCGACCCCGGCCGCTGCGCAGCCGGCTGCACCGGTGGAAGCACCGCGTGTGGTTGAACCGGTGGCTGCTCCGGCGGCTCCGGCTCCGGTGGCTGCTCCGGTGGCTCCGGCTCCGGTGGCTGCTCCGGCAGCTCCGGCCCCGGTCGCTGCTCCGGTGGCTCCGGCGCCGGTGGCTGCTCCGGCAGCTCCGGCTCCGGTCGCTGCTCCGGCAGCTCCGGCTCCGGTCGCTGCTCCGTCGGCCCCGGTCGTCGAGACCGCCCCGGAAGAAGTGAAGGAGCCGACCGCCGCACCGGTGCAGACCAGCATGCTGGATGCCGTCGATGCGACCCAGGCCCCGACACAGCCGGCAGCGCCGCAGGCCCGCACCGAATCGGCCCCGGCCGGCCCGGTCGTGCATAACGGCCAGCTGTTCGGCGCGACCGCCAGCGAAACCCCGGCCACCACCAATGCCGCCGAACAGGCCGCCCAGGCCGAGGCCCGCGAGGACATCCTCACCGATGCCCCGCAGGCCGATGAAGGCGACAAGGCTGACCAGGAAAAGAAAGACACGCTCTGATCTTGGGTGAGTGACGCAACAAACAGACAGCGGCCTTCGGGCCGCTGTCTGCGTTTGGGCGGTTGGATGGCGGAGCCAGCGGCGCGGGTCAGGCAGTCATGATGGCGGCGTTGAGCGTATCCACGCACTGCGTGGATCTACACACGCCGTGGGATGCAGCAAGAGTAGATCCACGCCATGCGTGGATCCAGGATTAGTCGCATCAACGGCAGATCCACGTCATCCGTGGAGGCAGCCGGTAGCGCGCTACACCATCACCGACGACGTGGCGCGCGGCTCAGGGCGTCGTCGCGCCGGCGTTGCCGGTACCCGGCGCGAACTGCAGCCGGGTCCACACGCCGTAGTGATCCGAGGCCCAGCGGCCATCGGCGTACGGCTGATCGAACAGGAGCTTCGCTTCGCGGGCAAGCAGGCGATCCTGCTGGAAGAAGATATGGTCGATGCGCGATGGCGCATCGTAGTAATGGCGGTTGAGCGTGCTGACCTGGGCCAGCTCGTTGTTGACGTGCACGCTGCCGTAGCTGTCGCCGTAGTAATTGCGCAGCTCGCTCAGGTCACCTGCATCCACCAGCGCATTGAAGTCCCCGGCCACGACCACCGGCGCATCCCCTGCGGTCTGCGCGATGAACGTCAGCAGATCGGCCACCTGCTCGCCGCGGATGCGGCTGCCCACCTCGTCCGAGCGCTCGTTCAAGTGCGTGGCATAGACGTTGACCGGCCGACCGTCCACATCGATGCGCAGATGCGCCACGGTGCGGTAGTCGTTGATCGGTGCCAGCAGGTGGTCGTTGCGCGTCAGCACCGGGCGCCGGGTCAGCAGTGCATTGCCATAGCGCTTGAACCGCCCCGGCGGATCGGTGGAAACGAACTGGTACTCATAGCCCAGCTTGCGCGCCAGCCATGCGGCCTGGTTGCGCACATGGGGCTTCTGGATCACCTCCTGCAACGCGATCGCATCAGGCTGCAGGGCCTGCAGCTCCCGCAGGATCACCTGCCGGCGGGCCGGCCAGTTTTCGCGGTCGTGGTGCAGGTTGAAGGTGACCATGGTCATCTCCTGCGTGGCCCCTGCCCCCTTGGCCTGCGCCATCGCGACCACCGACGCGAACGCCAGCACGGCGGCCAGCAGGCCGCGCCTCAACTTCGTCATCTGCCGCATTACGGTGCCTTGCGTTCCGCCCGGCGTACCGATGCCGGAATCTCGATCTCGACCTTGGCCGGCACCTGCATTACCCGCAGCTCGCCGCCCACCCATTGCGCTGGTTCACCGTTGATGGTGGTGGCGCCCGGCTCGCCGCTGTACGGCCATGGCAACACCACGCCACCGGCGGGCGGAATCAGGCCGGCCGACACGGTCAGGGTGAGCTGTTTGTCATTGCGGACCAGTGCGTAGTTCAGCTGACCGTTCGGCGTCCGCAGGCCCTGCACGCCGACGCCCTTGCCTTCCAGCCAACGCGACGGCACCCCGGCGGCCAGCACCAGGCTGTCGTCGATGTCGCGGCTGTAGGCGAACATGTCCAGCGCGGAGCGCACGAAGTCCGAGGCCACCCAGGCGTGGGGCAGGTCGCCCAGGAAGAACGGCTTGCGCGGCGTGCGCGAGACCACTTCGGCCCACTGGTTCCAGGGTTGCGGCGCGCGGTCCTTGAAGAAGAACTCGGTCGCCTGCCAGGCGCGGTCGCGCCAGCCCAGGCGCACGAACGCAGCCACGTTGCGCCACTCGTACGGGGTGTAGTCCTTCCACTCGCGCTTGCCATCACGACGCGCTTCGAAATCGCTCCAGTAGCGCTCGAAGGTGTTGTTCAAGTACGGCTGCGGCAGGCGCCCCTGCTCACCGGCCGGGGCCAGTGCGATGGTGGTCGAGGTCGCGTCGAAATCGCCCAGCTCGGCCGAACCGGGCAGGTAGTCGATGCTGTGCTGCGCGGTCGCTGCCAGCAACGAGGCCTGCAGGTCGTCACGGAACTGATCGCGCGACTCGCTGATCTGCATTGCCTCGGCCTTGCCCAGGGTGCTGGCGATGATCGCGGCATCCTTGTAGCCCCGCAGCGCCCAGAAGTTGTCCCAGTAGGAATGCATCGGCTTGGCCGAATAGCCTTCGTGGCTGATCGAGACCGGCATCATTCCGTAGAAGGCCGGGTTGCGGGCGCGGTTTTCCTCGGTGCGCTCGCTCAGGCGCAGCTGCTCCATGTACTGGTAGGCGCCCTGCACGTGCGGCCACATCACTTCCAGGAAGGTGGTGTCGCCGGTGTAGCGCCAGTATTCGGCGATGTTGAAGATCAGCTCGCCGTGGCTGTCGTTCTCCGGCACCGGATCGCTGCCGCGCGAGTCCACGCAGCACGGCACCTTGCCGTTGTCGAACTGGTACGGCGCGTACCAGTTCACGTACTGGCGCACCGCATCACTACGGCCCATGCGCAGCAGGCCCTCGGAAATCATCGCGCCGTCGCGGATCCAGCTGCGCGAGTACGAGCGCGTGCCCGGCTGGATGCTCGGCCCGATCCGCGAGATCAGCATATGCGCCAGCGCGGTGCGCAGGGTATCGGCCAGCGGCTTGCCGGCGGCCGGCACCTGCAGCGTCACCTGGTCCAGCTTGGTCCGCCACATCGAGGCGACCTGCTGTTGCGCCTTGGCGGCATCAAAGGCCTTGGGCATCGTCCAGTTGCCGGTCTGCGGCAGCACGATGGCGACCTCCCGGCTCTGGCCGGGCTCCAGTTTCCAGCGGTACAGCAGCGCGCCGGAGGCCAGGCCGGTGCCGTCCTTCACTTCGGTGGTGCCCGGCAGCTTGCCGCTGGCCAGGTGGACCACGTCCAGCTTGCTGTCGAAGGCGGTGGCGAAGGCCGCATCCGGCGCCTGCGCCGGATACAGGCGCGGCTTGCCGTTGACGTCCACATGGGTCGGGTCGACCGACAGGTTGTCGATCCGGCTCACACCGCCAACGGTGTTGAGGAACTGGGTCGGCGGGTTGACCTGCCACGGGCGCACCGCCAGGGCCAGGGTGTACTCGTGGGCGACCTTGTCCGGGTTGCGCAGGGTGTAACGCCCGACCAGCTGCGCATTGTCCGGCGTGCCCTGCACGAAGCCGGTGACCTGCAGGCCGGCCTTGTCGTGGGTCCAGCCGACCTTGGCGATCGGCAGGTAATCATCCTGCAGCGACTGGCTCGTCTTGACGTCGGCCCAGCTCAGCAGCTTGTTGTCCACCAGCACGAACGGCTCCACGCTGAAGCTGGACTTGGACACCTCCAGCGCACCGTCTTCGCCGATCAGGGCCTGTTCGCGACCACCATCCAGGCCCAGCAGCGTCCAGTACGGCTGTTCACCGGTGAAGCCACGCGGCACCGAACCGCGCGGCAGGTCGGCGCCCACCGAGCGGACGAAATCATTCGGGGTATCGGCGAACTCGAGCGGCTTGAGCGTGATGTCACGGATGCCGTAGCGCCAGCTCGGGCCGCCCTTGAGGTCGAAGCGCAGATAGCGCGCCTCGGTATCCGGCAGCGCCAGCCAGTCGCGGCCACCGCCGCCGGCGGTCACCTCGCGGCGCGTGTCCCAGCTGCGCCCGTCGGCCGAGGAGCGCACTTCATACCGCGTGGCCTCCAGTCCGGGCAGCCACTCGATCACCGCCCCCCCGAACTCACGCACCTTGTGCAGGTCCAGGGTGATGGTCTGCTCGGCCACGCCGCCGCTGATCCAGACCGTGTCCGGTTTGCCATCGACGATGCGGTTCTGCAGCGCGGTGGCGGTATCGGCGATCACCGACGGGCTCAGTGAAGAGGTATCGGCCGCCGGCAGTCCCTGCAGCGTGAGCCGGTCGAAACAGACCGTGCCCTTGCCGCCGACCTTGCTGTAGATGGTGAACTCGATCGCGGCGCTGCGCTTGAGCGTCGGGTCCGTTTCCGGCCCCCAGGCCTTGTCGATCTGGCGCTTGCGGTACTGCACCGGTGCCCAGGCCTTGGGGAAGGCATAGCCGGGCCGGTTGACCCACCAGACGTTGTCGCCGCTGGCGTCGATCAGCTTGAACTGCAGGTCGTTGGCCGGGGAGTCACCGCGCAGCTGGAAGCCGAACTGGTAATTGTCCGGGTACTGGATGCCCAGCTCGCGGCGGATGCCGACGTAGCCGGACACGTTGTGGAAGTCGTAGTCCAGGCAGAGCGCGCGCCCGCCGCCGTTGCCGGCGACGCTGCGCAGCGAGCCGCTGACCTGGTCGGAGACGACCAGCTTCCAAGGCGTCATGTCGTCGAAGCTGTCCAGCACCTTGGGTGCGGGCAGCACCGGCGTCGCCGGCGGTGCGGCCGAGGCCGCCAGTGACCAGACCAGACCCAGACCCACCGCGACGACGGCATGCTTCACCCTTTGACACTCCCCAGCAACAGACCTTGGATGTAATAACGCTGCAATGCCAG
>Ga0213829_1001062_pt1 | contig 21199 bp, 16 predicted proteins | sample MC6MC0896MG_FD_180665 | JGI IMG/M metagenome (GOLD analysis project Ga0213829, IMG submission 180665) | Enriched soil aggregate microbial communities from Iowa State University, Ames, United States - MC6-MC0896-MG | ecosystem: Environmental > Terrestrial > Soil > Unclassified | place: USA: Iowa...
TAAACAATATTTAAAAGTTGTTACCGTGCCCCCGCAGCTTTTTTCACCTGCAATTTCCACGCATCAAGCACTTTTACACTAAGGCATAAATTATGAAAAAAATGACTGCCATGCTCTTTTCTCTGGCAGTGGGGCTTAACACCGTCTCTATGGCGGCGAAAGCTGACGCACCAAAAGAGCAGGAAACGGACGTCCTTTTAATTGGTGGCGGTATCATGAGCGCCACGCTGGGAACCTATCTGCAAGAACTGCAGCCGGACTGGTCAATGACCATGGTCGAGCGCCTCGATGGCGTGGCGCAGGAGAGTTCGAACGGCTGGAATAACGCCGGTACCGGACATTCGGCACTCATGGAACTGAACTATACGCCGCAGAAAAAGGACGGTTCCATTAGTATCGAGAAGGCGGTAGAGATCAACGAAGCCTTCCAGATTTCTCGCCAGTTCTGGTCTCACCAGGTCAACAGCGGCGTGCTGCACGATCCGCACTCCTTCATCAATACCGTACCGCACATGAGCTTTGTGTGGGGCGAACAGAACGTTAACTTCCTGCGCGCGCGCTACGCGGCTCTGCAGCAGAGCACGCTGTTCCGCGGTATGAAATATTCAGAAGACCACGCGCAGATTAAAGAGTGGGCTCCGCTGGTGATGGAAGGTCGTGACCCGAATCAGAAAGTCGCGGCGACCCGCACCGAAATTGGTACCGACGTCAACTACGGTGAAATTACCCGCCAGCTGGTAACGTCTCTGAAGAAGAAAGAGAACTTCAACCTGCAGCTCAGCACCGAAGTGCGCGGTTTCAAGCGCAACGCGGATAACAGCTGGAGCGTGACCGTTGCCGATCTGAAAAACAATGAAGCCGAACACGTCATTAAGGCGAAGTTTGTGTTTATTGGAGCAGGTGGCGCGGCGCTGAAGCTGCTGCAGGAGTCCGGTATTCCGGAAGCTGACGACTATGCGGGCTTCCCGGTTGGCGGTCAGTTCCTGGTGTCCGATAACCCGGAGGTGGTTAATCGTCATCTGGCAAAAGTGTACGGTCAGGCTTCTGTAGGTGCGCCGCCGATGTCCGTTCCGCATATCGATACCCGTATGCTTGACGGCAAACGCGTGGTGCTGTTTGGACCGTTTGCGACCTTCTCCACCAAGTTCCTGAAAAACGGTTCTCTGTGGGATCTGCTGAGCGCCACGACCACCTCTAACGTCAAGCCGATGATGGATGTAGGGCTGGATAACTTCGACCTGGTGAAATACCTGATTAGCCAGGTGATGCTCTCTGACGACGACCGTTTCGAGGCGCTGAAAGAGTACTATCCGCAGGCGAAGAAAGAAGACTGGCGTTTGTGGCAGGCGGGTCAGCGCGTACAAATCATCAAACGCGATCCTAAAGAGGGCGGCGTGCTGCGTCTGGGTACGGAAGTGGTGAGCGATAAGGATGGCACCATCGCCGCGCTGCTGGGTGCTTCACCGGGTGCGTCTACTGCTGCGCCAATCATGCTGCACCTGATGGAAAAAGTGTTTAAGGATAAAGTTTCCAGCCCGGAATGGCAGGCTAAGCTGAAAACCATTATTCCATCCTACGGCACGAAGCTGAACGGTAACGTGGACGCGACGGAGCAGGAGCTGGAATACACCAGCCGCGTACTGCAGCTGCAATATGTGAAGCCGCAGGCTGCTGATGCTGCACCAAAAGCGGAGCTGAAGCCTCAGGCGGAAAACAAACCGGTTGCGGATATCGCGCTGTAAGATAAAAGCAAAACGGCAACATACGTTGCCGTTTTTGGTATTTTCCCCCTCTCCCTGTGGGAGAGGGTTGGGGCGAGGGCACCAGAGCGCACCCGACCTGGTTTTAACGTACTACCGCTTGTCCGACATTCTCATCAGCCTTCCACACGCGATATTTCACCTCGACGTTTTCAGGCGTATATACCACGATTGGCAGCTTGCTGTTGTAGCGCAGCAGACTGTTGTCACCCAGATACGCAGTCACAAATTTCTTCTCTTTTTTGCCGTCCGGGCAGGCCATCATGGTTGAGACCGGAGACGTCACTTTATCAAAGACGTAATAGTCGTAACCCCAGCCTTCCAGGGTTTTGCTTTCAAGTTGACCGCCCAGACGGTGCTGGTTGCAGTCCACTTCCAGCGTCTTGCCAATTAACAGTTCCACTTTGAAGTTCCCTTCATCCTGCTGAACCGGTAACTGAATCACCTGACGCTTCATCCCTTTGTCCGCTTTCGGATACGGGGCAACTTTTTCCAGCGGCTGCTCTTTTGGGGTATCGCTGGCGAAAGCACCGGTGCTGGCGCACGCGGCGGCGATGAGGGCGATGGCAAATTTAGGTGCGTTTTTCATTGTCATTCCTTTATGTCAAAACGATCCTGCACAGGTTAACATAACAACTATAAATGATTGGTGTTATTTACTTACATTTTCAATATATACAGAGTTATAAGCTTTTAATTTGCGTGTTATATGGTTGTTTGTGCTGGTGTGGAGTGGGGTGTCAGTTCGTGTTATTTTAAGCACTCTATAATGTTATTCATCTGTAAAGGGAAGAGAGATGGTTCGTGCAAAACTTAAAACACCTGAAGGCCGCAAATTTCTCCTGGCGCTGCTGGTGGTATTTATGATTGCTGCCGCGTGCGTTGGGCGGGCAACCATTGTTGGCGTTATCGAACAGTACAATATCCCCCTCTCAGCCTGGACGACCAGCATGTACGTCCTGCAATCGGCCATGATCTTCGTCTACAGCCTGGTGTTCACCGTTCTGCTGGCCATACCGCTGGGCATTTTCTTCCTGGGCGGTCGCGAGAAGCACTAAGCGTCGATATGCGAAAACTAAGCCATCCTGCGGGGTGGCTTTTTTTATGTCTGACGATATTTTACCCGCACTTCCAGGATATTCTGTTTCGAGCAAAATGTTCAACATACAGCAGGAGATGCGCAATGTTATCCCGGTTTGCAACACTCAGCCGGATCCCGAAAGGCGTCTGGGTTGTTGGGGGGGTCAGCATGTTGATGGATATCTCCTCGGAGATCATTCACAGCCTGCTACCGCTGTTTATGGTGACGACGCTCGGCGCCAGCGTGATTTTCATCGGTTTGATCGAAGGTCTGGCCGAAGCCACTGCGCTGTTTATCAAGGTATTTTCCGGGGCAATTAGCGACTATCTGGGTAAACGTAAAGGGCTGGCGGTGCTGGGCTATGGTCTCGGCGCGCTAAGTAAACCGTTGTTTGCTATTGCCTCTTCGTCCGGCATGATTCTGGGGGCACGCTTAATCGACAGGGTGGGGAAGGGAATACGGGGGGCACCGCGCGATGCGCTGGTCGCTGACGTTACGCCGTCGGAACTCCGCGGCGCGGCCTTTGGTTTGCGTCAATCTATGGACACCGTGGGCGCATTTCTCGGCCCGCTTTTGGCCGTTGGCTTGATGCTGCTGTGGAACGATGATTTTCGTACCATTTTCTGGATTGCGGTGATCCCCGGCGTACTCGCCGTTGCCTTGCTTTTCTTCGGCCTGCATGAGCCTAAAACCCCTGTCGAGCATAAACGAACGAATCCCATCAAACGAGAGAACCTCAGGCGTCTGGGTAAAGGCTGCTGGTGGGTGATTGGGTTAGGCGCCGTTTTCACACTCGCACGTTTCAGTGAGGCATTTCTTGTCCTCCGTGCCCAGCAGTCCGGCGTGCCGCTGGCATTGATCCCGCTGGTGATGGTGGCGATGAATCTGCTCTATTTCCTCTCAGCCTATCCGTTTGGCAAATTATCCGACGTCATGAGCCACACCCGGTTACTGCAGTGGGGGCTGGTGGTGCTGATAGGAGCGGACATTGTGCTGGCGCTGAGCACCCACTGGGCGGGCATTATTTTAGGCGTTGCGCTTTGGGGCGTGCATATGGGGATGACGCAAGGTTTGCTGGCGGCAATGATTGCTAAAACCGCGCCAGCGGATTTACGCGGCACGGCTTTCGGTATTTTTAGTCTGGTCAGCGGCGTGGGATTATTAATAGCCAGCGTGGGAGCCGGGGTGATATGGGAAACGTTTGGCGCGGAATATACGTTTTATGCTGGTGCGGTGATTTGCCTGGTTGCGCTGGTGTATCTGCGTAAAAAACCTGAAACGGTAAGATAGTATTTTTTAGTGGGTAAAAATGTGGAAATAATGGCTTCTGGTTGACCTTTTTACGACGAGTCATCATTTTTTACCAAAGAGATTTTAGGGGTTAATGAAAATTCCGAGTTATGTAATTTTCTGATGCATTAACCTTATCTATAGAAACGGTCTTTTTCTGGACTAGGCATATTTATTTTTTTATCCATATGTTAGCCGGTTATCTTAAACGATAGTTTTTTATGCTCTCTTTATAAGATTTTTCCAATGAAATTGATTTTCATCAATAAAATACGTTAACCCAACAATAAACCTGTTATTTCTTCAGGCCGCCGATTTTAAAACTACCTTGTCGGCTAAAGATGGCTTAATTACGCCATGGTGAAGCCATTAGACAGTGCTTTCATTACTCCTTTTTGGCATAAATCACTTACGAAAATTCCTAACGTAGATCTTTGATCTGTAAAGTTGATCTTGGTTGGTTCATTGCTCTATTATGCATGCGTAAACAAACGTCGTTCACTCAACAATCATTCCTCAAGGAAAGGGACTGCTATGGCTGATACGTTCCAGAATGAAGTACCCAAGGCGCGCATTAATTTAAAATTATCCCTGCATACGGGTGGTGCTCAGAAGAAAGTCGAACTGCCGCTTAAACTTCTCACCGTCGGTGATTTCAGTAATGGCAAAGAGAACCGACCATTATCCGAAAGGGAAAAAATCAACGTCAATAAAAACAACTTCAATAGTGTACTTTCGGAATTTAACCCGGAAGTAAATCTGAGTGTGAAGAATACGCTGACTGACGATGGTTCTGAGGAAGCTATTAAACTGAATTTTTCCGATATTAAAGACTTCGAACCGGAGCAGGTCGCCCGTCAGATCCCACAGCTTCGCGCCATGCTTGCCATGCGTAACTTATTACGGGATCTCAAATCCAATCTTCTTGATAACGCCACTTTCAGAAAAGAACTAGAGAAAATTCTTAAAGACCCGGCGCTGTCTCAAGAATTACGCGACGAAATGAGTGCTCTGGCGCCGAAATAAGCGGTGCTCGTCTTTTAATGGATTAATCGGGAATATGCTGATGTCTGTAAATACTGAAAATGCCTCCGTTCAGGGGCAGACCACACTACGTGAAAAAGAGAGCGTATACGCCTCCCTGTTTGACAAAATCAACCTGACCCCGGCCTCAAGCCTGGGCGATATCAATTCGTTTCTGGACGATGCGGCGCTGTCCGATGCGCCGGCTGGTGAACGCCTCACGGCGGCGATGCAGGTGTTTATGGACTGCATCCGCAAATCCGGTCAGCAGGTAGAAAAGCTCGATAAGTCGCTGATTGATCACCATATCGCGGAGCTGGATTACCAGATCAGTCGCCAACTGGACGCGGTGATGCACCATGAAGCGTTTCAGAAAGTAGAATCCCTGTGGCGCGGCCTGAAGCAGCTGGTGGACAATACCGACTACCGCCAGAACGTGAAAACCGAAATTCTGGATGTGTCCAAAGATGACCTGCGCCAGGATTTCGAAGATGCCCCAGAGCTCGTACAAAGCGGCCTGTACTGGCACACTTACACCGCCGAGTACGACACCCCTGGCGGAGAGCCGATTGGTTCCGTGATTTCGGCCTATGAGTTTGATGCCAGCCCGCAGGACATCGCGCTGCTGCGCAATATCTCGAAAGTCTCTGCCGCCGCGCATATGCCGTTTATCGGTGCTGTCGGTCCGGCCTTCTTCCTGAAGGAAAATATGGAAGAGGTCGCCGCCATTAAGGATATCGGCAACTACTTCGATCGCGCCGAGTACATCAAATGGAAAGCGTTCCGTGACACCGACGACTCACGCTATATCGGGCTGGTAATGCCGCGCGTACTCGGACGTCTGCCATACGGTCCAGATACCGTACCGGTGCGCAGCTTCAACTACGTTGAGCAGGTGAAAGGCCCCGATCACGAGAAGTATCTGTGGACCAGCGCGTCGTTCTCTTTCGCTTCAAACATGGTTAAAAGCTTCATCAATAACGGCTGGTGCGTCCAGATCCGTGGGCCGCAGGCGGGTGGGGCGGTAAAAGATCTGCCGATCCATCTGTATGACCTGGGCACCGGTAACCAGGTGAAAATCCCGTCTGAGGTGATGATCCCCGAAACCCGCGAGTTTGAATTTGCTAATCTGGGCTTTATCCCACTGTCGTACTACAAAAACCGCGATTACGCCTGTTTCTTCTCGGCCAACTCTGCCCAGAAACCGGCGCTGTACGACACGGCTGATGCCACCGCCAACAGCCGCATCAACGCTCGTCTGCCGTATATCTTCCTGCTGTCGCGTATTGCCCATTACCTGAAGCTCATTCAGCGTGAAAATATTGGTACCACCAAGGATCGCCGTCTGCTTGAGCTCGAACTCAACACCTGGGTGCGCGGTCTGGTCACTGAAATGACCGATCCGGGCGACGAGCTGCAGGCGTCTCACCCGCTGCGTGATGCGAAGGTTGTCGTGGAAGATATTGAGGATAACCCGGGCTTCTTCCGCGTGAAGCTGTTTGCAGTGCCGCACTTCCAGGTGGAAGGGATGGACGTCAACCTGTCGCTGGTTTCCCAGATGCCGAAGGCGAAATCGTAACGTAAGGCAGGAAGCCGATGAAAACGGAACAACCGTTATGGGGCAGGGGCATAATGGTCTCTCCCCAGCACTTCCAGCAACAGGTCGCATATGCGGCCTGGTCTGCAGAATGCATCGCCCGACTGGGTCTTTCCCATCCCTGGGGAGTGATTGAAGCCACTTTCGAACCGGAAGCACTGAAGCTGGGACGTCTGCAGGCCCGTCATCTGCATATGCGTTTTCAGGACGGTACGCTGATTGATACAGACAATGCTGACGACCTGCCACCTGTGTTATCACTTGAGAGTGAATCGCATGAGGTTGTGGTGGTGCTGGCACTTCCTTTGCTGCGGGCTAACGGCGGTAACTGCCTGAAACCCGATGAGGTGGCTGAGCGCCCTGTTCGCTATCGCCAGCGCTGGCGGGATGTGCGCAACGCCTTTGGGGAGGACACCCGCCAGATTGCGGTGATGAAGCCAGAACTGACCCTGCGTTTTGCCCATCAAAACAACAGCGATTATCTGACCTGTCCGGTTGCCCGCCTCCAGCAGGATTCACAGGGGAGCTGGGTTCTTGACGGGGGGTACATTCCGCCACTGCTGGCTTTACAGGGCAGCCGCTGGCTGGTGACCCAGTTGGAACAATTGCTGACCCAACTGCGGGCGCGCCTGAGCCGTCTGATGGCAATGCGCCGTGAAAGCAATGAGCGTATGGCTGACTTCGCCGTGGCTGATGTGTCCCTGTTCTGGCTGCTCAATGCCCTGAACAGTGCCGAGCCCGTGCTGGGTCAGTTTCAGCGTCAGCCGCAAAGTCCCCCTGAACGTCTGTATCCTGAACTGGCACGTCTGGCGGGCAGCCTGCTGACCTTCTCGCTTGAGCACCAGGTGAATGCAATACCGGTCTGGCAGCATGAGCAACTGAATAATGTCTTCCCACCGCTGTTTGATTTACTGGGCGACCTGCTGGAAGCCAGCCTGCCGTCGCGGGTGGTGGCGATTGAGCTTGAGCATGATGCCCGGCTTCACTTCTGGCAGGCTCGTCTGCATGACCCGCGTCTGCGTGAAGGGGCTGATTACTACCTCTCTGTGCGTTCACCTATGTCGGTGGCACAGCTGCAGGAGCAGTTCCCGCGCCAGTGCAAGGTCGGCAGTCCCGACCATGTCAGAAGTATCGTCAATTCATCGCGGGTGGGTGTGCCTCTGACGCCACTGCGTCATGTGCCGGCAGCTATTCCACTGCGTCTGGAAAACCAGTACTTCAGCCTTGATGTTTCTCATCCTCTGACCACTGAAATGCTTCAGGGTGGGATCTGTATGTTTTACGTCCCGGGGATGCTCGGCGAGCCTGAACTTGAACTCTTTGCGGTACTGAGAACATGAGTGAGCCTAAACGCGGCACCGCCGCGTCCATTGATATTGATGCCCTTTTGCAGGACACCTGGCTGCAGGCGATCAGCCTGCGTCACGGTCCGACTTTCCAGGATGGAGAAGGGCGTACGCTGTGGGAGCGATGCATTGCCGATGTGGAGCGCGTACAGCATGAGCTGAAAGCGAGCGAACTTGATGAAGCCAGCTGCCGGCATATTCTCACTGCACAATGTGCTCTGCTTGATGAGGCAGTTAAAGGACGCGGTGTGGAGGATGACGCCTGCCTGCAGTGGTATGACATTCCCTTGCAGGGACACTTCCTCGGCACCATGGACGCCGGTGATACCCTGTGCGATCGGATGCGCGACGTGCTGCGTGAACCGGCTCCAGACCACGCCGTTGTGACCTGCTTCCAGCGGGTCATGATGCTGGGGTTCCTCGGTAGTTTCCGCTCCCTGAACGATCCGGAGCGCCAGAAACTCATTAATGCGCTTGATGAGTATGTCACGCCGTTCAGCTATCCACAAACCCATCCCGTTCTTGCAGAAAGTCGTGCAGGAAGAGGAATGGGCGGCTGGCTGGCATCATGGCCTGTACGCATTGGCCTGAGCGTGGTGGTGGTTGCCGCACTATGGTGGGGACTGGATCGCTGGCTGGATCAGACGCTGCTGACCCTGCTGCCGGGAGCCGTGAAATGAGTTCTGCACAACAGCGCGTGCTTGTGCTATGGGCCGCCCTGCTGAGTGCAGTGGTCTGCCTGGGGTTTCTGCCGCCTTCCCGTCTGGTTTCTGTGCTCGTTCTGCTGATGGTACTGGGGCTTATCGTGGTGCTCTGGTATGCCGCCAGTCGTCGCGTGAAGCACGATATCTGTCTGAGTCTGGATGATCTGCCTGAAGCTACTTACCGTCAGCCTGTGGTGCTGGTCTGTGGCGATCTGCCGCTGGCCTGGCCGCATCAGTCGCCAGTACTGACCGTCACGCAGGGATGCTGGATCCGCGTGGAGGACCATCAGGATCTGGAGCAGGTCGCCCGTCAGATATTGTGGCTGCGTCCTGACTGGGAACGACAGCTGTCGGTGATGGTCAATGTCTGCCCGCAGAAACATGCTGACAGTGGAGCACTGACCAGTCGCCTGCTGAGCCTGCGCTGGCAAATCAGCCAGCTGCATAAAGAAACCGGTCACGGTGTGCCGCTGGTGCTGAATGGTCAGATCGGCAGCGCGATGACGAATGACATGCTCTGGCAGGCGGCTATCCCGGGTGAAGGGGTGAGGGTCTGGCGCGAGTGTTCAGTGCCAGGCTCAATCGCTGCATGGGTCACCACCGGCGGAACGCCTGCCATGCAGCAGCAGGTGCTGATGAACAGCCTGATGAGCTGGTTCCATCAGCACGTTAAAGCCGTCTTTATGGATGAGAACCCCGATGTGCCGGTCATAGCACCTGCCGTGGTGCTATGGGGAATGGGACCAATCCTGGCCGGAAGCCTGGCCACATCGGCCTGGACGACGTGGCTGTCCCGTCACACCGCGATGCAGCAGGTGTCTGGCTGGCAGCCAGTGGGAACGGACAGTACGGTTATTTCCCCGTTCCCGGATTTTATCCTGCCATTGCTGCCGGAAGGGCGAGGCCTGACGCCGCGTGAGCGTACCTGGCGCTGGGCGCTCGGGATCTTCACCCTGGCGTCCATTGCTTCGCTGCTCAGCAGTGGCTGGAACAATCACCAGCTGCTGCAACGCGTGAGCTTCGATATTGCACGCTACGACCGTATTCCGATGAATGATTTCGGCCCGAAGGCCGACGCTGTTGCCGTCCTGCGTGACGATGCGGCACTGCTGGATGACCTGGCGCGCAATGGCGTGCCGATCCGACTGGGTCTGGGCCTGTATCAGGGGGAACGTCTGCGCATGCCTGTGCTGGAAGCGATCCGCTCGTATGTGCCACCGCCGCCCAAACCGCAACCGAAACCCAAACCGGTACCGAAAATTGTACGTCTCGACAGCATGTCGCTGTTCGATTCTGGCAAGTTTGTGCTGAAAGCGGGCTCCACCAGAATGCTGGTGAATTCGCTGGTCGGCATCAAAGCGAAGCCGGGCTGGTTGATTGTCGTGTCCGGGCATACCGATAACACCGGCAATCCGCAACTGAACCAGACGCTGTCCCTGAAGCGTGCTGAAGCGGTGCGCGACTGGATGCGTGACACCGGCGACGTGCCGGAAAGCTGTTTTGCAGTGCAGGGCTATGGCGAAAGCCGTCCTGTCGCAACCAACGACACTCCGGAAGGGCGTGCGCTTAACCGCCGTGTCGAAATCAGTCTGGTACCGCAGGCGAATGCTTGCCAGATACCAGGCAATTCCAAAGCGTCATCGCAGGATGATGACGTATCACAACACAATGGAGAGTAATTCCATGGCAATTCCTGTTTATCTTTGGCTGAAAGACGACGGCGGCGCGGACATTAAAGGTTCTGTGGACGTTCAGGATCGTGAAGGCAGCATCGAGGTGGTGGCTCAGGAGCATAACCTGTACATCCCGACCGATAATAACACCGGCAAGCTGACCGGCACCCGTATTCACACGCCTTTCCTGTTCACCAAAGAAATCGATTCGTCCAGCCCGTACCTGTACAAGGCAGTGACTACCGGTCAGACCCTCAAGTCTGCGGAATTCAAGTGGTACAAAATCAACGATGCGGGTCAGGAGGTGGAGTACTTCAACACCAAACTGGAAAACGTGAAAGTGGTGAAAGTGAACCCTGAAATGTATGACATCAAGGATCCTTCCAAAGAGAAGCATAACCATCTTGAGCGCGTAGAACTGCGTTACGAAAAAATCACCTGGACCTACAAGGACGGCAACATCATTCATTCCGATTCCTGGAACGAACGCGCCACCGCGTAAGCCCGATGCGGACAGGGTTTCCTGTCCGCAGTTTTTTGCTGAGTGCCTGTCCGAAACGGGCTTTCAGCAAAGAAACCCACAAACTGCCAGCCCGACCGTATGCGCTTTGGTCTCCCTCACGGGAAACAGCGAGGGGCGGTAGCGTGTCCAGGAACCGACAAAGAGAGAGATTCATGGAAAATCCAGCCATCCTGTTGCGACGTCTGAACCCTTACTGTGCCCGTGCGATGGAAGGTGCTGCGTCACTCTGCCAGACCCGTGCCCATGCGGAAATTTTGCCGGAGCACTGGCTGCTGAAGTTGCTCGAACAGGGGGAAGGTGACCTGACGGTGCTGGCACGCCGCTACGAGTGGGATATGGATGCGCTGTGGCAGGATTTGCTCGGCTGGCTGGATAATCAACCTCGTTCGGTACGCAGCCGCCCGCAGTTGTCCGCCGATATTCAGAAGCTAATGCAGGAAGCCTGGATGCTGGGCTCACTGGCAGGTGAGCAGAGTATCCGCAGCGTTCACCTGCTGATGGCGCTGACGGAAAACCCGCGACTTGCACGCTGTGACGGTCTGTGGCCCCTGTTGACGCTCGGGATGAGCCAGCTTTCACGTTTGCGCCCGTTGCTGGATGCCCAATCTGACGAGCGTCCGGATCAGCAACTTGAAGCTGAACTGGTAAAGGATCACGGTAGTGAGGTGGAGTTTGTTGGCCGCCCGGCCGGTGCAGAACTGAAAGAAGGTGAGCTGAACCCGGCGCTGCTGAACGCCCTGGATAAATTCACCCTCGACGTCACCGCCAAAGCGAAAGATGGCAAGATTGATCCGGTGTTCGGTCGTGATACGGAAATCCGCCAGATGGTGGACATCCTCTCCCGCCGTCGTAAAAACAACCCGATCCTGGTCGGAGAACCTGGGGTGGGTAAAACCGCACTGGTCGAAGGGCTGGCGCTCAGAATTGCCGAAGGCAACGTACCGGAATCCCTCAAACCAGTCATCCTGCGCACTCTTGATCTCGGTCTGTTACAGGCGGGGGCGGGCGTGAAAGGCGAGTTCGAGCAGCGCCTGAAAAACGTCATCGATGCGGTGCAGCAGTCACCGGTGCCGATCCTGCTGTTTATCGACGAAGCCCACACCATTATTGGTGCGGGCAACCAGGCGGGGGGCGCGGATGCCGCCAACCTGCTGAAACCGGCACTGGCCCGCGGCGAACTGCGCACTATTGCCGCGACGACCTGGTCTGAATACAAGCAGTATTTTGAGCGCGATGCGGCGCTGGAACGTCGCTTCCAGACGGTGAAAGTGGACGAGCCGGACGACGACATCGCCTGTCTGATGCTGCGTGGCCTGAAATCCCGCTACGCTGAGCACCATAACGTGCACATCACCGACGACGCGGTTCGCGCCGCGGTCACGCTGTCGCGTCGCTACCTGACCGGCCGCCAGCTGCCGGACAAGGCCGTTGACCTGCTGGATACTGCCGCTGCGCGCGTACGGATGGGCCTCGATACCGTGCCAGAACAAATTGTGCGCCTGAAAGCACAGCTGACCGCACTGGCGCTGGAAGAGCAGGCGCTGCTGGAAGATATTGCCGCCGGCAGCAACAGTCATGGCGATCGCCTGGGGGCCATTGAGCAGCAGCGGACTGAACTGACAGCACGTATCGGGGAGCAGGAGGCGCGTTTCAGCAACGAAAAGGCGCTGGCGCAGCAGCTGATGGCCAGCCGGCAGGATATCAGCCAGCAGGCTGAAATTTCCGACCTGCAACAACAGCTGGAGCAGGTGCAGCAGGGAGATATGCTGGTTCAGGTAGATGTGGATGCCCGCACGGTCGCCAACGTTATCGCCGACTGGACCGGTGTGCCGCTGTCTTCCCTGATGAAAGACGAACAGACAGAACTGCTGACCCTGGAAAACGAAATCGGTAAACGCGTGGTCGGCCAGGATGTGGCGCTTGAAGCCATGGCCCAGCGCCTGCGCGCCGCCAAAACTGGCCTGACGTCCGAGAACGGCCCGCAGGGCGTGTTCCTGCTGGTCGGCCCCAGCGGTGTGGGTAAAACCGAAACCGCGCTGGCGCTGGCGGATGTGCTGTACGGCGGCGAAAAATCCCTGATTACCATTAACCTCTCCGAATACCAGGAGCCGCACACCGTATCTCAGTTGAAAGGCTCGCCGCCGGGCTATGTCGGCTACGGGCAGGGCGGGATCCTCACCGAAGCCGTGCGCAAGCGTCCGTACAGCGTGGTGCTGCTCGATGAAGTGGAAAAGGCGCACCGCGACGTGATGAACCTGTTCTATCAGGTTTTCGACCGCGGCTTTATGCGCGACGGCGAAGGGCGTGAAATTGACTTTCGTAATACCGTTATCCTGATGACCTCCAACCTCGGCAGCGACCACCTGATGCAGCTGCTGGATGAACAGCCGGATGCCACCGAAGGCGATCTTCACGAACTGCTGCGTCCGATTTTACGTGACCACTTCCAGCCCGCGCTGCTGGCCCGCTTCCAGACCGTGATTTACCAGCCGCTGGCGGAAGCGGCCATGCGCACCATCGTGGAAATGAAGCTGGCGCAGGTCAGTAAACGCCTGCATCGTCACTATGGCCTGAGCACGCATATTGATGAGAGCCTGTATGACGTGCTGACGGCCGCCTGCCTGCTGCCGGATACCGGCGCGCGCAACGTCGACAGCCTGCTTAACCAGCAAATTCTGCCGGTGTTGAGTCAGCAGTTGCTGACCCGCATGGCCGCCAGACAGAAACCACAGTCGTTACACCTCAACTGGAGTGAGGAAGAGGGTATCGGGCTGGAGTTTGACCGGACACAGGGAGCGCACGCATGAGCAGTAATCCTCCGCTACAATTCAGCCACAGCCATCACCTGCTTTCGGTGAAGGGCTGTGATGCCGGGCTTGATGTGCTGGCGTTTGAGGGCGATGAAGCCCTGAGTAAACCTTTCAGCTACCGTATTGAATTCACCAGCGCTGAGCATGCCATCAGCAAAGAGATGATGCTGATGAAGCCCGGTTCGCTGACGCTGCAGGCCCCGGTTGACCAGGGTTACGGCATTAAGCTGCAGCAGCCGGTGCGGGTGATACAGGGGGTGGTGAGCGGTCTGGAGCGCCTCAGCACCTCAAAAGATGAAACCCGCTACGCGGTAACGCTTGAGCCGCGTCTGGCGCTGCTAAGCCGTTCGCACCAGAACGCCATTTACCAGGACATGTCCGTCCCGCAGATTGTGGAAAAAATCCTGCGCGAGCGCCACGGCATGCGCGGCCAGGATTTTCTGTTTTCGCTCACCCGAGAGTATCCACGGCGTGAGCAGGTGATGCAGTACGGTGAGAACGACCTGCACTTTATCACCCGCCTGCTGGGCGGGGTCGGTATCTGGTTCCGCTTCACCACCGACACGCGGCTGAACATCGACGTGGTGGAATTTTACGACAGCCAGCAGGGGTATGAGAAAGGCCTGACGCTGCCGTCGGTGCCGCCGTCAGGGCAGCACTCGCAGGGCGTGGATTCAGTATGGGACATGGAGAGCCGTCATAACGTGGTGCAGAAGCAGGTCAGCACCCGCGACTACAACTACCGTCAGGCCACGGAGGACATGAACACCCTGGTGGACGCGACCGGCGGGGATGCCACCACCTGTGGTGAGGCCTATCATTACGGCGATAATTATCTGACGCAGGGAAGTGTGTATGACCGTAACCCGGCCCCGGAATCCGGCGCGTTCTATGCCCGCATTCGTCACGAGCGTTACCTGAATGGCCAGACGAAGACCCGGGCCTTCACCAGCTGTCCGACCCTCTCTCCGGGGCAGGTAGTGAAAGTCACCGGTGGTTATGAAGTGGCAGAGGTATTTTCGCAGGGCGTGGTTGTCACGGCGATGCACAGCCATGCGCGGCGTGATGAGGATTTTGGCGTCAGGTTTGAGGGCATCCCGGACAGCACGGATGTTTGTTTCCGCCCGGAGCCAGGTTCACGCCCGGTGATGGCCGGTACGTTACCGGCCCGCGTCACCAGCACCACCGAAAATGACACCTACGGGCATATTGACAAAGACGGGCGCTACCGCGTCAGCATGCTGTTCGACCGGGATAACTGGGAGACCGGGTTCGAGAGCCTGTGGGTACGTCAGTCCCGCCCGTATGCCGGAGACGCCTACGGTCTGCACCTGCCGCTGCTGGCGGGTACCGAAGTGGCGATAGGTTTTGAAGACGGCAATCCGGACCGGCCGTACATCTCCGGCGTGCTGCACGACTCGGCCCACGGCGACCACGTCACCATCCGCAACTACAAACGTAACGTCCTGCGCACGCCAGCGAACAATAAAATCCGCCTCGACGACGAGCGCGGGAAAGAGCATATCAAGGTCAGCACGGAGTACGGCGGCAAGAGCCAGCTCAACCTTGGACACCTCGTCGACAGCGAAAAACAACAGCGAGGTGAGGGGTTTGAGCTCAGAACCGACAGCTGGGGCGCCATCCGTGCGCAGAAAGGGATTTTTATCAGTGCTGACGGCCAGGCAAAGGTGCAGGGGCAGGTGCTGGAGATGGGAGCTGCGCTGAGTCAACTGCAACTGGCCCTGAACCAGGCCGAGGCCCTGAGCGGTGCAGTTGAAACAGCCAAAGCCGAACTGGCTGATATCCAGGCTCAGAAGGCTCTGCTGCAGCAAACGCTTACCGGTTTGAAGCAATCTGCGTTATTACTCTCTGCTCCGGAGGGCATTGCCCAGAGCACGCCCAAAAGTGTGCAGCTGTCAGCGGGTGAAAATGTTATCAGTACCAGCGGTAAACATACTGATTTCAGCGCACTGAAAAGATTCACCGTGGCGGCCGGGGAGAGGGTGAGTTTATTTGCCCAAAAGCTGGGTATCAAAATGTTTGCCAGCCAGGGGAAGGTGGAGATACAGGCGCAGGGGGATGAGATGACGCTGGATGCGCTGAAAGATATCCGCATCAGCAGCAGCGAAGGTAAGCTTGTCATCAGCGCGAAGCAGGAAATCATTCTCACCAGCGGAGGCGGTTATATCCGTATTGCTGATGGTACCGTGGAGTGCGCTGCACCGGACAAAATTATCCAGCGGGCAGCAGTATGGCAGAAGTTTGGCGGGCAAAGTATGAGCCAGGCGATGCAGAGCTGGGAAAACACTGATTTTGCCATAACGCCTGAAGTCAGAAGATTATCGGATGACTCGCCGGTGGCCGGTCTGAAGCTGGGTTTAACAGGCGGGGATGGCACGCAGCAAAGTTTAGCGACTTCCGCTTCAGGGACCACTGCGGTGCAGAATAATGTAAATGTCGATTCTCTCAACGCCTCTTTGCTGGATAAAACATAAGGCGCTCTGTTATTTCGGAACATATCTTCGGGGAAAGCACAAGGTTGATTGCCCCGAATGTCTTTCTGAAAAGTATTTTCCTGAACGGAAAAAGGACGGAATTTATGGTGAATGAAAATACCACAGGTCATAACAGTAGCCGCTCTATAACCTGTATAAAACCAGAATGGGATGACAGTGGAAAGGTCTACTGGCCCGACATACAGAATCAAAAAAAATCAGAGAATGCTAAAGCCGTTTTGCTTCAGCCGCCTGTCAAAGCGATCCCCGTTATCTTCCTTCCCGGGGTGATGGGGACTAATTTGATGTCAAACAAAGCCTCTCAAACCGAAGATATTTGGCGTGGCGATAGTATGGGAGGAGTATTTCTTAAATGGGCGGGAAAAGACGGAGATCGTAGAAGAAAATTACTTAATCCCGACACCACAAAGGTGGATAACCGTGGGGATATTAACCAGACCATCTATTCTCCGATTTCCGATGATGGGAAATTATTTACAACCCGCCGGGATCGGGGCTGGGGGGAGGTTTTATCCTTCAGCTACGGTAAATTTTTGAGTGTTTTACAAGGTGCACTGTTGGATGACTGGCAGCAGGATCTTGTTAACTACGGCAAATCAGCGCCTGATAAAAAGGGTGTACTAAGCCAGCTAGTCGGCAAATCTTTGTCTGGGGGAAAAGATGCCGAAATTACCGGTGAATCTGTCCTGACCCAGGAAGAACTGAACCATTTTCAGAACTTTTTAATCCCGGTTCACGTTTATGGCTATAACTGGCTGCAGGATAATAAAACCTCGGCGGAAGGGCTGGTCGCCTTTATCGACAGGACGATAAAGCTCTATAACAATTACTGCGGACACGGCATGCCTTTTCCTCCCGGACAGGAAAAAGTCATTATCGTCACCCATTCCATGGGCGGGCTGGTGGCGCGCTATGCGTCCCAGGTCAGCGGAGCAAAAGATAAAATTCTGGGAATAGTTCATGGGGTGATCCCCGACCTTGGCTCGCCGGCGGCGTACCGCCGCATGAAGGTTGGCGCAAAACAGGAAGGCATGGCCGGGGCCGTGCTGGGCAATACGGCAGAAGAGCTGATGCCGGTCCTGGCCAGGGCTCCCGCACCGCTTCAGCTCTTGCCCTCGGCGAAATACCTTGCCGGGACTCCCTGGCTGACCGTGGAAGGGGCTGGCGAAGACGGCAGTGATATTAAATTGCCGCAGACCCGGGATCCTTTCGGTGAAATTTATCTGAATAAAACTCTCTGGTACCGCCTGTATGAGTCCGACATTATAGATATGGATGAGGCAGTTAGTCAGAGTAACTGGACTAACTATGTACGTTTAGTTGATAAGCCTGTCCGCAAGTTTATTTCTCTCATGGATAGTAGAGGCTATCACCCAAATACTTATGCTTTTTACGGCCATAAAATCGCCTCCGACGGCACCCTGGCGTGGCGAAAAACCTCGATCACCTATCCGAAAAATATACATGAGAGTGACAGGCAATTGCCTAATAATTACCGGGAGATCCCTCTACCTTTTAATCGTTCTCAAATGTATGAGGTTACCTCATCAAAAACGCCGGGTGATGGCACAGTCCCGGTAGAGTCGCTGAGCTCTATATGTCGTAACAGCGAAATCAAAAGCGTTCTGGCGACCAGTGTGGACCACCAGGGGGCCTACGACGTCAGCAGCCTAAAGGATATAAAAGACAGGCCAGCCCTGCAGTTTACCCTCAGGGCCATTGTGAAAATGGTTCAGGAGATCCCTATCCCATGAATGCTATTCGGCAGCTTACAGCGTTATCTCTTATGACGGGCAGTATATTTCTCATTGCCCAGGCTATGGCATCCACGCCAGCGCAGAAGGACAATACAGTGATAAATACTTTGTTTACGCAGACCAAACCGCAGTGTATCGGGCGCTACGTGATTGATGTTCCCGAGTCGTTTAACAACCAGCTTCACGATATGATTTTTATCGATGATTTTAAAATTGAAAGCAAGCCGCTCTATCCACCCGCATTTAAACAGCGGGTGCAGTTAAGAGAGCAGGAACTGCGTGATGCTATAAATAAGCCTGAAAATGAGTCTGTAAATGCACCGTTTATAAAAGAAAAAATTGAGTTGCCTGATGGTAAGGGGGTTATTTTTGACAGGAATATTTCAGGAGAAGATGACCTCGGAAGAGTTTTAGAAGCACATGTGTTTGTAAATGCGACAGCTTTTATTATTACGACGGAAATACTTGATTTATCCAGCCCTAAATATAGAGAAAGAAAAAAGACATACATTAAAGCTGGCTTTACCGAGGCTCAAATGAATGAGAAGCCAGCCAAAGTGGCGGCCGTGCAGTCTCTGATATCAAGGTTAAGCGGCAGAAAAGATGAGGACATTCCGTCAGCTAAAGGTGTGTGTATTCCGAATGGGTTTATCCGGGATGATGGCGGAAAACATAAAGAAAGTCTCACATTTCGGTATGAAAATGATGATTTTGTTTTTGGTGTCGATATGGATAACACAATTAAGGGTTCGGGAGACACCCTTTTTAACCGTGGTGCGCAAATTAATGAGGCACTTAAAACATCAAATCAGTACACCATAAAGAAAGTGGCACTCTCACCGAACGGTATTCCGGCGGAGTCATGGCTATTTGGTGGTGTCCAAATCATCAGGAATCCGGCAACGGGAAAAGATGAAAAGAACACATTCTATAATTTTATGCTTTATGCTAATGAGCGCGATGCCACACCGGATAAGCCGAATCTTAACATTGGGTTCGGCAGTGAGTATAAAAAAACGCGCTACAGCGAAGCGCAGATGATTGAAATCTGGGACCGGTTGGTAAATTCCCTGCGCTATAAATGACAGGTCAAGATGGAGCCTGGCGTTGCACTCCGTCTCTTCCGAAGAGCCCGCCAGGCGTACAGAAAAGGAGTTCTCACCATGCAATGTATTTGTGTACGTATGGCCTTAGCGTTTGTGGCTGCCGGGATGCTTTGTATTACCCCTGTAACGGCAACCACGCCAGTCCAGAAGGACAGTCCAGTGATAAATAATTTATTTGCGCAAACCAAACCGCAGTGTATCGGGCGCTACGTGATTGATGTTCCCGAGTCGTTTAATAATCAGCTTCACGATATGATTTTTATCGATGATTTTAAAATTGAAAGTAAACATCTTTATCCGCCTGCATTTAAACAGCGGATGCAGCTAAGAGAGCAGGCGCTGCGTGATGCCACGAATAAACCAGGTAACAGACCTGAAAACGCCCCTTTTTTAAAAGAGGTTATTCTTCTTTCTGATGGAAAGGGAGCAATTTTTGATCATAATGAGTCGGGTGCTCCTGATATATACAGGCAACTGGAGGCCCATGTTTATTCAGGCATGATAGCCTTTGTGATTACTACAGATATCCGTGATTTTTCAGACAAGAAGCACCGCGAAAAAAAAAACCAAATATCTAGCCAGAGGGTTTACTGAGGCCGACGCAAATACCAAACCAGCCAAACTGGCCGCCCTGCAGTCTCTGATATCACGGCTTAGCGGCAGAAAAGATGAGGACATTCCGTCAGCTAAAGGTGTGTGTATTCCGAATGGGTTTATCCGGGATGATGGCGAAAAGCATCTGGAAAAAATTACATTTAGTTATGAAAGTGACGACTTTATTTTAGGTATATATACAAACAATAAATATCCTGGTTCTGAGGACACCCTGTTTAATCGTAGCGCACAAATTAACGAAGCGCTTAAAACCTCAAATCAGTACACCATAAAGAAAGTAGCTCTCTCTCCGAATGGTATTCCGGCGGAGTCATGGTTGTTTGGTGGTATCCAAACCATCAGAAATCCGGCGACGGGGCAGGGTGAGAAGAATACATTTTATGATTTTGATTTTAAAGCCAATGAGCGTGATGCTACAGCAGATAAGCCAAGGTTTGGTATTGGACTCACCAGCGAGTATAAAAAAACGCGCTACAGCGAAGCACAGATGATAGAAATCTGGGACCGACTGGTAAATTCCCTGCGCTATAAATGACAGGTCAAGATGGAGCCTGGCGTTGCACTTCGTCTCTACCGAAGAGCCAGCCAGCGTACTGAAAGGAGTTCTCACCATGCAATGTATTTGTGTACGTATGGCCTTAGCGTTTGTGGCTGCCGGGATGCTTTGTATTACCCCTGTAACGGCATCCACGCCAGTGCAGAAGGACAGTCCAGTGATAAATACTTTGTTTGCGCAAACCAAACCACAGTGCATCGGGCACTATGTGATTGACGTTCCCGAGTCGTTTAATAATCAGCTTCACGATATGATTTTTATCGATGATTTTAAAATTGAAAGCAAACCGCTCTATCCACCCGCGTTTAAGCAGCGGGTGCAGTTAAGAAAGCAAGAGCTGAATGGGGCAATAACTATACCAGGGAATAAACCAGAAAATGCACCCTACATCAAACAAATTATTCAACTGCAGGGCAATAAAGGCGTGATTTTTGATCGAAATGATTCAGGCTCTGCGGATTCATTCCGACATCTGGAAGCGCATGTTTATGTAAATGGTGTTGCATTTATTATTACTACCAAGATCTTAGACTTGTCTGCTGCTAAGTATGAGGAGGAGAAAAAAACATATCTCAATGCTGGTTTCTCCGAGATGGAAACTAACACTAAGCCCACCAAACTGGCAGCCATGCAGTCTCTGATATTACGGCTTAGCGGCAGAAAAGATGAGGACATTCCGTCAGCTAAAGGTGTGTGTATTCCGAATGGGTTTATTCGGGATGATGGCGAAAAGCATCTGGAAAAAATTACATTTAGTTATGAAAGTGACGACTTTATTTTAGGTATATATACAAACAATAAATATCCTGGTTCTGAGGACACCCTGTTTAATCGTAGCGCAC
>Ga0213829_1001063_pt1 | contig 21189 bp, 25 predicted proteins | sample MC6MC0896MG_FD_180665 | JGI IMG/M metagenome (GOLD analysis project Ga0213829, IMG submission 180665) | Enriched soil aggregate microbial communities from Iowa State University, Ames, United States - MC6-MC0896-MG | ecosystem: Environmental > Terrestrial > Soil > Unclassified | place: USA: Iowa...
GGGCTTTCTTCAGATCTGCTTTTTTCTTCTTCTATTTCGCCATGTGAATTGTATTTATAATTTTTTGTTTCTTTAAAATAAGAAGAATTTAGCTCGATTGGTTTATTTGAATTGTCATATCTGATATCAACAACCCCTGATATATTGCCATCAAAATTGTCAGTTTTTTCTTGAATCATATTTTTATTCCGATCATATATTTTAGTGACAATAGAAACTAACAAAAACTCTTTTTTTGTTTCGCGGCTAAGTGTTACCTATTCGTAATCTGGTAGTATAATTTCTTTCTCTCTATTCTTCTTATTGTCTTTTTTATCTCCTGAAAAAACGCGCATCAACCATTTTACAGGTTTGCTTCCAACAATGGCTATCAATTGATTTAGGAGTGCAACTCCGACTCTCGACTCCGGATATACTACACGAGGAATACCCGGAGGCAGCTTTTGACACTCTTGAACGTAGGGTTTCATTATTTTTTCGTAGTTACGGAAAGCCTCTTCATAATTACCTGCTCTATAAAGCTCTCCAGCAAGGATATAGGCTCCTGCCACGGCAAGGTCTGTACCTTTTCCTGCTATTGGTGTAGCACACCAAGCGGCATCACCTGTAATGACAACCCTTCCCCTAGTCCATTTATCAGTCTTGACTTGGCTGACCCTCTCAAAATAAAGATCTTCACTCTCTTTTATCTCATTAACTAATCGTTCAGATTCCCAGCCTGCACCTTGTATACGATCAATAAGCGCTCTTTTCTGATCTGCTTCACTTAGGTATTTATACGCGTTCTCTTTTGCCAGAAAAGTTACCGAAGCCCTTGTCTTTCCATAATTATCAGGCCTCAACATAAATACAATGCCCTTTGGCGCATTATACCAACGTGCCCACCGACTGTCGGTATTATTTCGAAGGATAGTAAGATAAGCGGTATATAAACCTAAATAGTTAAAACGAGGACGACCGCCAAAGGCAAGATCACGCGTTGCAGAACCGATACCTTCAGCTATAACCACAATATCAAAGACACCCTTCTTTCCACTTGCAAAATCCACCTTTACCTCATTTTCACTTTCTATCAAATCAATGATGTGATCACCAAAAATATATTCTACACGCTTCGCGGTGAGATCGTACAGTATCTTAACCAGATCGCCACGTAGGATCTCAAGTTCCTGAGTCATGCTCATTGAACTATCAGATGGAAATTCTGCTATTGTATGATTGTCGGAATTAACGAAACGTAGCCCAATCTCGGTGGTATTATGTGCGCGGATCTCTTCTAAAATACCCATCTTAAGCGCAATTTCTTTTGCTGGTCCTTTCACGTCTATATTCTGTCCACCCAGTCTCAAGGCTGCTGCACGCTCTACCACGGTAACCTCGAAGCCGTACCTATCCAGCCAGTAAGCCAATGTAGGACCGGCGATGCTAGCACCCGAAACTAATATTTTTTTGTCTTTCATAATTATAATTTTCAATTTTTTGATTAGACAAACAATCTAAAGATCAAAGTAGTTCAAAAATACACGCAAATTTTTCACACGGGTTCTATAAAAATCCGAAAAAGCAAGTAAAGCTTTTTTTGTGTAAAAACACACTATAAAGTCTCGGTACTTTATACCGGCATATGAAAGACTGAACACAAAAAATGCTGTAATCGAAACTGCAACAAGTACTGAAAGAATTTATAGCTAATGAACTAAGCGATATTTACTCCAAAAAGATGACCTATTAATGCAGTCACACCCATTGCTATGGTACCCCAAAAACAGATCCTGCCCACAGCAACGCCTATATTTGAGTCCCACGTGATCATCGGTCAATAAGCAATTTTCTTCAAGGTGGTAATTGAACTGCTTAGTGAAGGTGTCATACTGAATACTTCCTACATAAGCATTATTGAGATAAATATGCCAAAGGCTGTACTTCTTGGCCCGAACTTCCACTACCTGGCGTTTTCCATGATGATAAAACAACTCAGGAACATCCGTATCAAAGCGAAGTATAAGAGCGTCAATGCACGCTTCCTTGATGTCATCGGCGAGTAGACCGAATGCCAATTCCCACTCTCCCTGAGATTTCCTGAAAACATAAAAAGCAAGACCATTTTTGTTGTAAAGATGATAATCTTTCATGCCCATGCTTTTATCATGCACGGTAATTTGAGCGTACATTACCCGATTGCGGGAATCCGTAGCCAATCTATTTATTCAGTAACTTTAATGAGACAAACAAATTAAGCAATAAAAGCTCCTCTCGTTAACCACCAAAGGAGGCAATCTTAGCGAAATATGTTCATACGTATAAAGCTCACAAGATTGGACAGATTCCTATCCCGGTCTATCAAGGATAGAAACTGACTGAAAACACTATCCGCCACTTTTTTATACGAATTATCTCATCGTTTTGGACGTTTCCTCTGTTCCAACTTTGCTTAGAAGATATTGAAATTAGACCTGATATTTTAGCTGATACAATGGTGATTACTGTTTTTATAGCAGAAGAACTTCCAATGGATATAACTACAAACGGAAATGAATGGCTTTTGCGAGAATATAAAAAATCAGACAAATTAATAATTAAAGAATTAAACAATCCTGATTCAGGACTAAAACCATTTCCCCTAAAACCTTCAAAAATAGAAGAAGATTATCCTGTGTGGGATGGAGGTGGTTTAACAAGTGAAATGGAAGATGAAATATTAAAACTTGAAAATTCGGGAGTAATTGAAGGTTATTATGATATAGCTGACAATCAATATGGACACAAACTTGGAGGTTACCCAAGCTTTTGTCAACCGGGTGTTTATTTTGGTAACGACTTTGAATTTGTATTTCAAATTGCATCCGACGACAAAGCAAATTTGAATATAGTTGATAGCGGAACGATGTATTTTGCTAAAAATGCGAAAACAGAAGAATGGAATTTCTACTGTGACTTTTATTAAAAAAACAGCAGATAACATCGATTTGGCAAAATCTAGTAACTTTATAAAAGCCCGCAATATTTTATTTTCGCAGCATTGACCTTCAAGATATCGAATTCTTTGGAACAGGAAATAGAAAGTGTGACTACTTCCGCTTTGTGCCACTTTCCCTTTAGAAGAGAGCAAATAAGCTCCAAATAATCTTAAAAGGTAATTTCCGTCTACAAAAATCTTTCTTAAAAAGATTTGGAAAACAATAAATACAGAAGAACCACACCGAAATAACCAATTTAAAATAAGAAATTAAAATTCGGTCAATTTTCCCTAATTTGACAAAAAAAACGCATATGCCAAATATCTACATTATCTCTGGATGCAATGGAGCCGGAAAAACAACCGCTAGTTACACTGTGTTACCTGAGATATTAGATTGCAGAGAGTTTGTAAATGCCGACAATATAGCAGCAGGTATTTCTCCTTTCAATCCACAGAGCGTAGCTGTATCAGCTGGTCGAATTATGTTAGAGCGTATCACGGAGTTAATGAAGACTAGAGCTGATTTTGCATTTGAAACAACGCTTTCGACTCGAAGCTATAAAAATTTAGTAATCGAAGCTCAAAAAATAGGCTATTCAGTAACTGTACTCTATTTTTGGCTCGACTCCCCTGCACTAGCCATACAACGTGTAAAGAAAAGAGTAGAAAACGGAGGACACAATATTCCATCTGATGTGATAGAAAGACGTTATCATCGTGGTTTAGAAAATTTGTTTAACATTTATATTCCAATATGTGATCGCTGGTTGGTTTTTGATAACATGGATTTAATCCCCGAAATTATTGCTCAGGGTGATAAATTTGGAGAATTCGTTTCAAATAGCGAAATTTGGTCAACACTAAAATCGAAATACTATAATGAACGATAAGGTAAATATTGAAAATATTAATCTTGCTGAACGAATTCGTTTAGGAGTGCAAAAGGCTTTACGAAAACTAGCCGAAGAAAGTGCAGCAAAGGGTGAGAGTTTGGTGGTAAAAGTTGATGGAAAAATACAAGAAGTACCTGCAAAGGAACTACTTATGAATTTACCAAAATAGTTTCTTCTGTAAACTATTTAACTAGGCCCCCGGCTATACGCCAAAAAATCTTTAATTCCTTAACGCGTATATTTATTACCTGGAGTTTCTCTTCTGTCTCTTGATTAAAATAGCCTTACCACTGCATATAAATCTCTGATATATCATACCGAGTGGCTTCATGCTTCACTGCTTTTAGATAGACCATCTATTCCTTGGCAAAAATTCCAGTCGGACTTTGACTTCGCCTGCATGTACCCCGAAATCTAAAGCGCTATTCCGTCCCTGTGGTAAATCGATAAAGTTTTCAATGCACCACCATGCTTCGTAATTTGGGGTAACTTTTGACCACACACGTCACATTCGAACTTTCTATCCTTTTTCATCGAATATCGTCCTTTATCCACTTTAATTCCCCACGTTGTATCAGGGCTATATACTTTTGCACGTGATCATCGGTCAATAAACAATTGTCTTCAAGGCTTTCTCAACTTCAAAAAATCTCAATTCCTTGTCAATATCTAGTGGTATCTCCATAAAAATTCCGATTGCTTCAGATTCCTCATTTAATGGCGCATCCACTAAATTATAACAAGTGACTTGGCAAAACAGCTCCACTTTCGTATCTTCGATACAGCTACGACAAGTCGCCGCGCCAATTACCTACAAGCATAACACGACACATCAAGAAAACACAATTGCATTTATGACACCGACAGAAAAACTGACATCCATTTTGACAGAACAATATATTTCAGAAGATGGCGACGAATATAAAGTAGAACTAAAAGAAGGTTTGACCAACCAACAGATTGACGAATTAGCCAAACGACTGCCGACAGGACAAATTCCGCCAGAGAAACAAATGATTATCCGATCAGAGTCTACGACCATGAATATGATGGTGATCTCGACGGACTGAGCGAAATTATCTTTTCGTCATTCAACAAGATGTTGGCATGCTTAACCCATTTTTTAAACGAAACTAATACAAGAAAAAATTTTGAAGTGATCGCTGACTTTTATACTATCGACCCAAACGGTGCTGGGTCTACGGGTCAATCATATTGGGAAAGCTGGATAGCAATGGGCCGGGCGAACTTTGAAGAATTTGGATATTAAAGTCAGAACACCGGAAATGAACCGGTATAAATCATATGAAGGAAACTCTTTTGGTATTGGATTTGGACGAAACATTGCTGTACGCTACAAAAGATAAGCTGGAACAGCGGGAAGACTTTGTTGTAGGGCCTTATTATGTATATGTTCGTCCAAATTTAGACTATTTTTTATCAGAAATGGCTGGAGATTTTAAACTTGCAATTTGGAGCTCTGCGGATGATGCTTACGTGCATGAGCTCGTTGATAAAATAAAACCAGACGCTGTCGATTTTGAATTTATCTGGGGAAGATCTCGCACAACAAAAAAACGGATCAGTGTGACTGATGAATATTATTACGTAAAAAGGTTATCCAAAGTAAAACGCAAAGGCTTCTTATTGGAAAGAACGCTTATAATAGACGACACCGCTGAAAAATCAATGCTGAACTATGGCAATGCAATCCAAATAGCTGAATTTACAGGGAACGCCAACGATGATGAGTTACTCCTATTGGCTTCTTACCTAAAACAATTAAAGAATGTACGGAATGTCAGACAAATCGACAAAAGATATTGGAGGAATCAAGATTTTCCGACATAGATGATTATAATAACGATCGGGGTTCATGAAGTAAAATCTAAAAACAGGAAAATGCAAATTATTAGAATAACCACGACTTCACTCTGCTGCATTTTGGCGGGCTTTATTTCTTCAGTTTTCATAAAATGGGATTGGTCATTTATCCTTATTCCGACATTAATATCATTAGCCGTATCATTAAGCAATTTTGATAGGATCAGTTTTCCCAAGAAATTGATAGGCATACTCCTACATTGGTTTTTGAGTATTGTTATCTTTATCATCACGATTGGCATCACTGTATTTATTCTTTCTCCGATGGGAATGCATGCGATGTATATTGGTTCGGCTTTAGCTGCCATACTATTTGCATTTATTACAAATATAAACTTGACTTTTCCAAAGTTCTGGCTGTCAATGGTGGTTATATTCGTATTGTCTTTACCAGTATGGCCGATAGCAGATTATATGCACGCCCATCCAACATTTAAATTAGCTGCGCTAAATGGGCGTGAAAATATCATCACGATATGGTGCTCACTTGTTGGATTTGGAGTTGCATTGGGTATACATTATAAGAGGTACAATTCCGATGACAACTCATGACTGCGATAAATTGATTCATTTTAGAAAAAGTCATGATATATGGTACAATTTTGTTACGCTAGAGTGTCTAGCAGATAACTATAGACTTGAATTAATACATGTCCAAAGATAGCGTAAAAGGCAATTCAGTAAACTCTGCTGATTATATAAAAGGCTTGCCATTTGACTACATCGAAACATATTCCCTCCAGCGCGGAGAGGAATACAATGCAGTGATCCAAATTCTAAAACCGGAACGACATAATTTAAAAGTAAGAAAGGAGAAAAGCAATAATCTGACCGACACCGAAGAAATTCGACTGAGCGAACTTGACGCGCCATTAGGTTTAACACAGTACTTAATTGATAGTACAGGTCGATTTCATTTTTCTAGTCAAAGACTCAATACTTTCCAGCATGGTAATGAGACAATCAGTCTACTAAAGAATATTTTACTTAAAAAAACAACGAACGTCAACAATTGGATATGTGCCCCCGTTTACAGGGATGCTATTGTGTTCTACAAAAGCTATGGCGAAATCGTATCTGTTTTGAATATCTGTTTAAGTTGTGAATCAATGGCGCTAGATAGTTCCAATCAGGTTAAAGCCGATAGTAGCACATATGAAATGCTTAGACAGTTTTTTAAGGAGATAGGTCATCCTGTAGAGTCATGAATTTTTCCTTGGCTTTCGTCTCTATCTCACCTAGATAGGCTACATCGACTTCATTCAGGTAATCCTTCTTATCACTCAGATTAAACTTGAATGTCTTCCCTACAACGTTTTTGGATAAAACAGACAATACGATCTCCTCTGTATCTCGAAATTGTCTCGCGCAAGACAAACAAAGCAGAATAGAAATAATTAAAAGCTTATTCATACATCTAATAATTTTGCAATGCTAGAGAGTTAAGCTCAAGAAAATAATCGTCTGTTTAAAGACAATTAAAGGATTTTAGTTCAAAGTAGCAATATTCACAGACCAGTTTGATCTTTGCAAACTCTTCAGCGTATTCGTTCCAACCGTTATTTCTGATCCTGACCTTTTCACATTCATCACACCATGCTTGAAAATCGTCATCTTCACTAAGTTCCATCCCCTTATATGTTTCAAAAGCCTCCTCAAAACCTTTCGGATGCTCCACGTTAAGATGCCGACAAACAAACGCTGGCCTTGACCGCCCATGGATTTTGCATTCAACTTTTGCCTGGTTAAAATGGACAACTTCCCGCGAATCTTCTTCCAAAACAGCGGTAATTAGAAGATAGCTTTGAAGTTTTTCGGTGGGAGCTCTATAAACTCCTATCCCCTCCAGAATGGCAAATGATATCGCAGCAAACTCCCAACAATCATATTCATCGGCCGAGAAAGTGCCTGCTGTCAATTTCGGGTAATCGTGTTCGAGGCCAAATTCCCTAACAGCAAATGTGCTGTCCTTATTAGGCTCGCAACTATGATCATTGAACCAACTCCACATCCATATTTCTGACGTAAGTGAAAAGGTACCAACGGGAATATATTTTAGATACAATTGATCTGTATCGTCATTGTATAACCGCAAGAGTGCAAGTTCAGCATCATAATACCAATGCTGATAGCTGCCGATGCTCAACTGTTCCAAAAACCTCTCTTGGATCTGCATAAGTTCCCGACATTTTTTACTCGCAAACTGTTCGTAATCTATTTTCAACGTTGTGTATCTTTAATTTTTAGCAATACTTATAATATTTTGAGCCTATTGCTGTCGCTTTTATACGATAGTTCTTAAAATGGACTGAATTTCGTCGACATCTACACTTAGCCCTCCAATAGCATCAGCACGAAGCGCCTGTGCATGCTGCTTAAGCGTTTCAGTAACACGCTTGAACATTTCCTGCATCTTCTTCTCATAGCTGGTAGAGCGACCGCCAAAGAAATCGACATAGGTGGTTCCTATATCAGCCCCAATATTTCCGATTAGGGTCTCTGACGCTCTTCACGTAATAAGTTTCATTTGAACCATTCTTGTCCGTTGTCTAATCGTTGTAAAAAGTCAGTAAAAGAGATTCCAATTTCAATATGATATTGTTTGTCCAAATCAATAAAAGGTGTAAGTACTACCCTAATTGAATTATCAACTGTCTGTTCAATTGCAATAAATTCACTACTTCCATTTCCGCCAATTGCCAAAGTCTTTGGAAGGTTCTCAAAAATTTGATAGTCAGTATTGGCTCCAATTAATTCGTCAATGTCCCAAAGTCTCACGAACTCTGATCCTATAAACAGTTCAAAACCCGAGTAATTCTGTAAAAAAAACAAGTAATCGTTAGGAAGATTGAAGTTCAAAATTCTTTGTATTTGTTCAATTTTTGTTTTGGATTTTTGAGTGCTTTTTGGAAAATTATATTTCAATAATAATTCATTGACTGTTTTCATATGCTAAGTTACTATTTTTTGTAAAGTTCTATTTTTCTGTTGTCATATTTTCGAGTCCTGATAAAACTTTACAGATCAGAAAATGTTTCCTATAGCTTTTGCAAGGTTGGAATTGGTGGTGGTATGCTGATTTAATAGGCTTACAGTTATTAGCTTTTAAGATGATTACAAACTGTATGGCTAAGGTATGGGTTTGAAAGTAGGGTTGGTAAGGGAAAACGTACCTATTTAAAAATTGGAAAAAGTTGGTAGACACATTTGGGTAGTATTTAATAATCTTTAAAAATATTGACTGAATATTATGTAAATTAACTTATTATGATGCTGATACGATAGATATCAATAGAGATAATACCACCAATTAAACCAGCCGAATTAAAATCCATAAAAACAGCTTAACTATTTAATTATTATAAACATATGAAAAGAATCCTCCTATTTCTGTTTCTAGCTACTTTAATAAGTTGCCAGAAAACAATCTTTAATGAAACTATTGACCATGCTAAACAAGACGAGCAATTGATCAAATCAGGATCATACTTTTGGTCCAACGGTCAACAGATTGCTCTATCGCCAGATAGTAGTATTTATCTCATTCAACTTGCATCCAGTGCAAATATTGCAAAAGTTGCCAAAGCGGGAGGTAAAAAAGTTTCTGTACTATCGGCATCAAGAATTTTGATCAGTAAGATGGATCTTGAAGATGATAATGTAATTTCCGAAGTTGAAAAGTCGGAAATCATCGGTAAAATTCCATCTTTCAAAGTGCAAGAAACTCCTTTTAGACCAAACGGAAAAATAGTCTTCAAACCTAAATCTAATGCTGAATTACCTAAAGTCAAACAATTGATCGGTGATCAGGTTATTATTAGTGATACAGTCAACTATGATGTGTACACTGCAGAAGTATCCGATATTGAAAATATACTCACAGTGGCCAACAAATTATATGAATCTGGACTGGTAGAATTTAGTCACCCAGATTTTATTGCGCAACTAACAAAAACGTCTAACGACCCTTTCTATACAAACCAGTATTACCTCGACCAGACAAATAATATTGATATCAACGCACCCGAAGCTTGGGCATTAATGGGTACTACAACATCTCCGGTAAAAGTTGCTGTAATCGATGATGGAGTCGAAGCACATGAAGAACTTACCGGTAGGTTACTATCGGGATACACTCCTAAAACATCTTCAGGTTATGGCGCCCCCACTGCTGGATCTGCACACGGACAAGCAGTAGCGGGCATTGTGGCGGCAAAACGCGACAATAATATTGGAATCGCGGGCATTGCTGACTTTGCTCAGATAATTCCTGTAAATATATTTTATGGGGGTGAATCTTATTCGGATATAGCTAACGCAATCAATTGGGCATGGAATCAAGGCGGAGCCGATATTCTCCAAAATTCGTGGTCAACTGCAAATACAGTAATAGTTGACGTTGTAAAAAATGCTGTAAACAATGCCTATACGAATGGACGGAACGGAAAGGGCTGTGTCATTGTTTTTAGTTCTGGAAATTATCATCTAGACGGCAGCTCTCCAGTAAAGTTTAGTGGCGTGGCATTCCCGGCAAACTTACCTAATGTAATAGCAGTCGGGGCAGTAGCTAGAGATGGAAACATTGCGCTATATAGTTCAAGAGGTCCAGAAATTGACCTTGTTGCTCCATCTGGACAAGACCTCTCGCCTGATGTATGGACTATAGACAGAATGGGTGCACCTGGTTATTCTACTGGAAACTATACTTCTTCCTTTTCTGGAACTTCTGCTGCTGCACCGGAGGTAAGTGGAGTTGCAGCGCTTCTATTAGCCCAATTCCCAAGCCTTACAGCTGCCGAAGTAAAAAATCTCTTGATACAAAATGCAACTGACATGGGACCTATAGGGTTTGATAATACATTTGGATATGGAAGGGTAAACGCTTCAGCGGCCTTATTGTCCGGACCGTCAATAATAGAAGGGCCCTCACAGATATGTACCGAGGGTATTTATAGTATTTTTAATCCTGGGACGATAACACTCGAAAATTCTTCTGGTGTTGCTACATTGACTGCATTAGGAAATAATCAGTGGAAAGTAACACGAGTCGGTACAAGTTCGGGAATTCTCAAATTAAGATCTACATTGAATGGAAAAAATTTTGATAGAGAAATTATAGTGGGATCTCCTCCACCCAAAATAAACGGTCCTACTGAAATTACCACAGTTGGCGATTATTTATACACCGTCACGAGGTCTTCACCCGGATCAACTATTGAATATAATAAAATGTTAGGGGACGCGGAATTTATTCCAGTCGACGAAACCTCTTTCAAATTAAGAATTTCCACTCCAAATACATCTGGCTCGACAATGATAGTTAGAGTTAGAGCTCGCGAAACAAATTCTTGTGGTACGTCCAATTACACGATTATGAACGTTGGTGTTTTGGGGAATATGTAATACAATCCGTTACTAAAAAAGCCTAAACTATAATTTACGGTTTAGGCTTTTTATTAAAGAAAATCCAAGCTAATAGTTCAAAATGGACACTGTTATTTGGTAAAAATAAATTTTATCCTCCTTTCAAGACTTCGTTGATATCTACACTAAGCCCTATAATAACATTAGCTCCGAATAACCTGAGTTTTTAGTAACACGCTTGCACATTTCCCGCATCTTCTTCTCATAGCTGGTAGAAAGACCACCATAAAAATCTACATAGTTCGCTCCTATATCGCTAAGGACAGTGGTGCCGATGGCAACTATTGTCAGAAATGCTGTAACAGAAAACTTTTTGACAGCTAGTATTCCGTGCTCAATAGCTAGAAATAATTTTTTTAAACCAAACAGGATTCGCCCCTCCCAGACTCAAGGTTTTTTTATTCCTTTTATATCCGTTTCCATCGAATATCGTCCTTTATCCACTTTAATTCTCCACGTTGTATCAGGGCTATATATTTTTGCCCCTGATCATCGGTCAATAAGCAATTGTCTTCAAGGTAGTAATTGAACTGCTTAGTGAAGGTGTAATATTGGATACTTCCTACATAAGCATTATTGAGATAAATATGCCAAAGGCTGTATTTCTTGGCCCGAACTTCCACTACCTGGCGTTTTCCATGATGATAAAACAACTCAGGCACATCCGTATCAAAGCGAAGTATAAGAGCGTCAATGCACGCTTCCTTGATGTCATCGGCGAGTACACCGAATGCCAATTGCCACACTCCCTGAGATTTCCTGAAAACATAAAAAGCAAGACCATTTTTGTTGTAAAGATGATAATCTTTCATGCCCATGCTTTTATCATGAACGGTAATTTGAGCGTACATTACCCGATTTCGGCAAAAGATTTCTAGCGGTTTCATTTTACAATATTACTAATATTATTAGCAATACTATATACAATAAAGATCTTTAGGGTTTCTCATTTTTTGATGGACGAAGCCTCTCATAGCCCGAAAATAGCATTACAGAAATTGTCTGGACGTGTTGCTTGGGAGTTTCTATGATACGATTGTACATTTCGAATTCAAGGGTATTCCGTCCTATTTGTTATTTAGTTGTAATTAGCCTTGCTTTCCGCCTTAAAGTTACAGTTAGGACAAATTCATGGTATAGACGACTCTCATCATAATGCATTTCCAGATTGTCTGATTTGAACAATAAATCCATTTCTTTTAAAATTAGTTTTAAATCTATTTTATTAAACCTTAACAATTTTAATGTAAATACTCAATAAAGTACCAATTTGTTGTCGATATGATTTTATCCTTATTTATTGCCCGTATTTTATACCGATGCACGCATGAACCATCCCCATCAAAAGTTATAGTATTGGATTGGGTTTTACGACTTAAATACGGATAGAAATTAACAGCCTCATCGAAACTATGATGACCACCTCCAGGAACAATAGTGTATTCAACAATTAACTCATATTCTGTTGCCTTCGCCACTGGTGTCCATACAACTTTAGTCGTGCGGGGAAATTGATCCATAACGGCATAGTTTTTAGGTTCAAGAATTTGAGGCACATTGGCATTATCATTCTCTTGATTTACTCTATTTTGTCTTGCCCCCTTATTCTCACTTCCCTCGCTCGATATTACAAAATTTGTTTCAGACCATGAACTCCCTTCAATTTTAGGTAATGCTACAATTTGACCATTTTTCATTAATTTAGGTGGAGCTATATTTTTGCCATTGTGGGCATAGCCCACAATATATACATCATTACCCGAAACGGCCATGGAAAGCGGTTTATAGATCGTATATTCTGTATCTTTGAGATTCGCCAGTAATTGTCCATTTTTCCAACATTTACCGACATCACCTTCATCTATATAACCTCTTCCATCAAGTGTATAGCCGTTTCCATTACTGTCGTCAACACCGGCTATATATACATCATTGCCTGATACAGCAATACAGGTAGCCAGGCCAAGTATACCAGACAGGCTTTCGGTACGCCCGTTTTTCCAGTATCCAGGTTGCCCGCTTTGCGTTGCTCCTACCGCATATACATTGCCCTGCAGTTGGGAAATACCAGATACCACTTTTAATTCATTAATGGTCTCTTGTATTTGGCCATTCTTCCAGTATAAATCGTCGTAGTGGTCTGTAGCACTCCCGATAATATATAGATCATCATCTACTGCGGATATGGATTTGGCATAGCTAAAATCATTACTGCCTACGGGTAGTTCAACGAGGTGTCCATTTTTCCAATACCTGGCTAAGTCATGCCACCCATCAGAGGATTTATATCTATAAAAACCAGCCACATATACGTCGCCATTTTTAACAATAATGGAATAAGCTTGATTGGAAGCTCTTTCATCTTTTTCCAACTTTATCTCCTGTCCATTTTTCCAATATAGGGCCTGTCCTAGACTATTGCCCGCTACATATACATCCTTCCCTGAAATAGCCATGCAGACCGCTTCAGCATCAGTCTGCCCATCAGTAAGTGCTACTGGCTGGCCATTTTTCCAGTATACAGCAGTGTGCTTCTGTGTATTTTCATTGTAACAGGAACCAGCTACATAGATATCGACCTGTTTTGGGCTGCCCTTCCCATTCCCTGAGTGCTGTTTTGAAGCAGAAGTCCTCGGATTTTGAGCATAAGAAATAAAACCAAAAAGAAAACTAAGGAGCGCACAGCATCGTAATGCGTGCAAAATAGGGTTTTTCATGGCGTAGTTTTTATACTATTAATTTACGGAAATTTTAAATTGAAATTCAAAAATCTTATCCGACTATTTTATCAAGCTTAGTGCAAATAGTTTATATAAAACCAATCCGTTGCCGAAATGATCTTATCCTTATTTAATGCTTGTACTTTATACCGATGAACTTGTGCACCGACCCCGTCAAAAGTTACAGCCTTAGCTTTGGTTTTACCACTGAGATACGGATAGAATTTAACAGCGTCCTTAAAACTTCGATCGCCATTTGTGGACATAGCAGCATATTCAACAATTACCTCATATTCTGTTGCGTTAGCTACAGCTGTCCATGCAATTTTGGTCGTGCGAGGAAATTGATCCATAACGGTATAGTTTTTAGGTTCAATAATTTGAGGCACATTGGGATTATTATTTTCAACATTTGAAAAAACTACTTTGTTGCCATTTCCATCCCCTTTTGCTAACATCATTGAGCTTAAATCTGAGCAATTCGGAAGATTAATTTCCTGACCATTTTTCCAATATACTTTTCTATTGGCATTTTCACCGGCCACATAGACGTCATTTCCTGCAACTGCAATGGCAAAAGTTTGGGTAAAAGTTGGCCCCTTGGCTAATACGACTTCCTGTCCATTCTTCCAATAAATAGCTATGGACTCCCCGGTATTAGGATCTTGGCTCATCCCTGAAACATAGACATCATTACCCGATACAAATATCGAACTGGTGGATCTAGTTCCAAAACGACCGGAACCTGTAGACAAAATAACTTCTTGACCGTTTTTCCAATATAAGGCCATCTGCCTATTTGTGTTATCTGCGCCTTTAGATGCATAAGATTTATAACCTGAAACATACACATCATCACCCGAAACGAAAATGGACGATACCTGCACCCCATCGGGATGGTGCATTGTATTATTCAATGACACTTTAACCCCATTTTTCCAGTAAGCAGCTTCATCCGTGGCATGTGCCAGATATACATCATTTCCTGACACAAAATGCACTCGATCATTTATCACTCCGGATTGGACTTGGTTTGGAAAATTCATTTCCTGACTATTTTTTAGATAATAGTAATCTTTAACTGTAGCTGGTTGATAAGGAAATATAAAAACATTGCCATTAGAAACTTCGATACCTGTAGCTGAAGAGTTTTCAATATTACCATATTTATCTTTTTTAATGGATAGAGGTTGAAACTTTTGATTTTTCCAATATGCGGCTATCTCTTTATTACTTGCATTAAGCGTATTACCAACAACATGAATATTATTTCCCTCAACAAATATTGATTTAGCTAAAGATCTTACAGCGAATATACCTGGATCTTGCCCCTCTTTGAGCACTACCGGCTCGCCGTTTTTAAAATATGCTGCAAGAATCTGTCCGGTATTTTTATCATACCAACTACCTGCGATATAAACATCAGTTTGATTATCCGCTGATTTCTGCTGTGGCGATGTAGTTTTATTATTTTGAGCATAAGTAGTAAAACTAAACAGAAAACTGAAGAGCGCACACCACCGTAATGGTCGCAAAATAGGGTTTTTCATGGCGTAGTTTTTATACTATTAATTTACGGAAATTTTGTGTCAATATTCCAAATAAATTTTGCAGTTAATATCAGTTCCAGATGAAGTTCAATTGATAATAGCAAGATTTTATTGACTAAATTTATACGTTGAATATTGAATTTTAACATATATAATTATGACCAATAACAATAATTCCAATAACCTAAAAGATGGTGATCGATGTAACGTAATTTCTGGTACACATAAAGGCAAATCAGGTTTTGTAACTGATCTAAACATCAGTAAGACTGGTCATTTGACAATAACAGTAGTCCAAGAAACTGGCGTCAGGTTTAAAACACTCGCGAAAAATGTTGAAGTTTTATTAAGAGACCTGGATCAATAGAAAAAAACTTGATGGAAATATTTTTGAATTTCATACTCCTTTTCTTAGCATTTTTCACTTGCTCAGCACAAAAAATAGGAAAAATCAAACTGGAGAATTCATATAGTCCATATAATATACAGGATAGTATAGCTGTAAGAACTAGAGATGGAGCGACACGCTCTTTAATAACCGTCAGGAAAAAAGGTGATAACAACCCCAAACCTGCCATGTATTAAATGTTTCAACAGCTGCACTACTGAATAAATAAAAGCAATCGGTTGACAGCTCTACTTGCCTATGTGGATTGGCATGTACCATGATACCTTCGATATCCACTTCCAATCCAAACGTTTGCGATTTAATAAAAAATATTAGCCCGAGATTGATAGTACAGCCTGATTTTGTAAATTCAAAATTAATAGTGACAATGACAAAAATTAATGCTCTGCTATGGATAAAAAAATGGCTCTATATTTAGAAAAATTCAGGTTGTATGAAATCGCAAAATAATAAAAGACGAAATGTCATCACTTTAAAATAAAGCACGACATTTCGTTGCTATACTATTTTTTTTTAGGGAGTAAGTACCACTACTTTACCAACAGTCCGACCGGATTCTAATTGCAAATGTGCTTCTTTCATTTCGTTAAAAGGATATATTTTAGAAATATGAGGGGTAATAGCTCCGCTTTCTAAAAGAGAAGCGATTTCTTTCATATGTTCACCGTTTGATTTTACTAAGATAAAATATCCATTTATGCCGCTAGATTTAGCTTTTTCCGTAATTTCTTCATTCAGCCCAGTAGGAATACTTATGATGGTTCCGCCAGGTTTAGTTACCTCAATAGAGTTCTCAATATTGTTTCCGCCAACTGTATCCAAAACAAAATCATATTCTGGTCTTTGTTGAGACCAGTCATAAGTATGATAATCAATATAATGATCAACACCTAAACTCAATACGAAGTCTCTATTTTTTTCAGAAGAAGTTCCGGAAACTTCCGCACCCAAATGTTTTGCAAGTTGCACTGCAAAATGTCCAACCCCTCCAGAAGCAGCATGAATGAGTACATGTTGACCTTTTTGAACTTTCCCATTAACGACCAATGCCTGCCATGCGGTTAAGGCTGCTAACGTTGAAACAGCTGCCTGTTCAAAAGAAATATTCTTAGGCTTAATGGCTAGCTGATTAGCAGGCGCAGCAACATATTCTGCGTATGCATTACCATTTCCAGGAAAATTGACCATTCCGAATACTTCATCTCCTGACTTAAAATCAGAACTGTTACTTTTCTCTACAATCCCCGAAATATCCCATCCCAAAACAATAGGGTTATCCTTTTTCAACAGCCCATACATTCCCTCTCCTTTTCTGGTCTTTGCATCAACGGGATTGACACTAATGGCCTTTACTTTGATCAAAACTTCACCTGAGCCTATCTCGGGCAAGGGAAGTTCTGTATATTCAAATTGATTAACATCTCCGGGAGATTTTAATATGATCGCTTTCATTCTATTATAAATATTTAGCTAAGTTTAATTCCACATCTCCATAAGTCTGCAATCCCTGATCCAGCAGAGCTTTGATTCTACCTCTGGCTTCGGGTTCTGTAAGGGAAGCAAAAAATTTGGTCTGCGTTTCCATGATGTGTTCATTTTTAGGAACAACTACCCTTTCATTCATTATAGATTTAATAGTTGTAATAATTTTCTTGTCGAATGAAGCGATTCGATTCGCCAGGTTTTCAACAAAACTATCCAGTTCATGATCCGGAAAAGCTCTGTTGATCCAACCGTAATCGGCAGCCGTGTCCGCATTGTAATCATCTCCACTCAGAATAATTTCCAATGCTCTTGCTTTACCTGTCAGCAGGTGCAGTCTCTCTAATCCACCACCTCCGGGAAATGAGCCGATTCCTATTTCAGGTTGTGCAAAAAATGCTTTCTCTTTGCTTGCGAAACGCATATCAAAAGCTTGGATAAATTCGCTTCCAAGTCCCCTTGCTCGCCCTCTAATAGATGCAATACTTACAAATGGAGCCTGCTCGAGACGTTTTGCAACATCCGGCCAGGAAATAGACAGCCCCGTATCTCCCGTACCTTTAGGAAATTCAAAAATATTGATCAATTCTGCATGTGCCACATAAAAATCTGGGTTTGCACTTTCAAAAACCACCACCTTCAAGTTTTCGTTGGCTTCCAACTCGCTCATCAATTCTCTCAGCTGCACCGAAAATTCAGGATCGAAAATATTTACAGGTGGATTGTCTATTGTTACTTTCCAATAGTATTGGCTTACTTTATTTGTCGTAAAAATCATAATGCTATTTTGTTATATTTTAGTTATAATTAATTATTGAGAAATAGATTAATGTAACCTGCAATCAAAATTGGTTCCTGGTGCTGCAAACCATGCCCTGCATCATTTATGATAATGTGCTGCATGGAAGGAGCATTTCTGAGTAATGGAAACCAGTTTTCTACCGCAAAACTGATATCATGATCTGCTGAAATGACCAATACTGGAATAGTGAGACTTTTATATTGTTCACGGAAGTTACTTTCATCCTTTTTCATCAAAGCAGAACCGTCAAAGTATTTTTGGAACTTCTCTGCTGTTGAAGGAATCTTAGAAGAATCTAATTTTTTTGAAATCCTGTCAAATGATGCTCTGCCAGCAGCTCTGCTCTTTATAGATGTTGGTTCAAAGAAAATAACTGTTTCATCATCCAGATCATTGACAGGTTTTAGAGCCCGCTCAAAGAAAGCAGGATCAAAAGGGATTGGATTATTTCCCGGTGGGTTTGTTCCAATGAGAACTGTTTTCAGAACCCGATCTTTATATAAAAACATTGCAGCCTGAGCCACAAGGCCACCATAAGACCATCCCAAAACATAGAAGTTTTTATAGGCTAAATGGTCCATCAATTTGATTCCCACATGCGCTACTTCAAGAATATCTGATGATAATTGGCCTTCAGAATCCCCTATTCCAGGATAATCAAATAAAATGATAGTATGGTTTGTGGCTAATGAGTCTAAAAATAAAGGATCCCAGGTATCGAGAATACCCCGAAATCTGTTATAGAATAAAATCGGTGTTCCGTTTCCGAAGCATCTGTAGGCAATCTTTATGCTATCAATTTGGGCAAATTGTGTTTCTGCGTCTTCAAAAAAAGAATTCATAGTCAAAGGTTTTAATTACTATTCAAAGTTAAATGAACAGTCAATTCTCCTTATAACACGAATCACGGAATCTTTTACACTATTCTCTGATTACGGACTTCAGTAGGAGAAATACCTTTGATTTTCTTAAAAAACCTTGAAAAATACGGAACATTGGAAAATCCCAGCCGATAGGCAACATCGCTGATATTCAAGTCTGTTTGATGCATCAGAATTTCCGCCTGTTCAATGATAAATTGCTGTATATAATGGCTTGTACTTTTACCAGTTTCTGCCCGCATGAGATCAGTCAGGTAATTGGAGGAAAGATTAAGATCTGCTGCAATCGTAGAAACAGTAGGAATACTTATAACTGGTTTAGAAAAATCGCTATAATGATTCTGCAATAAACTTTTTACTTTCGAAGCGACAGAAACCGTTTTTGTAGCTTTATCCTTAAATTGTCTTTCATAGAAAACATCGGCGTAAGACAGCACAACATTTATCAAAGACAAAATAAGATTGATGTTTGCCTTGGCCTTATTTTCAAGCAATTCCATATGGATTTTTGTAAAAAGCCAGGTAATCGTCTCTTCTTCCTCCGCTGTCATAAACAGTGCATCGTTGATCTCATAGCTAAAATATTTGTACTGATTGATTTTGGCCGCAATGGGATTCTGTTTGATCAGATCGGGATGAAAAACAAATGCATAGCCATCCCAGAAAGTGAGACTATCCCAGGAAACGACCTGTCCCGGCTCGCTGAACAGCATTAACCCATTTTCTGTATAATATTTATTGTTTCCGTAATTAATATCTCCACTGAAATTTTTCTTTAGTGAAATTTTGAATAGATTTACCTGTATCTCATCGCTCGTCTTTGGAAAATTCGGGATGGCCTGTTTGCAGACCCTGCTGTCCATCAATGGATGCAATGGTTCTGCAAGATTAAGATATTTATTATAGCTGGTTAAATCACTAAAGGTTTTCATTCAACAAAAATGCAAAATTGTTTTGAATTATAAATTAAGTTGCTCTGCGGCAGTGGAGCTTTGTAAAAAATAGCCGGGCACGAGCAAAAATAAGCTTACAGCTAAGTGTCAATAGAGATTTAAACGCAAACGACATACTACAACTTTATCAAGCTAACAAATGGAGTGCAGCCGATAAACCAGAACTACTGATCAAAGCACTCTTAAATTCGCATTCCTTAGTTACGGCATGGGATGGTACGACATTGGTAGGTCTAGGAAATGCTATTTCCGATGGGTATCTCGTGGTTTATTATCCACATCTACTGGTGCTACCCTCTTATAAAGGCAAAGGTGTTGGGCGTTTGATTATGGATAAAATGCAAGAGATTTATAAGGGTTTTCACATGCAGATGCTTACGGCTGATGGAAATGCTATCGACTTTTATAAAAATAACGGCTTTGAACGAGCAGGTCAAACAGAGCCTATGTGGATCTATTCTGGGTGTGATCACTGAGAGAAGGTTAAGGTTATAAAATATATGACAGAATTTAAAGTAATAATACCCGATGAATCCTATTCATTGCTTAATTTTCGACAAGATGATTTACCTGGAGTAGCCGTCGTCAATACTGCATTAAAGGAATTTGAACCAAAAATAGTTTTCTCATGGCATTTATCAATTATGATAGATCTAGACGATTTAATCGACAATGGAATGCCTTCAAAAAGTGAAGTTGAAGTAATTGACAACTATGGCGATTATTTAGATAATGAAATAAAAGGAAAAAATAAGAAAAGGCCTAACGCCTTATTTCTTGCAAGAATAACCTGGAATAAAACTCGAGAATTAATTTGGAGAGTCTACGATCCTGAAATCTCAAATAGCTTTCTGCAAGAAATTATTACATCCAAATCCTCCCCGAGACAGTTTGAATATCGAATCGATCCTGACGATAATTGGGAATTGGCAAAATGGCATTTGACAGATTGGGAGTAGTAAATTCTTGAAGAATTGGATATTTAAGGAAAACATCGAAATCGCCGTATCTATAGAATCCTTAAAATTTATGAATAATAATGAGCAAATAATACTTTTTTTCCATTTGGATCTTCGATTCCAATAGTTATTTCGGTATTATATGTTCCAAATTGAAAATATTCCGGATTCACTTTTCAAATCACAATCAAAAGATCCGTCATCTTGAAACTTTATTGTCTGAGCAAACTGTGGATAATTTCCTTCCAGGAATTTAAGTATTAATTTCGAAAA
>Ga0213829_1001065_pt1 | contig 21174 bp, 21 predicted proteins | sample MC6MC0896MG_FD_180665 | JGI IMG/M metagenome (GOLD analysis project Ga0213829, IMG submission 180665) | Enriched soil aggregate microbial communities from Iowa State University, Ames, United States - MC6-MC0896-MG | ecosystem: Environmental > Terrestrial > Soil > Unclassified | place: USA: Iowa...
TAAAGGTGGCAGCAGATACGTATAATCGACCGTAATTGTATTGAATTCGGTGGGGGTGGCCCATGCTTGACCGCGAAGGCTACCGCCCCAATGTCGGCATCATTCTCGTCAACACTAGAAACGAGGTCTTTTGGGGCAAGCGTATCAGGGAACATGCGTGGCAGTTCCCCCAGGGCGGCATCAAGTATGGCGAAAGCCCGGTGCAGGCCATGTATCGCGAACTCCATGAAGAAGTGGGCCTGAAGCCCGAGCATGTCCGTATTTTGGGGCGTACACGCGATTGGTTACGTTATAACGTGCCCGATCACTTTGTCCGGCGTGAGTGGCGTGGCCACTATAAAGGACAAAAACAGATTTGGTTCTTGTTGCGCCTGGTGGGACGTGACAGTGATGTTTGCTTGCGCGCGACGCAGCATCCGGAATTCGACGCCTGGCGCTGGAGCCAGTACTGGGTTCCACTGGATGCTGTCATCGAGTTCAAGCGAGACGTCTATACCCAGGCGTTGAACGAGTTGTCGGCTATCCTCTTTCGGCGCCATCACGAGACCCGCTACCTGCGCCAACGGGTGCATGGTCAGCGGGCAGCAGAGAATTTGCCCGAAGGAACGGACGGTCATGCGCATATTGTTGGTTGAAGACGAACGGGACATGGCGTCCTGGCTGATGCGCGCGCTCGCCCAGAGCGGATTCGTGCCCGATCACGCGGCAGACGCGCGCACGGCCGAAGCCTTCATGGCGGGCACCGAATACGATGCCATCGTCATGGACTTGCGCCTGCCCGACAAGCATGGCCTCGTCGTCCTCCGAGAAATGCGCAACCGCGACGACCGCACGCCCGTCCTGCTCCTGACCGCGCAGGGCGCGCTGCAGGATCGCGTGCGCGGCCTGAATCTCGGCGCCGACGACTTCCTGACCAAACCCTTCGCGCTCGAAGAACTCGAAGCCCGTCTGACGGCGCTTGTGCGCCGCAGCCGCGGCCGCCAGCATCCGCGCCTGCAATGTGGCTCCCTGTCCTACGACAGCGAAAGCCGTGCGTTCACGCTGGATGGATCGCTGCTGTTCCTGACTCCGCGCGAACACGCCGCCCTGGCGGCGCTGCTGACGCGCAGCGGCTATCCGGTGGATAAGTCGCAGTTGTTCGGCAAGGTCTTCACACACGACAGCGAAGCCAATCCGGACGCCATCGAGGTCGTGCTGCACCGCCTGCGCAAGAAGCTGGCCGGCAGCGACGTGCGCATCGTGACCGTGCGCGGGCTGGGCTACATGCTGGAAAGCGTCGCCAGCGAGTCCGCGGAACCCTAAGTGAGCCTGCGGATACCCGGACTGCCGCGCGTCGGCATCCGCGCGCTTCTCATCATTCTGCTGCTGCCCGGCGTGGTGGTGCTGCTCGTTATCGACAGCCTGAACGACTACCGCACCCTGGCCGAGATCACCAACGAAGCCTACGACAGCGCCTTGGTCGAACCAGCGCGCGTGCTGGAAAGCAGCCTGGAATTCACGCCCGACGGCAACCTGCAGGTGGCCACGCCGCTGTACGCGCAGGTCATGCTCGAATCGCGGGCGGGCCTGCGCAAGTATTTCCGCATCGAGGAAATCGATCCGCCCCTGCCCGACGGTGCGGCCGTGCCGCCGACGCAGGGCAAGACGCTGCTCGGCATGCCGGAGATGCCGCGCCCGCCGTCCTGGCCCCGGTCCAACGGCCAACCCATCTTCTACGACAGCGTGTACCGCAACGACCCCGTGCGCGTCGTGTCGGTCGTGCGGGATCTCTATTACCAGGGCCAGCATCGCCAGGTGCTCGTCGTCGTGGCCGAAAGCACCGGCAAGCGCATCGAGGCCGAGAACAACGCACGGCGCCAGGAAATCCTGCGCGATTCGCGGATGCTGGCGCTGGTCGTGCTGCTGGTCTGGTGGGGCGTGTCCTGGGCCCTGAAGCCGCTGCGCCGGCTGCAGGCCGACATCCGCGCACGCCGGCCCGACGACCTGACGCCGCTGGACGCCTCGCGCGTACCCAGCGAAGTCGCACCGCTCGTCGAAGCCGTCAATCACCACATTGCCCGCTACCGGCGGGTGCTGGACGAACAATCCAACTTCCTTGCCGACGCCTCGCATCAATTGCGCACGCCGCTCGCCATCATGCTGACGCAGGCCCAGTACACCCTGCGGGAACGCGATCCTACGCGGGTGCGCGAAGGACTGCGCGCCATCGTCGACCAGCTCGGACGCACGCGCCGGCTGACCGAGCAGCTGCTGTCTCTGGCGCACGCCCACCAGGCCGGCCAGACCCCGCGCCAATTGCTCGACATGAACGCCGTGTCGCGCGAAGTCGTGCTGCAGTACCTGCCGCTGGCGCACGAAAAGCAGCAGGACCTGGGCTGGGTGCAGGCCGACCCGGAAGACGGCCAGGACACGCCGGTGCCGGTGTCCGGCAACGAGGCCGAACTGCACGAGGCCCTGTCCAATCTCGTGCACAACGCCATCCATTACGCACCCATCGGCGCGCGCATCACGGTTTCCGTGTGCCGCACCGACAGCCGCGTCCAGGTCTCCGTATCCGACAACGGGCCCGGCCTGGAGCCCGTTATGCGCACGCGCGCATTCACGCGTTTCGAGCGCGTGGGCATGGACAAGCCGGTGACCTCCTCCGGTTCCGGCCTGGGTCTGGGCATCGCACGCGCCTATGCCCGGCGCAACGAAGGCGACATCGAACTGCGCGATGGCGAGCCCAACGACCAGGGCGGCGTCGGCCTCGCGTCGGTGCTGTGGCTGCCGCTGGCGCCCACCGTGTCGCAGTACCCGCGCCCCGCCGAGGTCCAGCTCAAGGGCGACCAATAGTTGGGTGATGAATAAGAAGGCGCTTCACAACGCGGCTACTTATTCATCGCTCCTTCTTCAAGGCCCGCGTCTTCACTGCCCGCTTTTTTCGCGCACACCGCGCCTGCCGATCAGGGATAACCCCCGGATTCAGGAATGCGACAGCGCACAGAAAGCGGATTAGCAGCTTCCTTCCGTAATCTGCGGTCCGGCCTGTCGTCAGGGGCCGGGCGCTGTCCGCTTCGTGCAGCGCATGAAAGGCCGGCGCGGTCCGGTACAAGGAAGGAGGACGGAAGTGAAAAAGACAATCAACAGAAAGGACTATTACGGCGGCGCGCTGATGGTCCTGATCGGCCTGGCCGCTGTCTATGGCGGCACGGACTATCACATCGGCTCGCTCAGCCACATGGGCCCGGGCTTCTTTCCCGCGGCGCTCGGCGGCCTGCTGGCGCTGACGGGCTTGCTGATCGCGATGTCCGCACGCTCGGCGGAACCCTCGACGCCCGCGCCCGCTGAAGGCCACCCCACCGGCATGCCCGATATCAGGGGCAGCGTCTGCATCCTGCTCGGCATCCTGGCCTTCCTGCTGCTGGGTCATTACGGCGGCCTGCTGCCCGCCACGTTCGCCATCGTCTTCATCTCGGCGCTGGGCGACCGCAAGAACACGATCAAACAGGCCATCCTGCTGTCGGTCGCCATGTCCGCGATCGCGGTCGTCGTTTTCTGGTGGGCGCTGCAACTGCAGCTTCCGCTGTTCCGCTGGGGTTGATGCGCCATGATTTCTCAAGCTTTGGTAGACCTTTGGTACGGCTTTGGCGTCGCGTTCCAATGGCACAACCTGATGTGGTCGTTCTTCGGCGTGCTGGTGGGCAACCTCATCGGCGTGCTGCCCGGCATGGGCGCGCTGTCCGCGATTTCCATTCTCTTGCCGCTGACCTACGTCATGCAGCCCGTGCCCGCCATCCTGATGCTGGCCGGCATTTTCTATGGCTCGCAGTACGGCGGCGCCATCGGCGCCATCCTGCTCAACCTGCCGTCGCATCCGCCGCACGCGGTCACGTGTCTTGATGGTTATCCATTGACCAAGCAGGGCAAGGGCGGAACAGCGCTCGGCATCACGATGATCTGCTCGTTCTTCGCGGCGTCGGTCGGCATCATCGTCATGATCTTTGCCTCGCCGCTGCTGGTGGAGATCGCGTTCAAGTTCGGCCCGACCGAAATCTTCTCGATCATGCTGTTGGGCCTCTTGGCTGGCGCCACCATGTCGCGCGGCTCGCCGCTCAAGGGCGTGGCGATGACGCTGTTCGGCCTGATGTGCGGCGTGGTCGGCACCGACGTGAACACGGGCACCATCCGGTTTTCGTTCGGCCTGCTCGACCTCTCCGATGGACTGGAACTGGTCGCGATCTCGATGGGCCTGTTCGGCGTGGCCGACTTCCTGATGAGCGTGAACCGCATGACCATCATCGGCAGCGGCGCCAAGCTGCGTCTGCGCGACATGCGGCCCAGCAAGCAGGAACTGAAGACCGCCTTCTGGCCCATGGTGCGCGGCACGGCCGTCGGCACGCTGTTCGGCGCCATGCCCGGCACCGGCCCGACCATCACCACGTTCGTCGCCTACGCGCTGGAACGCAAGGTCTCCAAGACGCCTGAAAAGTTCGGCACCGGCATGATCGCCGGCGTGGCATCGCCCGAAGCATCGTCGCACTCCAAGACGCAGGTCGACTTCATCCCGACGATGAGCCTGGGCATTCCGGGCGACGCCGTGATGGCGCTGATCCTGGGCGCGCTGCTGATCCAGGGCATCCAGCCCGGCCCGCAGCTCATCACTGAGCACCCGGACATCTTCTGGGGCCTGATCGCCAGCTTCTGGGTGGGCAACGTGCTGCTCATGGTGCTGAACGTGCCGCTCATCGGCGTGTGGGTCAAGCTGCTGCAGGTGCCGTACCGCTACCTCTTCCCCTCAGCGCTGTTCTTCATCGCGGTGGGCGTCTACAGCACGCAGAACAGTCTCTTCCAGATCTGGGAAGTGCTGGCCTTCGGTGTGATCGGCGCGGTTCTGATGACGCTGGAATTCTCGGTGGCGCCTATTCTGCTGGGTTTCGTGCTCGGCCCCATGGTCGAAGAGAATTTCCGCCGTGCACTGCTGCTGTCGCGCGGTGACCTGGCCGTGTTCGTCGAGCGTCCGATCAGCGCGTGGTTCATTGGCGCAAGCGCCTTGCTGATCGCGCTGCAGGTCTGGGCCTTCGTGCGCCGCAACAAGGGCAAGAACAAGCCCGAGGTGCCGCAGACCGCCTGATGCCTTGCCCTGCAGGTGGCACACGCGGCCCGGCTTTTGCCGGGCCGTTTGATTTGTGCGGCGGCATCCCTCATGCTTTGGCTTTTCTTCGCCAGCCCGCTGCCACCATGCACATTCTCTTTGCTTGTCCCCATCACGATCCTGACGCCTGGGTGCCTCGCCTCGAGGCCGCCATGCCTGGCTGCCGTATTTCGGTATGGAATCCCGACGGCCCGCCGTCCGGCGCGGAGGTCGCGCTGGTGTGGCGTCCGCCCGTCCAGCTCTTCCAGCACGAAACCGGCTTGCAGACGCTCTTCAATCTTGGTGCAGGCGTCGATGCCTTGCTGAAGATGCCGGAGATCCCCGCCCACGTGCGCATCGTGCGCCTTGAAGACGCCGGCATGTCAGTGCAGATGGCCGAATACGCGCTGTATGCGCTGCTGCGCGTCTCGCGCGATTTCGAAGCCTTCGACCAGGCTCAGGCCCGGCAGCATTGGGACACCCGCGAGGGCACCCGGCAGGCCGACTGGCCCGTGGGCGTTCTCGGGCTGGGGCAGGTGGGGGCGCGCGTGGCGCAGACGCTGGCCGAGTTCGGCTATCCCGTGGCCGGCTGGTCACGCTCGCCGCGCGACATTCCCGGTGTCGAATCCTTTGCTGGCGAGGCCGCCTTGCCCGCGTTTCTGGGCCGCACGCGCTTTCTGGTCAACGTGCTGCCGCTGACGCCCGACACTCAGGGCATCCTGAATCGTGAAACGCTGTCGCAGTTGCTGCCTGGCGCGCATCTGGTCAACGTGGGACGCGGCGAGCATCTGGTCGAGGACGATCTGGTGCAGATGCTCGAAGAGGGCGAGATCGCGGGCGCCACGCTCGACGTCTTTCGCACCGAACCGCTGCCCAAGGACCATCCTTTCTGGCACGACCCGCGCGTCCACGTCACGCCGCATATCGCCGCACGCACGCTGCGCGACGAAAGCATCGAACAGATCGCGGGCAAGGTCGCGCGGCTGATGCGCGGCGAATCCATCACCGGCGTGGTGGAGCGCTCGCGCGGCTACTGAGGCGCGGGCGTCACGTCCTTCTCCAGCCGCTGGTACATCGAGGGCAGGCGCTGCGACAGAAAATCCAGCAGCGTCCGCACGGCGGGCATCATGCCCCGCCGTGACGGATAAATGCAGTGCACGATGCCCTCGGGCGACTGCCATTGCGGCAGCACCGGCACCAACTGCCCGCGTCGCAGTTCCTCTTGCGTGGCGATCGACGGCAGCAACGCGATGCCGCGTCCGCGCACGGCCGCTTCCGTCAGCACGATGAAATCGTTGCACGACAGTTGCGGCTTCAGCTCGATCTGCACCTCTTCGCCCTTGTCATTGCGCAGGGGCCACCGCACTTCGTTTTGCGGATCGCTGAAGCTCAGCGTGACGTGCGAGGCCAGATCCTGCGGCGTATCCGGCGCGCCGTGGCGCTGCAGATATCCCGGACTGGCCACCAGCGTGCCGCGCGCCGTGCCCAGGTGCCGGACAACCAGTTCTGCATCCGTGTCGAGCTTCGTGCGCACCCGCAGCGCCAGGTCCACGCCCTCGCGGATCAGGTCCACCCGCCGGTTGGTCACCAGCAATTGCACCGATATCGCCGGCCACGCATCCAGGAATTCCGGCAGCAGGGGCGCCAGCACGTCCTGGGCGATCGACACGGGGCAGCTCACGATCACCGGGCCGGTCGGCTCCGCCTGCAATTGCCGCATGGCATCGTCCGCCGCGCGCGCCGACGCGGCCATTTCCCGGCAGTAGTGCAGGTAGCGCTCGCCGGCGGACGTCAGCCGCAGCCGGCGCGTCGTGCGCTGCAAAAGGCGCACGCCCAGGCTTTCTTCCAGATGCGATATACGGCGGGATAGACGGGATTTTGGAATGTCCAGCGCGCGCGCTGCGGCGCTGAAGCCTCCTTGCTCGACGACTTGCGAAAAATAGTAGAGGTCATTGAGATCTTGCATGATTGTTCTATGTTTGGAACGAACAGTTCATCATACCCGTATTTATGTATTCAATCGGTCCCGCTACAGTCTCGCCATGCACAACGGATCTGCCAACGCCGCCCAAGCGGCAAGGCCCCGCCCGATCATCCTGACGGGTGCGGCGCTGACAGATCCAGACCGTCCGCCCCGGGCGGGCCCACTGGAGATATCTGCAATGAAAACCCTGGTCATCCTTTCCTCGATTCTCGGCGAACGTTCCAACAGCAAGCAATTGGCCGATCATCTGATCGCCCGCGTCAAGGCGTCCAATCCGGCCTCGGCCATCAAGGTCCGCGACATCGGCACGCAACCCATTCCTTACTTCGACGGCAACACCGCTGGCGCCCTGTTCACGCCGGCTGAATCGCGCACCGTCGAACAGCAACGTCTGGTGGAACTGAGCGACTCCCTCGTCGCCGAGCTCATGGAAGCCGACCGCATCGTCTTTGCCGTGCCCGTGTACAACTTCAATCTGCCGGCGCAGTTCAAGTCTTATCTGGATCACCTGGCGCGGGCCGGGGTCACGTTCCGTTATACGCCGGAAGGCGTGCCCGAGGGGCTCGTCAAGGGTAAACAGGTGGTCGTGCTGACGGCGCGCGGCGGCAAGGCGGAAGGCACGCCGTCCGACACGATGACGCCGTACCTGCGCCAGATGCTGGCATTCCTGGGCATGACCGAAGTCACCTTTATTGCCGCGGAAGGCATGGCCATGGGTGAAGTGGCCGCGCTGGAAGGATTGGCCCTGGCCAAGCAGCGCATTGACGCGCTGCTGCCGGCCGCCCGCGAAGCCTCGCTCGCCGCCTGACCTCGCGCGGCGGCATCACGAAAAAAAGGCGAGCCGGAAGGCTCGCCTTTTCATTGGCCGGAAATTGCCGACTTGGATGGCACGCTTAGTCGCGCAGGCGCTTGATGAGGCTGGACGTGTCCCAGCGTCCGCCACCCAGTTTCTGGACGTCGCCATAGAACTGATCCACCAACGCGGTCAGCGGCAGGCGCGCGCCGTTGTTGCGCGCCTCGGCCAGCACCAGGCCCAGATCCTTGCGCATCCAGTCCACCGCGAAACCGAAGTCGAACTTGTCGTCGACCATGGTGCCGCCGCGGTTCTCCATCTGCCAGCTCTGCGCCGCGCCCTTGCTGATGACGTCCAGCACCTGCTTCATGTCCAGATCGGCCGCCTGGCCGAACGCGATGGCTTCGGACAGGCCCTGCACGATACCGGCGATGCAGATCTGGTTGACCATTTTGGCAAGCTGGCCGGCGCCCGGAGGGCCGACCAGTGTGACCGCGCGGCCAAAGCACTGGGCCACGGGCTTGATGGCGTCGAACACCGGCTGCTCGCCGCCGCACATGACCGTCAGCGCGCCATTGACGGCGCCAGCCTGACCGCCCGACACGGGCGCATCAACGAAGTTCAGGCCCAGCTCCTTGGCTTTCGCGTGGAGTTCGCGCGCCACATCGGCCGAAGCCGTCGTGTGGTCGACGAACACGGCGCCCGGCGCCATGCCGGCGAACGCGCCGTCCGGACCCAGCACGACGCTGCGCAGGTCGTCGTCGTTGCCCACGCAGGCAAAGACGATCTGCGCGCCGGCAACGGCTTCGCGCGGGGTGGCCGCGTTATGGCCGCCAAACTCGGCGACCCAGGCCTGCGCCTTGGCGGGGGTCCGGTTGTAGACAGTGACGTCGTGCCCGGCGCGGGCCAGGTGACCGGCCATGGGCAAGCCCATCACGCCCAATCCGAGGAAAGCGACTTTCTGGGCTACGGCTGCGTCGTAGCTCTTGGTACCGATCGTTGCCATGCAATGGACTCCGCTGAATAAGGGTAGGTCTGTTTCAGGACACTAACCTTAACGCAATCAAAAGCCGGCGGCGAGTCCATCTCTGCGGCTGTCGCTGGCGCTGACGTAGCCGTCGACGGCCGGATCACCCAGCCGCCAGATGAATTGCCCCGATCCAAAGTCCATGTAGGGATCGTCCATTCCCTGCAGCACATGGCCGCGCTCGCGCAGTCCTTGCGCGATGGCGGGGGACACCGTCGGCTCCAGGTCCACCTCCAGGCCGCGGTTCCACTTCCAGCGCGGCGCGTCGCACGCGGCCTGCGGCTGCTGGCCATAGTCCAGCATGCGCACCAGCGCCTGCATTTGGCCCTGCGGCTGCATGTTGCCGCCCATGACGCCAAAACTCATCACCGGTGCGCCATCCCGCATCAGAAAACCCGGAATGATCGTGTGGAACGGCCGCTTGCCGCCCGCGACTACGTTGGCGTGATCGGGATCGGTGCTGAATCCGTGTCCGCGGTTCTGCAGGCTGACGCCCGTGCCCGGCACCACGACTCCGGATCCGAACCCCATGTAGTTCGATTGGATGAAACTGACCATCATGCCGTTGCGGTCAGCGGCGGTCAGGTAGACCGTACCGCCTTGCGGCGCGTGGCCGGTCGCGAAGGTCTGTGCCGTTCGCGGATCGATCAGACGCGCCCGTTCGGCCAGGTAGTCGGCGCGCAGCATCTGCTCCGGCGCGACCCGCATGTGACGCGCATCGGCCACGTGCGCGTAGACATCGGCAAACGCCAGTTTCATCGCTTCGATCAGCAGGTGCTGCGTCTCGGGATGATCGACCGGGCGCGCCGCCAGATCGAAGTTCTGCAGGATGCCGAGTGCGATCAGTGCTGCGATGCCCTGGCCGTTGGGTGGAATCTGGTGCAGCGTATGGCCGCGGTACGACTGGCTGATCGGGGTGACCCACTCGGGCGCGTAGTCGGCCAGATCCTTCAGCGTCAGGGCCGCGTCGTGCGCCTGCGCGTGCGCCACCAGCTTGTGCGCCGTCTCGCCTTCGTAGAAGTCGCGCCCGCCGGTTGCGGCAATCCGCTTGAGCGTCGCCGCCGCGCCTTGCAGGACGAAGTGTTCGCCGGTGTGCGGGGCACGCCCGCGCGGCAGGAAATGATCGGCAAAGCCAGGCTGCGGTTGCAGCATGTCGGCCTGCGCCGTCCACTTCTGGTGCACCATCGGCGTGATCGCGAAGCCACGCTCGGCGTATTCAATGGCGGGCGCCAGGATGTCGACGAAAGACAGGCGGCCCAACTTTTCGTGCAACGCAGCCCAGCCGGCCACGCAGCCCGGGACGGTCACGCTGTCCCAACCCCGCGCCGGCACCGCGCTCTGATGCTTGCGCCGGAAGTAGTCCGCATTCCAGGCGGCGGGCGCCGGTCCGGAAGCGTTAAGCCCATGCAGCTTCGCGCCGTCCCAGATGATGGCAAAGCAATCCGAACCCAAACCGTTGCTGACGGGCTCGACCAGCGCCAGCGTTGCTGCCGCGGCAATCGCCGCATCCACGGCATTGCCGCCTTGCGCCAGAATGCGCAGGCCGGCCTGGGCGGCCAGCGGTTGGGAGGTGGCGACAACATTGCGGGCAAAGACGGGCGTGCGGATACTCGGATACGGATTCTTCCAGTCGAAATTCATGTCGAATCATCGCGTGGGGTAAACCCGTAGCTTAACGTAGATGAAATCGGCCAGGTACGATTTGTTGCTGTAGGTAATTTTCAGTAGTCATCAGCCGGATGGCGCAGGGCGCGCCCAAAGAAAAACCCCGGGGCAGGCCCGGGGTTTTGGAGGACAACGCCGCGGCAGGGCGGCGACTGAGCTTTACTCTTCTTCGACGAAGGTTTCTTCGCGCTTCTTGCGGATGGCCGGCAGGGCCACCAGGATCACCAGGAACACGGCGACGGCCAGCAGGGAAGCCGACAGCGGACGCGTCACGAAGGTGGTGAAGTCGCCGCGGGACAGCAGCAGGGCACGGCGGAAGTTCTCTTCCATCATGGGACCCAGCACCAGGCCCAGCAGCAGCGGAGCGCCTTCGCACTTCAGCTTCGACCACACATATCCGATGACGCCGAACATGGCCGTCGTGAAGATGTCGAACGGGTTGTAGTTAAGTGAATACACACCGATCGTGCAGAACACCAGGATCGCCGGGAACAGGATGCGGTACGGCACCTTCAGCAGCTTGACCCACAGGCCGATCAGCGGCAGGTTCAGCACCACCAGCATCAGGTTGCCGATCCACATCGAAGCGATCAGGCCCCAGAACAGCTCCGGGTGGCTCGTCATGACTTGCGGGCCGGGCTGGATGTTGTGAATCGTCATGGCGCCCACCATCAGCGCCATCACGGCGTTGCCGGGGATACCAAGCGTCAGCAGCGGAATGAACGAGGTCTGGGCTGCGGCATTGTTCGCCGATTCCGGGCCTGCCAGGCCGGCCGGGTGGCCCTTGCCGAAGCGTTCCGGATTCTTCGAGATCTTCTTTTCCAGCGTGTAGGAAGCGAACGAGGACAGCACCGCGCCACCGCCCGGCAGAATACCCAGGGCCGAACCCAGGGCCGTGCCACGCAGCACGGCGGGAGCGGCTTCCTTGAATTCCTGCTTGTTGGGATACAGCGTGCCGATCTTGTCGGTGATGTCGACGCGGTTTTCCTTCTGCTCCAGGTTGGTCATGATTTCGGCAAAGCCGAACACGCCCATGGCCACGATGGCGAAGTCGATACCGTCTTGCAGTTCCGGCACGCCGAAGTCGAAGCGGGCAACGCCCGAGTTGACGTCGGTACCGACCATGCCGAGCAGCAGGCCCAGGATGATCATCGCGATTGCCTTGGGCAGCGAACCCGAGGCCAGCACCACGGCGCCAACCAGGCCCAGGCACATCAGCGAGAAGTATTCGGCGGGGCCGAACTTGAACGCGACTTCAGCCAGCGGGGGCGCAAAGGCAGCCAGCAGCAGCGTGGCAACGCAACCGGCGAAGAACGAACCCAGCGCGGCAATTGCCAGCGCGGCGCCCGCCCGGCCGTTGCGGGCCATCTGGTGACCGTCCAGCACGGTCACCACCGCGGACGTTTCTCCTGGCAATGCCACAAGAATGGCTGTCGTGGAGCCGCCGTACTGGGCGCCGTAGTAAATACCCGCCAGCATGATCAGGCCGGCCACCGGGGGCAGCACGTACGTGATCGGCAGCAGCATTGCGATGGTCGGGACGGGGCCGATGCCCGGCAGCACGCCGATCAGCGTCCCCAGGATGCAGCCCAGCAGTGCGTACAGCAGGTTCTCGGGCGTGAACGCCACCGAGAAACCCATCATCAGGTTGTCAAACAATTCCATGACCGGTTGCTCCTTAGTTCATGCCCAGAAACGACGGCCACAGCGGGAAAATCAGCCCCAGCCCCTTGATGAATGCCAGGTACGTGAAGACCACCAAGAAGATGCCGTTGGCGATGGCGACCTTCAGGTTGAATTCATGGCTGGCAAGGCTGCTGACGATCACCAGCACGAACACCGAGATGTACACGCCCAGCAGCTTCAGGATCAGACCGTACAGAACGACGGAGCCCACCACCAGGAAGACGATGCGCCAGTCGAACTTGTCGACGTGAGTTTCATGGGCTTTCTTGGACAGCGAGCCAAGCAGCACGATGGCGCCGAGCAATGCAAGAACAATGCCTAGCCAGAAAGGAAAGTACCCTGGGCCCATTCGGGCAGCAGTACCCATTTGGTAGCTGCTGGCCTGCCAGGCGAATCCCAGTCCAAGGGCGATGAACATCACCCCCGACCAGAAGTCCTGTCGATTGCGTAGCTGCATGATTGGTTGGCTCCTGTTTACAGCATGTAGATAAAAGAGGTTTGTAGCCGGAGAGTCGCTCGCCGAAAGGCGAGTGACAGGCACAAAAAAGGCACTTCGGGGTGCCATTAATTATTCTGAAAGCGACGTCGTGGTTTCTTGAAAGGCCGAATGGTAATGGACGCCTGCCACGCTGCAAACCCTGTAAGGTCGGTGAAAGCCTGGGGTTTTCCCTAAAATTGGGGAACTCCCGATCCCCGTTTGTAACGCGGCCGGAAGTTTGAGGGCTTTTTGAAAGCTAAGTGAAAGTTTATAGAAAGAATCGCGAAAGCCGGATCAGCCGGATGCGGCAATTTCGACGGAGGGGGACTTTTCTTGGCAGGCAGGAGCCGGTAACCTTCGCGCGCCGAATCCCAACCGTATTTCCTACTGAATATTGCCGGGTTTCTCACCTTGCGTGAAGAGGCCCGGTCCAACCCAGGATGGTTTACGATAGCGCCCATGCTGCAAGATCTAGACCAACTCGCCGCCCGAATCGGGCAACTGGTGCAACGCACCCGCCAACTCCACGCCGAGCGTGACGCGTTGCGTCTTCGCCTGAACGACTTCGAAGCCGAACAGCGCGTGCTCAAGCAGCGCGCTGCTGACCGCGAGGCCGAGGTCGTCACGCTGCAAAGCAAGCTTCAAGATAACGACGGTGCCGTCTCGGCCCTGCTCGAAGAAGCCAAGCGGTCGGAAGCCGCGCTGCGCGAACAACTGGCTCGCGAAACCGCCGAGCGCCACGCGCTCGAGTCGCGCTTCGCCGCTCGCGAAAGCGAACTGCAGGGTAGCCTGCAATCGCGCGATACAGAACTACAGCGTTTGCGTGTGGCTGCCGCGTCGGCCCGCGAGCGCATCGACGCCGTACTGGCCCGCTTGCCGGGTGCGCCGTCCGGAGAGCAACACTAATGGAACGTGTAGACGTATCGATCCTCGGCCGTGAGTATTCACTTGCATGCTCCGTCGAAGAAAAGCCCACGCTGCTGGCCGCGGTCCGCCATGTCGATCAGCTCATGCTGCGCATCCAGGGCACGGGCAAGGTGTCCAGCAATGAACGCATCGCAGTGATGGCCGCATTGCAGATCGCCGGCGAGCTGCTCGCAATGAAAGCGCCTGACGGTCCGCTTGGCGGTTTGGCGGTCGGCGACTTCAAGAGTAGAATTGAGGACATGAACGCAGTACTCGATGACGCCTTGTCGGGTCAGGAAAAACTGCTTTAACGTTCATACGCTGCATTCAAGATTTTCAAGTTTGTCCCTGCCGTGTTCGTGACTAGGCCATACATTCTCTGAACCTATGTCTTTTTGGCATATTGGTTGCGGGAGTGCAGAGCTGGAGTGATTGTCTCTCGCAGACGAACCCGATGCTCTTCGGAACGCGACCACCTTGAACCTCAGGGTTCGAGATGCCGGCCTTGACGGCACAGGCGGGGCATCTATCCCAGCGGACCTGCCATTGCGCAGGTCCGCGTCGGGTGCCTCTCGGCAAATCCCCTTCGTCCTCCCACATAGGACCAGTCCATGTTCAAACCCCCCGTTTTTTCGCTCACCAAGCTTGGTGCGGCGTGCGCAGCCGTGGCCGCCATTGCTGTGGCTCAACCCGTTTTCGCGCAAGCCCAGGCACCCGCAGCGACGACCGCCGCCGAGCCGGCCGAGAACCGTTCGCCGGAACTGACCTTGCAGGCGATGGCGTCTTCCGAGGTCAAGCAGGACACCGTCCGCATCGCCCTGTCGGCTGAAGTCGAAGCGCCGGATCAGCCGGCCGCCGGCCAGAAGCTGACTGCCGCGCTCGAAGACGCGGTCAAGCGCGCTCGCGACACCAAGGACGTGGAAGTGCGCACCAGCAACTTCAATGTCTGGCCCAACATGAACACCAAGGGAAAGATCGCGTCGTGGCGCGGCCAGGGCGAGATCGTGCTCGAATCGAAGGACTTCGCGGCGGCCGCTGCGCTGGCTGCCAAGCTTTCCGACAAGACAGCCATTTCCAACATCAGCTTCTCGCTGTCGAACGCTGCGCGTGAAGCCGAAGAGCGCAAGCTTCTGAAAGAAGCGGCGCAGGCGTTCAAGGACCGGGCATTGGCTGCGGCCAACGCGTTCGGTTTCTCCGGCTACCGCCTGTCCAAGCTCGAACTCGGCGGCTCCGGCGCTCCCGCGCCGATGCCGCGCATGATGGGCGCGGCCATGGCGAAAGGCGGTTCCTTCAGCAGCGCCGACGTCAGCGTTCCCCTCGAAGCAGGGAACGTGACGGTCAGCGTCGCCGTCAACGGGACGATCGTTTTGCAGTAAGACTGAACATGATGGCGCCCAGGGCGACCATCGGCAGGGACAGCCACTGTCCCATGCTCAATCCACCCGCGAGCAGGCCCAGAAAGTTGTCCGGCTCGCGGGTGAATTCCACCAGGAAGCGGAACGTTCCATAGCCCATCAGGAACAATCCGCTCACCTGTCCCAGCGGGCGCGGCTTGCTCGAAAACCACCACAGCAGTGCAAACAGCACGATGCCTTCCAGGCCCAGTTCATAGAGCTGGGAGGGATGGCGCGGCAATCCGTCGCCGCTGTCGGGAAACACCATCGCCCACGGCACGTCGGTGGGACGGCCCCACAGTTCGCCATTGATGAAGTTGCCCAGCCGGCCAAAGCCCAGGCCCAGTGGAATCAACGGCGCGATGAAATCGCTGATTGCAAAGAACGGCAGGCCTTTCTTGCGTGCAAACAGCAGCATCACCAGAATCACGCCGATCAGGCCGCCGTGGAAGGACATGCCGCCCTGCCACAGGTACAGCACCTCAAGCGGATGCGACAGGTAGTAGCCCGGCTTGTAGAACAGCACATATCCCAGCCGGCCACCCAGCACCACGCCCAGTACGCTATAGAAGATCAGGTCTTCCAGGTCCCGTACGTTCAGGGACGTGGTGTGCCCGCTTTTGATGCGGTGGCGGCCTAGCAAATACACGAGCGCGAAGCCCGCCAGGTACATCAGCCCATACCAATGAATGGCGAGCGGCCCGATCTGCAGGGCGATGGGGTCGATTTTTGGATATTCCAGCATGTTCTGCCCGACACAATAAAGTTGAATGATAATAACCGGCGAGCACTGAAGATTCGCATGCCAAGCGAGCCAGCTTCCCCGGGTGCGTTCGCCATGTCCGCGCCCCGACGGCCGACAGGAGACACTGACCATGCCGCACAACGAACGTTCCCGCCACATCACCGAAGGCGTCGCGCGCGCACCCAACCGCGCCATGTACTACGCGCTGGGCTACAAAGAAGCTGATTTTCAGAACCCCATGATCGGCGTGGCCAACGGCCATTCAACGATCACGCCCTGTAATAGCGGCCTGCAACGGCTGGCCGATGCCGCCATCGACGCGATCCGCGCGTCACGCGCCAATCCGCAAGTGTTCGGCACGCCCACAATCTCCGATGGCATGTCCATGGGCACCGAAGGCATGAAGTATTCGCTGGTGTCGCGCGAGGTCATCGCCGACTGCATCGAAACCGCCGCGCAGGGCCAGTGGATGGACGGCGTCGTCGTCATCGGCGGATGCGACAAGAACATGCCCGGCGGCATGATCGCGCTGGCACGCACCAACGTGCCGGGCATCTATGTCTACGGCGGCACCATCAAGCCGGGCCGCTATAAGGGCAACGACCTCACCATCGTGTCCGTCTTCGAAGCCGTCGGCGAATACACCATGGGCCGCATGCCCGAAGAAGATTTCAAACAGATCGAGAAATGCGCGATTCCCGGCTCGGGTTCCTGCGGCGGCATGTACACCGCCAATACGATGAGCTCCGCCTTCGAAGCCATGGGCATGAGCCTGCCGTATTCCAGCACCATGGCCAACGAAGACGAGGAAAAGGTCACGTCGTCCGCCGAGTCCGCGCGAGTGCTGGTCGACGCGGTCAAGCGCAACCTGCGCCCGCGCGACATCATCACGCGCGAAGCCATCGAGAACGCGGTGTCCGTCATCATGGCCACGGGAGGCTCCACCAACGCGGTGCTGCATTTCCTGGCCATCGCGCACGCCGCCGAAGTGCCGTGGTCCATCGACGACTTCGAACGCATCCGCCGGCGCGTGCCCGTGCTCTGCGACCTGAAGCCGTCCGGCAAGTACGTGGCCACCGATCTGCATCGCGCAGGCGGCATTCCGCAAGTCATGAAGCTCCTGCTCAACGCGGGCCTGCTGCATGGCGATTGCATCACCATCACGGGCAAGACCATCGCGGAAACGCTGGCTGACGTACCCGACGCGCCGCGCGCGGACCAGGACGTCATCCTGCCCATCGATCGCGCGCTCTATCCGCAGGGGCACCTTGCCATCCTGAAGGGAAATCTCTCGCCCGAAGGCTGCGTCGCCAAGATCACCGGCCTGAAAAACCCGGTCATCACTGGCCCCGCGCGCGTGTTCGATTCCGAAGACGATGCAATGACCGCCATCATGGCCCAGCAGATTCGCGACGGCGACGTCGTCGTCATCCGCTACGAAGGCCCCAAGGGCGGCCCGGGCATGCGCGAGATGCTTGCGCCCACGTCCGCGCTGGTGGGGCAAGGGCTGGGCGAAACCGTGGGGCTCATCACCGATGGGCGTTTTTCCGGCGGCACCTGGGGCATGGTGGTGGGACACGTCGCGCCGGAAGCGTATGTGGGCGGTCCCATCGCCCTCATTCAGGAAGGCGATTCGGTTACCATCGATGCCCACAAGCTGCTGCTGCAGCTCAACATCAGCGACGAAGAGATGGCGGCTCGTCGCCAGGCCTGGGTCCAGCCCAAGCCGCGCTATACACGCGGTGTGCTTGCCAAGTTCGGCAAGCTCGCCAGCACCGCCAGCCGTGGGGCAGTAACCGATGCGTTTGAAGATTAGTCTGTTGTTGGCCGCGGCCGGCGCCCTGGGCGCTGGCGCGGTGCATGCGCAAACCACTGGCCTGGATCTGGCCAAGAGCAAGGCCTGCATGGCCTGTCATCAGGTGGAAGCCAAACGGGTCGGGCCGCCCTTAAAGAGCGTGGCGGAACGATACGCAGGGCAGGGCGACGCCATGGTGGATTACCTGGCAGGCAAGATCCGCGGCGGCGGCCGCGGCGCCTGGGGCGCGGTGCCCATGCCCGCCCAAACCCACGTCACGCCCGAAGACGCCCGCGCCTTGGCCGAATGGATCTTGTCGCTGGCGCCGGCAAAGCAGTAGCCTTATTCTCATGCCCCGGCACCCAAGCCGGGGGGCGCCGGCCGCGCGCAGCGGCCGTCTACAGCAAAGGAATCGTCATGGCAGAACAACCATCACCGGGCAATGAGGTCGCCATTCTTGGCGGCGGTTGCTTCTGGTGCGTCGAAGCAGTGTTTGCCGAGCTGCGTGGGGTCAAGAGCGTCTTGCCGGGCTACAGCGGCGGACACGTCGACAATCCCAGCTACGAGCAGGTCTGCGGCAAGGACACCGGCCACATCGAAGTCGCGCGCATCGAATTCGACCCGGCCGAACTCTCGTTCAGCGACCTGCTGCGCGTCTTTTTCGCAACCCACGATCCCACCACCCCGGGGCGGCAGGGCAACGACATCGGCCCGCAGTACGAATCCGCCATCTTCTGGCAGAACGAATCGCAGCGCGAGCAGGCCGAGGCCGTCATCGCCGAGGTCGAGGCGCAAAAAGTCTACGATGCGCCCATCGTGACCAAGCTGCTGGCGCCGGCGCATTTCTGGCAGGCCGAGGACTATCACAGCAACTATTTCGCCCTGCATCCCGAGCAAGGCTATTGCCAGTTTGTGATCGCACCCAAGGTTGCCAAATTCCGCAAGCAATTCCAGGATCGCTTGGTGCGCTGAGCCGCGGCAATCGTTCCGCGCGACTGAAGGCCCCGTTCGGCGAACTGCGTTGCGCCGATTGAGCGCCCAAAGAAAAACCCCGCTTCGCAGCGGGGTTTGAACAAGCGATGTAGACGCACGCGCCTGGCGCCTGTCTTCAAGCCTTATTCCACGGTCTTCACAACGCCGCGGCGCATCTGGTCCAGCTCGATGGATTCGAACAGGGCCTTGAAGTTGCCCTCACCAAAGCCGTCGTTGCCCTTGCGCTGGATGATCTCAAAGAAGATCGGACCGATCTGGTTTTCGGTGAAGATCTGCAGCAGCAGTCCGCCGTCCGGCGCGCCATCCAGCAGGATGCGGTTCTTCTGGAGGCGATCCACGTCTTCGCCGTGGTTCGGCATGCGGCGATCAAGCAGTTCGTAATAGGTCTCCGGTGTGTCCAGAAACACGACGCCCGTCTGGCGAAGCGCTTCCACCGTCGCATAGATGTCATCGGTCGCCATGGCGATGTGCTGGATGCCTTCGCCGCGGTAGAGATCCAGGTACTCCTGAATCTGGCCTTTCTCTTCGGTGCCTTCCTCGTTGATGGGAATGCGGATATTGCCGCAGGGCGACGTCATCGCCTTGGACTTCACGCCTGTCACCTTGCCTTCGATGTCGAAGTAGCGCACTTCACGGAAGTTGAACAGGCGCTCGTAGAACTCCGACCACTCGGCCATGCGGCCCTTATGCACGTTATGTGTCAGGTGGTCCACCAGCGTCAGGCCCGCGCCGCGCCAGTTCACATCGGTCTGCGCGTTGGCTGGATCCAGCGGAATGAAGTCCACGTCATAGATGCTGATGTCGCCGATGCCGCCGTGGCCTTCCTTGCCGGCCCAGCGGTCCACCAGATAGATCAGCGAATCGCCAATGCCCTTGATGGCAGGAATGTTCAGTTCCATCGGGCCGCTATGGGAGTCAAAGCCCCACGCACCCAGTTCCAGCGCGCGCTTGTAGGCGGCGTTGGCGTCCTGCACGCGAAAGCCAATCGCACAGATCGACGGACCATGCAGGCGAGCAAAGCGCTGGGCAAAGGAATCGGGTTCGGCGTTGATCAGGAAATTCACGCCACCTTGGCGGTACAGGGTCACGTCCTTGTGACGATGCTTGGCAATGGCTTTGAAGCCCAGCAGCTCAAACACCTTGCGCAGCGCGGCGGGGTCCGGCGCGGCATATTCAATGAACTCGAACCCGGCGGTGCCCATCGGGTTGTCCCAGGGTTGGAAAGCGCTGCTCATAAGTCTGCTCCCTTGCATGTTTTGTGAGGACGACTTGTTCTTCAAGTCTAGACGCAGATTGTAGGCACGAAGGACGGGCAGACAATTGCAAACATGGCGCGAAACCTGGCGACTTGAGCAATAATATTGCTCGTTATTGAAATTAAGGGGTTGAAAATGTCTGGAATTGAGCTTGATAGGACAGATCTAAGGATTCTGGCTGAGCTTCAACGTGACGGACGCCTCAGCAACCAGGAACTGGCCGACCGCGTCTCCCTGTCCCCCAGTCCCTGCCTACGCCGGGTCCGCCGCCTGGAAGAGCAGGGCTTCATCAAGAAATACGTAGCGCTCATTGACGCCGCCAAGGTAGGGCTCGGGCTGCTCGCGTACGTGAACATCCGCTTGAACAAGCACAGCGGGTCCAGTCATGCACCCATGAGCGACTTCGCACGCGACGTCCAGCTCTGGCCCGAAGTCGTCGAGTGCTACGCCATGTCCGGCGACATGGACTATCTGCTTCGCATCCAGGTAGCAGACCTGGCCCACTTCTCTCGCTTTGCCATGGACACCCTCATGCGCCACCCTGCGGTCGTGGACATGCGCTCCTTCTTCGCGCTCCAGCAGATCAAGGAAACGACGGAACTCCGTATATAGCAATAGCAGGCCACTACATATAGAGAGCGCTGGCCCTAGCACTTGCTCCACCTATATATAGAGAGGGGGCGGGGCTAAGCGGGCCAGAACGCGCTCCGTCCCTATAAAGAATCACATTTCTGCAAAATGGGTGTCATGCTGACCGCACACGCAGAATTTCTGTGCTATAGTCTCGCTCCTTCGCAGTTCAAACAGTTTTGAGCAGCGAAACCAAGCAGGTGCAACAGGTCAGCGAGCTTCGCCGGCCTGCCGCAAAGGCAGTCAGAAATGAAGCCAAGCGGTTATTGCAAAGATCGGAGCAAATTAGGCAGAAGCCAGTTGCAAGATCTGCAAAAATTGTGCTATAGTCTTGGGCTTGGCTGGTGATGACGAATCAGGGTTTACCCGAATCGAAATTTCAGCCACCTGTGCAGTAGCCAGCCTCCGAGTTTCTCGGAACCGCTTGAAAGTTAAGCGGGGTTGCAAGATGTGGTGCAAATTAGGCAAAAGCCAGTTGCGCAATCTGCAAAAGCTGTGTTATAGTAGAGGGCTTGGCGGTTGCCGAAAAATTAGGGTTTACCCTGACGTTTCGATAGTCGCTAAGCGCTGGGAAATCAGCGCCGCGATTTGAAGTTTGCAGTACAGAATTTAGCAAGACCGCTCTTTAACAATTAAACAACCGATAAGTGTGGGCGCTTGATGCGAGTGCAGCGATTGGGTTTCGGCCTGGTCGCAAGCACAAGAAATC
>Ga0213829_1001066_pt1 | contig 21143 bp, 16 predicted proteins | sample MC6MC0896MG_FD_180665 | JGI IMG/M metagenome (GOLD analysis project Ga0213829, IMG submission 180665) | Enriched soil aggregate microbial communities from Iowa State University, Ames, United States - MC6-MC0896-MG | ecosystem: Environmental > Terrestrial > Soil > Unclassified | place: USA: Iowa...
TGTAGATTCTATCTATAAGCATTCGGCCAACTTGGGTGGCGCAATATGGAGTGGTATCGATGATACCTTTCATCTGCCCGATGGACGTATTGTGGGGTATGGCCCTTGGGGGCCGATTGATGGATGGCGTAGGCCGAAACCGGAGTATTTTGGCATGAAAAAGGCTTATTCGCCGATCAGGATCGGTACACCGCAATTGAAGAAAGGTAAAGTGGTGGTCACTATTGAAAACAGATACGATTTTCTTTCCCTTGACCAGCTCAAACTCGTCGCCATTGTAGATGGCAAGGAAGTTCCATTTAGGGCAGCGATTGAACCGCGGACGAGTGGCGAGGTCATTTTACCGATCCAAGCTGAATATCGCTCCCTGCGGATTATTGCCATGGACAATCAGCAAAATGAGGTTGAAAATGAGCTGTTTGAGAAAGTTGTCAAAAATCAGGAAAAGTTTTCGGCTACGGAACTACAGCTCAAACAAGATTCGGCGTATATTTATGTAAAGCAGGGAAATGTGGATTATACATTTAGCCGAACCTATGGTAAATTGCTTGCTGTGCGCAAAAATGGTGAACTGATTCTGACGAAGGGACCGGCTGTAGCGCTCATCGAAGCAAATGCGGAAGATGGCGGTAAGCCAAATGTTGCGGGAGAGACGTATCAAAATAACATTGCGCCATTGAAGCAGTATGAGCAGTATACTTTATTTGCGGATGCTATAGAAGCCAGTCAGACAGGTGACAGTATAAGTGTTCGCATGGACCTGCGGTATCAGAATGGCACAGGAAAACAAAAATTTGTTTTCCTTAAAAATGGTCTTTTGCGGGTGGAGTATGAAATGGTCTATCAGCATGGACAGGAAATGGATCTTTATCAGGCCGGTCTGATGCTAGAATTACCTTTATCCTACGATAAATTGGCTTGGTCACGAAAGGGATCATTTTCCACTTATCCTGCCAATCATATCGGACGCAATGAAGGCGAGGCGGTATTGCATGCCGTACCGTTGTATGAAGTAGAAGAGCATGGTAAGCCACAAGCGAAAGATTGGAAAGATGATGCCAATATATTGGGCTCGAACGACTTTAGGTCGACCAAAGGGAATATTTACTGGGCTAGCTTGCGTAGCCCTACGGCAACGGTAAAGGTGTTGTCGAATGGCCAGCAGCATGCACGGGCCTGGAAACAGGATCAGCAGATACAATGGTTGATAGCTGATTATTCGAATAATGGCTCGGAGCCTTTTTATGGATCACCGCACAGCTACGGGCGTAAAAAGCTAAAAAAAGGCGATAAGTTAAGTGGACAGATTATTCTTAAGATAAATTAAAATAGTAGAACAATGAAGATTATAGATGTTAAAGTCTGGCTGGTTGAAGGCGTAAAATATAATTGGACTTTAGTCAAGATTTATACCGATACGGGGCATACGGGGGTAGGGGAAGCGACCAACTGGCCCGGCAGTCCCATTGTGTTTGAGGCTGCAAAGCATGTGGGGCAGCGCATTATTGGTCTGGATCCGATGAAAACAGATTTTATCTGGACCAAACTCTACCGCGATCTCAATTGGATTGGACCTTATGGTGCTAGCATGTGTGCTATTTCGGGTATTGACATGGCACTATTGGATTTGAAAGGCAAGGTGCTTGGTGTACCTTGTTATGAACTGTTGGGCGGTGCTTTCCGTAAAGAGATCCTGTTGTATGCCAACTATTGGTTTACTGGTGGTGGACATAATCCCGAAGATTATGCTCGACAAGCGCAAGCGGTCAAAGAAGCTGGTTTTACAGGCTTAAAGTTTGACCCATTTGCGCATACAAACTATCTGTATGGGGAAGATCTGGCCGCAAACCTGACTTTGACTGCCGAGCAGCAGGACTTGGCGTTTGAAGTGAGCAAAGCTGTTCGCGAGGGCGTAGGCCCCAATTTTGATATCATGATCGAAACACATGCCATGCTCAATTATCGTGTCGCTGTACAGATGGCGCAACGTCTTTCTGAACTCAATATTACCTGGTATGAGGAGCCTGCGGGGCCGGAAAATGCAGACAACCTGCGTGCCATGCGGGAGCGTATTCCCTCGAATGTGTCGATCTGCGTGGGCGAAAGACATTATACCCGTCATGGGATCCGACCGGTATTGGAAAAAAATATCTGTGACATTATGATGCCTGATATTACGCGTTGTGGTGGGCCTTCAGAAATGAAGCGTATGGCCACAATGATGGAAGCATACAATGTGTTATTGGCACCACATAATCCCAATGGACCACTTTCCACCTTGGCAAGTGCACATGTCTGTGCTTCTGTACCGAATTTCTTCAGACAGGAATTTATGTTCAATGATGTGCCTTGGCGCGATGAAGTCATTGACTATCCGATTAAAGATATGGTGAAAAATGGTCATCTGGTCTTGAGTGAAAGACCAGGATTGGGTGTGGATTTGATTGAAGAGGAAATGCTCAAACATCCTGGGGTATTGGAACCACGACCAGGTTATTATGTGTAATTTTAGTAGTAGATGGCATTTACAATTGATTTAACAGGCAAGGTTGTCCTGATCACAGGCGGAATTTCGGGCATTGGGCTGGGAGCGAGTCTACAATTTGCAGCGGCAGGTGCGACCGTTATAGCCTGTGCCGAACTGGCTGTCGATGATCAAGCAGTGGCTTCATTTTTTGCAGCAATGGAACCTTATCGGCAGCGAACATTTTATTATGCGGCTGATGTGTCCGATGAGGCTGCTATTCAGGACTTGGCTGTGCTCCTTCAACAGGAGCATGGCCGTTTGGATGTACTGTTATCGAATGCAGGTCAGAATATGTTCAAAGGCTTGGATGAGTGTACGCTAGTAGATTGGAATCGCAATAATAGCTTAAACCTGGCATCACATTGGTTGCTGGCACGGGCATTAAAACCACTGTTGGCCCAAGCTTCGCCGGGGGTGATTATTGTCATGGCTTCTAACCATGCTTATGCCTCCATACCAGGTTGCTTTCCTTATAACGTAAGCAAAGGGGCGCTCCTTTCACTCGTTAGGACCATGGCTATCGAATGGGGACCAAAGATCCGTACGGTCGGACTTGCACCTGGTTTTATTGATACACCCGGTAATCAAAAATGGTTTGACAGTTTTCCGGATGCTGACGCTGAACGACAAAAGACGGTCGATAGACATCCGGTCAAGCGACTTGGTACAGCAGAAGAGATCGGTGGCTGGTGTGTTTTTCTTTCGAGCACCTACGCTTCCTTTGCAAGTGGAAGTACCTATTTAATTGATGGCGGAAGAAGTGCACTGATGCAAGAGGATTAAACCCCAACGTGAGCTTGCCGATTTAATACAAGAATATTAATCTCAAGAAGAATTTGCCGATCAGGTCGGGTATAGCAAAATGGTGATGAAGAATAATTTAAAAGAGGCAGCAGTCTTAGTGCATACCGAATGTCTGCTGGGTGAAGGCATGATATGGAGCCGGCAGGATGGCAGTTTGTATTGGGTGGATATTTTGCGTAAGCGCATCCATTCTTATCATTTGGAAAGTAAAAAGTCGGCCTGTTGGGATTTGCCCAGTTATGTGAGTAAGATTGTACCCTGGCCGGATGGATCAGGTAGATTTCTTGTGGCCATGCAGCGGGGACTGGCTGTATGGACAAAGGAAACGCAAGATTTGACACTCATAGCGGAGTTGGATTCGATGGATGGACAAATCCGTACCAACGACGGTGGAATAGATCCCGAGGGCAATTTTTGGTTCGGAACGATGCATATGCAAGCGCTGTCCGGTCAGGGGAAACTGATGCGTTTCCGCAACGGTGTCTTGGAGACTGTTATTCCGGAAGTAACGATTCCCAACGGCATCGTATGGCCCAGCAATAGCCCTTATTTTTACTTTATAGATACCTATACGCGAGAAATACGTCGTTATGTTCGGCCTGCCGCACTTGACAAGATTATAAAAGCGGGCAACGCATTCAGCACCTTACTACGGGTGCCTGAGGAACTAGGCATGCCGGATGGCATGTGTATAGGCCCTGATGGACATCTTTGGGTAGCGCATTGGGGCGGTTTCGCAGTCTGCAAATGGCATATTGAGACGGGCGAATTGTTGAATAAAATAGAGGTGGATGCGCCTCATGTGACTTCCTGTTGTTTTGGCGGTCCTACAGGTAGCGATCTGTTTATCAGCACGGCTAGAGAGGGGCTGACTGACGAACAATTGGAGTCCTTTCCTGACAGCGGAAAAGTATTTCATTTTAATTTAAGCGAAGGAAAATAGCCTAATAGGTGTTTATAATGTTTAATTATTGGCGATAATCTTCTTTCTGCTGTTGGTGAATTCATCTATTTTTATCCAAATTGATAAATTAGTAAACAAAAGTTTACTAACACTATAAATCTATTATAATCTTTGTAGAATTGTTCGGTTTAAAGTTATAGCTCAAAAATAGATATATAAAGATTGAAGGTATACGTAGGATTAAAGGATAGTTTTTTTAAGGTCGGAGCAGCAATTGCTCCGACCTTTTTTATGATTTTAGATCACAGGCTATCAGGTGAAATCAGTTTTTTTGCCGCTGAAATCTAATCGATCATCCGCATATTGAGCTATTTACAAGAGCCCTAAATCCGTTGATTTTTTAATCAGGCTTGCAACACTATGGCAGCCTATTTTTCGGAACAGGTTTTTGCGATGGGTTCGGCAGGTGTTGGTTGTTATGCCCAATAGTTCCGCAATTTTTTCGCTTGAATATCCTTTGGCAATGTATTGTAGAATTTCACGCTCCCGTAGCGTAAGTTTTAAATCCGGAGCAGTGCGTATTTTATTATTGTTGATGATAATCTGATGAAATTCATTGTTTCCCCTGATCCCCATAACGGTGACAATATGGTTATTTACACGGGTTAGGTGTTCAATATCCGTATGAATATTGAGGCTTTTGACAATACGGTATTTGCCATCCACTACAATAGAAATGGATTGGTGGTGAAACAATCGGTAGCTGCCATCTGCAATACGCATACGAAAGCAATAGCAGCATTTTAGTGTTTGAATATGTTGTATTCCGATGTTTAGGATATAGCGATGGGCTGCTTCCTCCGCCTGAATAACAAATTCAATATCATCTGGGTGGACAAGGCTGACTATTTCGTGCAATGTTTGAGGTATGTCGGCTAGGCCATGAGTCTTTAGGATATTCGTATGCTGATTTGAAAGTGTTTGTCCGAGAACATCAATGGTATAGTAATAGTAATTGCCTGTAAATATGAAATCTGCGATTAGATCAACTAAATTGAGCTGATGTGCTATTCCTGTTTCGGAGGAGAATATTTCTGGATAATTATCCCATGAAGCCACCAGTTGATTTTCCGTATTTTTCATGAGCTTAAAGTTAATTGAGTTCGTCGAAATTCTCTTTTGCGCTATTCTGCCATGACATCCGATTACTGGTATAGAACAATAGTTCAACGCGTTCGGCCATTTTAAAAGGATCAAAGCCCATGCTATCCCGCTTTTCAGCAATGGGAACAATTCGGGCTTTTTTCCCTTTGTAGCGTGTTACCTTTTCCTGAGCGGTTAGGCTCAGGAAAGATAACAACAGGTATAGTAGGGTCATATGGCGCATGTCGGAGGTAGCAAAGGCATTGTTCAGGATGAGTTAATTTCCGGAGGATCCAGTATTATTACTCTGATTATTAAATGCAATATTTATTCCTAACCCAAGCCAGCCCTTATTTTGATATTTCCAATTATAATTGTTTTGATCGCTTTGACTAATATTATCAATTCCATAGGTTAAACCCACATTTATATTATTTGTAATATGGAATAAGACCCCTGTATTGAGCGTAAAAGCACTAACATTGGTAGGTTCAGTTTTCGTACTGTTCGTTTCATCGAGCTTTATACTTGAAAGTCCAAAACCGAATATAGGCTCAACTGCAAAACCATTTTCAACTCGGCGGTCTATTCTAATTTTCGCCCCTAAATTTGCTCCTAAATTGACATTCGCGTCAAAAGAAAAACTGCTAAATCTTAATTTAAAGGGAACTGTATAGATGCCAACCCGATATTCGATTTTATCATAATAGGGGGAAGTACTTTCTTTAAACACTTCTAATGGAAGGGAATAAATGGTTCTCGTATCTGGACTTTGATCAGTATTATTCTCATCCCTTGGAGAAGTGTTTGATTTTGGAATTGAGGTATCTCGTTCCGTGGTTGAAAAGTTAAGTTTATTAATTTTGTTATTTAGATCAGTCTTAGTGAATTTTCCAAAAGCAAAGTATACACGATTTTTTTTTATCTGTTTTACTTTGACAATGTAGGATGTTCCCGCTAAAAGTTTGAGAATCTCCTCTTTATTTGCTTCAAATAAAGAACTGCTATTTTCTATGGAGTCAATTTGTAGATAATCAAAGTAATAATTACCTTTTTTCTTTATTTCCATATCTTGCGCTTGAATTATTCCTATCCCTAAAAACAGGAATATCAGTGTAGTTAAATTTTTCATAATCTAGGTTTTTAAATGGTTTAAATATCTCGTTGGACTTTTTATGGTCATTACAACGCTCATAGCTAATTTTTTAGTTAAATTATGGTACTACTAAGTTCCATATTTAACCAACTCAGAGAAATACCCCAAATGGGGTATTTTTAAAATATTTTGGGATCGGTTTTTGGCAATTAACTCCTATAAGGGTAGGGAAGGAGCAACGATTAAAAAAGGACTAAATCTCTTTTTTAATAGGTTTAGATCGACCGCTTTCGCATTTTGTTGATCAATTTCAGCAAGGCAGTCCTATTTTTGGCATCGTGATAAAATTTGGGCAACTTCTCGAGCAACGTAAAATGGCTCCGGTCTTTATGTTCCCGTAAGGTGGCTGAAATATAACTTTCCAGATAATCGAGATGCGCATAATTATAGGCCCACACAACATCGCCTTTGAAAGCATGCTCCAACCACAGTTGAGCACAAAAATAAACATGTGCCGCCACCTCTAGATGTCCTTTGATACCAAAAACGCGCGTTTCTGTTGTTTTTTCGCGGTTATAACCACAGGATGGACACAGCAATCGTGACTTTTTATCCGCATAGTCCACGCTTGCGATGGCCTGTTTGCTGCATGATGGACAGACAACCAATACTTCTGTCTGAAATGCTGTTAACCGCTTATTCTGGTCATTAAATCGCTCCTGTGCCATCAAGTTTATTTTTCATAATCGAATACTAAAATACAGTTAAGCATTGAATCGCTATATACCCCAATTGCGGTATATTAAAAATTAGCGTGATAGGAACTGTGGCGATGCGTCGGAATTAACTATTCAGGAAAGCGGAAATAAAAAGTGCAGTTGAACTTCACGGGACAATTTAAGATCTGTGCAGAGGCTTGGCGCTTTAACTTGTTATTACTAACTTTAGGGCAGGCAACCTCAACTTGACAATTTTACTTGAAAAACATAGCTTATACAACGGAATCGGATATGCTGCTTCGCCTGAAAGCAGGTGATCAACTGGCATTGGAAGAATTGATGAGCAGATACAAAGGCCCTCTGGCTTTGTCCATGTCGCGTTTGATCAAGTCTCGGGAGGATATCGAAGAACTGCTGCAGGAACTATTTCTGCGGGTCTGGAAAAATAGGGACAATCTGGACACCGAGCGTTACCGGGGCTATCTGTACAAGATAGCTGAAAATCTAGTCTACGACCGACTGCGCAAAGCCGCACGTGAAAAACGGCTGTCTGTTGATTATTTCACCCACATTATAGAAGCTTACTCCCATATCGAAGAGGGGATCTTTAGCAAGGAACTGCTAGAGCTGCTGCAACGCGGTATTCAGCAATTGCCCGAACAACGCCGGAGGGTGTTTGAGCTATGCAAAATAGAGGGCAAGAGCTATGAAGAGGTAAGCCAGCTTTTATCTATTTCGGTCGCCACGGTAAATTCCCATATCACCAATGCGAACGCTTCGATCAAGGCTTATTTCAAACAGCATCCAGAACTAGCTTCGATGGTATTGCTCACATTTTTATTCGCGAATATCAGTCCGGATACATTTACGGTTTCCCCGTTTTAATTTCCTTTTCGAATGGCCTAATCTTTCTTTTTTGAACGAGCTCATCGGCCTCTAGCTATCCGTTAAACGTGGTATTCTAATTTTTTTACTTTTTTTTCAGATCGCTTCATTGGTTTGTTCATTTCGTTCGTATTACTAAATAAAAAGAGCTATGCAATCTTCCCGTTTTTCCAAATTGTTTGAAGGCTATCTGGCGAATACATTGACTCCAAAGGAAATGTTGGAGCTGGAGCAATTGATAGCGGACCAACAAAATGATGAACAGCTGCGCCAGCTGATCGGGCAGGAATTTAAAAGTGATCCTAGCGCCGGACAGCTACTTGATGCCGAAGAGAATTGGTTGCAGGGGCTGGAGCAAAAGGTATTGCAGACTATTCAACAGCCGAAGCCAACGAAAATAATCAGCTTTCACAGGAAGTGGATCCGGCTTGTCGGCACAATTGTCCTGCTGGCAGGACTGGGGCTTACCATACGCTATCTGATCAATCGGGATACCAGCGCACCAAAACAGGCTAGAGTTTTACCGGGTGGAAATAAAGCAACAATCAGACTGGACGATGGTACGCAGGTGGACCTGAGTGAAAATCAATCTGAGCTTGTTCTGGGACAGCAACTGGCTTATGCAGATGGATCATTGGTCGAGGGGGTAGCTGCTGGGAATGTGAGTGGGAAAAATATGGTCATTGATGTACCGAAAGGGGGCATGTATAAAATTGTGCTTCCCGATGGATCCAAAGTCTGGCTAAATGCGGATTCACGGCTGCGGTATATCGTTGATCCGACTGCTGAAACCCGGACGCTGGAACTGGAAGGGGAGGCTTATTTTGAAGTTGCACACCGCTATCTGACAAAAGGTAAGGAAAAAATGCTGCAGCCTTTTGTGGTATATACCTCAGTCCAGACCATCAAGGTGCTGGGCACTTCGTTTAATGTCACGGCATACAGTGGAGAGCCGGATCGGACTACGCTGGTCGAAGGCAAGGTTGAGCTGTCGCTGCCGGATGGATCAAACAAACAATACCTTAAACCAAATCAGCAAGCAACCATTCGTGGAAGGGCAATCACAATTGCGGATGTCGAGAGCTCCGGTTATATCTCATGGAAAGAGGGTACATTCAATTTTTCGGATGAATCGCTTGAGATCATCTTAAACCAGGTGGCACGCTGGTATAATATTGATGTTGACTACGAGGATGCCAACTTAAAGAAATTGAAGTTTGAGGGTATCGTGCCGCGGTATGAACATATGGAAACATTGCTGAAAGTCCTGGAAAAGACCGGAGATGTCAGATTTGAACTCAAAGGAAGACGACTGCATGTCAAGAAAAAATAAACTTTAATATGAGACCTGAAAAACCAGATTGCCTATGAAATAAAACAAGGGAACAACATGATGAGATGGCGAACCGGGCAATAATCAGGGGCGTTTGCGGCGCCCCCGATCGATACTGTCAGTCGTGATCAAAACTATCTTGAACAACACATTTTAATACCTAACTAACCAACACAAATGTATAAAATAAACAGGAAAGATGTACATTGGTTACCTAACCGAACCAAAACGTGTATTATGAAAACAGCAATTACCGCTATAATTTGCAGCGTGTTTTTGGTCCATATCAGCGCCAGGACGGCCGCGCAGATGGTGACGCTCAGGCACACAAAAATTACGCTCAAGGAGGCCTTTCGGGAGGTCAACAAACAGACTGGCTACCATTATATCTGGTCCGCACAGAAAGTAGAGAGCAACAGAAACATAACCGTCGATATTAAAAATCAACCGCTCCAGGAGGCTATCCAGTCCATTATACAGGGCTTGCCGCTGACCTATGAGCTTGAGGGCAAGCTGATCATTATCAAGGAGCAACAGGCTACAGCCGAAAGAAAGCCAACCGTTGTGCAGGATGATATGAGCGTTCGGGGACGGGTGACTGATTCACTCAATAATGGTCTTTTGGGGGTGACCGTTAAAGTGCTTTCGGCGGATCTGAAAATAGTGAAATACGCCAGCAGCAACGGCAGCGGGGATATTTATATCGAGCATGTGCCCAAACAAAGTTATCTGGAGTTTTCATTGCTGGGCTACCTGCCGCAGCGGATAAAAGCCACTGAAAATTTTGGAACGGTCCGCTTACGGCAACAGAGCCAGTACCTGGAAGAATTGGTCGTGGTGGGCTATATGAATAAAAAAGCCTCTGAAGTGACAGGCGCAGTCCAGCAGGTCAGCGGGGACGTTCTGCGCAGCAGTGTCACCTCATCCAATGTGCTATCCATGTTAAAGGGCAAAACCACGGGCTTGTATATTACAGAGACATCGGGCGAGTCCGGTGCAAAAGGCCAGGTGGTCGAGCGGGGGCAGTCCTCCATGACGACACCTACCAACAGCTATCTGGGGCCGCTGATTGTGGTCGATGGGATAATCACCAATTACCAGGCTGTGCAGGATGCTGTGAACCCTGCGGATGTGGAAAATATTTCGATCCTGAAAGATGCTTCTTCGACAGCCATATATGGTTCGCGGGCGGCACAGGGGGTCATCGTCATCACGACAAAACGGGGGCTGTCGGGCAAGAGCACGGTAGACGCACATATTCAATATGGGATTATCCAGCCAAAACGCGACTTGCGCTTTATGAACACAATGGAGCTCATCGGTTTTATGGATCAGCAGATGCGCCGCTATTGGGAGCAGACGGAATCTATCCGTAAGACTTTTCCCGACGTAAATGATTTTATTCGCGAACGCCGTGTATATACCGATGCAGACCGTTCCCGCAATTTTAACTGGGAAGATGCTATTTATAGCAACGGCAATCTGCGCAATACCGAAGTTAGCGTCCGGAGCGGTACCGAAAAGACAAAATTTTATGCCGGTATTGGTTGGTTTAAAGAGAATGGTGCTTTATATGACAATTCTTTTGACCGTAAAAGCTTGCGGGTTAATATTGATCATGCGGTATCGCGCAAATTTCACACAAGCCTAAACCTTAGTACCATTGTGGACCGTACCTCAAGACGCAATGGTGTGCCTGAACTGTATATGATCCAGCCTTTTATGTCGCCCTACGATGATCAGGGTAATTTGCTGGATAGCTTGCAGCTTAAACAGTCGAGCAACTATGGCCCGGTCACGACAAGCTGGATGCAAAACTTTCTTGCCGAAAAGGACTATGACAACACACGCTTGACGAATGTGCAAAATCACCTCGGTAGTTTGCGCTTGCGCTATGATATCTTGCCGGAACTGAGTATCCAGAGTACCAATTCAATCAATTATATGGGTACAAATGTCAACTCTTATTTTGATCCAAGATCATTTTCGGGGCGATATGGTGGCTTTCCTTATTTATTCCGGCCGGGCATGACCGTGCCAAATGGAACCTTGGATCTGGACGAGACGAAAATGGTCGACTATCTGACATCCAATACATTGAATTACCGGAAAAATTTTGGGCAGCACAACCTGTCGGCGCTGGTCGGGCAGGAGTGGGGCAAACGTACGACAGACTTGTCTACGGTCAATATGAACGATCTGCTTGCCGGTGAACGGAATATGGGGGCGGCAAAAAGGTTCGGCAGTGCGGTAGATCTAGCGTATTCGCGGCCTTATTCACCAGTTGGAGCTTATCGTGAAAGAGCGACATTTTCGGTATTCGCACAGACCGATTATAGCTATAGACAAAAATATCTAGCCTCAGCGTCGGTCCGGACAGATGCTACGACCAATTTTGGGCGGGACAAAAGATATGGTACTTTCTTTTCCCTGAGCGCGGGCTGGATGCTGTCTTCGGAGGATTTTCTAAAAGATATCAAAGCAATAAATTCACTCAAATTGCGTGCTTCATACGGAACTTCGGGCCGTGATCTGGGGGATGGCTACCTGAATACAACCTTCTATGCGACAGGAAATGGCAGTACGCTCTTCCGTTATGAGCAGGAGGGTAATACCGGTGTCCGCATTTCGCAGTTGGCAAATCCCATCATCTCCTGGGAAACACTATACAATACCAATATAGGGGTGGATGCCCTATTATTTGGCCGTTTGGGTATCACCTTCGATATATACCATAAGCGAAGCGATGGATTACTACAGAATGTGCAATTGCCCTCGGCGCAGGGCTCATTGGCACAATACCAAAATGTAGGGCAGATTGTCAATAAAGGGCTGGAATTGATGCTCAACGCACATCTGATCAAATCAAAAGATTTTAACTGGCACAGTAGCCTTAATTTTAGCGTCAATCAAAATAAAATTGCTAAACTCTATCAGGACTCGCTGCTGGATGGCTATTCGCTCGCTTACTACCGGAAGATCGGCGAGGATATTAACGTGATCAAGGCGGTTGAATATGCCGGTATCAATCCGGATAATGGCAATATGCAGCATTACAACTTTGTCAACGGTGAAAAAACAATCGTAGAGGGACTGGGCGCTACGAGCGACCTGCGCAACTGGCAGCCGATTGGCTCAGCTACACCAAAGTTTTTTGGCGGTTTTACCAATACGTTTCAATATAAGGCATTTACCCTGAGCGCCGAATGGTGGTTTCAATATGGCAATTATTTGATGATGAGTATCGTCAATAACTTCCAGAGTCCGATATTTCCCAGACAGGGCCGCAATAATATTGCGTTCGGCGACAACCAGCATGTCTGGAAGGGGCCGGGCGATACAGAGGCTAACTACCCCGATGTATTCAGCACGGATCCCAATGCCTGGACTGCGTTGACTTACCGCTCCTCAAAAATATGGGGGAATGGCAGTCATGCCCGCTTGCGCAATGTGCGGTTGGCTTATACCTTGCCACAACATATCCTAAAAAGTATAAAAATGACCAATGCAACTGTCTATGTCAGCGGAGACAATCTGCTGGTCATTAAAGACAAAGATTTTGTCGGTGCAGATCCAGAGGGAGCCGCACTTGGCGGATCTTCTTTTGGGGGGGTAGGCGCGGGCTTTGCAAATCCGAGACGTTTTTTATTGGGAGTTCAAGTTACGTTTTAATTATTTACAGATGAAAATCAGATCTATATACCGATATCATAGAAATAGAAGTCTTTATTTTCTAGCCAGCATGCTTGTTGCAGGATTGACAAGCAGCTGTAATAAGCAGCTGGATGAGCTCCGTCCGCATAATGTTATTTTTGAGGATATCCAGTTTGAGCGCCCCGAAGGCTATAGCAAGGCAGTGGTAGGGGCCTACAATCTGGTGGCCGGTGGTGCAGTGGCAAGTGCTTTTAACTATAATGATATGCTCATCTTTCTCTCGGAAGCAAAGGGCAATACGATCAGGGCGCTGGATGCCGAGGTGAACAAGGAAACGGATGTGTTTGACTATGTCAACTCCAGTACAAAAGACCGCTCGCATAGCTACGAGTTTTGGCGCGGAAGTTACACACTACTGCTGCACCTCAACAAGATATTAGGCCATGTCAAAGATGGGGAGACCAATGCCGAAATCTTGCAGGCAAAGGCCGATGCTTTATTTTTACGAGCTTATGTCTACTTCAACCTGGTACGTCTCTATGGTAAACCTTATCATCAGTCACCTGGTGAATCGCTGGGAGTGATGCTTATACTGGATGATAAGAACGGCCCTGAATTTGCACCGAAAAGAGCCTCTGTACAGCAGGTGTACGCACAGATCCTAAACGATCTGGAGACAGCAGCTCCACTATTCGTACAAAAGAAATCAAACAGTTATGGTAGCAAATATGCCGCCTATGCGCTGCTGTCAAGGGTCTATTTGTATATGGGTGGAACTGTCGATAATCCGGTAGCAAGTGCCAACCAGAAAGCTGTGGAATATGCTGACAAAGTGATTAAAGAGGGTGGCTATCAGCTTTTACAGGACCAAGCTTATGTCGATTATTATAAAACCAATAACATAAACAACAAAGAGGATATCTTTGCGGTGAATATAGACTATTCACAAGGGTCCATCAGCAAATATTTTGCAATGCCCTCACGGATAGGTTACACTGGCGGATTATATCGCCCTTCTCCTTATTTGTTATCCTTGCTGGAGGCCGACGACAAGCGAAATAGTTTTTACATCAACAATCTAACACCGGGATTTCCAGACGATACACGCGCAGTGTCAAAATATATGATCCGGTATGAATCACTTTTTACCTTTTCACCCTTCCGCTACTTACGTCTGGCCGAAATGTACCTTAATCGGGCAGAGGCCTATGCAAAGTTAAATAATGCGGCCGCAGCATTGACCGATGTCAATATAATCAGACGGCGGGCAGGACTGGCTGCTTTATCGGGGCTGGAAGGGAAAGCGTTGCTCAATGAGATCCTGAAACAGCGCAAGCTGGAATTGGCATTTGAAGGGCATGCCAGCTACGATGAATTTCGGAATGGTCTGCCCATGGTGCGGAATTATAAATCGGGTAGTTCTGCCGAACTGAATATCAGCCCGACCGACAAAAAAATAATCATGCAGATACCGGAGGAAGAGATCATCGCCAATCCTAATCTGGTTCAGAATTGAGTTAATAAAGAATTGAGCTAATAAATATGAATTTTAATAACCATCTTAAATTTAGATACAAATGAAAAAATACATAGGAAGCATTTTGTTGTTGACCAATTTATCGTTAGTAGCCCTCGGGCAGCAGCCTTTTGTATTGAAGGGCGAAACCGTTAATGTTTCATCGCCCTACGTCTACCTAGGCTATCGTAGCGGAGATGGAAGCAAGCATACGCTGGACAGCGCAAAAATTGAAAATAATACCTTTGTTTTTAAGGGTAAAATCGAAGAACCGGTTATGGCTTATCTCTATATCGACCGTAACAGCAGAAGTGGGGACGATCCGAATGCAGTAAGTTTTTATTTGGAGCCAAAAAAGATGAGCATCCGACTTGAAAAAGACAAATTCAAAGAAGGTTTGATCAGAGGTTCAAAGTCGCAGGAAGAATGGGCAAAATTGAATGTAGAAAAACAGGTCATCCGCAAGGAAATGGAACCTGTGCTGGAAGAATATGGCCGTTTGAATAAACGGTACATGGATGCGGATGCCGAACTGAAGCTGTTGGAAGCTAAAGTAAAGAAACTGAAGGAGGAGGCCTATGACTACCGGGAAAATTTTACGCCATTTAATGACCGAATGGCCGAGTTGGATGTGGAATTTATTAAGAAAAACCCAGATTCTTATGTGAGTTCTTTTCTGATGCATTTTATGACAACAGGTGCCGATGTTGCTAAAATTGAAGGGTTATATAATGGTTTGTCCGATCAGATCAAGAACAGCAGTAACGGCAGGGAGATCGCAGAAAAGATTCAGGGCATCAAAAACGGTTCGCCGGGGAGCAAAGCATTTGAATTTGAGGCAACCGATATCAACGAAAAGGAACTGAAGCTTACCGCATTCAAGGGTAGATATGTGCTGCTGGATTTTTGGGCGAGCTGGTGTGTTCCCTGCCGGAAAGGTAATCCGCATTTAATAGACCTGTATACAAAATATAAAAGTAAAGGCTTTGAAATTATCGGTGTTGCGAGCGACGATCGGAGCCAAGCTGCCTGGCATAAAGCTGTCGATCAAGATAAAATCGGTATCTGGAAACATGTCCTTAGCGGGCTTAAATTTGAAAACGGTGAATTTGACCGTTCTAAATCCATTTCTGACCACTTTGGGATCAGCACCTTACCGACCAAGATTTTGATCGATCCAGAGGGCATGATTATAGGTCGATATGCAAGTGGATCCGAAACCGATACTGAGCTGGACAAAAAGCTAGCTGAGGTATTTGGAGTACAATAGTAGATCCTATCGTTTTCTATAAACGGGTTCGAAAGGACTCCCTAATAAATAATAAGACTAGTCGTGAGATTAGTCTTTTTTATTTTCTCTCTAAAACTCCCCGGTGTCTCCCCGGTCCATTTTTTAAAGAACTTTGTAAAATTGGAAGGGTCATAGGTCAGCATCAACGCAATTTTTGCGATAGATAGTGTTGAATGGATCAGCAATTCTTTGGCCTGAGCTATGATTTTCTGGTTGTAGAAATAACCGGGATGATTTCCTTTTTCTTTTTGGATGGTATAACTCAGATGCTTGTGTGAAATGGCCAGTTCACTGGCGATCCTATTGATCTCCATGAACTCGATCGTACGGCCTTGTATAACATCCTCAATATGTCTGTCCAAAAATAATAAATATTGATTCGTGATCTGAGCACCTCTGCTTTCTGCTTTCATCGTTTTGTTTGTGCTGGTATCGCCAATAGGACGGGGTTGTTTGGATAGATAGCCTTGCTATATCGAACGTATCATCGTATTGTATTTTAAAGATACCGGAGAACGAACAATAAACGATGGTATAGACATATCACATTATTATCTCATTACTATCACGGTTTTTAATGTATTGATAGGTAGGTTTTTAAGTTGTTGTTTTTGCCATTGATCGCAAAAATAGGGGACTAAACCGCTATAAAAGACCTTTTGTTAGCTTGTTTATGTCTTTTAGTGATAATATTTTTCCATTTAATTTCTTGTATTTAGTATAAAGGTGTTTCAATGTGTGATACATCTGTGATATGTGCTTTTTGTTTCTTAATGAGAAATTATTGGAATATTTGCAGCTAATTAATTAAAACAATTATTCTCATTAAAAAAATTAAGAAAATGATTTTACAAGCACAGACAATGAAAGGTTGGAGAGCACTGGTTCTATCGGCTTTGGTGTGTGGATCGTTGTATTCCTGTAAGGAAAGCAAAGACAGTATAGCGTCAAGTGGTAAGGCTAGCGTCAGTATTCAACTACTGGGCGTAGAAAATCCAATCGTCACCACGAAGAAAGCAAGTAAAGGCGGTAGCACTGCAGGGGCAGCCCAGACAGTAGTGGTTCCTTTGACAAACTCAAGTTCTTTTGAAGCTACATTGACCAGCGAGCCGTCCGTAACAAGTGGCAACCTGTTGCGGGCCTCGTCCGGAACCCGTGCAGCGGTTATCGAAGAGAGAACGCCATTGGCAGCGAACATCAAGTATAAAATCGTGGTGTATAATGCGGATGGTGATTATGTAACTGAAAAAACCTATACCAATACAGTTGACAATTCGACTGCAATCGCATTGGATGCAGGACAGACGTATACTTTTGTCGCTTATTCGATCAATAGTACCGCGAATGTTCCGGCAGTAACAGCACAAGCTGATATCGCAAATGCCAGCCTGGACAATATCAGTGCGGATCTGATGTATTTCAAGAAGGATTTAGCGGTTCAGCCGGGAGACAACAACCTGGCTGTGGTATTGAAACATCAGTATAGTCAGGTAACGACCAATTTGAGCATGTCGACTGAAATGACAGGAGCCATTACCAATTTGGGAACAACGACTATTGACCCTACACACCCTGGTGCAAATCTAAAATTGGCTGATGGTACGATCACTTACAATGGATCTACCGCTACAGCCAATGTTGTATTTCCGGTATTGGGAACCGGCCTACGTACAGTGTCCAGTACACCAACACTATTGATCCACCCGGGAGCAACAAACGGGGTATTTAATTTTGGATCGATTACCATTGATGGGGAGACGAAGAATAATGTATCGGTAGCAGGTTTAAATATTGTTCCGGGACAACGGTATAACCTCAACCTGAACTTCAAGACTTGTACACAACCAGTAACAGGTGGTGCGAATCTGAACTGGACCTATCCGGCTTCGGGATCGGGTGCCGTTGTTGACGGGGTGACTCGGCCAGCAGGATATGTGGTGACCAAAACGTTAACCGCTCCGGGTGCTGACTATGGATTCGTATTTGATATTCAGCAAATGGATAATTCCTTTAATATGGAGGTAAACGGTCTAAAATTGGCCACACAAGAGATCCAGTTTGAGGCTGGCATCGCCATCGCACCCCGGAATGTACAGTTTGCGGACGGAAGTCTCTATGGTGGAAATAATACCGAAGGTGGAACCGTCCCTCAGATCTATAACATGACAGGTACTGCAACTAATCCAGTTATTCGTGTCGTCATTAGCCGCACAGGTCAAGTGTCTATGTATGGTAGTAAAAGTAATAGTGGAGAATTATATCCATTGGTATTGACACAGGGTTCTTTCAACATCGTGCCTTGGAGCTCTACATCCAATACGGTAAAAATTACTCAGGTCGTACAAGGAGCAACTGAAATGGTTGGTGCTGGTAGTGGTAGAAAAAAGATCACTTGTCCATAGTACGCACTAGTAAATTAGTTAGGAATAACAAAAAAAATGATCAATCATGAAAAATACAGATAAGAAAGTTTATATAAGTCCACGCATTGAAGCAATGGCAGTAGAATTGGAACAAGGTATTGCAGCAGGTTCCGCTGCAACAACGACCAACGATCCCCAAGAATCTTGGGACAAAGCAGACGATGACGATCGTTTGATCAACTGGTAATTCGCCCAGCCAATATTGTTTAATTCATCCGAATTTGCTCGACAGGTTTTGAATCGATTCCTGTCGCGCTTTTTTATGCCCGGATAAATTTTAACCGCTGAATGCTGGGATGGATTGCGTGATTGAGACATCAAAAGGTAGTAGAAATATAGAAAAAGAACAGGCCTTCTTATGAAAAGGGGCCTGTTGTTTTAGGGGGGTAACGTCTCCGGTCCACTCATCCTGTTAAATTATTGATCGTTTTTTGTAATGTTAATGTCTTGTTTTTCAATTTTTTACAAAGTGTGATATCAATGTGAAAGGCTGTTTTTTTTGATTCTTTCTTTTAATGCAAATATTTGTCAGGCAGAATCAGGCCGGACATTCCGGTAGAGAAGCTGCCGATAAAAAGCACAGCAGAAATATCTTGTTAAGAACTTTTGGGTGCTAGCTGTATTTAATTATCGCCCGGACCAATTTGCGTAAAGGTCTGTGATAATATATTTGGATTTACTCGATAGGGAAGATGGAGCCCTGTCGAGTTTAAATAAGCGTAATTGCCTGTTCCCTCTGGAAAACAAAATAATTGTCAGCTCTTGTGCGAGGGTATTTAGCTCAAGGGACGGAATATGAGAATATAACTTACTGAAAAACGATGTACAATGGAAAGGAATAACTTCAACAATTTAATTGCTTTAGCGAAGAACAATAATGCTGAATTTTTGGCTTTGTTCAATGAAATCTATCCTGAGTTTGTGGCCTCATTAAAAACAATCAACCCCAGAATCCGCAGTAGCGAACTGGAATTTTGTGCGATGACCTTTCTGAATTTTTCGACTAAAAATATTGCTCAATATACTTTTGTCACAGTGCGTGCGGTGCAGGTGCGAAAAAATAGATTGCGCAAAAAGCTTAATATCGCTTCCGATATCGATTTTAACAATTGGATGCGCGATCAGATCCAACGGAAGCCGTTTGTTGAACTGGAGCAAAGGTCAATCGGGACTACCCTGAAGTAAAGGGGGATGGGATATTATATCTAGCTGGTAAAGAATCCTTAAGGTCGATCGAGAAAGCGGAAAATATCCCGAAAAAGTGGATTTTTGACATGATTTTATAGCAGTTGAATGTTTTAAAATGCTTAGATTCGCAGGGCAATGTTTTAGGACTGGAAAGGGCCAGATATTGTTGTGAAAAGTAACTACCTAATAAATTGACAACCTATTAAATGAAGAAGCAACTTCTATTTTTTATTCTATTATTATTTGCACTTAAAGCAGTTGCTGCTGATGATCGGAAACAAGAGGTTGATTCACTTCTGGTCACAGCGAAGGAATATCAACGTTCAGCTAAAATGTTGCCTCAACTTGAATCAGCAATGAAAGCTCTTGATATGGCTATTGACTGTCAATATGATAAAGGAAAAACCTGGGCTCATTTTTGGATCGCAGACGCGCTTATAAATATTGGGCTTATTAAAGAGGGATTTCAACATCTTGAAGATATCGAGAACACAAACTATTATAAGCAAGAAGTTTTCATACAATCCGAAACACATCGGGTAAAGGGAAGAGGCCATCTAAGACTCCAACTGTTTCAACAGGCGATTCGTGAGTTTCAACTACAGCTGGCTTATACCAAGGCGCTGGAAGGTGAAATACAACAAAAATCGTATTTGCATGCCTATGGAAATATAGCTACCGCATATGATAGACTGGGACAGCTTGATTCTGTGCAGAAATATTGTGAACTACAATTACAAGGTTTAATGGGCTTTGATGAAAAAAAGCATGTTCTGATTTATTTGGGCGTATTTGATGCCTTAGGACAGTTATATACTAAAAAGGATGATTTTTCAAAAGCACACCAATATTTTGAAAAATCGCTAGCACTGGTGAAAGAATATAATGTTCCTATTTATTTCAATACGTATACTTACCTCGCTAATTTGGAGGAAAAGAAAGGGAATCGTAAACAGGCATTAGAATATTATAATAAAGGCCTGGCGAATATGAAGGAGGTCGGAGACTGGAATTCTACCAGGAGAAGATATAAGTTTCTGGCCAACTATTACCGACTTTATAAGTTGGGAAATGATAAAGCCGAAAAGTATGAGCTGGCATATGCGCTCTTAAACGATTCATTGGAAAAGGAAAATGCCCAGGTAATGGATGTTGTACTAAACCAGGTACTAAAATCTAAAGACCAAGAATCGGCCTCAAAGGTTTCAAAATCACTTACCATATCAATAATTGCTTTGTTGTCGCTCCTTGTCGCGATCACGTTTTTCGTATGGCGATCCCGGCACAATCGTAAGGTTTTGGGACAACGGGAAGATGCTTTACAGGAAACGGAAACGATTAATAGGGAACTGACAGAGCAGATCGGAGAAAACAAATTCAATAATCTGATCGAGCTGGCCAAAAGTAATAATCCGGAGTTTCTGACTTTATTTACTGAACTGTATCCGCAATTCATAGAGGCATTGAAATCGCGTGATTCAAATCTCAGAAGCACCGAACTGGAGTTTTGCGCCATGGCCTTTCTCAATTTCTCGACAAAAAATATTGCCGAATATACCTTTGTGACGATCCGGGCCGTACAGGTCCGCAAAAACAGATTGCGTAAAAAGTTTGATATCCCTTCGGACGCTGATTTCAATAATTGGATGCGTAATCAGAT
>Ga0213829_1001067_pt1 | contig 21132 bp, 23 predicted proteins | sample MC6MC0896MG_FD_180665 | JGI IMG/M metagenome (GOLD analysis project Ga0213829, IMG submission 180665) | Enriched soil aggregate microbial communities from Iowa State University, Ames, United States - MC6-MC0896-MG | ecosystem: Environmental > Terrestrial > Soil > Unclassified | place: USA: Iowa...
CCAACACCAGCAATTGGCCGAACTCCAGGCCGCAGCCCGCAGTGCCCCTGCCGACCCGGCTCCCGCGTTGCGGCGCGACGTCGATGCGCTCGGCAATATTCTCGCGATACTGCAACCGCAGGTGGCGGCGCTGGGAGACACGCAAGGTCAGCACGCTTCGGCGCAGAGGGCGCTCAGCCAGCAGTTGGATGAGATGGCTGCGTCGCTTAAGGCCGTTCAAGCGGCACCGAGCGGGCCGAGCAGCGCCGACTTCAGTGCACTGGAACAGAGGCTTGGCAGGACAGAAATTGCGCTTGAGACCCTGTCGGCAAGGGCCTCCGTGCCAGCGGCCGACACACGGCCGGCGGCGCCCGTGGGCCAGAAAGCCAAGGCCAAAGCCCCGGCGCCTCCGTTCACCCTGCTGGGTATCGAGACCCGAGGCGTGGTGAGGTTCGTTGCTACCCTGCCCACCGGTGCCCACTCGCTGTCGACCGTGCACCTGCTGCAGCCCGGCGACAGTTTGAACGGCTGGCAGCTGCGCGCGATCCGCGAAGACGAGGCCGTCTTCCACGTCCCCGGCCATGGCGATCGCACACTGCCCCTGCCGTGAAGAGGTGCTTATGCTTCGACTCTCCGCCCTCTCGCTGATCCTGCTCCCCACCTGCCTGCTGGCAGAGCCGAGATGGAGTGCACCGAACATGCTCGGCTCAGACCAGCAGTACAGCGAGCAGGCGCCGCTGGATCGCCAGCCTTCGGACGCGACGCAGGCCAAAGTGTGGGGGCTAACGGATGACGAATGGACCAAGTTCCAGCAACTGCAGACCGGGCCCCGCCACTACTGGTCGCCGCAGCTCGACCCTCTCACCACCCTGGGCGTGGAGGCCGACTCTGAGCAGGAGCGGCAGCGCTACGCCGAATTGCAGGTTCGCCTCGAAGCCAAACGCGCAGAACGCGAGCTGGCTTACCAGAAGGCCTACACCGCCGCCTGGGCACGACTGTTCCCGGGAATGCTGCCGGTGCAGGGTCTGGCCGATGAGTCCGCAACGTCGAGCAACGCCCGCTATGCCCTGTTCGTGGAAGAACGCTGTCCTGACTGCGCGACCAACACCCAGCAGTGGCTCCGTGCCGGCGCCCGCCTGGACGTGTACCTGGTGGGCAGCCAGGGTGACGACGCGAGTCTCCGACACTGGGCGCGTGGCGCAGGCATTACCCCAGCCCAGGTTAGCAGCGGCCAGGTCACCCTAAACCACGACCACGGCCGGTGGTTCGCCCTGGGCGCGGCCCGACCCTTGCCGGCGCGTTTTCAGCAGGTGGATGGTAAATGGCAGCGCATCGACTGATCCTCACGCTGGCCTTGACCGGCGTGACCGTGGTCCAGGCGGACGCCCTGCCTCCGCCTGCCTACCAGTTGGCCGCCGCGCGGGCCGGCATCCCCGCCTCGGTACTGTTCGCCATCGCCCTGCAGGAGAGTGGCATCACGCTACGCGGTCGTCTCATGCCCTGGCCTTGGACCTTGAATGTCGCCGGCACACCGCAGCGTTTTGCCAGTCGCGATGAGGCCTGTGCTGCGCTCAGGCTAGAACTCACACGCCATGACCCCAAGCGCATCGATGTCGGTCTGGGACAGACCAACCTCGGCTACCACCCGGACCGCTACCCCAGCGCCTGCAATGCACTCGATCCACGGGCGAACTTGGCCGTCACCGCCGAGCTGCTGCGTGCGCACTATGCCGATGTGGGTGACTGGGTCGTGGCTGCTGGGCGCTATCACCGTCCGGCCGGCGGTGCGCCCGCGACGCGCTACCGCACACAGTTCAGTCGGCACTGGCAGCGCATCCAAGCGATCGCGTCCCTTCGCGGAGGGTCACAGCCATGAGTCTCTCGCGCTTGGTGGTACTGGCCATCTGTACGTGGTTGTCGCTAACCGTGATCGCCGCTCCCACCAAGCCCCTCGATCCACGCGCGCTGAATTGGGTGCTGCCGGTGCACAGCGCGCGCCTCACGCCGGGCGCAGTGCCGCCTAGAAAGTTGGACCTGCTGGGCATCACGCCACTGTTCCTGATCGGACAGGACGCAACCTCGCTGGCCTGGTTGTCGCAGCATGCGCAAGCCCTGCAGGACCTGAGAGCTAGCGGCCTGGCCGTTGAGGTCGTCGACGCCCAAGCCTTGCACCGCATCCAGGCGGCAGCCCCTGGGTTGAACATCTGGCCGGTGAGTGGCGACGACATTGCCGAACGGCTGGAGCTGGAGCACTACCCGGTGCTCATCACGCCCACCGGCCTTGAACAGTGAGGGATCATCATGGGCGACCATGCGATGGAATCACTACTGCGCCCTGCAGTGGAGCTGTACACTGTGGGCATCTGCGCCGGTGCCGGCGCCCTGTGCTTGCACTCGCCCTGGGCGGTGGCACCGTCGCCCGAGGTGGGTACGGGCATGGCCCTGGCCTACACCGCATTCGGCATCAAGCGGCTCAACGAGGCCCGGATTGTCCTGCGCTATCGGCGCAACATTCGTCGCCTGCCGCGCTACTCGCTGACCAGCCGACAGATTCCGGTGAGCCGCAAGCGTCTGTTCATGGGGCGTGGCTTCCGCTGGACTCGCCTGCATACCCAGCGCCTGCTCGAGGCGCAGGACCCGGCGCTGGCCCGCTATGTGAACCAATCAATTGCGTATCAGTGGGCCAGGCGCCTGGAGTGTCTGTTGGAAAAGGCACCTTCAGGGCTCTCGCTGTTGCCCCGCCTCACCGCCTGGGACAACCCGTTCAATCCGCTACGCCCGCTGCCACCGGTCGGGGGCTCAGCGCTGCTGCACGGCGTCGAGCCGAGTGAGCAGGAAGCCACCTTGCCGCTGGGTGAGCGTGTTGGGCACACCCTGGTGCTGGGCACCACCCGGGTCGGCAAGACGCGCTTGGCGGAGGTCTACATCACCCAGGACATCCACCGGCCAACCCAAGAGGTGGTGATTGTCTTCGACCCCAAGGGCGACGCCGACCTGCTCAAGCGCATGTACGTGGAGGCACGGCGCGCCGGCCGCGAGCACGAATTCTACGTCTTTCACCTCGGGTGGCCGGAAATCTCCGCACGCTACAACGCCATCGGCCGCTTCGGTCGCATCTCGGAAGTAGCTACCCGTATCGCGGGACAGTTAAGCGGCGAAGGCAACTCCGCAGCGTTTCGCGAGTTCGCTTGGCGTTTTGTGAACATCATTGCCCGAGCGCTGATCGAACTGGGCCGGCGTCCGGACTACCTGCAGATCCAGCGCCATGTGGTGAACATCGACGCGCTGTTCATCGAATACGCCCAACATTTTTTCGCCCACCACGACGCGAAGGCCTGGGAAGCGATCGTGCAAATCGAGGGTCGCCTCAACGAGAAGAATGTGCCGCGGCATATGATCGGTCGGGAAAAGCGCGTGGTCGCCATCGAGCAGTACCTGGCTGCAAAGCGCATCTTTGACCCGGTGATGGATGGTCTGCGCTCGGCCGTGCGTTATGACCGCACCTACTTCGACAAGATCGTCGCCTCGTTACTGCCCCTGTTGGAAAAGCTCACCAGTGGCAAGACGGCACAACTGCTGGCCCCCAACTACGCCGACCTGGACGATCCGCGGCCGATCTTCGATTGGCTGCAGATCATCCGCAAACGCGGCATCGTCTATGTCGGCCTGGATGCATTGTCGGATGCCGAAGTCGCCGCAGCCGTCGGTAATTCAATGTTCGCCGACCTGGTCTCCGTGGCCGGGCACATCTACAAGCATGGCATCGATCACGGCCTGCCCGGTTCCTCCAGCGTGGCGGACAAGGTGCCCATCAACCTGCACGCCGATGAGTTCAACGAGCTGATGGGCGATGAGTTCATTCCGCTGATCAACAAGGGCGGCGGTGCGGGTATTCAGGTCACTGCCTACACACAGACCTTGAGCGACATTGAAGCGCGCATCGGCAGCCGGGCCAAAGCCGGCCAGGTCATCGGCAACTTCAACACCCTGCAGATGCTCCGTGTACGGGAAACCGCGACCGCAGAACTGCTGACCAATCAACTGCCGAAGGTCAATGTGCAGACGCGGACGTTGGTCTCTGGCGCGACGGACACCGCGGATCCCGAGGCCCGTACGGACTTTACTTCGTCCTCTCAGGACCGTGTCACCACCGCCGCGGTGCCGCTGATCGAACCCGCACACATCATCGCCCTACCCAAGGGACAGATGTTTTCATTCCAGGAAGGCGGGCAACTGTGGAAGGTGCGCATGCCGCTGCCCACACCGGCCAGCGACGATGCGATGCCGGCGGATCTACAGACCCTGGTCGCGTGCATGCGCGACTCGTATAACGCCAATGCGGGTAATTGGTGGACCAGCGCGGGAGGTGCGCCGACTGTCGACTTCGATCCCGAGATGCCACCGCCTGGGTGTAGACGCGCATCGTAAGCGCCCCGGCGTTAACCGAGTAGTGTGGAGCCCATATGCCCACCACCCCAGCCAGCCCACCTGCTGCACAGAAACGTCCAGGGCTCATATTCGGCACGCTCGAACTGTGCTTACGGCTGCTCGGCCTGCTGTTCGCTTCGCTGCTGTTCTCCATCGTGCTGGAGTTCGTGGGCCTGTTGTGGTTCTGGCCGGAACAGGGCTGGCATCACAGCCATGCCATGTGGCTGAGTGAGCTGGGCTGGTTGAGCGGCCATTTCAAGAGTTCCCTGCTCGTGCAAGAACCGGCGCAAGCAACCGCCAAAGTACTTCAACACCTCAACGAGTGGGTCGTGGTCCGCTCCGGATGGGCACAATCCGACGCCCAACTGAAGCTACTCAGTCGAGAGGCGACACTGCAGGGGCAGTTTGCCCAAGCATACGTTGTGCTCCAGGACTACTTGCTGGCAGCCTTGTTCACGGTCTTCACTTTCGTGGTTCGCCTAGCCGTCCTCACCCTGGCCACGCCCCTGTTCCTGCTCGCCGTGATCACCGGTGCTGTCGATGGCTTGATGCGCCGCGACCTTCGCAAGTTCGGGGCGGACCGGGAAAGCAGCTTTGTCTACCACCGAGCGAAGCGGACATTGCTGCCACTGATGGTCAGCCCCTGGGTTATCTATCTTTCGCTGCCATGGTCGCTCAATCCCAACTGGGTGCTGCTCCCATGCGCTACGCTACTCGGCTGCATGGTCGCCATTACTGCTGCGACTTTCAAAAAATATCTCTGATCACTCACCTTTTACCTCTAAAAGCTGGCGAAATAGTGCATTTGAGGTTTGCAGTGTCCAGCGCACAGTTACGCACAGAAAAATTCGCATTCCGGTCAATTAGCTGGCCTGTTTATTATCTCCTGCGGACTGGTTTTCCTCGAAACCTATCTATCAAGCCCCCTGTAAATCGATAGCCCAACAATCCATTAAGGTCATGTCAACACCTGCCTAATACATCAAAGTGAATGCCAGATTCTCGGCTGGATTTCGCCATGATCTCTTCACGCTATTCGCTGCTGCTTGCTTGCTTTGTGACGCTATCTGCCGCTGCACAGGATGCTCGCGAGCGTTCGGACCTAGGCCTTATGCAGCGGCAAATCACTGTCATCGAGCAGTTAGCCGACCGCGCGCGCATTAGCCAGGTCGATGTCGAAACGTCTCGGTATCACTTCGACTACCCGAGGTTCGTAGCAGACCTCGAGCATATGCGCCGTGGCATCAGCAAGTACCTGTTGCCCTCCCGAGCGCAGCCGACCGATCTAGTCGAGCTGACCAGTGACTATCGCGCTGACGCGCCTCACCCGAGTTCTCCCGATGAGCATGACTGACGCGCAACTTACCGCGTACTCCGCAGTGGCTGGGTTTACCCCCCAACTCAGTTCGGTGCTGTGGCGCTCCGCGGTTCTGGTGCTGGCGTTGCTCTGGTGCACCTGGGCGCTGTGGACCGGCTACCGCGGCTGGGCGGCCGGCAACACTAATTTCGGCGCGCTTGGCGGCAGCACTTTGCGCCTCGCCCTCGTCTTGATCGTGCTGATGTTTTTCATGCTGTCGTAAATCAGGAGACCTTGCCATGAACTTCTCCCGTAGTTGCCACCGCCCGCTCGCCCTGCTGCGGGATTGCTGTTCGAAAGCCCTGCTCGGCGGCCTGGTTCTGCTGAGTTCGACGCTCGCCTGGGCTGACTTGCCGACCATGGAAGCACCCTCCCGCGGCGAAGGTTCGGGGCTGATCGATACCATCAAGAACTACGCCTACGACGGCGGCATTCTGCTTGGGCTGCTGATCGCCACTCTTGCGTTCCTGGGGGTGGCCTGGCATTCGCTCACCGTCTACGCCGACGTGCAGAACCAGCGTAAAACCTGGAAAGATCTCGGCGCCGTCGTCGGTGTCGGCGCACTGCTGGTGGTGGTGATCCTGTGGTTTCTGACCAAAGCCGCCACGATTCTGTGAGGTCAACATGTCCGACACCCCTACCACCCTGCCTGACGGCACGTTGACCTTCCTGCCGGAGCGCCTGAACCGTGACCCGGCCGTCCTCCGTGGCCTCACCAACGACGAGATGTGGGTCGCGCTGATCGTCGGCGCCACGCTGGGCGTGATCCTCGGTGCGCCGCTGGCGGTAGCCACCGCCTCCATCGCCACCCTCCCCACCTGCATGTTCCTGTGCATGACGTTGGTGTTGCTCAGCGGCGGCAAACTGCTGCGCCGGGCCAAGCGTGCCCGCCCCGAAACCTGGCTGTACCGGCGCTTGCAGTGGCAACTGGCGGTGAACTGGGGCATCGGTCCCAGCGAACTGATCCTGCATTCCGGCCCCTGGACCGTCCGGCGTACGCGCCGGCATGTGAGGGCCGCCACATGAGCCGCTTCCGCAATAAGGTGGACGCGCAGCTGGCGCATATCCTCAGCCTGCGTCTGGTCGTGGCGATCCTGGCGTTATTGTGCACGGGGTTCTGGTACGGCTGGCAGACTGCACCCTCTGAGCTGACCATACACGTGCCGCCCGACCTGCGCTCCGGCAGTACACGAAAGTGGTGGGACGTACCGCCCGAAAACATTTATGCCTTCGCCCTGTACATCTTCGGCCAGCTCAACCGCTGGCCCACCGACGGCGAGATCGACTATCACCGCGCGATTTTCGCCCTGCAGCCCTACCTCACCCCGGCGTGCAAATCCTTCTTCGACGGCGACTTCGAGTACCGCAAGGCAGCAGGCGAACTGCGCGGCCGAGTGCGCGGTGTGTACGAGGTGCTGGGCCGTGGCTACAGCGACGATCCGAACCTGCGAGTGAAGCAGCTGGATAAGCACAGCTGGCTGGTCAAGCTCGACCTCAATGCCGACGAATACTACGCCGCCGAGCCGGTGAAACGTGTGGTGGTGCGCTATCCGCTGCGGGTGGTGCGCTTCGACGTCGACCCCGAACACAACAAGTGGGGCCTGGCTCTGGACTGCTACGAAGGCACACCGCAGAAGCTGACGCTGCCTGGAGGTGCATCATGATGCGTGTCTTGATCCTGATACTGGTGACCGCCGCCGGCTGGTGCGCAGCCGCGGGCGCCGTCGAGGTCAAGTACTGGGAGCGCCTGCCGTTGGCCGTCCCGCTTACGGTGGGTCAGGAGCGCATCCTGATGCTGGATGAGGATGTCCGGGTCGGGCTGCCAAGTGCGATCGCCAGCAAGTTGCGCGTACAGTCCAGTGGTGGGACGGTCTACCTGCGCGCCGCGGAAGCCCTTCCCCCTACCCGACTGCAACTGCAGTCGGTGAAGTCTGGGGACATCATCCTGATCGACATAGAAGCACTCGATGGCAGTGAGTCGCTGGAGCCAGTCAAGATCGTCGCCCAGGCCCAGACGCCGGATGTGGAAACCGCGCAGGGTTCAGCACCTGCAGCGACCCCGGTACCAGTGGTGCTCACCCGCTATGCGGCGCAGAACCTGTATGCGCCTCTGCGTACGGTGGCGCCACTGCCGGGTGTGCGCCGGCTACCAATGAGCGACTCCACCGCCTTCAGCACATTGCTGCCTACCGAACGGGTTTCGATCAAGGGGCTCGCGGCTTGGCGACTGGGTGACTACTGGGTGACTGCGGTGAAGATCGTGAATCGCGGACCCGGCAAGGTCTCGCTGGACCCGCGACATCTGCAGGCCACGCTGTACGCGGCGACGTTCCAGCACGCGCATCTCGGTCACGCCGGCACACCCGAAGACACCACCGTGGCCTACCTCGTCACCCGCGGTGGCGACCTGAAGCACGCGTTGCTGCTGCCCCCGCCAACGCCGGAGGCTGCCAATCATGAAAGCTAACAGCCTGCTGAAGTGGCTGGTACCCGGCGTCCTGTTGGGCATCGCGCTGATCATTCTCAGATCCTGGATAGCTGCGCCGGACGGCCAGTCTACCAATGCCCCAGAAAAGGCGGCGCTCAGCCCGGAACAGGCAAAAGCCCTGGGCATCGCTGGCGACACCCCGCGCGACACCGTGGCCACACTGATCGGACAGGTCAAGGCCATGCGCAGCGAGATGCAGACTCTGAAGAAAGGCAACGATGGGCTGCAGACCGAAAACAGCCGGCTACGCACGCGCGAAGGCAATATCGACACCCGCATCCAGAGCACGTTGAGCAGTGTCACTCAGCAGGTCACCGAACAGCGCCAGCAGGCCAATGATGCCCGGCAGAAGGCCGAGCAACAGCATCGCGAAACCCAAGGGCTGCTGTCCAGGCTCAAGGACCAGCTCACCGACAAGCCTACGACGAAGTCCGATGTGCCCGTGGGCTTTGGTCTCGAGCCGGGTGACGAACAGCAATTTTCAGGCGCGCAAGCCTCGGCTGACGTGGTGCAGTGGATCGAACCGTCGAATGCGCGTGCCAGCCAAGAGGACACCACGAAAGCCGGAAATCCGCTGTCGACACTCACCTCGAAATTCAAGGATTTGCATGGTCTGGACAACAACGCGATCGATCGTGGCCAGGACCACTTGCGTGCCGTTGCCAAGGGCGAGCGCGACCTGGAAAGCGCCCAGGACCGCAGCGAAGGTGCCAGGCCCGTCTACACCATTCCCGAGAACTCGACGCTGTTGGGCTCGATCGCCATGACCGCCTTGATTGGCCGGGTACCGGTGGACGGCACGGTGAACGATCCCTATCCGTTCAAGGTGCTGGTGGGGCCGGACAACCTCACCGCCAACGGCATCGATCTACCCGACGTCGTTGGCGCGGTCATGAGTGGCACTGCCGCGGGCGACTGGACGTTGTCTTGTGTGCGCGGCCAGGTCGAGTCGATCACGTTTGTCTTCAGTGACGGCACCGTCCGCACGGTGCCGCAGCCGCAAAAAGTCGTCAGCCGTAATCGCAGTAGCGCCCAGACATCGGACACCGAGAAGATCCGCGGTGGCTTGGGCTACATCTCCGACCCCTACGGCATCCCGTGCATCTCCGGCGAACGCCGCTCCAATGCCCAGCAGTACCTGGGGAGCCAGAGCTTGATCACTGCGGCCGGTGCCGGCTTCGCCGCGGCATTGGGCAGTGAGCAGACCAATACCTCCTTCATCAACTCGGCCAGCGGCAACCTGGGCCTGACCCAGAACAGCGGCAACAGCGCGTTGAACTCGGTCATCAGCGGTGGCATTGGCGACATCCGTGAATGGATCAATAAGCTCTACGGTGAAGCCTTCGCGGCCATCTACGTCCCACCAGGGGCCAAGGTGGCCTTGCACCTGGACCATGAAATCAGCATCGACTACGAACCCAAAGGCCGGAGAGTGAATCATGAAAGCCCATCCGTATCGGTACTGGATCTGGATTAGCCTGCTGCTCAGCCTGCACCTGGCCGGTTGCTCCACCAGCAAAGATGAATTGCTGCCTCATGGCGATCAAACCATGCTGGACATCTGGAACGGCAGTGGCTCGGTCGGCTCGCAGCAACAGTTGCAAGAGGCTCGCGGTGAACTGCGCCGGCCGGTGCTCGATCCGGAGCGGCTGATCAGCGACCAGAGTGCCTATACCCGCACGGCCGCCAACGAGATCCGCACCCAGTTCCCGCGCCTGCCCAACCCGGACCTGGTGATGTACGTCTACCCGCACCTGGCCGGCACCCAGCAGACGCCGGTGCCTGGCTACTCGACCGTGTTCCCGCTGTACGAGAAGGTCCAATACGCGCTGCCCGGCGAGCGCCTGGAAGATCTGTGATGCCCGATGACACGAGTCGCGAGCCGCCGCGCTGGAAGCCCTGGCGTGCGACACAGCGTCGGCGCGCCACCCTTGCCGATGAGGCCGCCCAGTACGCACACAATCCCAGTTTCACCGACCACTTGCCCTGGGTCGAATACCTTGAGGACGAGCAGTGCTTTCTCCTCGATGACAATCGCTCGGTGGGCGCCGTGTTTGAGCTGCAGCCGATCGGCACTGAGGGCCGTGAACCCGAGTGGCTGATGGCGGCGCGCGACGCCCTGGAAGACGCACTGCAGGACAGCTTCGACGAGCTCGACCAGGCGCCCTGGGTGGTGCAATTCTACTGCCAGGACGACAGTGACTTTTCCCCGTACCTCGAACGCCTGGAGCGCTATATCGCGCCGCGGGCTCAAGGCACGCCGTTCACCGAGGCTTTCCTCGCGTCGATGCAGCGTCACCTCGACGCCATCGCCAAACCGGGCGGACTGTTCGACGACCATGTCGTGTCTCACCTGCCCTGGCGCGGCAGCAATCGGCGGATTCGGCTAGTGGTCTATCGCTGGCTGGGGGATCAAGGTGACGACGATACGCAGAGCCCGGCTCAGCTGTTGAGCCGGACGTGTGACCGTCTGGTGGCCTCGTTGCAGGCCTGCGGGGTCAGCCCGCGGCGTCTGACCGGGCGCGACTTCTACACCTGGTTGTTGCCCTGGTTCAACCCGGCCCCTGCCCTCACCGGCGAATCACCCGCAGCGTTTTATCGTCAAGTGCCCTACCCCGAGGAGGATGACGGCGATGGACTGCCGCTGCCGTTCGACCACAATTTTGCCGAGCGACTGTTCTTCCAGGAGCCACGCTCGGATAGCGACCAGGGCCTGTGGTACTTCGATCAGCAACCGCATGCCGTGATGGTGGTCGACAAGCTGCGCAGACCGCCCCATATCGGTCAGTTCACCGGCGAAACGCGTAAGGGCGAGGCCTTGAACGCCTTGTTCGATCAGTTACCCGAGCAGGTCGTCATGTGTTTGACCTTGGTAATCACGCCTCAGGATGTGCTCGAGGAGCAGCTCAACCGATTGGCGCGCAAAGCCATCGGCGAGAACCTCGCCTCGACCCAAACCCGCCAGGACGTGGAAGAGGCCCGCGCGCTGATCGGCCGACAGCACAAGCTGTACCGCGGCACCTTGGCGCTGTACCTGCGCGGTGCCGATGAACGGCAACTGCGCCAGTGCTCGACCCAGGCCGCCAACGTGCTGCTCGGCGCCGGCCTGCAGCCGGTGCGCGAGGGCGACGAAGTCGCGGCGTGCAACAGCTACCTGCGCTGGTTGCCGATGGCCTACAACCCGGCTCGAGACACGCGCAACTGGTACACCCGACTACTGTTTGCTCAGCATGTCGCCAACTTGCTGCCCCTGTGGGGACGCAGCATCGGCACCGGCAATCCGGGCCTCACTTTTTTCAACCGTGGTGGTGCGCCGCTGTCGTTCGACCCGCTGTCGCGTTTCGACCGATCCATGAATGGCCACCTGCTGTTGTTCGGTCCGACCGGCGCCGGTAAGTCGGCCACCTTGGTTTCAATATTGATGCAGGTCATGGCCGTGTATCGACCGCGGCTGTTCATTGTCGAAGCGGGTAATTCCTTCGGTTTGCAGGGCGACTACTTCGCCACCCTTGGGCTGTCCGTCAACAAGGTTCAGCTCAAACCCGGCAGTGGCTTGAGCTTGGCGCCTTTCGCCGATGCTCGCCGTCTGATCGAACACCCCGATCAGGTGGCCAGCCTGTCGACCGAGGACCTGGATGAAACCGTGACGGACAGTGATGAGCAACGCGACGTGCTGGGCGAGCTGGAAATCACTGCCCGCCTAATGATCACCGGCGGCGAAGCCAAGGAAGAGGCGCGGCTGACCCGGGCAGACCGCAGCCTAATCCGCGAGTGCATCTTGGATGCCGCCAGACACTGCGCGGCCACCGAGCAGCAGGTCATGACACGCCACATTCGCGATGCACTGCGCCAGGTCGCCAGCGACGCCCATCTGCCCGACAAGCGTCGCGAGCGGGCGCAGGAAATGGCCGAGTCCATCGACTTGTTCTGTCAGGGTTTCGAGGGCGCTCTCTTCGACCGGCCAGGCACGCCCTGGCCAGAAAGCGATGTGACGATCGTCGACCTCGCCACCTATGCCCGTGAGGGCTACGAGGCGCAGATGTCGATCAGTTACATCAGCCTGATGAACACGGTGAACAACCTCGCCGAACGCGATCAGTACCTCGGTCGCCCGATCATCATGGTCACCGACGAAGGCCATATAATCACCAAGAACCCGCTGCTGGCGCCGTTTGTGGTCAAGGGCACCAAGATGTGGCGCAAACTCGGCGCGTGGTTCTGGATGGCGACGCAGAACCTGGCCGACTTCCCCGATGCAGCCCAGACCATGCTCAACATGATCGAGTGGTGGATCTGTCTGAACATGCCACCGGCAGAAATTGAAGAGATTGCCCGCTTCAAAAAGCTCACATCCGCTCAGAAGGCCCTGCTGCTTTCCGCGAGCAAGGCCTCGGGCAAATACACCGAGGGCGTGGTCCTGTCGAAGAACCTGGAGACGTTGTTTCGCGCGGTGCCGCCGAGCCTGTACCTCGCCCTGGCCATGACCGAGCCCGAGGAAAAAGCCCAGCGCTGGCGACTGATGGAACAGCACCAACAGTCCGAGCTGGACGCCGCCCTCCAGGTCGCGGCGGAGATCGATCGGTTGCGCGGCATGTCGTGAACACCCGAGCGCCGGCGACTTTCAAACGCCTTTCAATCAACAAAAAATCGGCATGAGTTCATTTGCCCTCCTTCGGTGATTTTGCACAATTCGCGGCCCTCAACCGGTGACTGACAAAACCGATCCCTCCGGCCTCGGTTTGTCCGCCGTCCTATTCGGTCGGATCCTGGATGCTAAAGCTTGGCGCACGGATGCACACCGCTGCCACATGTCGAGCGCTGCCCATGATCGTGACCGCCACCACCCGATGCAGATCGCCAAAGTCCAGGAAGATTGACCGTGGCCGAGCCTTCACCGCGGCTGCACTGCTCGTCGCGGCCGAGCAGTGCGCGGCACTGACTACCCCCGCGATCATCGCCTCCGTCACTTCGCTGCAGTGCCTGGAGTACCGGGTCGTCGGGATCTGCTTCTGGCTGCTCTGTACACCGTTTGGCTGCACGGTGAAGACCTCGCCCAAGGTCCGCCACTTTATTCCCGAGTTGGTGGTTTCGAGCTATTCCGACACCGGCGGCAATCCCTGGGGCGAGGTGTCCGCACTGTCGATGCCCACGCCAGCGTCACAAGGGGGTGGCAACCTGATCACGCCTTCGAAGCAGCGCGATAATCTGCCCCGGTTCAAGAATGTCGACGGCATCGGGCATCCCGGCGGTTCGGCGTTGACAGCCCTTGCGCATGGCTTCGGCTATGCGTGCCCCAGTGGGGCGACGCCCCTTGCGCCATACTACCTCAGCACGCTTGACCCGCTGGCCTGGCGTCAGGCCGTTCCCGAATCCATCTACCCACAAGCGCTCATTCCGGGCATGCGCGAGATTGGCAGCCAGGCACTTGGGAACATGTGGGGCAGTGTCTATCCGCGGCACGGATTTCTGGTGCAGCCTGACGACTTTAAAGCATCCGCCGTCATGGCCCAGCGTGCCAGCGACTTCATCACCCGCGTCGGCCAGCCGCATGTCTACCTGCCGCTGCAGCCGATGCCATCTCCCGGCTATTGGCCGCCGCAGCCGGTGATGGAGAACAACACCAACAACCACCGCTGGCAATTGCTCGCCCCAGTGATCCAGACCACCTGCGCCATCTTCCCCAGCCCGACGATCCAGAGCGCCGACGGCGCCTATGCCTGGTCGCTTTGGCGCCCTTACCGCTGCTGCCAGCGGAAGGGTCAGACCTTCCTGTTCAGCATCGACTTTGATGGAGGCCAATGATGAATACCCTCTCGCTCGGGTTGCTGTGCGCCCTCGTAAGTGCCGTCGGCCATGCCGCAGAAAACGGCTACCACCTTGGTGACCAGGCCCAGGTCCTGGATGACCGCGTGATGTACACCATTGGCGGCGGATCGGCGACGGGGTCCCCCTCCTCGCTCTACCGCCCCAATGGCTTTGGCGTGGGCATGTCCTGGCGCGCGAACATGATGTGCGGAAACATGAACCTCTCCAACACCCTGCAGAATCAGCTCAATGGCGCCACCCAAGGCTTCCAGCAGATCATGGGCAATGTGATCGAGAATGCCACACAGGCCGTGATGTCTCTGCCGGCGATGATCATTCAGCGCGCCAATCCCGGTCTGTATGAGCTGCTGAGCAACGGCGTACTGCAGGGGCGCATCGACTTTGACCGCTCAAAGCTCACCTGCCAGGCGATGGCGGCCAAAATGGCCGACAAGGTGGACCAGGCCGGTTGGGGCGCACTGGCGCAGAACCAGGAAATGCAGAAAAACCTCGAGCAGTCCGACGGTGATGCTGTGATGGCGGTGAAGGACACCGAATCGAACAACGGCAACAACGGCGTCAGCTGGGTCGGTGGGCAGAAAGCCGGTGGTAACGGTCAGCAACCCATCCGGGTGACCTCGGACGTCGTCAAGGCAGGTTACAACCTGCTGCACAACCGAACCGTCGAGGACACGTCGGCCATCGGCACCGGTTGCCAGAACGGTGCCATTTGCCAGGCCTGGGCGAGCCCCGAGGAGGCCACCCAATGGGCCACCCGCGTGCTTGGTGAAACCGAGGTGGCGACCTGCGACGACTGCGAGACGCTACGCGTTACCGCCGGGACAGGCCTATCGCCGCTGATCCAGGAAACCTACACAGAACATCTGGAGGGCCTGCAACAAATGTTGTTGGGCGCCGAGCAACCGACGCCGGAGAATCTCGACAAAGTCTCCAGTCCCTTGCTGCAGGTCTCCCGCGGAGTCATCGAAGGCCTGCGCGACGATCCCGACCAGAACCTGTTGGCCCGGCGCCTGGCCAGCGAGACCGCCCTGTCGAGCGTGATCTACAAAGCGATGCTGCTCCAGCGCACACTCCTGGCCGGCAGTCATGAACCTAATGTCGCATCTGCGCAGCCCGCTACCCATGCCCTCAACGGCAACGTCGAAACACTGGAGCGCGAGATACGCCTGCTGCAAACAGAGCTGCAGGTGCGTCAGTCGCTGGCCACCAACACGGCCAGCCTGATCCTCGATCGCCATGCTGGCGGCGCCGACGCCTCCCGCAGCATCGATCAGCGTGATCCGGAGCCGGACCGACTGCACCGCGCCGACCAGGGGAGGAGCACACCATGACCCTGTTTTCGTTGAAGTCGACGCTCACCCATGTGCTGCTAATCATCAGTGTAACGACCTTGATGCTCCTCTTTGCCTGGATGGCGCTGCAGCTGACAGGTGCCCAGATTGATGGGTTCGGGCAGGCGCGCCCCACTACGCCCTACCTCGCTTGCTGGCGCGCCCTGCTGTATGCCCTGATCCTTGCAGTCTGGACTGCGACGTTGCGCTTGCGACCGGCACCTGTTGACCAGCAACGACTCAAACGCCTGGGATTGATCGGCCTCGGCTCGATCATTCTGGTCGAACTGTCTCGTGTGTGAGGTGCAATCATGAGCATGAGCACTAACAGCTACCTCGAGTACTATCTGTCGCTGCTGGCATGGATCATCAACAACGGCATCTGGAATACACTGGCGGACACCGGGCTGTTCGCCGCGCCCTTTGGTGCGATCATCCTGCAGGAATGGCTGTCCGCTCGCCAACAGGGAGCTGACGAGGGCAACAAAGGTCTACTGTCGATCCCTCGCGTCGAGAATCGGCTATGGATGAGTTACGTGGTCATCCTGTTCGGCTGCATGCCGTTCTTTCCGCTGAACCTTTCCTCCGTGACCTTCGACGATACGTCGAGCCGACGCTGCGGGGTTTCCATGGCCGGGCCCGCTGACACGGCCTGGGGCACGACCTTCAACACCATTGGCGAGAAATCAGCGAACGTGCCGGTGTGGTGGTTCCTCGTGCATGCCATGAGCAAGGGCATCACCGCCGCCGCCACCGCATCGATTCCGTGTGCGCCCGACATCCGTGCGATGCGCATGGAGATCGACAGCTCGCGTATCAACGACCAGGTGCTGCTGCAGGAGGTCGCCGACTTCACCCGGGAATGTTACGGCTACTCACGCTCGCGGTTGTTCAGCAATCGCCCTGAACTGGACGAGTCGCAGAGCTACGATGCGTCCTGGATTGGCTCGACCTACCTGCTCGATACACCGGGCTACTACGATACCGATCGCTCGCGAACGCCCAGGGTCGATTGGCCGTACGACGATACCCGGGATACCTCCCTGCCCCAACTCGACAACGGCGGCGGTTACCCCACCTGCAAGCAGTGGTGGAGCGATGGCACGATCGGGTTGCGTGATCGCTTGGTGGCCGAGGTCGATCCATCGCTGATGTCGAGTCTGCGAGGCTGGCTGACGGGACGTACGAGCACCGAGATCGAAGACGCCACCCTTCGCGAATTGGTGAGCCCGCGGCAGCAATCGTTGAACATGGCGCCGGGACAGGTGTTCCAGGATTACGGCAGCAGCGCCCGTGGCGGCTCATTGACGCAAGGACTCAACAACCTGGCCACGAACACCGGGCTGGCCCTGGGCTCGTTCAGCAATTTCCCGGCGATGAATGCGTTGCGCGCCGCACTACCGATGATCCAGGCCTTTCTGATCATGGGCACGATCATCAGCCTGCCACTGGTGCTGCTAATCAGCACCTATCAGCTCAAGGCGCTGATGACGGTGACGTTCGCGCTGTTCACCCTGCACATGCTTACGTTCTGGTGGGAGCTCGCACGCTGGATCGACTCAAGCATGCTGGAGACGCTGTACAACCAGGTGTCTGCCACGGACCAGACGCTCTTGTCGTTGCCGACGGCAGGGTTCATGGACGGGACGGTAACCTCGCAGGTCATCGAGTACGTGATGGGTGCAATGTTTGTAGTGCTACCAATGATTTTTATCGGCGCGATGAGTTGGGCGGGATATAACGTGGGGAGCGGTATCCAAACGCTTCTTACTAGAGGAACAGAGGCTGCTCAGACACAAGCAGGAAGGGGTTCTTCACAGCTCATGGCTGGTGTCCAGAAACTAAAATAGGACGTTATCTGAGCGACCCGTGTTCGTCATACAGCTCTGGATATTTGTGTTGATGTTGAGGGTGGCTCACCTCATGCACACCAGGCTCCTCATCTTCAGATGCAGTTATGGACATTGCCGCAATGGTCCACAGAGCAACCATCCCGATCGCCAAGGTAAGCGCGACTGATGCAACCGCAAAAACGAATATCAACTTAAAAATATGCACGCCGATGTGGCGAAACTTGAGCGGCACGGAAGCCAACATGCTGGACTGCAAAACTGTCGTTTCGAGTGAGCGGACCAACCGACCCAAACGCACAGCGGCACGGACTAAATACTTGCCGACAGGGGTACGGCTCGGAGTAGAAGACGCTGGAACAGTCATTTAATGCCTCCCTTTTCTTCTCTGCACTCGCGGCCAAGGATCCACCGAGAGTTTGGATCCAAGCCTTAGCTTACTCCTGTCCCGTTGATTTCCATGACCGTTGATCACCTGGGCTGCGCTGATAATGGCGAGTGGAGCTGTATGGATCTGAGCTGCCCATTCAAACGAAAAACGTCGTTGACGTTATGCCGATCCGCTTGATACACCAACTGGGCAATCGCTGGTTTTCCAGCACCCCAGGTAGCCATAACCTTCGAGGCTACGTCACGCTCGTGATGGTTATCCCCAAATGCGATTCGCGTTCGGCAGCTCGCATGGTCACCGTTCCCACGGTGATGAACGCTTTCTAATCCCTCAGACTCCCAAAGCCTGCGTCTTCGATACAACCCTTCTCAATCCATTCCAGTGCTGGGAAATTCCCCCGCACGGGTGGCATTCCTCCGCACTATCTGGAGGATCTCATCATGCTGCGCTTCACAGGTTCTGAACTCCACGCCGTGTTGGTCGAGGCCGGTATCAAAGGTTGCCGTGTGCTCTTGGTCAAGGACCACGGTGTCTACCTCATGTCCGAGTTCGGCGAGAACAAACCGGATGGAGGTGGCCGTAAAAACGTGTCCTACGCCACCGGCTGCAACCCTGACGTCGACGATTTCGATTCCTGGTGGAATCGCGCACGAGATGAATTGGGTGGCGATGATTTTGCCGAGTACTTCGACATCGACGATCCGGTCCTGGCAAGTCTTCGCGGGACAGCTGGGTCGCTGGTGGTGGAGGCAACCTCCACGCACCTGTACCTAGCCGCCGAGGTTGACCCGACGGGAAAATCTTGAACGCAAATGCGAGTTCAGCGTTTCCAGAGTGGCTCCGTAGCCGGGCCTCTTTGGAGCGCCTCTCGTATCAATTCATACCCGGTTGGAGTGCGCCGTTGATCTGGAACTTGAGCCAAATAGTCTTCCTTGGAACGCCCTGGAATGCCGCGCTTTCCTGGTGTCTGGACTGGAGATTGACCCCACGTCCGAGCGGGTTTTAATACACAGACACTCCATGTCTCACTGAGTGACAAGCCCGCGGAAGATCCTCAACTGAGGTATCGCGGGATCAGCTACCCGGAGGTTTTAATGTCCAGGAAGAAGCTCTTCTCTCCCGCCGTGGTGCTGAGCCCATGCGTATGGCGACATGTCATTAACCCTGCCACAGGCAACGACCCCGTTGGACAGTCAGCCCAGCGTTTGGCAGCCCTACTGAACAGCGCCCTGACTTCAGCGCCTCGCACCTTGCAGTGTCCAATCGAGCTGCAGTTCGATCCCCCACAACGCGACGACTCATCAGCAGTCGAACACTCAACGCTGTTACAGCTGGATCACATCACACCGCGCAGTGGACCAGCTTTTCTGCTCATCCGGCTGCCAAGTGAGATCGCTGTAGACATCGCGGCCATCTGACATCGTCAGCACATCCCCTGCCTCCTCTACCCCACCGGGAACCCTTCCCGGCCGGGCAGCGTTCCCCCTTCACAACCGGAGAACGCCATGTCCGATATCTACCTGGACGTCACCAACAAGATCGTCAGCGCCCTGAGTCAAGGGGTTATCCCCTGGATCAAACCCTGGACAACCACAGGCTCCAGTGCTGACGGCCCTTTCCCGATCAACGCCATCACCCAGCGGCCCTACGCCGGCATCAACATTCCGCTGCTGTGGGCCGAGGCGCGCCTGCGTGGTTTCCGCCAGGATCGCTGGCTCACGTTCAACCAGGCGCGCAAAGCCGGTGGCCATGTTCGCAAGGGGGAGCAATCAACCCTCGCGGTGCTGTACAAACCGATGAGCAAGGAGGCGCACGATGAAGACGGGCAGGTCGTTCGTGATGAACAGGGCAACATCAAAATGGTGCAGTTCGCGCTCCTGCGGATGCACTGCCTGTTCAACATCGAGCAGATCGAAGACTTGCCTGCCGAAGAGCAAAAACCCGATGAGCATGACACCCCGTCCGCCTTCGTCGATCATGCCCCTGCCGAGCAACTACTGGTCGCCAGTGGGGCGCGGATTGAGCATCGCTACGGCGATCGCGCGTTCTATCAGCCGGTGCAGGATCTCATCCAACTGCCTACCAAGGCACAGTTCGAGGACGTCGGCAGCTACTACGCAACGGCCCTTCATGAGCTGACGCACTGGTCGGGTCACCACTCGCGCCTCAACCGCGACGGGATCACTGGCGGGCACGCGTTTGGTTCCGCGGCGTACGCCTTCGAGGAACTGGTAGCGGAAATGGGCGCAGCGTTTCTCTGTGCGCTGACCGGTACCCAGGGTGAATTACGTCACGAGGAGTACCTGGCGTCCTGGCTGAAGATACTCAAGGAGGATAAGCGTGCGATCTTCCGCGCCAGCGGCCAGGCACGTGAAGCCTCCGAGTACCTACTGGCGCTGCAGTCCGATCAGGCCACTGAAACGACTGAACGGTTAACGGCGTGACTTCACTCAAGCATCAAAAAGGCCCCATCTGGGGCCTTTGTTTTGCCTGCAACGCCGGTCATCCGCCGCTACAACTGGACGACTGATTACTGCAACCAGCTCTCGACGGTGTCGGAGCCGTGCTCCTGCTTCCACTGCTTGAGGACTTTGTGGTTGCCGCCCTTGGTTTCCACGACCTCACCGCTGTGCGGGTTTTTGTAGCGCTTGATCTCACGAGGCTTGCGCTGGACGCTGGTGGAGGCGCCGGCGGTACTTACGCTCACCCCTTTGGACGGATCAAGAATGGTGATCACCTGCCGCAGGTTCATGCCGTACTCTTCCAGCAAGGCCTTGAGCTTTTGTTCAAACTCGATTTCCTGCTTCAGCCCGGAATCGTTTTTCATCGCATCCAGCTATTGAAGTTGCGCGGCCAGCTGCGCTTCCAGCGCTTTGAATTCGGCAAGCTTAGACATGGGCTCTTCCTAGTATGCGACAAGTGTGGGAATAGTATCTGAGACCCGCAGTTTAGCCGAGGTTTTGATCCTCACTGCGGCTCGTCTGGTGTCCAGCTTTAACAGATCTGCCTGACTTTTCACTCTGCCAAGTATTGGCACAGGTGGCCTACAAGTTGCCGAGGTGCAGGGCTATTCCCAATTTTGAACAAGATATCGCGCTGACCACGTGGCAGCTTTTTCGCGCAGCGCTTCGCAGCTGAGCGAATGGCAACGTCAGTTCCATGAATCCGGTCGACCAGCAGCACGATCAACACTGCATCGGTAAGCGTCATCAGCGCCCCTGCTCCGAAAAATGATGCCGGCCAGTCTAACCCCTGTAAAAGGGACCGGCTATCCCGATCGACCGACTAACTCGACGCTCCCGCCTTCGGATTTTCGCGTTCGCGAAAAGGACAAAGGCAGTAAAGGATAACGGCGCCAATGGAAGGGATTGCAAGGGTAAGAGGCTTATCCGAAAAGGCAAAAGGACCTCCCAGGTACAAAGCAGGTATTGCGATGATGCGCTGGTGGCTCAAACATGAAAAAGGCAACGCCGCCAGCCCCG
>Ga0213829_1001069_pt1 | contig 21104 bp, 28 predicted proteins | sample MC6MC0896MG_FD_180665 | JGI IMG/M metagenome (GOLD analysis project Ga0213829, IMG submission 180665) | Enriched soil aggregate microbial communities from Iowa State University, Ames, United States - MC6-MC0896-MG | ecosystem: Environmental > Terrestrial > Soil > Unclassified | place: USA: Iowa...
TAACAATATTGCTTATTTAAAGCAGAAGAGAGTCGCAGATGATTTTCCTATGGACAAGGGAAATGTTTCAAAATGCTTCACGAAGTTAATGGAAAAACAATTTATTGCAAAAGTGGAAAGTGGTTATATGATTAATCCTCACCTTTTTTATATTGGTAAAAAAAACCATGTTGATCGTCGTGAAATAAGACAATTGTTTGATTCAATTATTGTGGAAAATAACTTAGAACGACGTTTCAATCTAAATGAGGACGAATATAAAATAGAGGAATGGCCAGATCGGTCAGAATAAATGAAGAATGTGAAGGTATAAAATATTAATTTTATTTCCTAATCAGTATTACAACCTTGGGAAAACTAATCGTTATATTATGTTGGGTTTTCTAAAGGAAGTGATTTCATGGCTTGAAAAAAGAACCCGCTTTTTAAAAGTACCCCTGGCAATCCTTATAAAAAAAGAAGCAATAACTATTATAAGAAGCCAAGTGATATGGGCATTAAAATTAACAGCCCAACGTAAAAAACATTATTGGTCGGTGTTGCCATCAGGTTCAACTATGAGGAAATTTAAACTTTTAATACATTGAAGGCGACAAAGGGTTTATTTGAATTAGCCAACAAAATTAAGAAAAATGAAAAATTGATGATAAAAAAGCTGGTTGGAACTCGTATTCTTTTTTGGATACGAGTTTTCTTTTTTTGGTATAATTTAATAATATGAGTAATACAAATTTTTTTGTTTAACCGAATAAAAATAGAAACTTAATAGATATAAAATGGCTTGAGGGTAAGTATGTTTATGAAGTAAATAAGAGTGATGGGTTATTCATCGAAGAAGCTCTACAATTACTTTCAGAATATGATGGCACAGTAATGGAGCAAGAACAGATTGATATCGAATATAAGTTTTTTTTCGGAGATCTAGTTCAAGTAAGTGGTTATGGTGCTGATTTATTTAAAGTAGTTGGCTTTCGAACAGAAATTTGGCGCTACAAAGAGGATGCCTGGGAAGACATCATTTATGAGCTTTCAAGAGTAAGCGATGGGGAATGGCTTGAAGCTGGTGAAGAGGAATTGGTACTAGTTGCCGATGCTGAGAGTGCCGATACGTTCATCCAAAAACTAGGTCTTCTATACTTAGTCAACAAGCAAGAGAAAACAGAAAAAAATCCTAAATTGCAGAACATGATCAGGAAGTCAGAATTTGAAGAAATAGAACGAAAAAAAGAAAAAAAGGAATTAATTGATAATCTATTGGACATTTTTAATGATTACCGTATTCTATATGAAATGTTTCAGGATCAAGAATACTATCAAGTGATGCGGGTGATTCTCAGAAAATTAGAAAGTCTTGGAAGTAACGATGGGAAAAGCCATGTATAGCTACCACTTTGAAATCAGAAAAAATAAATATAGAACAAACGGAATGCCTGCCCATTTAATGAAAAAAAACATCGTGTCAGTAATCTTCGCAAATAATCGAAGGGTGAGACCATCCTCACAGTTAATATCTTCTATAAACGCCTCTAACTTAAATTGTACATTCGACATTTGATCACCTCATAGGTTTCTTTTTTTACATCCTATGCTTGTCCTATCTAAAAAAGACATGTAAGTTTTTAGAAAATCATTGTTCAAATCGTACATGTTTACTGGATAAATCAATTGGCATTGGTAAATCAAAGTAAATAGCATGAAAAAGTCATGTACATCATACATTCTCTAAAAAGGGGGCGATGCTATGAGAGAAATTGAAGTTTTTATTGATACAGAAGAAATTGCCGAATTTTTCTTTCATGAGCTTGTAAAAAGGGGATACGTTCCTAGCGAAGAGGAATTGGAAGAAATCGCAGACATAACCTTCGAATATTTAATCGAAAAGAGCATTATCGACGAAGAGGTACAGGATGAATAACAGTTATCAAAAAAGGAGAGGACAAATCCTCATCCATATATGATAGATGAACACGAAAAACGAGCCTATGTTGCTCGCTTTTTGTTTGATTAAAAAGTATTATTCATTTGTTATACATAAAATCAGCGAAACCTTTATATTTTTTCTTCGTATATAATTTGGAGCGAAAAAATGTTCATTAGAGGAGGAGAAAACATGTCATTTTTTAACAAAGTATTTGCGAGTGTAGGAATCGGGTCTGCTGCGGTGGATACTAAGCTCGAAAAGGATACGTACATGCCGGGTGAGATCGTTCAGGGTGTAGTAGAAATTAAAGGCGGCAAGGTAGAGCAGCAGGTTGACGAGATTTATCTTACCTTAAATACCACCTATTTAAGAGAGTCAGATGATCGAAAATATTCCGTAACGTCTGCCATCGACCGTTTTCGCTTAACGACTCCGTTCACCATAGGGGCTAATGAAAAAAAGGAAATTCCATTTTCTTTTCAACTTCCATTTGATACCCCGCTTTCGATTGGCCGCTCTAAAGTTTGGGTTACAACGGGCTTAGAAATTAAAGGCGGTGTGGATCCAAGTGATAAAGACTATCTAAAAGTTGTGCCTAATCCATTAATGTCTGCTGTGTTTAATGCTGTTGACAGCCTAGGCTTTAGAATTCGCGAAGCTGATTGTGAGGAAGCACCAAGGCGCTTACGTACACGGCTGCCATTTGTTCAAGAATTTGAGTTTGTACCGACATCAGGTCCATTCCACGGCAGATTAGATGAAATAGAAGTTGTTTTCTTCCCTGCTGGAAATGGCACACTCGATATTATGTTCCAAGTGGATCGGCGTGCAAGAGGATTATCAGGATTGTTCTCAGAGGCATTGGGGACAGATGAAACAAATGTAAGATTATCTCTGACAAATGCTGATATCCCCCATTTACAGCAAAAAATTCAAAGTGTAATTCAAAGATATTCATAAAAAATTGAAAATCGACAAAAATAGTGCGGTTTCAAAGGAGGATTCGACAATGTCCATCGCTAATTATTAGAATAGAAAATTAATTCTGATAATTGGAGGGATATGATGATCAAAGTATTATCAAAAAGAGCATGTATTCATTATGATGTGACGATCTTTCAAACTCCAAAGTACCGTGAACATAAAGGCTATAAAGAGGTTTATCGAACTAGCATTCCAGCGAATAACCGTGAAAATTGTTTAAAGGAAACCTTTAGCTGCTTTAATGTGACCGATAGAATTCCGGCAAATTATAAAGGGAGATTTCTCGCGACAGGGGACATTATTTTAATTGACGAAGGTCGTTCGGGTCAATATTATTATCAATTAAAACCCGGCGGTTGGTACCCAATAAACCGAATCGTGCTTCGATAACCAAACGAACAATAAAGCTAAGGACTTTTCCTTAGGTTTTCTCTCATTTAAGGGAAATAAGACCCCCACTTTTAGCCTTTGAGGAACAATAAGTGGGGGATGGATAAAAACCCCACTTATTGAAATTTTACATTATTTCAATTTATCTTTTTCTTCCGCCAGTTGCATTATGTTCTTTTGCGTGTGCTTCATGTTCTGCGACAATGGCCTCTGCAGGAATATGATTATTTTTCTTTTGCCCATTAATCCGGCTTCGGTGTTTCTTTCCCATCAATACCCCTCCTTTATTTAGAAATAGCTTCCCACAATTTTAAAAAATAATGTCCAAAATTGAGAAACGTTTTTCAATAAAAATCGTTTATGTTATAGTGACTATGGTACAGACTATCATTTGTGCTAACTTTTGATTTGGAGGTAATTTAATGAGCGTACATATTGGTGCAAAAGAAACTGAAATTGCGGAGACGGTATTGCTTCCTGGGGATCCACTTCGAGCAAAATATATTGCAGAGACATTTTTAGAGGATGCAAAATGTTATAACGAAGTTCGAAACATGTTTGGTTTTACTGGTACATATAAAGGAAAAAGAATTTCTGTTCAAGGGACAGGAATGGGTGTTCCATCGATTTCAATTTATGTGAATGAATTAATGCAAAGTTATAATGTCCAGAATTTAATTCGCGTTGGAACCTGTGGGGCAATCCAAAAAGATGTACGAGTCCGCGATGTGATTTTGGCGATGACCAGCTCTACTGATTCAAACATGAACCGTCTTACCTTTGGTCATGTTGATTTTGCACCAGCTGCCAACTTTGATTTACTCAGAAAGGCTTATGATGCGGGGGTTGCTAAAGGCCTTAATATAAAAGTAGGCAATATCTTCACTGCAGATTCTTTCTATAACGATAATGCTGAACTTGAAAAATGGGCTAAATATCAGATTCTCGCAATTGAAATGGAAACTGCTGCTCTTTATACGTTGGCAGCGAAATTTGGCCGGAAAGCCCTTTCTGTTCTAACTGTTAGTGACCATATCCTAACAGGAGAAGAAACCACAGCTGAAGAACGGCAATTAACCTTTAACGATATGATTGAAGTAGCATTAGAAGCTGCAATCAAGGAATAATGACTTTCAAACCTCTTCCAAAAAAAGAAGGGGTTTTTTTATTTGGAAACGATAGATAAAGGAACTACAGTACATCATGGAGAATTATTAAAGACAATTACAATGATGTGTGGGTAAAGGAGCGAGAAGTGAATAATGAAGGAGCAGCTCTTATTGGATATTACGGGAATGACCTGTGCTGCCTGTTCGACTAGAATTGAAAAAGTGCTGAATAAAATGGACGGCGTTGAAGCAAACGTTAATTTAGCAATGGAAAGTGCGGCTATTTCCTATGATAACGAATTAGTTTCTAGCAGCGATATTTTAACGAAAATCGAAACGCTCGGTTATAGTGCCGAAGAGAAAGTGAAAAGGGAGACTAAGCAACAATTAAAAGAGCAAGAAATTAACCAGAAAAAGCAAATATTTTTTCTCTCAGTAATTTTGTCCCTCCCGCTTTTCTATTCCATGCTTGCACACTTGCCTGTTGATATTGGCTTGCCAATGCCTCAGATTCTAATGAATCCATGGTTTCAATTGCTCTTAGCTACACCTGTACAGTTTTATATTGGCGGCCAGTTTTACGTCGGTGCCTATAAATCCCTTAAAAATAAAAGCGCAAATATGGATGTTCTTGTCGCACTAGGAACTTCAGCTGCTTACTTCTATAGCATTGCAGAAGGAGTTAAAACAATTGGAAACCCTTTTTATATGCCGCATCTTTATTTTGAAACGAGTGCAGTTCTTATTACCTTAATCCTTTTAGGAAAATTATTTGAAACTACGGCAAAAGGAAGAACGACGATTGCTATTTCTAAGCTGTTAAACCTTCAAGCAAAGGAAGCAACAGTAATAAGTGAAGGGAAGGAACTTAATATCCCAATTGAAGATGTGAAGGTAGCAGATCGAATACTAGTGAAGCCAGGAGAAAAAATTCCTGTTGATGGCATAATCTTACAAGGACAATCTTCTGTAGATGAATCGATGATTACTGGTGAGTCCATACCTGCGGGAAAATCTGTTGGTGACACCTTAATTGGTTCCACGATTAATAAGAATGGAACCATGATAATGAAAGCGACGAAGGTTGGGAAAGACACGGCTCTCGCTGGCATTATCAAGATTGTCGAAGAAGCGCAGGGCAATAAAGCGCCAATCCAACGGCTCGCGGATTCCATATCCGGTTACTTTGTCCCAGTCGTTGTCGCCATATCTTTGATGACATTCTTTATTTGGTATCTCTTTGTAAATCCAGGGGATTTTCCTTCATCATTAGAGACGGCGATTTCGGTCCTTGTGATTGCCTGCCCTTGTTCCCTTGGACTTGCTACACCAACATCGATTATGGTCGGCACCGGGAAGGGAGCCGAAATGGGCATTCTTTTTAAAGGCGGGGAGCATTTAGAAACAGCCCATAAAATCAATGCAATCGTCCTCGATAAGACTGGAACGATTACAAAAGGAAAACCTATTGTTACTGATTTTATTGCCTATCAGGATGAGAAAAAAGTTTTGCAATACCTCGTTTCAGCTGAAAAGTCATCGGAACATCCCCTTGCAGAAGCCATTGTAAAGTATGGGATGGAAAAAAGATCGAGTACGCTTCCAGTAAAACGGTTTAAGGCAATACCCGGGTACGGGATAGAAGCGAAAATTGGGAATGACGAAATATATGTTGGGACTCGTAAGCTAATGAATTTAAAAAGCATTGCATACACCGAGATTGAAAAGGATCTGCTTCGCTTTGAAACCGAAGGGAAGACGGCTATGTATATAGCGATTAATTCTACGATCATGGGAATGGTGGCTGTGGCTGATACCGTAAAAGAAACGGCAAAGCCAGCGGTGCAACAATTAATCGAATTAGGTATCGAGGTGTATATGCTTACTGGAGATAATGACCGTACTGCCAAAGCAATAGCTGTAGAGGTTGGTATTCAAAAAGTGATTGCGGAAGTCCTCCCAGAAGATAAGGTTAATCATGTGAAAGAACTTCAGCTAAAAGGGATGAAAGTAGCAATGGTCGGGGATGGGATCAATGATGCACCGGCACTAGCTGTTGCAGATATCGGCATTGCAATCGGTACTGGAACAGATGTGGCAATTGAAGCGGCCGACCTTACGATACTTGGCGGGGAACTGACTTTGATTCCAAAGGCAATCGTTTTAAGTAAAAAAACAATGCAAAACATCCGCCAAAACCTTTTTTGGGCGCTTATCTACAATTCCGGAGGGATCCCGATTGCTGCCCTTGGATTGTTGGCTCCATGGGTGGCAGGCGCTGCCATGGCCTTTAGTTCTGTATCTGTTGTCACAAACTCCCTTCGGTTGAAGCGGGTAAAAATATAAAAACGAAGAGTAAAATTTGAATGGCCCTTACTTTTTTAGAGAGGTGCCCTTTATCTTTAAAAGGGGTTTTAATGCGTTTCTTATTATTTTTATTAACTTTTCTTTGTTAATTTAATTAAAAAAATGTTATTCTAATCACTAAGGGTTTACTTTTTGGCTCTGTTAAACTTGTCTGTTGATTTCCGCTCCAGGCGCTCGCTTTCCGCGGGCGGTCTGTGAGCCTCCTCGGCGCTAAGCGCCCGCGGGGTCTCCCATGACCCGCTTTTCCCGCAGGAGTCTCGCGCCTTCCGCTCCAATCAACAGGGTGGCAAAATCAACAATGAGCTTTAACATAGCCTACTTTTTAAAGTATCTAAAAATACATTTTGATAATGTTGAAGACAATCTGGCTGTTGTGAACTTTACAGTTCATATTTTTATGGTGAATGAAAGTGGTGAAAGCTTTGGATGAAAAGAATGTGGAACAAAAGAAAGTTGATGAAGTTAAAGCAGAACAAGAGCAAGTGACAGAAAACAAATCCGGTTATATTCGCTTGAAAAAGTTTCACTTTATTATGCTGTTATTTTTGCTTGTTTTTCTATCGGCTGGGATTACTACATTTGCTTTGGCATTTGGAAATGAAAAAGTAGTATCGGTAGCGCCGGTAAGGACAGAATTTAATAAATTTTATGAAGCATATGATACATTGAAAAAAGGATACTACAAGGATGTGAATCAACAAAAGCTAATTAATGGTGCGATTGATGGTATGGTTGCATCACTTGATGACCCATATTCCGACTATATGAGTAATGAAGAAGCGAAAAGCTTTCACAGTAGTATTTCTTCTTCCTTTGAAGGAATTGGTGCTGAAATTCAGGAAAAAGATGGCCACATCATTATTGTTTCTCCGATTAAAGGGTCACCTGCTGAAAAAGCTGGCTTAAAACCAAATGATATGATCATATCAGTGGATGGAAAAAGCTTGCAGGGTATGAATTCAACTCAAGCTGTTACGTTAATCAGAGGGAAAAAGGGAACAAAGGTCGAATTAACAATTCAACGACCTGGGACGGATGCACCGATGACTGTGCCGATTATTCGTGATACAATCCCGATTGAAACCGTGTACGGTGAAATGATTGATGACACCATTGCTAAAGTCCAAATAACAAGCTTTTCAACTAATACATCAAAAGAACTTGTTACTACCTTGAATGATTTGCAGAAAAAGGGAATGAAGGGTCTGGTATTAGACTTGCGTCAAAATCCGGGGGGATTATTAGACCAAGCAATCAGTATAACGAGCATGTTTGTTCCTAAAGGAAAAATCATTGTGAAAGAAGAAGACCGAAACGGAAAGATTAAGGAAATTCCTTCGCAAAATGAAGGGAATCCTAATTTTCCTTTAGTAGTTTTAATTGATAAAGGAAGTGCCAGCGCGTCAGAAATTTTCGCAGCTGCTGTAAAGGAATCGGCTGGTGTACCACTTATCGGCGAGAAGTCTTTTGGAAAAGGAACGGTGCAAACCGCAGCAGATTTCAAAGACGGCTCAAACCTTAAATATACGATTGCAAAATGGTTGACACCAAATGGGAATTGGATTCATAAAAAAGGAATCATACCAGATGTAGAGGTTGCTCTTCCAGAATATGCAACATTACCAATTATTAATCCGGATAAGGAACTAGCATTATCTACCTCATCAACGGAAGTTCAAACAGCACAGAAAATGTTGAAAGCTGTAGGGTATGACCCAGGACGGGAAGACGGATTTTTTGATGAAAACACAAAAGAAGCTGTTATCGCCTTCCAAACAGCACAAGGTCTCCCTGCGGATGGGGTGTTAAAAGGTGATTCCACAATGAAGCTTATGGATCTCTTACGAGAAAAAATCAAAACAAATGATACTCAATTACAAAAAGCCGTTGAGGTTTTAAAAGGAAAAATGTAATAGTCTTAACCCGATTCCGTTAGGAATCGGGTCAAATTTTTTTGACTTACCATAGATGGAAGGGAATTATGATGAAAAAAGCGGAAGTTTATATTTTATCAGGATTTTTAGGAAGTGGAAAAACAACTTTATTAAAACGATTGCTTGAGGATGAACGTAGTGCAGGAAGAAAAGTAGCGGTCATGATGAATGAATTAGGGAATGTATCGATTGACTCTGATTCTATAACTGATGATGTAGCCTTAAAAGAGCTTTTAGGTGGCTGTATTTGCTGCACGATATCGGACAAGCTTGAAGCACAGCTTCAAGGTTTATTAATGGATGTGAAGCCAGACGTTATTTATATTGAAACCACTGGAGCGGCTCATCCCGTTGAGGTATTGGATGCCATCCTTTCCCCTTTATTTGCAGATAAATTAGTGATTAAAGGCATTATTACAACGGTAGATGGTACAAGATGGAAAAACCGAAAAACGCTAAGCCCGCAGCTGCATCAGTTGATCCTAGAACAGGTAAGACATGCTGACTTTATTATTATAAATAAGATGGATGACTTAAAAGAGATGGAACAAGCAAGTATTACTTTTGAAATTCAATCAATCAATCCTAAGGCAAGATGCCTGCTGACAAATTATTCACAGGTTTCAATTGCCCAACTCAGAAATCTATCGGTATCATTTGGGAAGAAATCAAAACACATTGATTTGAACTTGTCAACCTTTGTTTACCAATTTAAAAAAGCTATTAACCATACGAGTTTTGAAGAATTTTTAAAAGAATTGCCTGATTCGATATACCGCATTAAAGGATATGTGAAGTTTGTTTATTCAGAGCAGCCATTTTTATTTCAATTTTCTTATGGCATGCCTTTATACATGAAGGAAGATATGAATATGCCGTTAAACCTTGTATTTATCGGCGAAAATATTGATTGGAATGTGATGCAAGAAAAACTTGCCAACCTTGAAAAAGAAGATAAAATTAGTCAATAATGAATGATAATTTCCTCTTCAGGTAACTCTTTTAATGTAGCAAAAATCCATTAAAAGGGGGTCTTTGATGAAGAAGGCAGCTTGTTTTATTGTGTTAATTTATTTCCTCCTTAATGGACAAGGGGTTAAGGCAGCATCTGATATTAGCTATAAAATTGAAATGCTGAACTGGAAAGAAGTAAATCATCTATTACCTAAATACACAAAATTCACGGTTTTGGATGTGGAGTCAGGAAAACGCTTTAAAGTTCAAAGACGTGCGGGAAGTCATCATGCTGATGTTCAGCCGTTAACTCCAAAAGACACGAAAGTGATGAAAAATATATACAGTGGAAAGTGGAGCTGGAAACGCCGAGCCATAGTTGTTATTCATAAAGACCTTTGGATTGCAGCATCGATGCACGGTATGCCCCATGGTGCAGGAGCACTAAAGAATAATTTTCCAGGTCATTTTTGTATACATTTCTATGGGAGCACAACCCATCGGACTAATTCAATGGATCTCTCCCATATGCTCATGGTTATGAAGGCCTCTGGTAAGTTAGATGATTATCTTGGTAAAGCGAATCCATACGAGGTGATCGACGCTTATGTAGCAGGACTAAAGCAGCAGGATCCAGTAATTACTTCCCAAACCTCTTTACAAAATATAAAATGGAAGCTTATTTTAGGGAAGGTTGAAAATGTTAAAATATCTCGATTAGAGCTTTTGCCACCAGAGGATTTAACGGAAGAAATAAGTTTAGATATTCCTGCTGTGGTTGATTGGGATATTAAAGACAGGGGCAGGCACACATTTAAAGGAAATATTCATTTGGTAAGATTTTCACCTGTTGATGCTTGGAAAGTGGACTCGCTGGATTTTTTAAAAGAGAATAATCTTCCATAAGAAAAAAACACCTTTATATGAGGATCCTCCCAAGAATAAAGGTGTTTTTTAGTGTATTTAAGACTGTTCCCCGAACTTGATAAAGGTCAATTCATCCTCAATTAAGCCGCAGGCACCGCATTGTACCCGGAAATCCGGTCCATTGTATGGGAGGTGAAAGGGTTCTAACTCATTTTCACCATATTCCCTGACAACTACTCCTGATTGTGGGTCAAGCTTCACAGACTGTGAAACTTGTTGAATGATATTAAACCGGCTGCGATTTGTTTTGCAATTTGGACATTTGTATGGAGTAGACATAGGTTTCTCCTTTCATAGTATTGCTAAAATCTATTTTTTGCAATAATGTTAGTAAATATGTAACAATGCATGTGTGAGGGTAATGGGGGGATTTGGTTGGCGAAAGTAAACATGAATTATGATCATTTATTAGAGGAATACCGTTCGATTTGGAACAACCGATTATTGGCAGCAGGCAATAAAACAAGTGAAGAGACATTAACCGAGGCGATAAAACGGGAACTATTAGATGAAAACTCACATCCAAGAATTAGAAAAAACAAGTATGAAAAATATTATTCGGCAGTAAAGAGGGTAATGGATTCGCCGGTCGCTATCGATACCAAGGTACAATTAATAAAAATGCATATTGAAATCATGGAAGAAATAAGTTAGGGGAGAATGATTGTGAAGAAGCTTTTATCTATTTTATTATCAGTTCTATTTCTAAGCATTGCTGTTTCCTGTGGGCAGCAGCAAAAAGAAAAGGCAGGACAACTACCTGAAATGGTAAACGTAGACTTGTCTATTATACCTGCGACTGGAGAATTAAATAAACCAATTACCTTTGAAGCGAAGGTCACACAGGGAAATGAAGAAGTAAATGATGCTGATAGTGTGATCTTCGAGATTTGGCGCGCAAATGACGAAAAACATGAAAAGGTAGAAATTAAACATGCGGAAAATGGGGTTTACCGATTCGAAAAGACTTTCCAGCAGGAAGGAACGTATTATATCATTTCTCATGTAACGGCAAGAGATATGCATAATATGCCGAAAAAGGAATTTATCGTCGGGACACCAAGTGAACCTGAAGATCCGAAAGCAAAAGAGTCGATGGATGGAATGAATACTGATGACCATGATTAATCAACTGAAGGTCATTAAAAAGTCCTTAATAAAAGACAGCCTCGGCTGTCTTTACTTTTTTTTATGACTCTTTTTTTGCTCTAAAATTAACTTTTGCTTCCTTACCAAGTTTTTCTTTGACTTTCTCATTAATAATATCGGATATATCGCCTTCATAGGTTGAGCCAATATTTAATTTTCCGGATAACTCTTTTATCCCTAATTGACCAAAATTATTGGCGTAATCCAAACGTTCAATTACGATTTTATCTACCTGCAGATGCTCAATTTGAATAGTGGGAGAGCTTTCTATTTCTTTTGGGGGAATGTTTAATGCGGCCTTTGTGCCCGCTTTCACCTCACTGATGTTGGCTTCTAAATCTGAAACCTTTTTCTCCAAATCTGATATTTTCTTCGTTAAGGTTTTATTCGAAGTGAACAAGCGAAAGAAAAATCGCATAAAAACCCTCTATTCAGAATTGGTTTGTTCAAAGGAAATGGGGATATTTTCTATATCATCATGATGAAGAGGCATGACAATGTATAAAACACCTTGACGAATTTCTGTTTTGACTTTATTAATCAGAATAGGATAGGGAAGTGTTATTTCCTTTTTAAAATGGCGATTGGCACGTTCTTTTAGATAATATTTACGATTCTGATTTAATGCTTTAAATTCTCCTATAATGGTCAAAAGCTGTTGTTGGATTGAAATATGAAGATCTTCTTTTGCCACTCCGGGAATTTCTGCTTCGATCACAAGTTCTTTATTTGATTCGTATAGATCACATTTTGGAATAAATTCTGCCACAGTTGAAAAGTGAGATAAGGCAGGTGCTTTTTGATTTTGGTACTCGAAGATATTATTCCAAAAATTTTCCGATTGGAATTGTTGGGCGGCATCCATCCATTTTTTTAATTTATCGATCTCCATAATTTCACTCCTTCCTAATGACCCTTTAATTCATCTTATTAATTATTAAAAAAAACATGCAAAAAGTGACGATTAAAATATTTCCGTCACGTCGATTTGTGAGTATTGCATATCAATATTTTTGGGGATTTTTACTTCCATGATGCCATCCTTATAGTTTGCTGTAGCGCCTTTCTTTTTAACAATAGCTGGAAGGGTGATAGTGTTTGTATCCTCATGCTGTGGAATGTGCTCAACGATTAGCTGATTTGAAGTGTGATAAAGGCGAAGTTGTTTAATCCAGTCTTCATTTTGAATTGGAATTCTAACAAAAACATAATCATGTGTCTCAAAGGATGTGGATTTTAACACACCTGTGGCAGAGTTCTGCTTTGAGACTGATGATTGAAAGCCATTGAAAATATCTTGAGGATTCATCATATCTCGCATGTTTGGCATCATTTTTCCTATCAGATCCTGGACATAATTGTTTATCTCCTCCGGTTTCATATTTTGTATCGATTCTTTCGTATCTTTTGTAAAAGGGAACATATTCCAAGGAAACATTTGTATTCCACCTCTCTATATCTAATATTGGTTCGAAATTGGTAGGGAAGGGTTAGCAATTTGATCTTGATCACTAATATCTGGATCAACGAAGCCATTGAAAGAACACGAGCTCGCAGGGGATAAATCACCTAATGCAATATTTATTCCTACTAATTTATGGTTTGCTGTATGGCTATTTTGGACTGCAGGTCCTAAAGAAATATTTGCATTATTACTAATGGAATTTGTTTTAATATTAAAAACATTTATCTGAAAGGGCATTTTTTTCAGTCCTTTATCTCGAATTACTAAAGGCGTTCGACGGATTTGCGATATCTCCCATATCATTAACGTCTGGATCAATAAATACGTTTTCCATAGCGGCAGTTGGCGGTGCTAAATCACCGTAGGATGCATTTTGACCTTGAGATTTTGAGTTGGCCGTATGAGCATTATGAAGGGCTTCCCCGATGTTGACAGATCCGTTGTTAGATACGCTGTTAATTTTCAGGCTGAAAATATTGATTACAGTCTGCATCCTGTCACATCCTTTAATCATTTATCTCATACTATGCAATTGAATGCCTATCCGTTATTAATTAATTCTTATCAATACTGTAAATTGACTAAGAATCTAATGGGTGGGAATAAATTATTTGCATATCTAAACGAATCTTTTTAACATATAGTAAAGGGAGAAATAAAATAATGAGAGGTAATAAATTGTGAATAAGAAAACGGCTTTGATTACAGGTGGAGCTACAGGTATTGGCAGAAAAACCGCAATACAGCTTGCAGAAAATGGGTATCAGCTTGTGATCAACTATCGGAATAGTGAATCAGAAGCGGTTTTCTTAGCAAAGCATTTGAATGATTGTTTTGGAACGAAAAATATCACCGTTCAAGGGGATGTGACCCAGCAGGAAGATTGTACCCGAATTGTAAATGAGACTTTTAAGACCTATTCGAGTGTGGATGTTTTAGTTCATAATGCCGGCCCTTACATACATGAAAGAAAAAAGTTAACTGATTACTCATTTGAGGAATGGAATTACTTAATCCAAGGGAATTTATCGGCAATTTTTTACTTGTCAAAGCTAATCATTCCGGGAATGCGAAAACAAAACTGGGGCAGAATTATTACACTTGGATATGACAGAGTTGAAACTGCACCCGGATGGATCTATCGCTCTGCCTTTGCAGCAGCGAAGACTGGACTCGCTTCACTAACCCGAACCATTGCAATGGAAGAAGCTGAACATGGGATAACGGCTAATATGGTCTGTCCAGGCGATATAACAAATGAGTGGAAGGAAAAAAATATTGATGAGTCTATCGCGGAAAGCCAAGCAAATCATTCATATGGGAGGCAGGGGACAGGGGAGGACATTGCGCGGGTAATCGCCTTTCTTACAGACGAGAAATCAGACTTTATTACAGGGAGTATTATTCCGATAACAGGCGGAGCAGATGTGCTTGGGAAAGCATTGAAAACCTAGCTTAAAAAGTGGCATGATGGCCAGCGACCTTTCATAGATTGTAGGGACAAGCAATTTTGAAAGGGGATAAATGAATGGCTTATCAAGGATCTAAAGGATGGTACGTAAAACAATTAAAAAATATCGGGATTACCAAACATCCCATTGAACACAAAAAATTAGAGCTCTATAAAACATTTATAGTTAGAAAATTATACATGGAAAAAGTGGTAAACAAGTAATGGTTTCATAATTTTTCTAACTATTTGATTAACAAGAATGAAATCTGTTCCTTTTGTGGATAATAGAAAGTAATCATCTATGAAAGGAGCAAAGAAAATGAGTTTTAACATGAACAGAATCAATCCAAACCAAACCCAAGTTTTTTTTCATGATGGCCGCTTTGAAACATTAACAAATGAGGAATTAGATGATTTTTTGCTCCAAATGGGTCTTAGTGATGTAAATGAAACCATTGAACAAAATGTATTAGAATAACAGAAATTATTATTAAAAATAATAAAAAAAAGCAATCGGCTGATTGCTTTTTTTAGGCTTCCAATAATTTTGAAGAATCTATTTGAAGTGAGCCATTTCGTAACAGATGGAAAGTGTATAGGTCTTTTGGAATCTCGTATAAATCATAAACTTCACCATTTGCGTTTAATTGCTGATAGATAGAAATTCTCGTTTCATTTGCATTAACAACATATGGCAGCTTTTCAGCAGCTTTTATTGAGCGGATATTAACTTTGCGAATCCGCATAAATACTGTTTCTATCCCAGCTTCGTAAAAAAGCTCTTGAAAAAAGGCATCTTTAGCAGGGCTGTTATACCCTTTACCATGATACGGTTTTCCAAGCCATGTTCCTAAAAATCCTGAATTATCTTCAATATCATACAAATTAATCGTACCGATTGGGGTACCCCATTCATCGAGAATCGTTCGTGAAATTAATTCACCGCGATCCTCAGCTTCAATGGTTTGTTTTGTTATAAATAAGAATTCATCATAAGAATCAGCTTTATGACGTACAAAAGGGAAGACGTCAGGATGCGTCATTAATTCGTACAATGTGTGGCTGTCATGAAGATCACGTTTCTTTAGCATGAATATCCCTCCATTAGGGCATACCGATCCCATGTCAAAAGAAGCGGCCCACCCTCGAAATTTTTTAGCCGATAGGAAAGTAAAACTTTCCTATCAGGCATAAGTGCAATTACGCCACTGTCTTCGCCCTGATGGGCTCGCCAGTCGGCGAGTTTGCTTTATAAAGTTGCTAAAAAATTTCGGGGTGGGAATCGAACCCACTAGAACCAGAAAAACTGGTGGCGCACCATTTGCCTTCCCTATATCATTTTTTTGTTAATGGATTATGTTTATAAACCCCCAAAATTTTCACGTCTAAAATAGTTTTACTTAGAGTATGATACAAGAAAAAATAAAAAAAATAAATAGTTTTTTTGTTGGATTTTCGACTATATTTTTTGCCAATTTTCTACAAAATTCTACGCTTCGGTATAGACGATTTCGCCGCCAATCATTGTCCATTTAGGCTTTGCTAAGTAATGGAAAGGATGATGGCTCCAGAGCACTAAATCAGCATCTTTTCCTTCTTCGATACTTCCAACCTTTTGGTCTATTTTTAAATTTCTAGCCGGTAGGATGGTAATTCCTTCAAGTGCTTTTTGCTCAGGTAATCCTTCACGAACAGCTAAACTAGCACAAATATTTAAATATTGAATTGGTGTATATGGATGATCTGTCGTAATCGACACTTCGACACCATGATTTGTCAGTTCCTCATATGTTTTCCATGTCTTATTTTTTAATTCGACTTTGGATCTTCTGGTCAATGTGGGCCCAACGGAAACCTTTAAATCAATACCAGCTAACTCACTGGCAATTAAATGTCCTTCGGTGCAGTGCTCAATCCGTAAATCCAGATTAAACTCTTCTGCGAATCTTAGTGCAGTTATTATATCATCCGCACGGTGTGCATGAATTCTTACAGGAATTTCTCTTTTTAGTGCCATCACAATCGGAGCAATTCTAAGTTCTTCAGGGTTATCAGCATGAATGGCCTGGTAAAAGGCTTCCCTGAGCATTCCCATAATACCCATCCTTGTAATTGAATTACTATTGCCATTGCTGTGGATTCTTTTTGGATTTTCCCCTAAGGCTATTTTTAATCCGGCAATATCTTGGACAATCATTTTTTTTATATTTTTTCCAGTAGTTTTGATAACAGAAGTGGTTCCACCAATCACATTAGCACTTCCTGGCATAATGTGAACGGTGGTTATACCGCTTTTTATTGTGTCAGTGAAGGCAGGATCCAATGGATAAACCCCGTCGATGGCTCGAATGTGCGGTGTGAGTGCTTCTGCAGTTTCATTGGCATCATTCCCTGCCCAACCAGTGCCTTCATCATATAGACCTAAATGAGTATGAACATCAATAAAGCCAGGAAATAGAAATAATCCCCAGCAATCGATGATTTTAACGGTTAAATCGGTTGTGAGATTCCTTCCTATTTTTTTTATTTTTCCATTTTCAATAAGAACATCGGCATTTTTTATCGGATTGACAGTAACTGGATAAATAAAAGCATTTTTTAAAAGTATTTTTGTCATGATAAAACCTTTCTATATGGTGTTAATTATATTTTATCTATTTTATCAACATATGTGCCAAAGGAAAAGTAAGAAATCTGTTCGTTTTCTAATTATTTTGCGGAATTTTTTGTAATTTATGAAACATTTTAGGGGACAATACGTAAATAGTATGGTAAGGGAAAAATTTTTTCCAATGGGGGAAATGAAAATGATAAAAAGTGAAGAAAGGTTAATGGCGGCTGGTATTTATGTGTTAAGTTTATTTTTTCCAGTAATAGCTCCACTAATTATTTGGTTATTAAAGAAGGATGAGTCATCTTTTATTGATTATCATGGGAAAGAATATTTTAATTTCTTTATTTCATATCTCGTTTATTCAATCGTAGCGGGGATTTTAACCCTTGTAATAGTTGGAATTTTTCTATTGTGGGCAATTGGGATTGCAATACTTATTTTTAGTATTATCGCAGCCGTTAGAGCATACGAGGGTAAAGAATATCAATTCCCATGGATTTTTAGGCTAATTAAATAAAATACCATTTTGGAACCCGGCAAAATTATTTGTCGGGTTTTTGAACGTTTTTTCAGTTTAAACGTCATATGATTGAATAACTATACAAAGGGGGAAACAACATGGATACTTTAGTAAGTTATCTACCAATTATCGCGCCAATTCTTATTATCCAGCTTATTTTATTAATTGTTTCAATCATTGATCTCGTCAAAATCGAGAAAACGAATGGTCCTAAATGGTTATGGGCACTTATTATAATATTCATTAATATTATTGGGCCAATCCTTTATTTTGTCATTGGAAGGAGAAGTAACTGATGTCCCTAATTCAAATAAAAGGTTTAAAAAAGAGTTTTCAAGGGACGGAAGTGATTAAAGGGCTTGATTTTACATTAGAAAAAGGAAGATGTATTGCTTTATTAGGTCCAAATGGTTCAGGTAAAACTACCACCCTTAGAATGCTCTCTGGACTAATGAATCCGACGAATGGAAAGATTATCTTTACCGATGCAAAAAAAGGTGAGGATATCCGAGAATTAATCGGCTACCTGCCACAATTTCCTGTGTTTTACGAATGGATGTCAGGTCTTGAATTTTTAACATATGTTGGCAGATTAGCAGGATTAACCGGTAAGGAAGCAAAAGAACGATCACTGGAACTACTGCAGCTTGTTGGAATTTTAGAGGCAAAAAATCGGAAGGTTGGTAAATATTCCGGAGGGATGAAACAAAGGTTAGGGATTGCCCAAGCCCTTATACATCGCCCTCAGCTAATAATGCTCGATGAGCCCGTTTCGGCTTTGGATCCAATTGGCAGAAGGGAAGTTTTAGATCTTCTTGAAGGGTTAAAGAAAGAAACAACCATTCTATTCTCAACACATATTTTAAATGATGCTGAGGAAGTATGTGATGAAATACTGTTTCTACATAATGGTGAATTTGTTGAATCAGGGACGATGACTGAGCTCCGTGAACGGCACCAACAGGCCAAAATTGACTTGTACTTTAGAGGAAAAACCGATGACTATATTCCATTCTTCTCATCCCATGTATTAACACATTCTTTAAGGAATGAAGGAAATCGGATTAGTATTTTTGTTAAGGATATAGCCGCGGCAAGACAGTCATTCTTAATGTGGATTTCCGAACAAAATTTGCCGCTTGAGAAATTTGAAATTAGCAGTATGACCCTTGAAGATGTGTTTATGAAGGTGGTGGGGAAATGAGTCAATGGATGACATTACTGCAAAAAGAGATAGTAGAAATGTGGAGAAATTTTAAATGGATTTGGGTGCCGATTACCTTTATTTTAATTGGCGTTCAGCAGCCAATTATAACGTATTACATGCCGCAAATACTCGATTTAGCTGGAGGATTGCCTGAAGGAGCGGTTATCAATATCCCAACACCAACTGCTGGAGAAGTGTTGAGTCAAGGCCTTGGACAATATACCACGCTCGGTGTATTAATTATTGTCCTTTCAACGATGGGTATCATAGCTGCGGAAAGAAAAAGCGGTGTGGCTGCAATGATTTTAGTAAAACCTGTTTCCTATCGTTCCTTTGTAACCGCCAAATGGGCTGGGGGGCTTGTGTTAATGTGGTTTTCCTTCTTGATTGGCTATCTTGCGACATGGTATTACACCGGTATTTTATTTGAATGGATTCCAGTTGAGAACTTTTTCCAGTCGTTCTTTTTTTATGGTTTATGGCTTACTGTAATCTTAACGATTACCTTGTTTTTTAGTGCATCACTTTTAGCACCGGGAATAGCTGGATTTATTTCATTAGCGGTAGTTATTGTTGTTAGTCTAATAAGCAGTACTCTTTCAAATCTGCTTGAATGGAGCCCGGCACTGTTAGCTGGGTATGCAAGTGAAATACTTTTAGATAAGGGTATTCCGGATGATACTCTGCCAGCTAGTTTAATAGCTGCGGGCTGCATAGTAATATTACTATCTTTAAGTGTGATAATTTTTAAGAAAAAAGAGCTAGCGTCATAGAAAAGCATGCTTCCTTTAAGCGAAGTCCACTAGTCTCTGGTCGCTCCTCGAAAAAGCTACCGCTTTTCCTTCGTGCGAGGTATCGCTTCCGAAGCTTATTCTTATGGAGCTAGACAGTTAACGAAGTTCAACGAAATAAAGACTGATCCTCAGAAAGTCTTTTCGTTTTGCAAATTTTGGATGGTATTTTATAATGATTATTATGTAATTTTGCAAAGGTTTAGATAGAAGGGACGAGGCAGTGTGATAGATCAAGTCGGTTTAGTATTGGAAGGCGGCGGGATGCGCGGTGTTTATACTGCAGGGATCCTTGAATTTTTTTTAGAACAAGACTTATATTTCCCGTATGTAATTGGTGTTTCTGCAGGTGCTTGCAACGCAGCCTCCTATTTGTCGAAGCAAAAAGGAAGAAATAAAACTGTCACTATTGAATATGCTTCTGACCCAAGATATATATCATGGAAAAACTATTTTAAAAATCGGCAATTTTTTGGAATGGATTTCATTTTTGATGAAATTCCCAATAAGCACGTTCCATACCATTATGATGTATTTTATAATAATCCTTCAGAATTTGTCGTCGGGACGACAGATTGTCTGACAGGAGAGCCCATTTATTTTAAAAAGCAAGATTATGAAATGGATCTTCTAACCGTTTTACGTGCATCGAGCTCACTACCGTTTATTGCTCCGGAAATCCGTTTTAAAGACAAGATTTTACTTGATGGAGGTATAAGTGATCCAATTCCAATCAAAAAAGCCCAAAAAGATGGTTTTAAGAAAAATATCGTTATTTTAACTAGGAATGAAGGATATTTGAAAAAACCTTCAAAATTTCATTTTCTTATTAACCGGAAATATCCTGAATATAAAGGTTTGCAGCATTCACTAAGGAAACGATACCAAATTTACAATGAAACAGTTTCATACTTGGAAAACGAAGAAAAGGCTGGAAATGCTCTTATTATTCGACCGTCAAAGCCATTAAAGGTTGGAAGAATGGAAAGAAACCCAGAAAGGTTGGAAGAGCTGTACAATCAAGGCTACGAGGATGCGAAAAATTCAATGTCGTCCATTCTAAACTATATCAACGCTTAAGAGAAGAGCTTAGTTTGCATCTTCTCTTTTTTTTGGGTCTCAGAAAACTTCTATCATTTTTTTGATTACTAGGAAATAAACTTATAGTAGAGGAATTGATAAGGAGTTTTATAGATGAAAATAAATGAATATTACCGGGATACAGCTAATATAAACTTAAATGGTAGTATTGCAGCATTAGTTCCGACAATCATGATTATTACGATAAATTTTTCTTTTGTTAAGAATAGGGAAATCAT
>Ga0213829_1001070_pt1 | contig 21102 bp, 19 predicted proteins | sample MC6MC0896MG_FD_180665 | JGI IMG/M metagenome (GOLD analysis project Ga0213829, IMG submission 180665) | Enriched soil aggregate microbial communities from Iowa State University, Ames, United States - MC6-MC0896-MG | ecosystem: Environmental > Terrestrial > Soil > Unclassified | place: USA: Iowa...
TCGCGGGTATAGACCTTTCTTTCGTTCATGAAACCTCCAAGTTGGCGAAATCATATCGCCCTTAAGAGGTGTCCGGAATTATTAGGCCAGTTCAAGCTCGCTCCTACAGGGGTTTTGTGTACGACGGGGATCCATTGTGGGAGCGAGCTTGCTCGCGAAGCGTCGGGACAAGCAACGAACCTCTCCAGCCGATCATTACGGTGACCGTAACGATCCACCACGCTGCTTGATTGATGCCCCCCACCCAACACTCCTAAGGTGACTCCCACGACAGCGAACCCGTGGAGTGGTCATGACAACAACAATATCCCCCGACTCGCGATGGACGCGGCGGCGCAGCGAAAAGCAGCGGCGTCTTGAGTTGGTCAAGGATCTAGCCGACGGTGTGGTGTTGCCCACCGACAACATCGTGGCGGCGCTGGAGGCCTTGATCCTGCCCGGCGACCGCGTGGTACTGGAAGGCAATAACCAGAAGCAGGCGGATTTCCTCTCGCGCTCCCTGGCCAAGGCTGACCCGGGCAAGCTGCATGACCTGCACATGATCATGCCCAGTGTCGGTCGCGCCGAGCACCTGGACCTGTTCGAACGCGGCATCGCCCGCAAGCTCGACTTCTCCTTTGCCGGCACCCAGAGCCTGCGCATCAGCCAGTTGCTCGAAGACGGCCTGTTGGAAATCGGGGCGATCCACACCTACATCGAACTCTATGCACGGCTGGTGGTGGACCTGATTCCCAACGTCGTGCTCTCGGCCGGTTTCATGGCCGACCGTGCCGGCAATATCTACACCGGCCCGAGTACCGAAGACACCCCCGCATTGATCGAACCCGCCGCCTTCAGCGACGGCATTGTCATCGTCCAGGTCAATCAGTTGGTGGACGATGTCAGTGAACTGCCGCGGGTCGACATCCCGGCATCCTGGGTCGACTTCGTGGTGGTGGCCGACAAGCCGTTCTACATCGAACCCTTGTTCACCCGGGACCCGCGGCACATCAAGCCCGTTCACGTGCTGATGGCGATGATGGCGATCCGCGGGATCTACGAAAAGCACAACGTCCAGTCCCTCAACCACGGCATCGGTTTCAATACCGCCGCCATTGAGCTGATCCTGCCGACCTACGGTGAGTCCCTCGGCCTGAAGGGCAAGATCTGCCGCAACTGGGCTCTCAATCCTCATCCGACACTGATCCCGGCCATTGAAAGCGGTTGGGTCGAAAGCGTGCATTGCTTCGGCACCGAACTGGGCATGGAAAACTACATCGCCGCCAGGCCCGACGTGTTCTTTACCGGACGCGATGGCTCCCTGCGTTCCAACCGCATGTTCTGCCAACTTGCCGGGCAATACGCGGTGGACCTGTTCATCGGCGCGACCCTGCAAGTCGACGGCGACGGCCATTCCTCCACCGTGACCCGCGGCCGTCTGGCCGGGTTCGGTGGTGCGCCGAACATGGGTCACGATCCACGCGGTCGCCGCCACGGCACACCGGCCTGGCTCGACATGCGCCATGACGACGCGCCCGAGGCGTTGCTCGAACGCGGCAAAAAGCTGGTGGTGCAAATGGTCGAGACCTTCCAGGAGGGTGGCAAACCGACCTTCGTCGAAACCCTCGACGCTGTGGAAGTGGCGAAGAAAAGCGGCATGCCGCTGGCGCCGATCATGATCTACGGCGACGACGTCACGCACCTGTTGACCGAAGAAGGCATCGCCTATCTGTACAAGGCTCGGTCCCTCGAAGAGCGCCAGGCGATGATCGCCGCCGTCGCGGGGGTGACTGTGATCGGCCTGCGACACAATCCGAAAGACACCGCGCGCATGCGCCGCGAAGGCCTGATCGCCTTGCCCGAAGATCTTGGTATCCGCCGTACCGACGCCACCCGCGAATTGCTCGCCGCCAAAAGCGTGGCCGATCTGGTCGAGTGGTCCGGTGGCCTGTACAACCCGCCCGCCAAATTCAGGAGCTGGTAATGCACGCATTCAACCTGCAACCCACACCTCTATCACTGGCCGAACGACTGGCGGATCTGGCGGTTGACGCGCTGATCGACGAAGCCGACCTGTCGCCGAAACCGGCGCTGGTCGACCGTCGCGGCAATGGCGCTCATACCGATTTGCACTTGGGACTGATGCACGCTTCGGCGCTGTCGCTGTGGCCGGCGTTCAAGGAAATGGCGCAAGCGGCTATCGAGATTGGCGAAGTCGGTTTGCCGCTGCGTGAAGCCATCGGGCGGATCGGTCGGGAAGGGGAGCAAGCGATGCTCGTCACCACCGACGGCGTCAATACCCATCGCGGGGCGATCTGGGCTCTGGGCTTGTTGATCACTGCCGCCGCGCTGGAACCCGAATCCACCGCCCCAGCCGCGATTGCTTTGCGTGCCGCACGCCTGGCGTTACTCGACGACCGTTACGCGCCGCATCCGCTCAGCCATGGCGCACAAGTCGCACAGCGCTACGGCGCGCGCGGTGCCCGTGAAGAAGCGCAGCTCGGTTTCCCGGCGGTGATTCAACGGGCGTTGCCGCAGCTCAAACACAGCCGTGCTGCCGGCCATGGCGAACAGAACACCCGGCTCGATGCCTTGCTGGCAATCATGACCCGACTGGCCGACACCTGCGTGCTGTACCGCGCCGGCGAAACGGGCCTGCAGACCATGCAAAACGGCGCTCAAGCCGTGCTCGATGCGGGTGGCAGCGCCAGCCTCGCGGGGCGCCGCCGCTTGCATCGACTGGACGAACAATTAATCGCGTTGAACGCCTCGCCCGGCGGCGCTGCCGACTTGCTCGCAGCCTGTCTGTTCCTCGACCGTATCGAGTCTGGCGACAGCATCATCCAGGGAGTTTTCTGATGGAAACCTTATCCTTTGAATTCCCCGCCGGGCAGCCGCCACGCGGCCGGACGCTGGTGGGCTGTGTCGGCTCGGGCGATCTGGAAGTGCTGATCGAACCGGGTCAGGCCGGCACGCTGACGATCAAGGTGCAGACCTCGGTCAATGGCGCCGAACAGCGCTGGCAGCATCTGTTCGCGCGGATGTTCGACGGCCAGAACCCACCGGCGATGGCGATCGATATCCACGATTTCGGCGCCACCCCTGGCGTGGTGCGCCTGCGTCTGGAACAAGGCTTCGAGGAGATTGGCCATGACTGACAGCGCAGCCCTTCTTCATAAGCATAGCTTCGTCGAACTCGGTGCCCGGCAACGGGCAAAAGTCATGCTCGACGCCGGCAGCTTCCGTGAACTGCTCGACCCCTTCCAGCGCGTCATGTCGCCATGGCTGGCGCGCCAGGGCGTGGTGCCGCAAGCCGATGACGGCGTGGTGATCGCCAAGGGCAGCATCGCCGGTCTGCCAGTGGTGATCGCGGCCATCGAAGGCGCATTCCAGGGCGGCAGCCTCGGTGAAGTCGGTGGAGCGAAGATTGCCGGCGCACTGGAACTGGCCGCCGAAGATAACCGTAACGGCATCCCCACCTGCGCCGTGTTGCTCCTGGAAACCGGCGGCGTGCGCTTGCAGGAAGCCAACCTCGGGTTGGCGGCGATTGCCGATATTCATGCCGCGATTGTCGATTTGCGCCAGTACCAACCGGTGATCGGCGTCGTGGCCGGCAGTGTCGGTTGCTTCGGCGGGATGTCGATTGCCGCCGGGTTGTGCAGCTATTTGCTGGTGACCCAGGAAGCACGGCTCGGCCTGAACGGTCCGCAAGTGATCGAACAGGAAGCCGGGCTTGAGGAGTACGACTCCCGCGACCGGCCCTTCATCTGGAGCCTGACCGGTGGCGAGCAGCGTTTTGCCAGTGGCCTGGCCGATGCTTTTGTCGCCGACGATGTGGCGCAAATTCAGCAGCACGTCAGCCAGTTGCTGCAAAAGGGCTTGCCTGAGCAACAACGCAGCCGTCAGGCCGAGCTGTTCCTGCAACGGCTGGCCCGCCTGGATGCCGAGCCGCAAATCGAGCCGGCGACGGTTCGCGATCTGTATCAAGGAGAGCGCTCATGAGTTCGTATTCCCTGAGAGGTTTGCAATGGTTCGATGCCTTGAGTGCAGGCGCGAAACCGGTGGCGGGTTTGCCAGCTTCGTTGAGGGTGGCCGACGGTGCGTTGGGTGACCAGCCCGTTCGTTTTATCGCGGTGGTGGCCGACCCCGACAACCGCTTCGTCCGCGCTCGTAACGGCGAGGTCGGTTTGCTGGAAGGTTGGGGCCTGGCCAAGGCGGTGGATGAAGTGATTGCAGCCGATCGGGATCAACCGCAAAAACGCGCCTTGATCGCCATCGTCGATGTGCCCAGTCAGGCTTACGGTCGACGGGAAGAAGCGCTGGGCATTCATCAGGCCCTGGCCGCTGCGGCAGACAGTTATGCCCGGGCGCGCCTGGCCGGCCACGCCGTGATCGGTTTGCTGGTGGGCAAGGCCATGTCCGGGGCGTTTCTGGCTCACGGTTATCAGGCCAATCGGCTGATCGCCCTGCGGGATCCGGGGGTGATGGTGCATGCGATGGGCAAGGCGTCGGCAGCGCGGGTGACCTTGCGCAGTGTCGAAGAACTCGAAGCCCTGGCGGCCAGCGTGCCGCCGATGGCCTATGACATCGACAGCTATGCCAACCTGGGCTTGTTGTGGGAGACCTTGTCGGTGGAGCAGATCGAGCAGCCGACCGCGGCAGATCTGGCGCGGGTGAATGAGTGTCTGGTTCAGGCGATTGCAGATGTTGAGGCAGGTCGTCGCGATTTGAGCGGCCGCCTGGGTGCGAGCAATCGCGCCGCGTCGAGCAAGGTTCGCCAATTGCTCAGAGAGCAGTGGTGAACATGTTTTTGGCCCACGACCTGCTGTGGGGGATGACCCCGGAGCATTTGCCTGCGGATGCGCCTGCGTGGGTAATCGAGTCGCTCCGCGCGGGTCAGCCGGTGGTGGTTCGGCGGGCGATGACTGCGCCGGATCAAATCGCGGTCGGCGTGCGCGGACGCTTGCGCGAACAGCGTTATGCAACGTCGATGGCGATCACCGCGATTTCACGTCGGGTAAGGCCGGAAGAGCTTTGTCATGTCGAGACGGCCCGGGACCTGCCGGCCCTGCGAGCGCTGGCGCAATTGCGACCCATGCTCGACATCTGCGGTCGGGTGTGGGGTGTCAGTGGCAGCGCCGGGTTCGAATTGGCCAGCGGTGTTGCGGCGCTCCATGAGCGCAGCGATCTCGATTTGATTCTGCGTACACCGAAACCGTTGAGCCGACTTCAGGCGCAAGGGTTGGTGACGCTTCTCGGCACCGCTGAATGTCTGGTCGACATGCAATTGCAGACACCTTACGGCGCTGTGGCTCTGCGCGAATGGGCTGGCCCGTCGCATCGGGTGCTGCTCAAAAACGCTCAGGTCGCCTGCCTGGTCACCGATCCCTGGAAACCGCAGGAGCAAGCAGCATGAGCAGTTTGCTGGTATTCCCCGGCCAGGGCGCGCAGCAGCCGGGCATGCTTCATCGTTTGCCTCGGGAAACGCTGATCGAGGCGAGCGAGGTACTGAGTGAAGATGTTTTGGCGCTGGATTCTGCCGAGGCGTTGCAGTCGACGAGGGCGGTTCAGTTATGCCTGCTGATCGCTGGGGTGGCTGCTTCGCGTCAGTTGTCATTGAACGCGAATTACGTGGCAGGTCTGTCCATAGGCGCTTACCCGGCAGCGGTGGTCGCTGGCGCATTGAGCTTCAGCGATGCGCTGCATCTGGTCAGCCTGCGCGGTGAGCTGATGCAGCAGGCTTATCCTCAGGGCTATGGCATGACCGTGATCATCGGTCTGGATCTGGCGACGGTGGAAGGTTTGCTGGCGCAGGTTCACAGCGTCGACACGCCGGTATACCTGGCCAACATCAACGCCGATAACCAAGTGGTCATCGCCGGCAGCGACTACGCCATGAACGCGGTGGCCGGGCTGGCTAAAGGTTGCGGTGCGGGACTGGCCAAACGTCTGGCCGTGAGCGTGCCGTCACATTGTCCACTGTTGGATGCGCCGGCAAAAACCCTGGCTGAAGCCTTCGCCAACGTGCCGTTGAAAACACCAGCGCTGGGCTATTTAAGCGGCAGCCGCGCGCGGCCGGTGACCAACATCGAGGCCTTGCGCGACGACCTGGCTTTCAACATGTGCCGCGTGGTGGATTGGCGCGGCACGGTGCAAAGCGCCTACGAGCGCGGTGCACGGCTACAGATCGAACTGCCGCCCGGTGCGGTGCTGACCGGGCTGGCGCGCCGGGTGTTCGAGCAGGGCACGGTGATTGCCTTCGACGGTGCACGGCTCGATACCCTGCAGGCGCTGTTGCGTGAGGAGGGTCACCGCCAACCCTAGATCACGACTCAGGCCTTCGAACAACAAAAACAACATTCGACGATGCATTTTGAGGACGACAACAATGATTATTTACGGTGTGGCGCTGTTGGCGATCTGTACGCTGGCAGGGGTGATCATGGGTGACATGCTCGGCGTGTTGCTGGGTGTGAAGTCCAACGTCGGCGGCGTCGGGATCGCGATGATCCTGCTGATCTGCGCGCGGTTGTGGATGCACAAACGCGGCGGCATGACCAAGGATTGCGAGCTGGGCGTCGGCTTCTGGGGCGCGATGTACATTCCGGTGGTGGTCGCGATGGCTGCGCAACAGAACGTCGTCACCGCCCTGCACGGCGGTCCGGTGGCGGTACTCGCGGCGATTGGTTCGGTGGTGATTTGCGGTGGCACCATTGCCCTGATCAGTCGGACTCATAAAGGCGACCCCTTGCCCGATGAACCGGTGGAAGTAACCTCCGTCGGCACACCCGTAGGAGGTCGCTGATATGTGGGATCTCATTGAGAAAGGCCTGGAGCATAACGGTCTGGTCACGGCGTTCGCGTTCGTTGGCGTAATCATGTGGGTGTCGGTGATTTTGTCCAAACGCCTGACGTTCGGACGGATCCATGGTTCGGCGATTGCCATCGTGATCGGGCTGGTGCTGGCCTGGGTCGGCGGCACCATGACGGGCGGGCAAAAAGGTTTGGCGGATTTGACGCTGTTTTCCGGCATCGGTTTGATGGGCGGCGCCATGCTGCGGGACTTTGCGATCGTGGCCACGGCCTTTGAAGTGCAGGCCACCGAAGCGAAAAAAGCCGGATTGATCGGCGTCATTGCCCTGCTGCTCGGCACGATTCTGCCGTTCATTGTCGGGGCGAGCATTGCCTGGGCGTTCGGCTATCGCGATGCGGTCAGCATGACCACCATCGGCGCGGGCGCGGTGACCTACATCGTCGGGCCGGTGACCGGAGCGGCGATTGGTGCCAGCTCGGATGTGATGGCGCTGTCGATTGCCACCGGGTTGATCAAGGCGATTCTGGTGATGGTCGGCACACCGATGGCGGCGCGCTGGATGGGCCTGGATAACCCGCGTTCGGCGATGGTGTTCGGCGGCCTGGCGGGTACCGTCAGTGGCGTGACAGCCGGGCTGGCGGCGACGGATCGGCGGTTGGTGCCTTATGGTGCGTTGACCGCAACCTTCCATACCGGGCTTGGGTGTCTGCTTGGGCCTTCGTTGTTGTACTTCATTGTTCGCGGGATTGTTGGTTAAACCGCGGGATCTGCGTTGATTGTAATGACGCCATCGCGAGCAAGCTCGCTCCCACAGGTTTTGAGGTGAAACATAGATTGTGTGTACACCCAAGATCCCTGTAGGAGCGAGGCTTGCCCGCGAAGGCCGCAACTCGATCTCAGGCCTGGCGATTGGCATACATCCGACACTCCGCCAACAATGCCAGCAGATTCGGATCCCGCTCCTTGGCCTTCAGAAACACCACCCCGATGTGCTGCTGCAACCGATACTTTGCCTGCAACGGAATCAGCTTCACCCGGTTCTCATACACCGCCGCGATCCGCCCCGGCAGCAACGCATAACCCACCCCCGAACTGACCATGCTCAGCAAGGTAAAGATGTCGTTAACCTGCATCGCCACCTTGGGTTCGAACCCCGCCTGCTGGAACACCCGTTTGCCGTCCTGATGCGTGGCGAAGCCCTGGGTCAGGGTAATGAACGTCTCGTCGCGCACTTCGGCCAGATCCACTTCGGTTCGTTGGGCGAACTTCGAGTCGGCCGGGGTGGCAAGGAAAATATCGTCGGAAAATAACGGGATCTGCTCGCAATCCGGATCGTTGATGCTCTCGTCCAGGGACACCAGGATCGCGTCGACCTCCATGTTCTTGAGCTTGTACAACAGGTCGAAGTTCGAGCCGAGGATCAGGTCGATGTTGAGCTCGCTGCGCCGGATCTTCAGGCCCATGATCAGCTGCGGCACCGTTTTCACCGTCAGCGAATACAGCGAGCCGAGCTTGAAGCGTTCAGCGGAGAACCCGGCCGCTTCCCGGGTCAGGCGCACGCTTTCGAGCACGTCCTGGATCAGCTTTTGCGCCCGTTCTTCCAGCACATAAGCACTTTCCAGCGGCGTCAGGTTACGGCCTTCGTGTTTGAACAGCGGGCAGCGCAGGGCGCTTTCCAGGGAGTGGATCGCCCGGTGCACGCTGACGTTGCTGGTCTGCAATTCGGCCGCGGCCCGGGCCAGATTGCCGGTGCGCATGAAGGCCAGGAACACCTCGAGTTTTTTCAGGGTCAACTCTTCGTCGATCAGCATGTGGCGTGACTCTTGTTCGAATGGCTCGATTGTGCCCAATTCCCGAGGGACACGCAGGCCTTTGTAGGAGCCGGCTTGCCGGCGAAGGCGTCCTGAAGAACACCACAAGACTCGAGGTCCTTTCGCCAGCAAGCCGGCTCCTACACGGGGCGATCGCATGCTGAAACATTGCGCTTTTACCCTCAAGGGCTGAGCCTTGAGCCATGTTGCATTGGAATACGAGGTGAGCAACGCATGTATCACGGGGAAAGATTGAACGCCTGGACGCATTTGGTCGGGGCGGTGGCGGCGCTTGTCGGGGGTGTGTGGCTGCTGGTGATCGCCAGTATGGACGGCAGTCCGTGGAAGATCGTCAGCGTTGCGATTTACGCGTTCACCTTGCTGGTGCTCTACAGCGCGTCGACCGTTTACCACAGCGTGCGCGGGCGCAAGAAAGCGATCATGCAGAAGGTCGATCACTTTTCGATCTACCTGCTGATTGCCGGCAGTTACACACCGTTCTGCCTGGTGACCCTGCGCGGGCCGTGGGGCTGGACGTTGTTCGGGATTGTCTGGGGGCTGGCGCTGATCGGCATCCTGCAAGAGATCAAACCCCGCTCGGAAGCGCGGATTCTGTCGATCGTGATTTACGCGGTGATGGGCTGGATTGTGCTGGTGGCGGTCAAGCCATTACTGGCGGCACTGGGGCCAGTCGGCTTTACCTGGCTGGCGTCGGGCGGGGTGTTGTACACCGTGGGGATTGTCTTTTTTGCGCTGGACAGCCGTTTGCGCCATGCCCACGGGGTCTGGCATCTGTTTGTGATTGCCGGGAGCTTGCTGCACTTTGTGGCGATTTTGTTTTATGTCCTTTGAGGCTTCTAAGGAATCAAGCGATCCAATTGCGTCTGCGCCCGTCGGCTGAACACCTGCAACAAATTGCTCAAGGTGTGTGGCGGTGGTTCGTCGGCGCGGGTCACTGCGTACAGGGTGATCGGTAGCGCCGGCGCCAGGGGGCGAATCGCCGTGGTGGCGGGGGACGCGCCGAGCGCGGTGAACGGGTCGATGACTGCTAGTCCGGCACCGGATTCAACCATCGCCCGCGCCAGCGAATAAGTCTGCACCGCGATGCGCACCTTTGGCGGCGGATCGACCGCCTCAAGGTAACTGTCGAGTCTGGCTGCCAGCGGGTCGGCGCTGGACAGGCCGATCAGCGGCGCACCGGCCAGTTCGATCAACGGCAGCGGTTTACCGTGAGTGTCGTCGGCCCAAAAGCCCTTTGGCGCCAGCGCCACCAGCATCCCACAGGCCAGGGCCTGCGCTTTCAGGCCCGGATGATCGGGCAGTTGCAACGTCAGGGCGACATCCACTTCGCGCATCAACAGGTTCTGCATCAGCTCACGGCTGTGGGCGCTGGACAGTTCGCAGGCAATTTCCGGGTAGCGTTGCGTCCATTCATTGATCGCTGGCGGCAGCAGCGACAAGGCAAGCGCCGGGATCGCGCCAATCCGTACACTGTGGCCCGGCTCGCGGCGCAGACTTTGGGCCAAACGTCGCACGCCTTGCAGGCTTTCGGTGACCTTGTCGACTTCGCGCTCAAGCTCCAGGGCTTCGGGCGTCGGCTGCAATTTACCGCGCACCCGCAGAAATAACGGAAAGCCCAATTGCTGTTCGGCGTGTTGCAGCACTTTGCTCACCGCCGGCTGCGACACGTGCAGCAACTGGGCGGCGCCACTGACCGAACCGGTCTGGCGAATAGCCTGAAAAATCTCGATGTGTCGCAGTCGCATGGCAAGTCCATAACCTTTGTTTATGGGTCAGGCATCTTTATGCATTGTTCAACGGCTGTCACCTGGTCCTAACCTGACGCACGTTCCAACAAACGCTTAAGGACAGACATGGCTCAGCGAGTTTGCATCATCGGTGGCGGCGTCATCGGGCTGACAACGGCTTACGCACTGGTTCGCGACGGCATCGACGTAACACTGATCGAGGCCCGGGATTCGTTTGCCAGCGAGACCAGTTTCGCCAATGGCGGCCAGTTGTCCTACCGCTATGTCGCGCCACTGGCCGACGCCGGCGTACCGTTGCAGGCGCTGGGCTGGATGTTGCGCGGTGACTCGCCGTTGAAGCTGCGCCCGCGTCTGGACCCGGCGCAATGGCGCTGGATGACGTCCTTTCTGGCAGCCTGCCGGCGTTCGGTGAATCAGCGCAACGGTGCACATCTGCTGCGCCTCGCGCTGCTGAGCCAGGCCACGCTGCAAGGCTGGCGCGACGAAGACCGCCTCGAAGGTTTCGATTGGCGGCGCAACGGCAAACTGGTGACGTTTCGTGAGGCCGCAAGCTTCAAGCATGCGCGCCACGGGCTGGCTGATCCGCGACAGCAACAGGTGTTGTCCCGGGCCGAGTGCGCACATCTGGAGCCGGCGCTCGCCGAGGCGCCGTTAGTGGGGGCGATCTACACGCCCGATGAAGAAGTCGCCGACTGCCATGCGTTCTGCCAGCAATTGGTGGCCCGGCTCAAGGCGTCGGGGCGTTGCGAGTTTTTGCTGGGCCGCACGGTCACCGGCATTCGCCACGGGGGCGGCGCGGTGCAGGCCATCGAAATGGGCGCGCAGGTATTGCCGGTCGAGCAACTGGTGATCGCTGCAGGTCATCGCAGCCCGGCGCTGGCGTTGCCGGGCATGAACCTGCCGCTGTATCCGCTCAAGGGCTACAGCCTGACCATGCCGATCCGCGCCGAACATCACGCTCCAGAGCTGAGCATCACCGATTACAACCGCAAGATCGTTTACGCCCGCATCGGTGCACAACTGCGCGTAGCGGCGATGGTCGATATTGTCGGTTTCGACCCGGCGCTCGATCCCAAGCGTCTGGCGCTGATAAAACGCCAGGCGCAGGAAACCTTACCCAATGCCGGCGATTACGATGCAGCCATCGCGTGGGCCGGTATGCGCCCGGCGACTCCCAGCGGCGTGCCATTGATTGGCGCCCCGGCGTACCGCAACCTCTGGCTCAACCTCGGCCATGGCGCCTTGGGCTTTACGTTGGCCTGCGGTAGCGCGCGCTTGCTGAGTGAGTTGATTGCGCGGCGCACACCCTCTATCGAAATGCAGGGCCTCGCACCCCGCGTCGCCTGACTGGAAAAGGAGGAACCGACCCGCACCACATTGCAGGCGCAACTGGCCCGTCCAGAGGTTCTGGTGGAAATCACCGTGATCGCCGCCCGCCGTTAATTCGATCTACCCACAACGGAGAACAACAATGCAAAAAATCACGTTGATCGGCTGCACCCTTGGCCTGCTGTTCGCCAGTCAGGTCCAGGCCAATGAAGCGCCGCTGACCGGCACGCTGAACAAGGTCGCCAATGCCAAGAGCATCACGCTGGGCTATCGCGACGCGTCCGTGCCGTTCTCTTACGTGGGGGATCACACGGGGCAGCCGATGGGCTATTCGGTGGACCTGGCGAGCAAGATTGTCGAGCGCATCAAGCAAAAACTCGAGCTGCCGGATCTGCAGGTGAAATACAACTTGGTGACCTCGCAAACACGCATTCCGCTGGTGCAGAACGGCACGGTCGATCTTGAATGCGGCTCGACCGGCGTGACTGCCGAGCGCATGCAGCAAGTGGCGTTTTCCTATGGATTCATCTACGTGAAGGGGCAATTGCTCACGGCGAAGGACAGCGGCATCAAGCGCTTCGCCGACCTGCGCGGCAAGAACGTCGTGACCACCGCCGGCACCACCAATGAGCGGTTTCTGAAGAGCTACAACGTCGATCACAAGATCGATATGTTCGTTATCAGCGCCAAGGACCACGGTGAAGCATTCCAGATGCTGCAGTCAGGGCGGGCAGCGGCGTTCTATATGGACGACGCGCTGCTTTACGGCGAACGGGCCAAGGCGCGCGATCCGCATAAGTGGGTTGTGGTGGGCGAGGAGCAATCACGGGAAATCTATAGCTGCATGGTGCGCAAGGGCGATCCGCAATTTCTCGAGTTGGTGAACTCGACTCTTGCCGATTTGTACAGCTCAGGGGAAATCAACGGCATCTACAACCGCTGGTTCCAGCAGCCGATTCCGCCTAAAGGTTTGAACCTTGAGTTTCCGATGACCAGCGAGTTGAAAGCGATTATCGCCAAACCGGTGAGTGATCCGGTGCAGTAGTTCCTGACAGATCAGATTCTGTTTTGTGTCTTGTAGATCGCGTCGCCGGCCTTCGCGAGCAAGCCCGCTCCCACACTTGATCTGTGTCGTTCAGAGATCAAATGTGGGAGCGGGCTTGCTCGCGAAGAGGCCCTAGAAGTCGCCCCACAACTGCTGGGCTACCGCCAATGCCACCACCGGCGCGGTTTCGGTGCGCAGCACGCGAGGGCCGAGGCGGGCGGCATGGAATCCGGCAGACTGTGCCTGATCAACCTCGGCATCCGACAACCCACCCTCCGGCCCGATCAGAAACGCCAGGGTCGCGGGCTTCGCATGACTTACCAACGGCTCGGCCACCGGATGCAGCACCAGCTTCAATTCTGCTTGAGTCTGCTTCAACCAGTCCGCAAGCAGCAGCGGCGGATGAATCACCGGCACCCGTGAACGCCCGCACTGCTCGCACGCGCTGATCGCCACCTGGCGCCAGTGCATCAGGCGCTTGTCGGCGCGTTCGTCCTTGAGGCGGACTTCGCAGCGGTCGCTGAAGATCGGGGTGATTTCAGTCACGCCCAGTTCGGTGGCTTTCTGGATCGCCCAATCCATCCGCTCGCCACGGGACAGGCCCTGGCCGAGATGGATCTGCAGCGGCGACTCGACTTGCCCGGCGAAGCTTTCATCGACCTGCACCACGACGCGCTTCTTGCCGACGTCTACCAGGGTGGCGCGAAACTCGTGGCCCGAGCCGTCGAACAATTGCAATGCATCGCCCTCGGCCATGCGCAGCACGCGGCTGATGTAATGGGCCTGGGCCTCGGGCAGTTCGTGCTCGCCGGTGCTCAGGGGGGCGTCGATAAAGAAGCGGGACAGTCTCATGCGGGTTCTCTGGAGAAAAGGTGTAATCGTCTGAAGGTCGTGCCGACCTTATCGCTGGCAAGCCAGCTCCTACAGGATTTGTGGTTACCGCAATTTTTGTGCACGACATCTAACCTGTAGGAGCTGGCTTGTGGGATCGCCGCACCGCAGCAAGGCGGCAGTCCAGGCACCCACAAGCTCAAGTGAAATCAATCAACCCGGATCACGGAAACCCGGATGAAAGTCCTTGGGCACCGAAACGCTGACGCTATCACGAGTCGCAATGTCGATCCCTTCGCTGGCCACTTCGGCCAGAAAATCGATCTGCTCCGGGGTGATCACATACGGCGGCAGGAAATACACCACGCTGCCCAGCGGTCGAAGCAAGGCACCACGCTCAAGTGCATGCTGGAACACCTTCAAGCCGCGACGTTCCTGCCACGGATAAGCTTCCTTGGTGGTCTTGTCCTTGACCATCTCGATGGCCAGCACCATGCCGGTCTGGCGCACTTCCGAAACGTTCGGGTGATCGGCCAGGTGCGCGGTGGCGGACGCCATGCGCTGCGCCAGGGCCTTGTTGTTCTCGATGACGTTGTCTTCTTCGAAGATGTCCAGCGTCGCCAATGCCGCCGCGCACGCCAGCGGGTTGCCGGTATAGCTGTGGGAATGCAGGAAGGCGCGCAGGGTCGGGTAGTCGTCGTAGAACGCGCTGTAGACATCTTCGGTGGTCACGCAAGCCGCCAGCGGCAGATAACCGCCGGTCAGGGCCTTGGACAGGCACAGGAAGTCCGGGCGAATGCCGGCCTGTTCGCAGGCGAACATCGTCCCGGTGCGGCCGAAGCCGACGGCGATTTCGTCGTGGATCAGGTGCACGCCATAGCGATCGCAGGCTTCGCGCAGCAACTTGAGGTACACCGGGTGGTACATGCGCATGCCGCCGGCGCCCTGGATCAGCGGCTCGACGATCACCGCGGCCACGGTGTCGTGGTTCTCGGCCAGGGTCTGTTCCATGGCGGCGAACATAGTGCGTGAGTGTTCTTCCCAGCTCATGCCTTCGGGGCGCAGGTAGCAGTCCGGGCTCGGCACCTTGATGGTGTCCAGCAGCAAGGCCTTGTAGGTTTCGGTGAACAGCGGCACATCGCCCACCGACATCGCCGCCATGGTTTCGCCGTGGTAACTGTTGGTCAGGGTGACAAAGCGCTTCTTGTCAGGCTGGCCGCGGTTGAGCCAGTAGTGAAAACTCATTTTCAGCGCGACTTCGATGCAAGACGAGCCATTATCGGCGTAGAAGCACCGGGTCAGGCCCTCGGGCGTCATTTTTACCAGGCGCTCGGACAGCTCGATCACCGGCTGATGGCTGAAACCGGCGAGGATCACGTGCTCCAGCTGATCGACCTGATCCTTGATGCGCTGGTTGATCCGCGGGTTGGCGTGGCCAAACACATTGACCCACCAGGAGCTGACGGCATCGAGGTAGCGTTTGCCCTCGAAGTCTTCCAGCCACACGCCTTCACCGCGCTTGATCGGTATCAGCGGCAGCTGTTCGTGGTCTTTCATCTGGGTGCAGGGATGCCACAACACCGCGAGATCGCGTTGCATCCACTGATTATTCAGGCCCATGTTCAGTCTCCTCGAGGCGGCTCGCGACAGGCGCGGGCAAACAATCGGGCAAGCCTATGCAATGCGCGTCACGGGGACAACCCATTGTGTGGTTTGAGCTACTTTGTATAGGACGGTAGACGTCAGTGGCGGCGTTTTGATGGCTGACGTATTCTTCGCGGTTCTTTGGGTCGCCTGACTCGTAAAACCGCTATTTCCTCATCTAATTCCGGAGTTCTCTGAATGTCTGCTGGTTGGCTGCGCGCCTGTGCGCTGGTGATGTTGGGGCTGTTCAGCGTGTCCGCGCTGGCCAAGGATAAAACGGCGATCGTGATCGGCGGCGGCCTGTCGGGCCTCACCGCCGCGTATGAGCTGCAGAACAAAGGCTGGCAGGTCACGTTGCTCGAAGCCAAGTCGAGCCTGGGCGGCCGCTCCGGCATGGCCACCAGCGAGTGGATCGGCAACGACAAGACTCAGCCGGTACTGAACAAGTACGTCTCGACCTTCAAGCTGGGCATCACGCCGGCCCCTGAGTTCGTGCGCACGCCGGGTTACCTGATCGACGGCGTGTATTACTCCGCGGCCGATCTGGCCACCAAGGACCCGACCACGGCCGACGCGCTCAAGCGCTACGAGAAGACCCTGGACGACCTGGCGCGGTCAATCGAAGACCCGCAGAACCCGGCGGCAAACAGCACGCTGCATGCGTTGGATCAGATCAACGTCTCCAACTGGCTTGATCGGCTGACGTTGCCAGCGACCGCTCGCCAGTTGGTGAACCAGCAGATCCGTACCCGCTATGACGAGCCGTCGCGCCTGTCGCTGCTGTATTTCGCACAGCAGAGCCGGGTGTACCGTGGCATCTCCGACCGAGACCTGCGCGCCTCACGCCTGCTCGGCGGTAGCCCGGTATTGGCCCAGGCCTTCGTCAAACAACTGAAAACCATCAAGACCAGCGCCCCGGTCTCGGCCATTATCCAGGAGAAGGACGGCGTGACCGTCAAAGTCGGCAGCGTCGGTTATCAGGCCGACTACGTCGTCGTGGCCGTGCCGTTGCGTGCACTGAACAAGATCCAGATGACCCCGGCGCTGGATGCCCAGCACCTGGCCGCGATCAAAGGCACCAACTACGGCTGGCGCGACCAGATCTTGCTCAAGTTCAAGACGCCGGTGTGGGAAAGCAAGGCGCGCATGTCCGGCGAAATCTACAGCAACACCGGCCTGGGCATGTTGTGGGTCGAACCTGCGCTGAAGGGTGGCGCCAACGTGGTGATCAACCTGTCCGGCGACAACGCTCGCGTCATGCAGGCCTTCGGCGACAAGCAGATGGCCGATCAGGTATTGATCCGCCTGCACGCTTTCTATCCACAGGCGCGCGGTTCGTTCACCGGTTATGAAATCCGCCGCTACAGCACCGACCCGTCGATGGGCGGCGCTTACCTGGCCTTCGGTCCGGGGCAGATCAGCAAGTACTGGCGCCTGTGGGAACGTCCGATCCAGCGTGTAGCTTTCGCTGGTGAACACACGGACACCTTGTACCCGGGCACGCTGGAAGGTGCCTTGCGCACGGGTCAACGGGCGGCCAGTCAGGTTGAAGACCTGGCGGCGGGCAAATCCTTCGAGCCTGTGAAGATTGTTCCGGCAGCGACCGCTGTGGCGGCTGGCGCGGTGGCGGCGAAGAAGGGCAATTTCTTCAGTAATCTGTTTGGTGGTGCGGATGACGATAAGAAACCGGAACCCGTCAAGGCATCGGTGCCGGTCACTCCGCCAGCCCCGGCGCCTGCTCCAGTGCCTACCCCGGCCCCAGCGGCAGTAGAAGCACCGAAGCCTTCAGCACCGGTGAAGGCCGAGCCTGTCAAGAAAGCACCAGCCAAAGCCCCGGCGAAGAAACCGGCAACCAAGACCGAGGCGAAAAAAGCCCCGGCCAAGGCACCGACGAAAAAGGCTGAACCGGCAAAGAAGCCAGCGACCAAACCGGCGGCGACTACTGAGGCCAAGGCTCAGTAACGTTCAGGCGCAAAAAAGGCGCGGCTTTAGGACTAATGCCAGTCAGTTAGGGAAATTGTAGGAGCGAGCTTGCTCGCGATGGTCGTTAACGATAACGCGTGTTTGCTGGTTAAACGCGGCGCTCTTGAGTCCATCGCGAGCAAGCTCGCTCCTACAGGGGCAGCATTCGCACAATCCACGATCCCGGTCCTACACGCCTCAGCGATATATCGGATGCTTCCCACAAAGGAATCAGATCGAGATGATAGCTAGCGCCTGATCTTAAATTCTATGTTCTTCAAAAAACTGGAGAGCATAATGAAAGCACTGGTGGCAATAATAATATTGATAGCCGTATCTGGTTGTGCAGATGGTCGTCCAATGACAACTAATCATGGTACTGAACTAGCCCACAAATGCCAGATAGATCCGTACCACCATGATTGCTGGCAGCCCCCTTCAATCTTCCATAATTAGAGTGCGGTGATGGTCAAGTCGGTCAGAAGGCTAACCGCTGAGACCATGGCGAAGCGGGCTTCCCGAACACCAGGTTTTTCCTCGACTACCGCTAACATCCGGCCACAAATTCGCCTTTAATCCTTCCTTAACTCACCTGTTTCATACTCTTGATCGTATTTCTCGATATTTCAAAGCGAAATTTTCCGCTTTAAATCGATAGATAACTCGATAGTCTTGATCGCAGTTCTCACAGGATTTGGGCAATGCAGCTACGTAACTCGTCTTCGCGCTATGGTTGGGTCAGCATCTTCATGCACTGGGCAGTGGCGCTGGCCGTCTTTGGCCTGTTTGCAATGGGCTTGTGGATGGTCGGTCTCGACTACTATGACACTTGGCGCAAAGACGCGCCGGACCTGCACAAGAGCATTGGCCTGGTGCTGTTGGCCGTGATGCTGCTACGGGTGCTGTGGCGTTTTATCAGCCCACCGCCGCCGGCATTGCAAAGCTACAGCCGGATGACGCGCATCGGCGCCAGCTTCGGCCATGGGTTCCTCTACCTCAGTCTGTTCGCTGTGATGATTGCCGGCTACCTGATTTCCACCGCAGACGGTGTCGGGATTCCGGTGTTTGGCCTGTTTGAAGTTCCTGCGCTGGTGTCCGGACTGCCGGACCAGGCAGACACCGCCGGTGTGATTCATTTCTATCTGGCGTGGGTGCTGGTAATTTTTTCCGGCCTCCATGCGTTGGCAGCATTGAAGCACCACTTTATCGATCGTGATGCGACCCTGACACGAATGCTGGGTCGCAAAGCTTGAAGTTCAACCTCGACTCCAAAGGAATAGAAAGCATGTTGAAAAAGACGCTCGCCGCTCTGGCAATTGGTTCTGCTCTGCTGTCCGCAAACGTAATGGCTGCTGACTATGTCGTCGACAAGGAAGGCCAGCACGCCTTCGTTGACTTCAAGATCAGCCACCTGGGCTACAGCTACATCACCGGTACCTTCAAGGATATCGACGGCAAGTTCAGCTTCGACGCTGCCAAGCCGGAAGACAGCAAGATCGAGTTCAACGTGAATACCGCCAGTGTGTTCACCAACCATGCCGAACGCGACAAGCACATCGCCAGCGGTGATTTCCTGAACGTGAGCAAATTCGGCAAAGCCACGTTTGTTTCCACCGGCGTCAAATCCACAGGTAAAAATGCCGCAGGTAAAGACACTGCTGACGTGGCGGGTGATCTGACCATCGCCGGCGTAACCAAGCCAATCGTGGTCAAGGCCACTTTCCTGGGTGAAGGCAAGGATCCATGGGGCGGCTACCGTGCCGGCTTCGAAGGCACCACCAGCATCAAGCGTTCGGACTTCGGCAAGCAGAAAGACCTGGGCCCAGCGTCCGATGCGGTCGAGTTGTACGTTACGTTTGAAGGTGTGAAAGCGAAGTAACATTCACGCCTGACACAAAAACGCCCCCGATCTCGCGATTGGGGGCGTTTTTTATTGCCGCACGACACTCGCACGGCCACCGCAAATCCACTGTGGGAGCGAGCTTGCTCGCGATGGCGGTGGGTCAGGCAATATAAATGCTGGCCGGACTGACGCCATCGCGAGCAAGCTCGCTCCCACAGGGGTTTTGGGTGAGTCCAAAAAAAATGCCCCGGATCGCGAGATCCGGGGCATTTTTATTGCAACGCTAAATCAGCGATTGCGCGTCAGCAACGCTGGTTTCTCGCCGCGCGGACGGCCTGGCAGTTGATCAAGTTGTTCAGGGGTCGGGAAACGATCGGTTTTCGACTCCTTGTGAATGATCTTCGGCGCTGGACCGCGAGGGTTTTGCACGGCCGGTTCCGAGAGCGGCTTGTCCTCGCTACGGGCCGGACGGCGGTTGCGGGACTCTTCGCGACGGGCCTGGCCGTCACGTGGAGCACCATTGCGCGGGCCGCTGCGCTTGGCCGGTGGCGTGCCGGTGGTGGCGCCGTCGCTGCTGCGCGGACCGCTCTGACGTCCCTGTGGCTTGCCGCCGCGCGGAGCGCCTGTGCCAGCTGCCGCGCCTGGTGCCGGAGCGCCCGGACGACGGCCGCGGCCTTGGGCGGGTTTGGCTTGAGGCACGTAGTCGACGCGGTTACCGAAGTTATCGACATCGTCGTCCAGGAACTCGTCCGGAGCACGATCAGCGGCGGCGCGAGGGGCCGGACGCTGCTGTTCGCGGGCCGGGGTGCCTTCGCGTGGCTTCTGTTCACGGGCCGGACGTTCGCCACGGCCAGCGGCCGCAGGTTTTTCCTTGCCGCCCTTGTCCTTGCCTTTGTCTTTACGGCCGCCGCCACCGCCAGTGCCGTTCGGACCGTCGCCGCGCGGGCCACGTGGATTGCGCGGGTTACGCACGTCCGGACGCTCGCGCACTTCAGGTTTCTCGGCCTCCACCGCGCTGGAATCGAAGCCCATCAGGTCGCCGTCGGCGATTTTCTGGCGGGTCATGCGCTCGATGCTTTTCAGCAGTTTTTCTTCGTCCGGGGCCACCAGCGAGATCGCTTCGCCCGAACGACCGGCGCGGCCAGTACGGCCGATACGGTGCACATAGTCTTCGTCGACGTTCGGCAGTTCGAAGTTGACCACGTGTGGCAACTGGTCGATATCGAGGCCGCGCGCGGCGATGTCGGTGGCGACCAGGATCCGCACTTCGCCAGCCTTGAAGTCGGCCAGGGCTTTGGTGCGGGCGTTCTGGCTCTTGTTCCCGTGGATGGCAACGGCGGTGAGACCGTGTTTGTCCAGGTATTCGGCCAGACGGTTGGCGCCGTGCTTGGTGCGAGTGAACACCAGCACCTGTTCCCAGGCGCCAGCGGTGATCAAATGCGCCAGCAATGAACGCTTGTGATTGGCTGGCAGACGGAACACGCGCTGCTCGATTCGCTCCACCGTGGTGTTCGGTGGCGTGACTTCGATGCGTTCCGGGTTGTGCAGCAGCTTGCCGGCGAGGTCGGTGATGTCTTTGGAGAAGGTCGCCGAGAACAGCAGGTTCTGACGTTTGCTCGGCAGACGGGCCAGGACCTTCTTCACGTCATGGACAAAGCCCATGTCGAGCATGCGGTCGGCTTCGTCCAGCACGAGGATTTCCACGTGGGACAGGTCGACGCTGCCTTGGCCGGCGAGGTCGAGCAGGCGGCCGGGGCAGGCCACCAGCACGTCGACACCGCGGGACATGGCCTGAACCTGCGGGTTCATGCCGACGCCGCCGAAGATGCAGGCACTGACGAACTTCAGGTCACGGGCATAGACCTTGAAGCTTTCATGTACTTGGGCCGCGAGTTCGCGGGTAGGGGTCAGGACCAGCACGCGCGGTTGACGCGGGCCGTGACGCTGGGACTTGTCCGGATGACCGTTGGGGAACAACCGTTCCAGGATCGGAAGGGCGAAGCCGCCGGTTTTACCCGTACCTGTCTGTGCCGCGACCATCAGGTCGCGACCTTGCAACACGGCGGGAATGGCCC